>Ga0182738_1005028_pt1 | contig 14309 bp, 11 predicted proteins | sample eDN5th30CBELigMG_FD_128876 | JGI IMG/M metagenome (GOLD analysis project Ga0182738, IMG submission 128876) | Enriched Miracle-Growth compost microbial communities from Emeryville, California, USA - eDNA 5th pass 30_C BE-Lig MG (version 2)... ...
ATCTTCGCCAAGGCCATCGCGAATGGATTTCCCGTCGCGGCGCTCGTCGGTCGCGCCGATCTGCTCGATCTGTTCGTGACCGGCGGCGTGCTGCATGGCGGCACCTTCAATGCGAACCCGATTGCCATGGCAGCGCTGCTCGCTACGCAAATGGCGCTGACGCCCGAGCACTACGAGAGCGCGGGGCGGCGAGGACAGCGCCTTCAGGATGGTATCCGCGAGACGCTCGCGCAGGCCGGCTTCAAGGCGCAGGTACATGGATTCCCGCTGATGTTCCACGTCGCCTTCGGCCTTGATGAGCCCGCTCGCAACTACAGGGAGCTCGCAGCCGCCGACCGGGCACTCTACGGCCGCTTTGCCCTGGCTCTGCTGCGGCGCGGCGTGCGCGTTCTCGAGCGGGGCGCATGGTTCGTCTCGATCGAACACGACGATACCGTGATCGACGCCACGCTTGCCGCGGTCGAGGCCGCCGCGCGCGAGGTGGCGGATACGCCGTAGCGCTTCCTCCTTTCCGTCTTCCTCCTTCCTCCCAAGTCGCGTGACTGCACTTCACTCTCACCGAAAAGGAGACTGCCGTGACCAAGAACTGGACCGCCTGCAGGACGACCAGGATGCTGGCCTTGACCGTCTCGCTCGGAGCGCTCGTCGCGAGCATCCCTGGCCTTGCTCTTGCGGCCGACGTGCTGACGGGCGACGCCGCGGTCGCGGCGGCGGGGGACTTCACCCTCCGCGTCTATATCAACGAGAGCGATAACCGGTTGGCCGCGCTCGACGAGATCGATGCGATCTTCACCGAGAAGCATCCCAACATCGAGATCGAACGGATTGAGAAGTCCTACGAGGAGCTGATCACCAGCGCGCGGCTGGTGTTATCGGAGCCCGATGCACCGTGCATCGTTCAGGGCGATCAGGGGCGGGACACCGATGGCGTCCTGGTGAAGGCCAATCTTCTTCTGCCGCTCGGCGCCTACGAGGAGGCCTATGGCTGGACCGTCGACGCCACGGCCCGCTGGTCGGATGGCGGCGCCGTGTGGGGCAAGGGCGAGGCCTATGGCGTCGCGCCGTGGTATCAGGCCGTCGGGCTCTACTATAACCGGGACATGCTCGCCGAACTCGGCCTCGAAGTGCCGAAGACCTTCGACGAGCTCGTCGCCGCGTTCGAGGCGGCAAAGGCCGCCGGGCACGTGCCGCTCGGCTTCGGCAATTCCGAGAAGTATCCGGGCTCCTTCATCTACGAGATCGTGCAGAACCAGATCGCCGACAAGGACGCCATCAGGGCTTTCGTGTTCGGACAGGATGGCGCGACCTTCGATACGCCCGAGAATCTCGAGGCGGCAAAGGTCCTCAAGGCATGGGTCGACGCCGGATATCCGACCCCGGGCTACGACGGCGTCGGCACCGACGACGCGATGGCCCAGTTCATCGACGGCAACGCCCTCTTCCATCTCAACGGAACCTGGGTGAGCGGCCAGATCGCCGGCGCCATGGGCGACCACGGAGGCTTCCTTGCCGTTCCCCCGAAGGACGGCCGGACCCACGTGAGCACCGGCGGCGTGTCCAAGCCGCTGCACATCGCCGCAAACTGCCCGCAACCCGATGCGGCTGCAGCCTATCTCGATCTCATCCTGTCCGACCAGGCGGCGAGCATCTTCGCCGCCAACGACGACCTGCCGGCCGCGGAGGCGGACCTTCCCGACGACGCCTCGGCGGTGATCCGGGACATTCAAGCCGCCAAGGACCTGTTGATCTCAGTCGATGGGACCGTGCCGTTTGAGGACGTGGCGGTCTCCGGCTTCGGCGATAAGTTCTTCGCCGCCATCCAGGAACTCATGGCCGGGCGCATCACGCCCGAGGAATTCACCGCCAAGGTGCAGACAGCCTACGTCGATTGAGACGCGGGCAACAGGCTGCCCGGTCTTCGGGCGTCATCGAGGGCGGGGTGATGCCGACGATTGCGCAAAGACCACGCGGACAGGACGGAGAGGGGCTTTCCTTCTCCGTCTTCGTCGGGCCGGCGATCCTCCTCTACGGGCTGTTCGTGATGGTGCCGCTGGTACACACCGTCTACCTGTCCTTCTTCCAGTGGGACGGGGTCGGCGACCAGGTGGCAGTCGGATTCGACAACTACCTCGAGATCTTTCGCAACGGCGACCTCGCCCGTTCCTTCCTGCACAGCGCCGTGCTGATGGTGATCTACCTGATCGGCTCGGTCGGGCTGGCGCTGGTGATCACGGGCATGATCTCGCGTAACGCCATCGGCGCGGCGCGCTTCTACCAGACGCTGCTCTTTCTGCCCCAGGTGATCCCGAGCGTCGTGGTCGGCATCTCCTGGCGGTGGATCCTCGCGCCCGAGGGCCTCCTGAACGGCGCGCTCGAAATCGTCGGCCTCGGGCATCTCCGCCGCGTGTGGCTCGGCGACTTCGATACCGCGTTGATCGCGCTCGGCATCGTCGGCGCCTGGCAGCTCTATGGCCTGTTCATGCTGATGTTCATCGCCGGCGTGCAGCGCATCTCCCCGACGCTCTACGAGGCCGCCCGGCTCGACGGCGCAGGGCCGGTGCTCGAGTTCTTCGTCATCACCGTGCCGGGACTCCGCCGCGAGATCGTGATGGCGATCATGCTCGCGATCATCGCCGCGGTATCGAGCTTCGACCTCATCTACGTCATGACGCGGGGCGGCCCCGGAACCTCGACGACCGTGCCCGCGCTCGAAGTCTACCGCCATGCGTTCGTCTACGCGGAGGTGGGGACCGCCGCCGCCCTCGGCACGACGATCGCGCTCATCGTCCTCGCCGTCGTCTGGCTGGTCGGGCGTATCCGCGCCGGCGACGATCGGAGTGCACGGGCATGAGCAAGTCCGCCTCTGAAAGGGTCGTCGCTCATGGCTTTCTGCTGCTGCTCGCGCTGGTGGCCCTGGTTCCGCTGATAGGCATCGCGCTAACGGCCCTCAACGGCTCGTCGCGGCCGCCCTCCGGCTTCGCCATCCCGACGGAATGGACTCTCGACAACTTCGCGGGCGCCTGGAAGAAGGGCAAGTTCGGCCTGTCGCTCAGGAACAGCCTGATCATCGCCGTCATCACGGTGATCGGCACGACGATACTCGCGTCGCTGGCCGGCTACGCCTTCGCCATATCGCGGTTCCGGTACCGGAACGCCGTGTTCATGCTCTTCCTCGTGGGGCTCGTGGTGCCGAGCGAGGCGATCATCGTCCCGCTCTACTACGACATCCGGGAATACCTGCCGTTCATCCGCGGCAGCCACGCCGTGATCATCCTGCCCCAGATCGGCAAGTATCTCGCGTTCGGCGCGTTCTGGATGCGGGCAGCGTTCTCCGCCATCCCCCATGAGATATCGGAAGCGGCCCGCGTCGACGGCGCGAGCGGTCGCCAGACCTTCGCCCTGGTGATGCTGCCGCTCGTCAAGCCGGCGCTGCTTACCCTCGCCGTGCTCGTGTTCATGTGGTCGTGGAACGACTTCCTGCTGCCGCTGGTCATGCTCGCCAACAGCACCAACCTGCAGACGGCGCCCCTGAGCCTCGCGGCCTTCTCGGGCCAGCGCACGACCGATGTCGTCGGCCTCTCCGCCGGCGCGCTGGTCGTCGCTGTGCCCATCATCGTCTTCTACATCGTCTTCCAACGGCAGCTCATACGCGGCGTGCTGCATGGTGCACTGCAGTAGTCAGGGCTGCCACTTTTCTCCTGCCACTCGAACCAGAAGAGCGGAAAGCATGAGCAAGCAGAAATTGAAGGTCGGCATCGTCGGGCTTCAGCGCGGGCAAAACCTCGTCAATGCCCTCGCGACCCACCCCAACCTCGAGGTCGCGGCGGTCTGCGACATCGACCAGAAGGCGCTCGCCGCGAACGGCGATGCGTTCAGCCTCGACGATTCACGGCGGTTCACGAATTTCGACGATCTCGCGGCCTCCGATGTCGATGTCATCGCCATCGCCACGCCGATCGCGCTTCATGCGGCGCAGACCGTTACCGCGCTTGACGCCGGCAAGCATGTGCTTTGCGAGCAGACGCAGGCCTATACGGTCGCGGAATGCCAGTCGATCATCGACGCCGAGAAGCGTTCCGGCCGGACCTATATGATGGCCGAAAACTACACCTACTTCCACTATTTCACCGAGTGGAAGAAGCACATCGAGAACGGCGAACTCGGACACCTGTTCTATGCCGAGGCGGAGTACCTGCACGAGATCACCGACCTCATGGTCGACCCGGTCTCAGGCGAGCGGCGCTGGCGCTATACGCGACCGCCGATCTACTACTGCGCCCACACCCTCGGGCCGCTGCTCACGCTGATGAACGACCGCGTCGTGAAGGCGACCGGCGTCCATTCCGGCCAGACGCGCTTCCCCGAGCAGGAAGGCGAGGGTTTCCTCGACATGGAGGTCGCCCTCTTCCAGACCGAGAAGGGTCGCGTCATCAAGATTCTTCGCAGCCAGGTCGCGCCGCGACATCCCGATCTCGTCTGGTACAGTCTGCATGGTACCAATGGCTTCATCGAGAATGGCCGCACGGCGAGCTATGGCAACGCCAGCAAGGGGCTGTTCTTCTCGACGAAGACGATGAAGGAAGATCCTGGCGCACAGGAAATCGTCTGCGACACCGCCGATCCCAACGCTCCGGAGGGCGCGCGCGTTGGCGCCCATGGCACTTCGGAGTTCTACCTGGTGCGTGATTTCGTGGACTGCCTCCTGACCGGACGGCGGGCCCCCATCGACGCGGTTCGGGCCTCGGAGTTCACCATCCCCGGCATCATCGCGCACGAATCCGCCAAGCAGGGCGGAGCATGGCTCGACGTTCCTCAACTGAGTTAGGTGCGGCGCGGAAAACACGCCGTACCCTGGGTGACAGATGCCCACGGTACGGCGACCAAGTCTTGATCTCGTGGGCATGCCGGAAGGCTCTTGGTCGAGCCGGTGCGACCATGATCCAGCCGGCTGGCATTCATAGAATCGCAGCACGAACAATTACATAGGAGTGCCCTGTTTCATCTCCCTCGGCTCCACCATTTTCCCCTTGCGGGTAGCCGCCACGCCGACCCTGTCCGCCGGGTGGCGGCGGGGTCCTTAAGGCGTCAGGGCGCGTGCGGGGAAGCCGGCTGATGCGGGCGCCGCGCCAGTTCCCGTGCACCGGGCGCCGGCATGCGGCTACCCGTGCTTCTCCGGCAGGTCCGCCATTGCGTCCGCGAATTTCCGCATCAGCCGCGCGAACTCATCGACTTCGTGCGAATCCCACTTTGCGAACACGGCGCCGGCAATGCGCTCGCGCGCGGCGTCGATCCGGTCGATCATCGCCTTGCCCTTCGCCGTTACGAGAGCTTCGTTCACGCGGCGGTCGGCGGCGTTCTGCCGGCGCTCGACGAGGCCGAGGCTCTCGAGCTTCGCCACCTGCCGGCTGAGGGTGGTGTAGTCGCGGCCGGCCCGGTCGGCCAGATCGACGATGCCGATCGGGCCGAAGCGCTCGATCCCGACCAGGGCCGGGAAGAGCGCGCCGTCGAGCGCGATGCCCGCCTCCCGAACCAGCGCCTCGTCGCGCTGCGGCCGGTACATCAGTCCGACGATGTCGATCAGCGACCCGTGCAGCGAACGGATCTGTTGGTTGATATGTGCATCATGCACATTTTTTCTTGACGCCATGTCGGTCCTCCTATTATGTGCATAATACACATATGGAGATCGACATGACAGACCCTCATGCAGCAGATGTGCTCATCTGCGGCGCGGGAGCGGCCGGCCTGACGCTGGCGATCGAGCTCGCGCGCCGCGGCGTATCCTTCGTGCTGATCGAGAAGACGGCGGAGCCGTTTCCCGGCTCGCGCGGCAAGGGCATCCAGCCGCGAACGCAGGAGGTCTTCGAGGACCTCGGCATCCTCGACAAGGTGGTCGCCGCCGGGGGCAGCTACCCGGCGATGCGGGTCTACGGCGCGGATGGCGGCTTCGCCGAGAAGGAGATGGGCGAGCGGATCGCGCCGACGCCGGCCGAGCCCTACCACATCCCGCTGATGATCCCGCAGTTCCTGACCGAGCGGATCATGCGCGCCCGCCTCGCCGAGCTCGGGCACCGCGTCGCCTTCGGCCGCGAGCTGGTCGGCTTCACGCAGGACGATGACGGCGTCAGCGTCAGCATAGCCGGCCCGGAGGGTGCGGAGACGCTGCGCGTCCGCTATCTCGTCGGCGCCGACGGTGGCCGCAGCTTCGTGCGCAGCGCGCTCGGGGTGGAGTTTCCCGGCAAGACGCTGGGCGTGCGCGCCATCGTCGCCGACGCCATGCTCACCGGCCTCGATCGCGAGGCCTGGCACCAGTTCGGCGAGGGCGACATGGAGCGGATGGTGGCCATCTGTCCGCTCGCCGGCACGGACCTCTTCCAGATCCAGGCGCCGGTGCCGCCCGACGGCGATGTCGACCTCTCGGCCGCGGGCCTCACGCGGCTGATCCGCCAGCGGACGGGACGCGACGACATCCGCGCGCAGTCGGTATCGTGGGCGTCGGCCTATGCGATGAACGCCCGCCTCGCCGACCGCTATCGGGTGGGCCGCGTGTTCCTCGCCGGCGATGCCGCCCACGTCCACCCGCCGACCGGCGGGCAGGGTCTCAACACCAGCGTGCAGGACGCCTACAATCTCGGCTGGAAGCTCGCCGCCGTGCTGCGCGGCGCGGGCGACGACCTCCTCGACAGCTACGAGAGCGAACGCCGCCCGGTGGCGGCGGCCATGCTCGGCCTCGCGACCCGGCTGCTCGACGCCGGCAAGCGCGGCGAGATGCGGCGCGGCCGGGAGGTGCACCAGCTCGACATCGGCTACCCGGACTCGCCGCTGTCCATGGAAGGTCTCGAGCGCGACGGCGAATTGCGGGCCGGCGACCGCGCGCCCGACGCGCCGCTGCGCCGGGCGGCGGGCCAGCCGACGCGGCTGTTCCAGCTCTTCACCGGGCCGCACTGGACCCTGCTCGTCCACGGGCTGGAGCCGATCGCGCCGCGGGCGGGGCTGCACGTCCACCACCTGGGCGCCCGTGGCGACATCGTCGACGCCTGGGACCACGTCGCGGACGCCTACGGGCTGGCGCACGGCCAAGGTGTGCTGGTGCGCCCCGACGGCTATGTCGGCGCCATCGTCGCCCTCAACGCCGGTGGCCGCGCGCGGCTCGATGCCTTCCTCGACCGCATGGGCCTCGACCGCATGGGCCTCGGCCCGATGGACGGGGAGGACGCGATATGAGGGCCGCGATCGTTGCGGCCGCCGGCCGGCCGCCGCTGCTGCGCGAATTTCCCGCGCCCGTCGCCCGTCCGGGCGAGACGCTGATCCGGGTCACCGCCGCCGCCGTCAGCCATCTCGTCAAGGGGCGGGCCTCCGGGGCCCACTACAGCGCTGGCGGAGAGTTCCCCGCCGTCGTGGGCCTCGACGGCGTGGGGAGGACGGAGGACGGTGCCCGCGTCTACTTCGCCATGGCGCGCGCGCCCCATGGCAGCATGGCCGAGTTCACGGTGGCCGACGCGCGCCTTTGCGTGCCGCTGCCGGACGGACTCGACGACCGGGTCGCCGCCGCGATCGCCAATCCGGGCATGTCGTCGTGGGCGGCGCTCGCCGAGCGTGCCCGGCTCCGGCGGGGCGAGACGGTGCTGGTCAACGGCGCCACGGGCACCGCCGGACGGCTCGCTGTCCGGATCGCGAAGCGGCTCGGGGCCGGCCGGGTGATCGCCACCGGCCGCGACGCCAGTGCGCTGGCCGACGTCGCGGCCCTCGGCGCCGACGCGACGATCCTCCTCGGCGACGACATGGCGGCGCTCGAAGGCCGCTTCATGGACGCCTTCGCCGAAGGCATCGACATCGTCGTCGACTACCTCTGGGGGCCGAGCGCCGAACGCCTGCTGATCGCCGCGGCGAAAGGCGGCCGCGACGGCGTGCCCATGCGCTTCGTCCAGGTCGGGTCCGTCGCGGCGCCGGAGATCACGCTGCCGGGGGCGGCGCTCCGCGCCTCCGCGATCGAGCTGACCGGCGTCGGCAAGGGCAGCATTCCCCTGCCGCGGCTGATCGCCACCATCGGCGAGGTGCTGCGGGCGACCGTGCCTGCAGGGCTGGAGATCGCCTTTCGCCCGGTGCCGCTCGCCGATTTCGACTGGGCCTGGCCGGAGGACGAAAGCACGTGCCGGACCGTCTTCACCATCGACGGGGAGGGTCGGTGACATGAGCCTCGTTCCGTCCGTCCCGGCGTCCGATGCCGTCGCCGAACCCCTCGGCTGGCGGATGATCCTGCCGGTCTTCGTCATCGTCTGCACATACTCCGCCGGCGTCGCCGCGGTGCTGCCGGTGCTGCCCTTCCTCGTCCGGGAGATGGGCGGCTCGCCGCTCGTCCTCGGCATCGTCATCGCCACCGAGGCCATCAGCCAGTTCGCCTCGGCGCCGGTCCTCGGCCAGCTCTCCGACCGTTTCGGCCGGAAGCAGGTGCTGATGGCGAGCCAGGCCATCGCCGCCGTCAGCCTCTGCGTTCTCGCCAGCGCCCCGAGCATCGCCTTCATCCTGCTCGCCCGCGGGCTGTTCGGGATGACGGCCGGCAACATCTCGGTCACCGCCGCCTATATCGCGGACCACACCGTTCCCACCCGCCGGCGGCAGGCGATGGGCGTCCTGATGGGCGGCGCCGGCCTCGGCGGCATCATCGGCGCAGGGCTTTCTGGCCTTCTCTCCGACACGTCGCTGACGGCGCCGGTCGTCGTCGCCCTCGCCCTCACGCTCGCCTCCATCGCCGTGACGGCGTGGCGGCTCGACGGCGGGCGGCCGAAGACGACGGCCACGGCCGATGCCGGCGGCGGCGGCGAGGCGATCTCCTTCCGCGCCATCCTCGGATCGCCCGTCATCCGCGTCCTGATCATCGTGATGACATGCCACTTCTTCGCCTATGGCATGTACGTCTCGCAATTGCCGGTCTTCCTCGCCGATACGTTCGTCTGGAACGGCCACGCCTTCGGTGCGAAGGAGCTGAGCTACCTGATCATGGCCGACGGGGCGATCAACATCCTCGTTCAGCTCTTTCTGCTCGGCTGGCTGGGGCGCCACCTCAACGAGCGCAACCTGATCCTCGTGATCTTCGCGCTCATCTGCACCGGCTTCGTCACCGCCGGCCTCGCCACGACGATCCCCGTGCTCGCCCTCGCCGTGCTCTGCGTCAGCACCGGCGACGCGCTCGCCAAGCCGACCTATCTGGCGGCGCTCTCGGTGCACGTGTCGCCGCAGCGGCAGGGGGTGGTGATGGGCGCCGGACAGGCGCTGGTGGCGGCCGCCGACATCGTCTCGCCGGTGCTCGGAGGCTTCATCCTCGGCTATGCGCTCTACGGCCTGTGGATCGGCGCGGCTGTGGCGATGGCGATCGGCGGTGCCGTGCTCGCCGTCGCCGGACTCCCCGGCCGAGGCGATCCCGAGGCGCCGCCATCGGGCTGACCACCGACGATCTGCCCGCCGGCCCTGCCCTTCTCGCCGCTCCTTCCGGCGCTCGCGAGGAGGACAGGCTCCCCGCGACTCGGCCGCTTGCGATCGCTGTCGGAAGAGGCGCGGCGTGGCGCCGCGGCGGCAGGATCGGCATCGCCGCCGTGGGGCCGGCGGACGGCTCGCGCCATCCGCCGGGAGTGCGGTGAACCCTGGAGTCGCGCCTCGGCTAGAGGCCGTAGCGCTTCAGGACCTCGTCGACGTTGTCGGCCGTGACCTGCTCGGTGTCGAGGGTGACGGTCTTCTCGACCTCCTCGCCGCCCAGGAACTTGATCGCCTGCCGCAGGCCCTCGGCGCCCGGCGTGGCGTAGAGGAAAGTGGCGGTGAGCTCGCCGTTCTTCACCCACATGACGCCCTCGTTGGGCAGCGCGTCGATGCCGATGAACTTGATGTCCGCCTCGCGGCCTGCGTCCTTCGCCGCGAGATAGGCGCCGTAGGCCATCGGGTCGTTGTGGCCGTAGACGATGTCGATGTCCTCGTGGTTCCGGAGCGCCGTCGCCATGATGTTGTAGGCCTGGTCCTGCTTCCAGTCGCCGGACTGCTGGTCGAGGAGATAGGTGATGCCCGGCTCCTTGTCGGTCAACTCGTGGAAACCGTCGTGCCGGTCGTGCGCCGGCTGGGTGCCCATGCCGCCCCAGATCTCGACGACGGTGCCCTCGGCCTTGCCCTCGCCGCCGAGGAGCTCCACGGCATAGGCGCCGGCCGCGCGGCCGATCAGGGCGTTGTCGCCGCCGACGAACTGGGTGTAGCGGTCGGTGTCGACGTTGCGGTCGAGCACGAACACCGGGATGCCGGCGTCGATCGCCTGTTCCACCACGCCGGTGAGGCCTGCCGATTCCTTCGGCGAGATGAGGAGGGCGTCGACCTCCTGGCGGATCAGGTTCTCGACGTCCGCCACCTGCTTCTCGGTCCGGTCCTCGCCGTCGGTGATGATCAGCTCGACCTCGGGATGATTGGCGGCCTCGGCGATGATGTCCTTGTTGAACTGCGCCCGCCAGGGCTCGATGGTGGTCGCCTGCGAGAAGCCGATCGTCCACTTCTTGTCCTGGGCCGCGGCGCTGGCGCTCCAGACGCCCGCGACGAGCGATGCGGCGAGCACGGTCGCGCCCGCCGACTTCAAGAGTTCACGACGTTCCATTTGCACTTCCTCCCAGTTGCCGAGAAGGACTCTCGGTCGACGGCGGCCATTGGTCCGCCGGTTCTTTTGGCGCCGGGCGGCGCACGGACAGACGAAGGTTGGAGAGCAGTTCGCCCAGGTTGCGCTCCTGGACGAGAACGGTGCCGACGATGATCAGCCCCTTGAGGACGAGCTGAAGGTTCGAGTTGATGTTGTGGAGCTGCAGGAGGTTGGAGAGGAGCCCGAAGATCAGCACGCCGCAGAACGTGCCGACAAGGGCGCCGCGGCCACCCATCAGGCTGGTGCCGCCGATGACCACGGCGGCGATCGCATCGAGCTCGAGACCCGAGCCCGCGTCGGGCTTGCCCTGCCGGTACTGCGCAACGAAGAGGAGGCCGGCGATGCCGGCGAGCATGCCGGAGACGGCATAGGTGACGATCTTCACCCGCCCGACGTCGATGCCGGAAAGCCGCGCCGCCTCCTCGTTGCCGCCGATCGCGTAGACGTAGCGGCCGAACGGGGTGAAGCGGAGCACCGCGCCGTAGATGGCCACCGCGGCGATGAAGAAGAGCCCCGGCACGGGGAAGAAGTCGAAGACCAGCGAGCGCAGCACGTCGAAGTCGGCCGTGGCGTTCGAGCCGGTATAGACCGGGATCACGGCGTTGTTCTGGCCCGCGGTCAGCCGCGCGACGCCGAGCGCGGTCACCATCATGGCAAGCGTCACGATGAACGGCTGGAGGCGTCCGGCGACGATGATGATGCCGTTGATCGCCCCGAACATGAGGCCGACGCACGGCACCACGAGGAGCACGCCCCAGAGGCCGAAGGTCTGCGACACCTGCGGCAGCACGAAGGCGAGCGCGGCGGCCGCGGCGACGAGGCCGGCCACCGCGGGCAGGACGACGCCGCGCGTCGCATCGAGCGCGACGTCGGCGGCGGCGCCGTCGGCAGCGGCCCGCAGCTTGGCCCGGTTGTGGAAGACGAAGCGCACCAGCGCCGCGACGACGATGAAGGCGACGAGCGCGAAGGCGGGCACGCCCATCACCGCCGAGGGCGTCCACCCCGGCATCGTCAGCAGCATGGCGCAGACCACCGAGCAGATCGCCATGAGCGAGCCCACCGAGAGGTCGATGCCGGCGGTGAGGATGACGGCCGTCATGCCCGTCGCGATCAGCCCGGTGATCGACACCTGGCGCAGCACGTCGAGCAGGTTGCCGTAGGACAGGAAGATGTTGTTGCCCTTCGAGCTCACCGGCGAGGTGAGAACCCCGATCAGGAAGATGAGGGCCAGCCCCCAGTAGAGCTTGGTCTGCGACAGGAGCCGGAGCACGCTCAGGCCGCCTTTGGTGCGTGGGCGCCGCGCGCCCGGGGCGCGGCAAGGCGCATGATGGCTTCCTCGCTCGCCTCCGCGCGGTCGAGCACGCCCTGCTGCCGCCCTTCGGACATGACGAGGATGCGGTCGGCGAGGAGCAGCAGCTCGGGAAGCTCCGAGCTCACCAGCACGATCGCGAGGCCCTCCCGGGCGAGCCGGAAGACCAGGTCGTAGATCTCCTGCTTCGCGCCGACGTCGATGCCGCGGGTCGGCTCGTCGAGGAGGAGGACGCGCGGCTCCGTCGCCAGCCACTTGCCGATGACCACCTTCTGCTGGTTGCCGCCGGAGAGGGTTCCGGCCGGCTGGGCGATCCCGGTGCAGCGGACGCCGAGCTCGTCGACCGCGCGCTGGCCGATCCGCGCCTCGCCGGCAAACGAGCGGACGCCGAAGCGCGCCAGCCTTGCGAGCGAGGGCAGCGCGACGTTGTCGGAGATGGAGGCCTCGAGGTGGAGGCCCTTGGCCTTGCGGTCCTCGGTCACCAGCGCCAGCCGCAGCCGCCGCGCATCGCGCGGCGATCCCACCGAGACCGGCGCCCCGTCGATCCGGATCTCGCCGCCGCGCCGGCCGGTGGTCGACCCGAACAGCGTCTCGAGGATCTCGGTGCGACCCGAGCCGAGCAGGCCGCCGATGCCGAGGATCTCGCCGGCCCGCACGTCGAAGCTGACGCCGTGGAGCATACGCCGCCAACCCTTCCGGGTCGCGGCGTCGAGCGTGAGGTCGCGGACCGAGAGGACGACCGGGCCGCCGGCGTCCGGCGCCGCCGGCGCCGTGCCGAGGCTGGCGCGGCCCACCATCGCGGCGATGATGCTCTCCTGCGTGAACGAGGCGATCGGCGCCGTGACGACGTGGCTCCCGTCGCGGAGCACGGTGACGGAATCGGCGAGGAGCATCACTTCCTCGATGCGGTGCGAGATGTAGATGATGGCGACGCCGGCATCGGCGAGCTGCCGGATGATCGAGAAGAGCCGGCGGCATTCGGCCGGCGACAGGGCGGACGTCGGCTCGTCCATGATCAGGATCCGCGCCGACACCGACAGCGCCCGCGCGATCTCGACCAGTTGCTGCTCGCCGACGCGGAGTGTGTTGATGCGGGCCTCGGGGTCGAGCGCGATGCCGAGGCGTCCGAGGAGGGCCGTCGCCTCGGCGATCGCCTTCCGCCGGTTCACCAAGAGGCCGCCGATCAGCGGCTCGCGCCCCAGGAAGATGTTCTCGGCGACGTTGAGCTCGGGGACGAGATTGAGCTCCTGGTGGATGATCGCCACGCCCGCCGCCTGGGCCTCGCGCACGCTGGCGAAGCGCACCGGACGGCCGTCGACGCTGACCTCGCCCTCATAGTCCGGATAGACGCCCGAGAAGATCTTCATCAGCGTGGACTTGCCCGCGCCGTTCTCCCCCATCAGCGCGTGCACCTCGCCCGCGCGGAGGTCGAAATCGACGTCGCGCAGCGCCGGGACGCCGAGGAAGCTCTTCGAGACGCCACGCCCGGCAAGCACCACCTGCGGGCCGCGAACTTCGATGTCGGCAGGCACGGTCGTCTCCCCGGCAGCCCTTGCACCTGAGGTGCGTGCCTGACATGCTAGGTCATGCAGTTCGCTGAGGTCAAGCCAGGTTTGTCCGGTTCCAGCATATGGCGAAGATGGCGCTCACATTGGATCGCGCGGCGGGCGCTTCCCGGGGCGGGCGCGCCTCGAAGGGCGAGCGGGTCTATGCCGCGCTCAAGGACGCGATCATCGCGGGCGAGCTGACGCCCGGCGTGCCGATCGACAAGGCTGTCATCTGCGAGCGGTTCCAGGTGTCGCGACTGCCGGTGACGACCGCGATCAACCGGCTCGCCTATGACGGGCTGGTGCTGATCGAGCCGCAGCGGGGCTCGTTCGTCGCCCCCATCCGGCTCGGCGACGTCATCGAATGGATGCGGGTGCGCCGCGCCCTCGAGATGGAGGTCGTCGGCGAGTGCGCGCGGCGCGCGACGCCGGAGACGCTGAGGACGCTCGAGCAGAATCTCTCGTACCAGAACGCCGCCGTCGAGGGCTGCGACTATGCGATGTTCATGCAGATGGACGTCGCCTTCCACGATCTCCTCGCGACGGGCGTCGGCCTGCACCGGATCGGCGAGATCCTCGATTCCCTCCGCTCGCACCTCGACCGCGTGCGCCGGCTCCTCCTTCCCGAACCGGGGCGCATGCGCGCGACGCTCGGCGAACACCGGGACATCTTCGAAGCCCTCGCCCGCCGCGACGCCCGGAAGGCGCAGCAGGCGATGCGGCGCCACGTCCAGACAGTGCTCGACAAGCTCGTCGCGTTCGAGCGCATCCACCCGGACTTCTTCGGCGA
>Ga0182738_1005029_pt1 | contig 14309 bp, 11 predicted proteins | sample eDN5th30CBELigMG_FD_128876 | JGI IMG/M metagenome (GOLD analysis project Ga0182738, IMG submission 128876) | Enriched Miracle-Growth compost microbial communities from Emeryville, California, USA - eDNA 5th pass 30_C BE-Lig MG (version 2)... ...
AGCTGCTGACGATCTCCTGACGCATGCCCGAGGTCTCGGCCCTCGCCATCAACGTCGTCGTGCCGCCCGAGCTGCGGTGGCGCGACGTCCGACGCGGCGAGGACGGGCCTGGGCTGACGGCCAGCGTCCGGCGGGAGGCCCCGCCGGGCCGACCCGGCGGCGCGGGACTCAGGCGTCCGGCTGGGGCTCCCGGTCGACGATGTGCATGGCGCGGGCCGCGTCGGTGATGCTGCCCGACAGCGACGGGTACACGGCGAAGACGCGCGAGACCTGGTCGACCGTGAGACGGCGCTCCACCGCGATGGCGATCGGGTAGATGAGCTCCGACGCACGCGGAGCGACGATGACGCCGCCGATCACGGTGCCGCTGCCCTGACGGGCGATGAGCTTGACGAAGCCGTCGCGCACGCGCATCATCTTGGCGCGCGGGTTGGCGGCGAGGGGCAGCTTGTGGACGACGCCGTTGATGAGGCCGTCCTCGACATCCTTCTCCTGCCAGCCCACGGTCGCGATCTCGGGCGCCGTGAAGATGTTCGCCGTGATGCGGCGGCGGTCCAGCGGGATGACGACGTCGCCGAGCGCGTGGAAGACCGCGGTGCGGCCCTGCATCGACGCGACCGAGGCGAGCGGCACGAAGGTCGTGCAGTCCCCCGCCGCGTAGATGTTCGGGACCGACGTGCGCGCGACACGGTTGACGTGGATGTGACCGGAGGGCGTCATCTGGACACCCGCCTCCTCGAGGCCGATCCCCTTCGTGTTCGGGATCGAGCCGACCGCCATGAGGCAGTGGCTGCCCTCGACCGTGCGACCGTCGGCGAGCGTCACGAGCACGCCGTCCGCCGTGCGCTCGACCTTCTCGGCGCGCGACTTCGACAGCACCGTCATGCCGCCGCGCTTGAACACCTTCTCGAGCACGGTGGCCGCGTCCCGATCCTCGCCGGGCAGCACGCGCTCGCGGCTGGAGACCAGGGTGACCTTGGCGCCGAGATTCATGTAGGCGCCCGCGAACTCGGCGCCGGTGACACCCGAGCCGACGACGATGAGGTGCTCCGGCAGCGCCTTCATGTCGTACAGCTGCGTCCATGTGAGGATGCGCTCCCCGTCGGGGCGCGCGCTGGGCAGCTCGCGCGGCGACGCGCCCACCGACACGACAAGGGTCTCCGCCTCGACGCGGTCGAAGTCGGTGCCGCCGGGGCCGGTCGAGACGATCACGGCGTTGTCGCCCTCGAGGCGTCCGTGGCCGGCGATGATGCGCACGCCCGCCTCGACGAGCGCGGCGCGCATGTCGTCGGACTGCTGGCGCGCGAGGGTGAGCACGCGCCGGTTGACCGCAGCGAGGTTGATCGCCACCTGCGGCTTGAGCGGACGCCCGTCCTCGCCCTTCGCATAGAACTGGACACCGAGGTCGCTCGCCTCGGAGATGCCGACCGCGGCATCCGCCGTCGCGATGAGCGACTTCGACGGCACGACGTCCGTGATGACCGCGGAACCGCCGACGCCCGCACGCTCGATGAGGGTCACCTCGGCTCCGAGCTGTGCGGCGGCGATCGCCGCTTCGTAGCCGCCGGGTCCGCCGCCGAGGACGGCGACGCTCTGTGTGAGCTCGAAGCTGAGGGACATGCCTCCATTCTTCCCTGTCTGCGCGCGGTCCGCGCGCCGGGCCGCGGACGCGCACACCACCTCGCGCGGAACTCGGGTGCGGCGCTACCGTGGGGGCATGTCAGACTCCGTGGACAATCCGCTCGACGACCCCGGCGCCGACCCCTTCGAGGTCGCCGCCCGGGCCGCCGACGACATCGCACGCCTCACCGGCGTCGCCAGGCACGACATCGCCGTCACCCTGGGCAGCGGCTGGGCCCGCGCCGCCGAGGTCATCGGCGAGACGACCGCCACCATCCCGGCCGTCGACGTGACCGGATTCTCGACCCCCGCGCTGGAGGGGCACGTCGGCACGCTGCGCAGCGTCCGCACGCCGAAGGGCAAGAACGTCCTCGTGATCGGGGCGCGCACCCACTTCTACGAGGGGCACGGCGTCCGCCGCGTCGTGCACAGCGTGCGCACGGCCGCCGCGACGGGGGCGCGCATCATGGTGCTCACCAACGGCGCCGGCGGCATCCGCCACACGTGGCATCCCGGCCAGCCCGTCCTCATCTCGGATCACATCAACCTCACCGCGGCGACGCCGCTCGAGGGTGCCACCTTCATCGACCTCACCGACCTGTACTCGATGCGGCTGCGCGACATCGCGCGCACGATCGACCCGTCGCTCGAGGAGGGCGTCTACTGCCAGTTCCGCGGCCCGCAGTACGAGACGCCGGCCGAGGTGCAGATGGTCAAGGCGATCGGCGGGCACATCGTCGGGATGTCGACGGCGCTCGAGGCGATCGCGGCGCGGCAGGCCGGCATGGAGGTCCTCGGGTTCTCCCTCATCACCAACCTCGCCGCCGGCATCCAGACAACGCCGCTGAGCCACGCCGAGGTCGTCGAGGCGGGGCAGGCCGCCGCGCCGCGCATCTCGGCGCTGCTCGCGCAGGTCGTGGACGCGCTGTGAGCGACGTCACGGCGGAGGGCGCCTCCATGCTCGACCGGGCGCGGGCGTGGCTTGCGCAGGACCCCGATCCGCAGACCCGTGCCGAGCTGACCGCCCTCATCGAGGCCGCGGAGGGTGGCGACGCCGCGGCATCCGCGGAGCTCGACCACCGGTTCGCGACGCGGCTCGCGTTCGGGACGGCGGGGCTGCGGGGCGAGCTGGGCGCGGGCAGCAACCGGATGAACCGGGTCCTGGTGGCGCAGGCCGCCGCGGGGCTGGCCGCCTATCTCCTCGAGCGCGCGGCGGAGGGCGAGACGCCCACCGTCGTCGTCGGATACGACGGGCGTCGCAACTCGCGCGTGTTCGCCGAGGACTCGGTGGAGATCTTCGCGGGCGCGGGGCTGCGGGCGATCCTGCTCCCCCGCCTTCTGCCGACCCCCGTGCTCGCGTTCGCGGTGCGCCATCTGGACGCCGACGCCGGGGTCATGGTGACGGCGAGCCACAACCCGCCGAACGACAACGGGTACAAGGTGTACCTGGGCGGCGACGACGACGGCGCCCAGATCGTGCCGCCCGCCGACGCCGAGATCGCCGCGCACATCCAGCGCGTCGCCGACGCGGGGGACGTCACGCGCCTGCCGCGCTCGGTCGGATACGAGAATGCGCCGGAGTCCGTCGTGGACGCCTACGTGGCCGCGACCGCCGCGGTCTCCCCCGCGCCCGCGGGCGCCGACGGGCTGTCGTGGGTCTACACGGCGATGCACGGAGTCGGTTGGGAGACCCTGGCCCGCATCGTCGACGCCGCCGGCTATCCCGCCCCGACGGTGGTCGCGGCGCAGATCGAGCCGGACGGCACGTTCCCCACCGTCGCGTTCCCCAATCCGGAGGAGCCCGGCGCGCTCGACCTCGCCTTCGAGACGGCGCGGGAGTCGGGCGCGGAGCTCATCGTCGTCAACGACCCGGACGCGGACCGGCTGGCCGTCGCCGTGCCGGACGAGGCGGCCGAGGGCGGATGGCGCCGACTCAGCGGCAACCAGGTGGGCCTCCTGCTCGGGTGGCGAGCCGCGCGGCTCGCCGCCGAGACGGGAGACGTCTCGGGACGCTCCCTCGCGTGCTCGCTCGTCTCCTCGCCGGGGCTCGCCGCCGTCGCGGAGCACCACGGGCTCGGTTTCCATGCGACGCTCACCGGCTTCAAGTGGATCTCGCGCGCGCCCGGCATCGTCTACGGCTTCGAGGAGGCGCTCGGCTACCTCGTCAATCCGGAGACCGTCCGCGACAAGGACGGCATCTCGGCCGCCGTCGCGATGCTCGGCATGGTCGCGGAGGCCCGGGGCCGCGGGGCCACCCTCACGGACCTGTGGAACGAGTTCTCCGAGACATTCGGACACTTCGCCAGCGACCAGATCTCCGTCCGGGTCGACGACATCTCCGTGATCGGACGGATCATGACGGCGCTGCGCGCCCAGCATCCGACGCGCATCGGCGACGTCGAGGTGACCCGCGTGGACGACCTCCTGACGAGCATCGACGGTCTCCCGCCGGGCGACGTGCTGCGACTGTGGCTCGCCGACGGGTCGCGCGTGATCGTGCGGCCGAGCGGCACCGAGCCGAAGCTCAAGCTCTACCTCGACGTGCGCGGCGAGACGGCCGAGGACGCCGATCGGCGCATCACCGCGCTCGCCGCGGGCGCGCGGCAGCTCCTCGACGCCGTGTCCTGACGCGCGCCGCTCGCGCCGCCCAGACCGCCCGGCGCCGCGAGCGCACGACCTGCCGCCGAGTGCACGGCTTCGCCGCGCGGGGATGTCGTGCACTCGGCGTGAAGCCGTGCACTCGGCGTCGCAGGGCGCGGCGCGGGCGCGGCGCGCAGGGCGCGGCGCGGGCGCGCGGCTCAGCCGTCGATGACGGCGACGAGCTCGTCGAGGAAGCCCGGGAAGTCCACGCCGCGGCGGACGATGCGCTGCACGCTCTCGCGCTCGCTGAAGACCTCGACGAACTGCTCGAACACCGTCTGGAACGCCTCGCGGTCGCTCTCGCTGAACGCGACGAGCGCCACGACCTGCACGCGCCCCTCGCCCCACGGGATGGACGGCTCGGCGATGCCGATCGCGATCGCGGTGCGGCTGGCCGTCATGCTCAGCGAGTGCGGCACCGCGAGCGCATCGGTGAAGGCGGTCGACGACATCCGCTCGCGCTCGATCGTGCGCTCGACGTACTCCTCGTCGATGGCGCCCTGGGCGACGAGCAGGGCGCCCAGCTGCCGGATGACGGCGTCCTCCCCGCCCTCGGGCGAGAGCCCGCGCACGAACGCGGACGGGTCGAAGTAGCGCTCCAGCTCAGTGCGCAGGCGCGCGAGGCGCCGTCCGCGGCGCACGCGGCCGGCCGCGGCGCGCACGCGCTCCACGTCGGCGTCGGTGAGGAACGGCTGGATGCGCACGACGGCCTCCGCGCGCACGGGCGCCTCTCCCGGCGGCGGGTCGATCGTCGTGAGCACGAGGTCGGTGCGGATCGCCGCCCAGTCCGGGTCGACGCGCGTCTCGACCCCGACCACCTCGATGTCCTTCCCGAGCGACCGGTCCACCGAGGAGCGCAGCAGCTCGTGCAGCTCGTAGTAGCCCGGGCACACGATCGTCGCGGTGAGCATCGCATCGGCACGCCGCCGACGCTCGAGCTGCCCGCCCACGTGCATCGCGATGTAGGCGATCTCGTCGTCCTGGATCTCGAGGCCGAGGCGCTCCTGCAGGCCGCTCGCGACGAACACCGCGACCTCGAAGATCATCGGATAGGTGGCCTTGAGTGAACGGGTGAGCGGATTGCGCGACCACGCCTGCTCCCGCGCGCGATGCAGCAGGTTCTGCACGTGCAGGGCCAGGCGCAGCACGAAGTCCTCGTGCGCGATGTCGACGAGGAACTCGGCCGCCGCCCGCTGCACGACCTCCGCCACGACGCGCTCGACGACGGGGTCCAGACCGGAGCGCGCGACGTCGGCGGGGGCGGCGGCGCCCGGTGCCACGACGCGCGTGAGGACGAGCGTCGTGAGGTGCTGACGGTCGCCGTCGCCGAGATCGACGCCGAAGTGCTCCCGGGTCAGGGCTCCGAGGATGTCGGCCACGGCCGGCCGCCGCTCGTCCTCGGCGCCGCGCGCCACCGCCGCGTCCGCCGCCTCGAGGGCGCGTCCCTGCGCGACCCGGTCGGCGGCGATCGCGATGTGCATCATGACGTCGGAGATGCCGTACTCGTTGACGTAATAGCCCAGGCGGCCCAGCTCCGCCACGAGCGCGGACTTGAACGCCCCGAGCGCCTCCGGATCGACGGTGCCGGAGCCGAGCGCGCGACGCAGGGCGACGAGGTCGAAGGCGCCGGCATCCATCTCGTCGTGGGCGAGGCGGCTGAGCAGGCGCCGCTGCGCGACCTCGCTCCCCTGGAGGCGTGCGACCGATCCGGAGCGCTCCAGCGCCAGCTCGGTGCCGCCCAGGAGCGCCCGCACGCGGCCGAGGTCCGCCTCGAGCGTCGGCGGGCTCACGTGGAGGCGCTCGGCGGTCGCGAAGACATCGATGCCGTCGGGGGAATCCAGGAGCGCCCGGACCACGGTGTGCAGGCGATCACGCGGGGTCGCGGCGTCGTCCTGCCCGGCGGCCCGCAGGGCCGCGGCGGCCGGCAGCGCGCGATAGCCCTGCGGCCCCGACTCGATCGCGTCGCCGTCGGTCGAACGGGCGTTGAGGGCCGTCACGTACGAGCGGATGCTGCGCGGCGTCACCCCGAGGGCATCCGCGAGCACGGCCGCCGTCATCCAGTCGCCGTCGCGCAGCAGGAGGGCCAGCAGGCGGTCCTGTCGTGCTCTCGTCATGGCTCCCTCGCGGCGTCGCGCCGGGGCGTCCGGCAAGCCCATCCAACCACGACGGCACGCCGCCGGTCCCGCCCCGTCACCGGGCGACATCCCCTCCGGGTGCCGCTCCGCGCCTTCCGCCCCCGCGGAAGAAGGCGTGTTTGAGCGGTTCACAGCGTTCTCACAAGAATGGGCGACGGAGGGAAAGGGGCGGATCGATGAAGATCCTCGTCGTCTGCGGCGCCGGTGCCTCGAGCACATTCGTCGCACAGCGTCTGCGCCACGCCGCGCACGACGCGGGCCTGGACTGCACCGCCGTCGCCGGCACCCCGCAGTCGCTGCCCATCGACCTCGACGACGCGGACCTCGTGCTCATCGGACCGCACCTCGCCCATGCCCTCGCCGACATCGAGAAGGATGCCGCAGCCCGCGGCGCTGGAGCGCTCCTGCTGCCCGACGACGTGTTCGGCGATCTGGACGGCACCCGCACGCTCGCACTCGTGCGCGCCGCCCTCGAAGACTCCGCGGCGCGCGATGCCGCGATGAAGGAAGGAAACGCATGACCGCCCTCACCCGCACCGTGCACATCGGCTCGTCGCACGGACTGCACGCCCGCCCCGCCAAGCTGTTCGCCCAGGCGGCCAAGGACGCCGGCATCCCCGTCACCATCGCGAAGGACTCGGGCACGCCGGTCAACGCCGCGAGCATCCTCGGCGTCATCGCCCTCGGCGTCGAGCACGGCGACTACGTGACCCTCACGGCCGAGGGGGACGGCGCCGAGGAGACGCTGGACCGGCTCGCCGAGCTGCTCACGACCGACCACGACGCGTGAGGAGGACGCCATGACGGAGCTGCGCGGAGTCGGAATCGGGCTGGGCGTCGCCCAGGGCCCGGTCGCGCGCATGGCCGAGCCGCTGCCCGCGCCCGGCGATGAGCCGAGCACGCGGAGCGCGGACGAGGAGCGCACCCGGGCGCGCGACGCGGTCGCCGCCGTCGCGCGGGAGCTCGAAGAGCGCGGAGCCCAGGCCGGCGGCGCGGCGCAGGAGGTGCTCGAGGCCCAGGCCATGATGGCCGAGGACCCGACACTCGAGGGCGAGATCGACGCCCGCATCGACCAGGGCAAGACCGCCGAATGGGCGGTGCACGACGCCTTCGCGTCGTTCCGGGAGGCGCTCGCCGCCATGGGGGGCTACCTCGGCGAGCGCGCTGCGGACCTCGACGACGTCGCCCAGCGCGTCATCGCGAGGCTCCGCGGCGTCCCCGCGCCCGGGGTTCCCGATCCCGGCCACCCCTTCGTGCTCGTCGCGAAGGACCTCGCCCCGGCCGACACCGCGCTTCTCGACCTCGACCAGGTCCTCGCCCTCGTCACCACCGAGGGCGGGCCGACGTCGCACACCGCGATCCTCGCCCGGGAGAAGGCGATCGTGGCGGTCGTGGGCGCCGCCGCGGCCGCGGACCTCGCCGACGGCGAGACGGTCATCGTGGACGCCGCGGCCGGCGTCGTGACGACCGATCCGAGCGCCGACGAGCTCGAGCGCGCGCAGCGCCGCGCCGATGCCCGGCGGGACGCGGCATCCGCTCCGATCACCGACGGGGCGCTCAAGGACGGGACCGCGATCCCGCTCCTGGCCAACCTCGGCAACCCCGAGGGGGCGGCCGAGGCCGTCGCGCTCGGGGCGGAGGGCGTGGGGCTGTTCCGCACCGAGTTCCTCTTCCTCAGCGCGAGCCAGGCGCCCACCGTGGCCCAGCAGCGCGAGTCCTACGAGAAGCTCCTCGCGGCGTTCGCCGGCAAGAAGGTCGTGGTGCGCGTCCTGGATGCGGGCGCCGACAAGCCGCTCCCCTTCCTCAACGACGCCCACGAGGAGAACCCGGCCCTGGGCCTGCGCGGCCTGCGCGCCCTGCGTGCGAGCGAGGACATCCTCCGCGAGCAGCTCACGGCCCTCGCCGACGCGGATGCCGCGACGCGCGCCGCCGGGACGGGAGCCGATCTGTGGGTCATGGCGCCCATGGTCTCCACCGTCGAGGAGACCGCGTACTTCACCGCGATCGCGCGCGAGTACGGCATCCGCACCGCCGGTGTCATGGTCGAGGTGCCCTCGAGCGCCCTGCTCGCCGACCGCGTGCTGCGCATCGCCGACTTCGCGTCGATCGGCACCAACGACCTCACCCAGTACACCCTCGCCGCCGACCGCCTGCTCGGCTCCGTCGCGGCGTTCCAGGACCCGTGGCACCCCGCCGTGCTGCGCCTGGTCGGCGAGGTCGGCGCCGCGGGCAGGACCCACGGCAAGCCGGTCGGCATCTGCGGGGAGGCCGCCGCCGACCCGCTCCTGGCCGTCGTGCTCGTCGGCCTCGGCGCGACCTCCCTGTCGATGGCGCCGACCGCCCTCGCCGATGTGCGGGCCACGCTCCTCGAACACGATCTCGTCGACGCCCAGCGCATCGCCGAGGCCGCCCTCGCCGCAGACGATGCGGCATCCGCCCGAGAGGCGGCCCGATCGGCCGCCGCCAACCTGAAGGAGACACAGTCATGACAACGGCGTCAGTGCCCGCCACCGGCGGGAGCAAGGCGCGCGTCGGAGTCCAGCGCTTCGGCACGTTCCTGTCCGGCATGATCATGCCGAACATCCCCGCGCTCATCGCGTGGGGCATCATCACCGCCTTCTTCATCGAAGTGGGGTGGACGCCCGTCCCGGCTCTGGCGACCATCGTCGGGCCGTTCATCCACTACCTGCTGCCGATCCTCATCGCGTACACGGGCGGCAACATCGTCTACGGCGTGCGCGGCGGCGTCGTCGCCTCGATCGGCACGTTCGGCGCCATCGCCGGCTCGGACTACCTCATCGCGCAGTTCAACGAGCAGCTGCTCGCCTCCGACCCGAACGCGTCGCCGCTCGGCCAGGTGCACATGTTCATCGGCGCGATGATCATGGCGCCCCTGTGCGCCTACACGATGAAGTGGCTCGACTCGCTGTGGGAGGGCAAGATCAAGGCGGGCTTCGAGATGCTCGTCAACATGTTCTCCGCGGGCATCTGGGGCTTCGTCCTGGCCATCATCGGGTTCTACCCGATCGCCTGGCTCGTCAACGGCCTCATGCAGATCCTCAGCAACGCGGTCGGATGGCTCGTCGACAACAACCTGCTGCCCCTCACGAGCATCCTCATCGAGCCGGCCAAGGTGTTCTTCCTCAACAACGCCGTCAACCACGGCGTGCTGACGCCGCTGGGCCTGCAGGAGGTCGCCGACGGCGGCAAGTCGATCCTGTTCCTCCTCGAGGCGAACCCCGGCCCCGGTGTCGGCCTGCTGCTCGCCTTCACGATCTTCGGGATCGGCGCGGCCCGCGCCTCGGCGCCCGGCGCCGCGGTGATCCAGTTCGTCGGCGGCATCCACGAGGTGTACTTCCCGTACGCCCTCATGAAGCCGATGCTGATCCTCGCCCTCATCGCGGGCGGCGCGACCGGTGTCACCACCAACATGCTGCTCGGCGGCGCGCTGGCGGGGCCCGCGGCGCCGGGCAGCATCATCGCCGTCACGACCCAGGCGGTGAACCCCTCCGCGGGCGGGGTGTCCAACCTCCTGGTGGTGTACCTGTCGGTGCTCCTGTCCGCCGCCGTGACGTTCCTCGTCTCGTGGGCGATCCTGCGGGCCTCCCGCAAGCGGGACCTCGAGGCGATGGCGGCGACGGACGACGCGTTCGGCGCGGCGATCACGCAGACCGAGGCGGCCAAGGGCAAGTCTTCCGACGCGCTGTCGAACCTCCGCGGCGGCGCGGCGACCCAGCCCGGCGGCGGCATCGAGCCGGCGACCATGACCGAGCGCGAGGTCAAGAACATCGTGTTCGCGTGCGACGCCGGCATGGGCTCGTCCGCGATGGGCGCCAGCGTCCTGCGCAACAAGATCAAGAAGGCGGGCGTCGAGGGCGTCACGGTGGTCAACAAGGCCATCGCGAACCTCGACGACTCCGCCGACCTCGTCATCACGCAGAACCAGCTCACGGAGCGCGCCCGGCAGCGGACGCCGAACGCGATCCACATCTCGGTGGACAACTTCATGAACTCCCCGAGGTACGACGAGGTCGTAGACCTCGTGCGCGAGCAGCACGAGGATGGGTCGTAGCGACCGTCGAGATCGCTGTGGGGCCGGGCGGCGCGATGCCCTCGGCCTCACAGCCCCGATCCCGATCCGTTCAACGAAAGGCGAAGAGAAATGGCACGTGACGTCCTCAGCATCGGTCAGGTGCGCATCCACTCCGGCAGTGCGACGCGCGAGGAGGCCATGAAGGAGGCCGCCGACATCCTCGAGGCGGCGGGCGCCGTCACGGGCGCCTACTTCGACGCCATGCAGCAGCGCGAGCAGACGGTGTCCACCTACATGGGCAACGAGCTGGCGATCCCGCACGGCACCAACGAGACCAAGGACACGATCCTCGACTCCGCCCTCTCCGTCGTCCGCTACGACGGCGGCGTCGACTGGGGCGGCGAGCCGGTCACGTTCGTCATCGGCATCGCCGGCAAGGGCGATGAGCACCTCGAGATCCTGTCGCAGATCGCCCTGCTGTTCTCCGACGAGGACGACGTCGCGCGACTGAAGGCCGCCGCGACGCCGGACGAGCTCTACGCGATCCTGCGCACCGTCAACGAATCATGAAGGCCGTCCACTTCGGAGCGGGCAACATCGGCCGCGGCTTCGTCGGCCTGCTCCTGCACGAGGGCGGCTACGAGCTCGTCTTCTCGGATGTCGCGGCTCCCCTGGTCGACGCCATCAACGCCGTCGACAGCTACGCGGTCCACGAGGTCGGCGAGGGCGGCGTCGACCGGGTCGTGACGGGCTTCCGCGCGATCAACAGCGCCGAGCACCCGGACGAGCTCATCGAGGAGATCGCCGGCGCCAACGTCGTGACCACCGCGGTGGGGCCCACGATCCTGCGGTTCGTCGCGCCGCCCATCGTGGCCGCGCTGGCGCTGCGCGATCCGTCCTCTCCCCCGCTCCAGGTGATGGCGTGCGAGAACGCGATCAACGCGACCGATCTGCTGCGCGACGAGATCATCGCGCAGTCCGGCGACGCGTGGGACGCCCTCGCCGGACGGGTCGTGTTCGCCAACACCGCCGTCGACCGCATCGTCCCCGCGCAGCCGGACGGCGCGGGCGTCGACGTCACGGTGGAGCCCTTCTTCGAGTGGGCGATCGAGGCGGGTCCGTTCGGGGCGGACCTGCCCGCGATCCCCGGCGCGCACTTCGTCGACGATCTCGCCCCGTACATCGAGCGGAAGCTCTTCACCGTCAACACGGGGCACGCCGCGACGGCCTACTTCGGCGCCCGCGCCGGCGTGGAGATGATCCACGACGCCCTCGCCGACCCGGCGATCGCGGCGCAGGTGTCGGCGGCGCTGGAGGAGACATCCGCCGTCCTCGTCGCCAAGCACGGACTGGACCCGGAGGATCTCGCGACCTACCGCGCGACGATCCTTCGGCGCTTCCGCAACCCGGCTCTTCCCGACGCGGTCGGCCGCGTCGGGCGGCAGCCGCTGCGCAAGCTCTCCCGCTCCGAGCGCTTCGTCGGGCCCGCCGCGGAAGCCGCCGAGGCGGGGCTGTCCGTCGACGCGCTCGTGGCGGCGATGGCCGCGGCCCTGGAGTTCCACGCCGAGGACGATGAGCAGTCGGTGCAGATGCAGGCGATGCTGCGCGAGCTCGACGCCGACGCGTTCACGGCGCAGGTGACCGGACTCGAGCCGGGGCACCCGCTGTACCCGCGCGTACGGGCGATCGTCGCGCAGCGCCAGGAGCAGATCGCCGCGGGCTGACCTCGGCCGACCGGCTGACCTCGGCCGGCCGGTTTGGGCGCGCCGAGGAGTCCCGGTAGGTTCGGGGCCTGTGTCGCTCCTCGTCGCCGGGATCTCCGCGTTCGTCGCCGCGATCATCCAGCGCGTCACCGGGATGGGGTTCGTGCTCGTCCTCATCGGTCCCGCGGTGCTGCTGTACGGCGCGCTCGACGGCGGGACCGTCGCCCTGGTCCTCGCGCTGGTCGCGTCGCTCGTGGCCATCCCGCTCATGTGGCGCGACATCGACTGGCGACGCGCCTGGCGGCTCATCTGGCCAGGTCTCCTCGCAGCGCCGCTGGGCGGGTGGGTGGCACGGGTGCTGCCCGAGCCCATCCTGCTGCTCGTCATGGGGGCGATGGCCGTGTTCGCGCTCGTCGCCGGGCACCTGTCCGGACTCTCCGTGGCCCTGCGCGGGCGACGCGGCGCCTGGCTCGCCGGAGCCGCCGGCGGATTCATGAACGCCACCAGCGGGCTGGGCGGTCCCCCGCTCGCCGCGCACGCGGTCGGCGACCGGTGGGCGCAGCGTGCCTTCGCGGCATCCGTGCAGGTCGTCTTCATCGCCTTCGACGTCGTCAGCATCCCGCTGCGCGGACTGCCCGCGATCGTGCCGGTCGACGTCGTCGTCCTGGCCGTCGTCACGGCGATCGGGATCGGCGTCGGCACGCTCGTGGCCCGCATCGTGCCGCCCCACCGGGCGCGGATCGCGATGCTCGTCATCGCGTGGGCGGGCGCGACGGTGGTCCTCGTGCGCGGCGTCGCCGCACTGTGGGGGTGAGCGGGGCGGGGACCGCGCCCCGGTAGCATCGACGAGACCGAGCACACCGCCGTGCGGGGAGAGCATGACAGAGAAGACATACGCGATCGTGGGGGCCGGCCCCTCGGGCCTCGCCGCGGCGCGCGCCCTCCAGAGGGCGGGGATCGCGTTCGACGGCTACGAGGCGTCCTCGGGCGTCGGCGGCCTGTGGGACATCGACAATCCCCGCTCCACGATGTACGAGTCCGCGCACCTCATCTCGTCGCGCACGACGACCGAGTTCTCCGAGTTCCCCATGGACACGGATGCCGACTACCCCGGCCACCGCACCCTGCTCGACTACTTCCGCCGCTACGCCGACCACTTCGGTCTCACCGAGCGGTTCCGGTTCGACACGAGGGTCGCCGAGCTCACCCCCACCGACGACGGCGGCTGGACACTGCGCACCGAGGCCGGCGACGCGACGCGCTACGACGGCGTCATCCTGGCCAACGGCACGCTCGCCGAGCCGAACATCCCGACCTTCCGCGGGGCCTTCACCGGCGAGCTCATGCACACGTCGGCATACAAGAGCGCGAAGCAGCTCGACGGGCGGCGGGTGCTCATCATCGGGGCGGGGAACTCGGGGTGCGACATCGCCGTCGACGCGGTCCACCACGCGGCATCCGTCGACATGTCCGTGCGCCGTGGCTACTACTTCGTGCCGCGCTACCTGTTCGGCCGTCCCGCCGACACGCTCAACCAGGGCCGCCCCCTGCCGGCACGCCTCAAGCAGATCATCGACACGCGCGTGCTCCGGGCGTTCACCGGCGACCCGACGCGGTTCGGGTTCCCGCGCCCCGACTACCGGCTCTACGAGTCGCACCCCATCGTGAACACGCTCATCCTCAACCACCTCGGGCAGGGGGATCTGCGGATCCGACCCGACATCGACCGGTTCGAGGGGACCACCGTGCACTTCCGCGACGGGTCCAGCGACGAGTACGACACCGTGCTGCTGGCCACCGGGTACACGCTCGACTACCCGTTCGTCGCCCGCAAGGAGCTGAACTGGACGGGATGGGCGCCGCGGCTGTTCCTCAACATCTTCCCGCCGACGTTCAACGGCCTCTACGTCATGGGGATGATCGAGGCGTCGGGCATCGGCTGGCAGGGTCGCTACGAGCAGGCGGAGCTCATCGCGGCATACCTGTCCGCGACACCCGCCGCACGCGCCGCATTCCGCCTGCGGGTCGCCCGCGAGCCGTGGCCCGACCTCACCGGCGGCTACCGCTACCTGGGGCTCGAGCGCATGTCCTACTACGTCAACAAGGACGCCTACCGTCGCGCCGTGCGGGCGGCCACCGCGTCGCTGCAGACGGAGCCGGATGCCGCCGCCGAACCGG
>Ga0182738_1005030_pt1 | contig 14309 bp, 11 predicted proteins | sample eDN5th30CBELigMG_FD_128876 | JGI IMG/M metagenome (GOLD analysis project Ga0182738, IMG submission 128876) | Enriched Miracle-Growth compost microbial communities from Emeryville, California, USA - eDNA 5th pass 30_C BE-Lig MG (version 2)... ...
CAGGCCGCCCTTGACCTTGCCGGTGATGGTGCCGTTGACCAGTTCACCGGATTCCAGTGCCTGTTCCAGTTGCAGCCAGGCCGACAGGCGCTTGGCGCGGTCGCGCGACAGAATGGTGTCGCCGTAGCCGTTTTCCAGGGAATCGATGGCGACGGAGACGAAATCGCCGCCTTGCACTTCCAGGTCGCCCTGGTCGTTCAGGAATTCTTCGAGGGGGATGTAAGCTTCGGACTTGAGACCGGCGTTGACCACGACGAAATTGTGGTCGACGCGCACGACTTCGGCGGAGATGACTTCGCCGGAACGCATGTTCTGATCCTTGATGCTGGCGGCAAACAGATCAGCGAAGCTTTCGCCGCCCAGGGCGGCTTCAGTGGTAAGGGTGGACATGAACGATAGATCCATACGCCCCGGGGGGCAATCATGACACGCCAGGCAAAACGCCCGGCGGAGTGAAAAAACATCCTGTCCGAAAGAAACGCCGGAATCGGCGCCCCGTCAGGCAGGCCCGTGTGCGGACCAGAGATCCAGCACTTGTCGCACCACGTCATCGATCCCTTGACGGGACGAATCCACGGTGACCGCATCCGCCGCCGCGACAAGCGGCGCATGCGCCCGGCCCCGGTCTCGCGCATCGCGCGCCCGCAGGTCTTGCAAAAGGTCGTCTAGATTAGCAGAAAAACCCTTGTCCTTCAACTGCTTATGGCGCCGCCGCGCCCGCACCTCGACGTCCGCGTCGAGAAAGATCTTCAGGGGGGCGTCGGGGAAGACCACGGTACCCATGTCGCGTCCGTCGGCCACCAGCCCCGGCTCCCGGCAAAAGTCCCGCTGGCGCGCCAGCAGCGCCTCGCGCACCGCCGGCCAGGCGGCCACGCGCGAGGCCAGGTTGCCGACTTCCTCCTGTCGTATCAGACCGCCGACATCCTCGCCGTCCATGAGGATGGCCTCCCCCTCGAAACGCACGTCCAGGTGGCGTGCCAGCCTGGCCGCCTGCGCCTCGTCGGCCCCGTCGCCCCCCTCGCGCAGCACCGCCAGGGCGGTCAGGCGGTAAAGCGCGCCGCTGTCCAGGGCGTGCCAACCCAGTGCCCGCGCCACACGCAGGGCGATCGTGCCCTTGCCCGAGGCCGTCGGGCCATCGATGGTAATGACCGGCGCGGGTCTCGCGCCCTGGGCCGCCCCGAGCAGGCGGCGGAAGTCCTTGAAATAGTCCGGATAGGTCTTGCTGACGCAGCCCGGGTCCAGGATGGTCACCGGCACGGGCCCGAAGGCCGCCAGCGAGAAACACATCGCCATGCGATGGTCGTCGTAGGTGTGGATTTCGGCGGCACGCCAGCCGTCGGCCGGCAGAGGATGCACGGTCAGGCTGTCGGCGTCGGACTCCACGCGCGCACCCAGGCGGGCGAGTTCGGCGTGCATGGCGTCGATGCGGTCTGTTTCCTTGACACGCCAACTGGCGATGTTGCGCAGCCGGCATGGGCCGTCGGCGTACAAGGCCAGCACGGCGGCGGTCATGGCGGCATCGGGAATCAGGTTGAAGTCCCGGTCGAAGGCCCTGAGCCGTTCCCCCTCGGCCACCACGCGGCCCCGCACCACCAGGGCGTCGGCCTCGCGTTCTATCCGGGCACCCATGGCCTCGACCACTTCGGCGAAGGCCACATCGCCCTGGATGCTGTCGCCGCCGACGCCTTCGATGCGAACCGGACCGCCCGCGATGGCGCCCAGCCCCAGGAAGTATGAGGCGGACGAGGCGTCGCCTTCGACGCGGTAGCGGCCCGGGGCGCGGTAACGCGCGTCGGCCGGGATGGTGAAACGTTCCCAGCCCTCGCGCCGCACCCGGACGCCGAAGCGTTCCATCAGGTTCAGCGTGATCAGGATGTATGGTCTGGAGATCAGCGGACCGTCCAGCTCGATGACCACATCGCGGCCGGTACGCCGGGCGGCGATCGGCGCAGCCATCAGCAGCGCCGTCAGGAACTGGCTGGACACGGACCCGCGCACCCGGATGGGCCGGCGCACTTCCAGGCATCCCCCGCCGATACGCAACGGCGGATAGCCGTCCCGCCCCTCGTACTCGATCTCGCAGCCCAGGCCGCGCAGCGCATCGACCAGGTCGCCGATGGGCCGCTCGTGCATGCGGGGCACGCCGGACAGCCGATAGTCGCCGCCCATCATCGCCAGGACAGCCGTCAGCGGCCGGAAGGCCGTGCCGGCGTTGCCAAGAAACAGGTCGGCTCGTTTTTGCGGCCAGTCGGCGGCGCCGTCCAGGCTCACCCCGCCCGCGCCGGCCTCACGCAGATCCAGGCCCAGGGCCTGCAGAGCCGCGCGCATGACCCGCGTGTCGTCGGAATCCAGCAAACCGTCCAGTTCGGTCGTCCCTTCGGACAGCGCCGCCAGCAACAGCGCACGGTTGGAAATGCTCTTGGAGCCTGGCAGCGTCACTGTGCCGCGCGCATGCGCGGCCGGCTCCAGCCGCAGGGAGGGTTCGCGCGCGTCGGCGGCGATCGTATTCATTGCATCTGGCTCCTGCCGCCCCAGAACCGGCGGGCGAGCGCCGCCTGTTCGAGCAGGGCTTCGAGCGCGGCAGGGTCGGGATCACCTTCAAGGGTTGCCCGCAACAGCCGCAGCGCCTGGTCGAAATCGTCCAGTTCGCGCAGCACCGCCGCCCGGTTGGAAAGAAAAATGTCGCGCCAGACCTCGGCGGAACCCGCCGCGATCCGGGTGAAGTCCCGGAACCCCGTGCCGGCCAGGCTCAGACGCGTATCGGCGTCCTCGGCCCGGACGACCCCGGCCATGTAGGCGGACGCCAGGAAATGCGGCACGTGGCTGACGGCCGCCAACGCCCGGTCGTGGGCCTCGGGTGTCATCAACGACAGGCGTGCGCCGCAGGCTTCCCATATCCGGATCAGGCGATGCAGCAACAGGCCGGGGGTATCCTCGAACGGGGTCAGCACGACCTTGCGGCCGTGATACAGCATGGGGTCGGCCGCCTCGGGTCCGGTCATTTCCGATCCGGCGATGGGGTGGCCGGGGATGAACTGCGCGCAGCGTTCATCCAGAATGTCACGCGCCAAGGCGGCCACATCGGCCTTGGTGCTGCCGGCGTCCGTGACCAGGGTATCGGGCCGCAACCGGGGCGCCAGCTCACGGAGCATCGGTGCCATGGCGCCCACCGGCGTGGCGAGGAAAATCAGGTCGGCCTCGGCCGCCGCTTGATCAAGACCGGCAACCTCGTCGATCAGCCCCAGTTCGCGCGCGCGTTGCAGCGAGACCGGATTGCGGCCGACCCCCAGTACCCGGCCCACCTGCCCCACCCGGCGCAGGGCCGCCGCGAACGAACCGCCGATCAGCCCCGTGCCAACAACGGCCAGAACGCGGACCAATGGAGAGCCAGGCTCGCTCATCCTTGCAGCACGGCCTTCAGGGCGTCGAGGAAGCGGGCGTTTTCCTCGGGCAGGCCGATGCTGACCCGGAGGTGTTCCGGCAAGCCGTCGCCGGCCACCGGCCGCACGATGACGCCCCGGCGCAGGAGTTCGCCGTTCACGCGCGCGGCGTCGCCCACACGCACCAGCACGAAATTCGTGTGACTGGGCACGAAATCCAGGCCCAGGGCGGCGAAACCGTCCTGCAATTGCACCCGGCCGGCCCGGTTCAGGGCATAGGTCCGGGCCAGGAAGTCGGTGTCGTCCAGAGCGACACGCGCGGCGATCTGGGCCAGGACGTTGACGTTGAAGGGCTGGCGCACCCGGTTGAGCAAGTCCGTGAGCGCCGGCTGCGCCAACGCATACCCGACCCGCAGCCCGGCCAGGCCATAGGCCTTGGAAAAAGTGCGAGTGACGATCAGATTGGGGAATTCGCGCACCCATTGCGTGCTGTCCGCGCGCTCTTCGGGGTCCAGATATTCGTCGTAGGCCTCGTCGAGCAGTACGGCGACGCGGTCCCCGTGCCGGGCCCGGACGGATTCCAGAAAGGCTCGCACGCGAGGGCCCGACAGATGAGTGCCGGTGGGATTGTTCGGATTGGCGATGAACACCAGACGCGTATCGTCGGCGATCGCCGCCAGCATGGCGTCCAGATCGTGACCGTAATCGCGCGCCGGCACCATCAGGTGGCGGGCACCCCGGGCCTGGGTGCTGAGGCGGTAGACCACGAAAGCGTGCTGCGCGTAAACGGCCGACGTCCCTTCGTCCAGCAGGGCCAGGGAAGCGAGTTCCAGCAAGTCGTTGGACCCGTTGCCCAGCGTGATCCAGTTCGCCTGCACTCCGTGACGCGCCGCCAGGACCTCCTTCAGGTCGAAGCCATTGGCGTCCGGGTAACGGCCGTGCAGCGCGCCGGCGGCCTCGGCGAGCGCGGCGCGCACGCGATCGGAGCAGCCCAGCGGGTTCTCATTGGAAGCCAGCTTGATGATGCCCTCGGGATCCAGCCCGTATTCACGGGCGAGTTCCTCGATCGGCTTGCCGGCCTGGTAGGGGGCGATGGCCCGGATGTGGGCGGGCGCCGGGATGTCTGTCATGGAAACGGACCTCATTGCCGGGGATAGGAGCCCAGCACCTTGAAGAAGGCGACCTGCTGACGCAGTTCGGCCAGGGCCTGGGCGACGGGTTCATCGTCCCGGTGGCCCAGCAGATCGACGTAGAAATAGTATTCCCATTGCCCGGTGCGGGCGGGCCGCGACTCGAGGCGCGTCATGGACACGCCGTGCCGGGACAGCGGCGCCAGCATGTCGTAGACCGCGCCGGCGCGATTCGGCACCGCCAGCACCAGGCTGGTCTTGTCGCGGCCGGTGGGACCGGCGTCGCGCGGCCCGACGGCCACAAAGCGCGTCTGGTTCTGCGGATCGTCCTGGATTCCGCTGGCCACGGCGCTCAGCCCCCAGGCGGCGGCGGCGGCGTCGCCGGCGATCGCCGCACAGGCGGGGTCTTCCGAGGCCATGCGCGCCGCCTGGGCGTTGCTGGCCACCGGCAGGCGTTCCAGCCCGGGATGATTGCGGCTGAGCCAGGCCTGGCACTGCGCCAGGGCCTGAGGATGGCCCAGCACCCGGGTGACGCCTTCCAGCCCGCCGGTCAGCGTGAGCAGATTATGGTGGATGCGGATGGTGCGCTCGCCCAGAACCTTCAGCGAGGAATTCAGCAGCAGGTCCAGGCTGCGGTTGACCGCGCCCTCGGTGGAGTTTTCCACCGGAACCATGCCGACGTCCGCCTGGCCGGCCTCGACGGCGCGGAAGACTTCGTCGAATGATTCACAGCGCAGGCCGTTGATGGCATGGCCGAAATGCTCGTAGGCCGCCTGCTCGGAGAACGAGCCCTGCGGCCCCAGGAAAGCGGCGGTCAACACACTTTCCAGCCCGCGACAGGTGGAGATGATCTGGCGCCAGATGGCGCCGACGGCCTCTTCGGGGATCGGCCCGGGATTGTCCGACTGCAGCCGCCGGATGATCAGGGCTTCGCGCTCGGGCTTGAGGATCGGACCGGCGGCGTCGAAGGCCTTCTTGATCTCGCCGACCTCCAGGGCCGCCTGTGCGCGCTGGTTGAGCAAGTCCAGGATGCGCGTATCCAGCGCATCGATGCGTTCGCGCAGGGGCTCCAGCCGCGCCTGGAGGGTATCATCCGCCATGGCGGGCCTCGAAATCCTTGAGGAAATCGATCAGGGCCTGCACGCCTTCCATGGGCATGGCGTTGTACAGCGACGCCCGCATGCCGCCCACGGCCTTGTGGCCCTTCAGCGCCAGCAGCCCGGCGGCCTCGGACTCGGCCAGGAAAGCGGCGTTCAGCGACTCGTCGCGCAGGAAGAACGGAATGTTCATGCGTGAACGGCACGCCGGAGCGATGCGATTTTCGTACAGGGACGAACCATCGAGATAATCGTACAGGGCGCGCGACTTGCGTTCGCTGGCGGCGTCCATCTCCGCCACCCCGCCCTGGCGCAGCAGCCACTTGAAGACCAGCCCCGCCACATAGATCGCATAGGTGGGCGGCGTATTGAACATGGATTGGGCGCCGGCCACGTTGGCGTAGTCGAACACCGACGGGCAATAGGGCAACGCATGGCCGATCAGATCCTTGCGGACGAACGTCAGCGTCACCCCCGCCGGCCCGGCGTTCTTCTGTGCGCCGGCGTAGACCATGCCGACACGTGAAAAATCGATGGGACGCGACAGAATGTTGGACGACATGTCGGCCACCAGCGGCACATCGGGCGCTCCCAGGGCGGCCATATCGGGCATGTCGGCCTGCTCGACCCCACCGATGGTCTCGTTGGCGCACAGGTGCAGGTAAGCCGCGTCGCGGCGGACCCGCCATTCGGTATGGTCGGGCAGCCAGCACCAGGGGCCGTAGGAACGGCCATCGATCACGCCATCGGATTCGGCCGTGGCGGCGACGGAGATGTCGCCGTAACGCGCGGCCTCGTTGAAGGACTTGCGCGCCCAGTGGCCGCTCAGCACATAGTCCGCCCGGCCCAGGCCGGCGCGGCCGATCAGGTTCAGCGGCACGATGGCGTTCTGGGCCGAGGCGCCACCCTGCATGAAGAGCACCTCGAAGTCGTCCGGCACAGACAACAGGGTGCGCAGATCGGCCTCGGCCTCGTCGCGGATGCGGCTGTAGTGCTTGCCGCGATGACTCATTTCCATGACGGAGGTGCCGCTGCCGCCCCAGTCGCACATTTCGGCGGCGGCCTGCCGCAGGACTTCGAGGGGAAGGGTGGATGGACCCGCGGCGAAATTCCAGGGACGGTTCATGCTTGATCCTCGTCTGTGGACGAACCGGCCGGGTCATCGGATGCCGGAGCGGATCCGCCGTCCGGCGATTCAACGGCGGCGCCGGCCGCCTCTTCTTCCGTTTCGTCGGCATCGCTTTCGACCACGCGGCGCACACCGGACAACAGACTGTCCTCGTCCACGTTGATGAGTGTGACCCCCTGGGTGGCGCGTCCCATCTCGCGGATCTCGGAGACCCGCGTGCGCACCAGCACGCCGCCGGTGGTGATGAGCATGATCTCGTCCTCGGGCTGCACCAGCACGGCGCTGACGACCTTGCCGTTGCGCGCCGAGGTCTGAATGGCGATCATGCCCTTGGTGCCGCGCCCATGACGCGTGTATTCGACGATGGGCGTGCGCTTGCCGTACCCGTTTTCGGTGGCCGTCAACACGCTCTGGGTCTCGTCTTCCGCCACCAGCAGGGCGATCACGGCCTGGCCGTCCTCGAGCGACATGCCGCGCACGCCGCGCGCCGTGCGCCCCATCGGACGCACGTCGTTCTCGTCGAAACGCACGGCCTTGCCGGCGTCGGAGAACAGCATCACATCGTGCTGGCCGTCGGTCAGTTCGGCGCCGATCAGGAAATCGCCCTCGTCCAGGCCGACGGCGATGATGCCGGCCTTTCGGGGATTGGAGAAATCCGACAGCGGAGTCTTCTTGACCGTCCCGCGCGAGGTGGCCATGAAGACGAAGTGATCGTCACTGAAGGCCTTGACCGACAGCACCACCGTGATGGTCTCGCCGTCGACCAGCGGGAACATGTTGACGATGGGCCGGCCGCGCGAGTTGCGCGAACCCTGGGGCACTTCCCAGACCTTGAGCCAGTAGACGCGCCCCCGGTCGGAGAAACACAACAGGTAGTCGTGCGTATTGGCGATGAAGAGCTGGTCTATCCAGTCGTCTTCCTTGGTGGCGGTGGCCTGTTTGCCGCGGCCGCCGCGCTTTTGCGACCTGTATTCGGACAACGGCTGGCTCTTGATGTAACCGCTGCGCGACAAGGTCACCACCATGTCCATGGGGGTGATGAGGTCTTCCGTTTCCAGTTCCGTGGCGTTGTATTCGATTTCCGAACGGCGCCGGTCGTTGTTGGCGTTGGAGAATTCCACGCGGATCGCCTGCAGCTCGTCGCCGATGATCGCGGTGACCCGTTCCGGACGCGCCAGGATGTCCAGCAGGTCGGCGATGGTGTCCATGATCTCGCGGTATTCGCCGACGATCTTGTCCTGCTCCAGCCCGGTCAGGCGCTGCAGGCGCATGTTCAGGATTTCCTGGGCCTGGACTTCCGACAGGCGGTACTGGCCGTCGGCCTGCAGGCCGAAATGCGCATCCAGCCCTTCCGGACGATAGGCCGCGCGCCCGCCCGAGGCGATGTTGGCGTCGGCGCGTTCGAGCATTTCGCGCACCAGGGAGGAATCCCAGCTGCGGTCCATCAGGGCCTGGCGCGCCACCGGCGGGGTGGGTGCGGCCTTGATGATGGCGATGAAATCGTCGATGTTGGCCAGGGCCACCGCCAGGCCTTCCAGCACGTGGCCGCGCTCCCGGGCCTTGCGCAGTTGGAAGATGGTGCGCCGTGTGACGACTTCGCGACGGTGCTGGAGGAAATACTGCACCATCTGTTTCAGGTTCAGCAGGCGTGGCTGGCCGTCGACCAGGGCCACCATGTTCATGCCGAAGGTTTCCTGCAGCTGGGTGTTCTTGTAGAGGTTGTTCAGGACGACCTCGGGCACCTCGCCACGCTTGAGTTCGATGACCAGGCGCATGCCGTCCTTGTCCGATTCGTCGCGGATGTCGGAAATGCCCTCGATCTTCTTTTCGTTGACCAGTTCGGCGATGCGTTCCTGCAGGGATTTCTTGTTCACCTGATAGGGAATGGCATCGACGACGATGGCCTGGCGGTTGCCGCGCTCCATGTCCTCGAAGTGGACCTTGGCGCGCATGACCACCCGCCCGCGCCCGGTGCGGTAGCCTTCGCGCACGCCGGCCATGCCGTAGATGATGCCGCCGGTGGGAAAGTCCGGCGCGGGGATGCGTTCGATGAGTTCGTCGATGGTGCAATCGGGATTGCGCAGGCAGTACAGGCAGCCCTCGACGACCTCGGACAGGTTGTGCGGGGGAATGTTGGTCGCCATGCCCACCGCGATCCCGGCGCTGCCGTTGACCAGCAGGTTCGGCAGACGCGACGGCAGCAACAGGGGCTCCTGTTCGCTGCCATCGTAATTGGGGCCGAAATCCACGGTTTCCTGGTCGATGTCGGCCAGCAATTCGTGGGCGATTTTCGACAGTCGGACTTCGGTGTAACGCATGGCCGCCGCGTTGTCGCCATCGATCGAGCCGAAGTTGCCCTGGCCATCGACCAGCATGTAGCGCAGCGAAAAGTCCTGGGCCATGCGCACGATGGTGTCGTACACCGCGGAATCGCCGTGAGGGTGGTATTTACCGATCACGTCCCCGACGATACGCGCCGACTTCTTGTAGGCGCGGTTCCAGTCGTTGTTCAGCTCGTGCATGGCGAACAGTACGCGCCGGTGCACGGGCTTGAGCCCATCGCGCACGTCCGGCAGGGCGCGTCCCACGATCACGCTCATTGCGTAATCCAGGTAGCTGCGCCGCATTTCGTCTTCGAGCGAAATGGGCAGGGTCTCTTTGGCGAAAGAATCCATGGCGTATCCGAAAAACCTTTCAGGCTTGAATGACTGGACCGGACGGCGCCCGGCACGACGGATGACCCGTTGATCCGGCACCCTGGCCAATCGGTGATTCTATCATTCGCCCAGGCGCTCCTATGCGCCCGGGCGCACCTGGACGGCGGGCCTCTCCAACCTCGGCGGTTCCCGGGGCACACCCCCGCCCCGGCGCGGATGTTGCAAAAAGCCTACACCCGGACGCATCCATCCGCGTAAATACGCCCTAGAGAGCGCACGAAGGGATTTGTGCTTAACCCGACGGGGGAAATGCCTTAAGATTTCGCCTAACACGCATGAAACCCAGCGCAACTCTGAGCATTCCAACTCGACATTGCTATACTGGAAGCGTTCTTTCGATATGCGGCGGGGGTTCGCTGCGGTCACTTTCAAGCATCATGCTCAAACGAGGAGAAACATGAATAAACCCTCCAAAATCGCTATTGGACTCGCCATCGCTGCCATGACCGCCGTCGGCACCGCTTCGGCCTCCGACAACTGGACCAACGTGGACGGCCACGTCTGGAAGGACGCGAGCGGCCAGAACTGCTGGCGTGATGCCTTCTGGACGCCGGCCACTGCCGCCGAAGGCTGCGGCAAGCCCGTCGCCGAAGCCCCCGTCGTCGCCCCGACCGCCAGCAAGGTCGTCCTGAACGCCGACACGTTCTTCGACTTCGACAAGGCCACCCTGAAGCCCGAAGGCAAGCAGGTGCTGGATCAAGTCGCCCAGCAAGCCGGCTCGGTCAATCTGGAAACGGTCATCGCCACCGGTCACACCGACTCCATCGGCACCGAAGCCTACAACCAGAAGCTGTCCGAGCGTCGCGCCAACACGGTCAAGCAATACCTGATCAGCAAGGGCGTGCCGGCCGACCGCATCTACGCCGAAGGCAAGGGCGAACTGCAACCTGTCGCGTCCAACAAGACCCGCCAGGGCCGCGCTCAGAACCGCCGCGTGGAAATCGAAATCGTCGGTACCCGCAAGTAATTCCGCTGGCCGCACGAGGCCGCCGCGCACATCGCTCGGCGGCTACAATAGGGCTCCGTTCAACGGAGCCCTATTCATTTCTGGATCCCCTGGAGCCCGCCCCATGCACGCAGCCAACGCCGACCCGGCGGAACTCGACAAATTCAGCGCCTTCGCCTCCAGTTGGTGGGATCCCCAAGGCGAACTGAAGACCCTGCACGACATCAATCCCCTGCGCCTGGACTGGATCCGTGCCCAGGCCGGCTCGCTGGACGGCCTGCGGGCGCTGGATGTCGGCTGCGGTGGCGGCCTGCTGGCCGAAGCCATGGCGACCGAAGGCGCCCAGGTCACGGGCATCGATCTGGCCAAGGAGTCCCTGAAGATCGCACGTCTGCACGGCCACGAGTCGGGTGTCCAGGTCCAGTACGAATGCGTCAGCGCGGAGGACTACGCGCAACATCAGGCCGGCCGGTTCGACCTGGTCACCTGCATGGAGCTGCTGGAGCACGTGCCCGACCCGGCTTCGGTCGTCGGCGCCTGCGCCCGGCTGGTCCGCCCGGGCGGCCTGGTCTGTTTCTCCACGCTGAACCGCAATCCGAAATCTTTCCTGCTGGCCATCGTGGCGGCGGAATACGTCATGCGCATGCTGCCGCGCGGCACGCACAGCTACGAACATTTCATCACGCCCAGCGAACTGGCCGCCGCCGCGCGCGGGGCGGGGCTGGAGGTCGTCGGACTGTCCGGCATGGGCTACCAGCCGCTGACCCGGCGCTACAGCCTGACGCAAGACACCAGCGTCAACTACCTGATGGCCGCGCGCCGCCCGGAATGACCACGATGCGCCGCCTCGTCCTGTTCGATTTCGACGGCACCCTGGCCGACACGGCGCCCGATCTGGCCGCCGCCGCCAACCGCCAGCGCCACTATCGGGGCCTGCCCCCCCTGCCCTACGAAGCCCTGCGTCCGCATGCCTCGCACGGCGCGCGCGGTCTGCTGAAGGCCGCCCTGGATCTCGACGCCCGGTCCGGGGAATACGAAGCCGTGCGCCAACAATTTCTGCGCGATTACGCCGAAGCCATGCTGGTGCGCACCCGGCTGTTCCCGGGCATTCCGGAACTGCTGGATCTGCTGGGCGGCCAGGCCTACGGCTGGGGCATCGTGACCAACAAGGTCGAATCGCTGGCCTTGCCCATCGTGCGCCACCTGGGCCTGCAGGAACGTTGTCTGGTGACGGTGGGCGGTGACACCACGCCCCACACCAAGCCGCATCCGGAGCCGCTGCTGCACGCCGCCCGCCAGGCCGGCGTCGCACCCGAACGCTGCATCTACATCGGCGACGACGAACGCGACATCGTGGCCGGCCAGTCGGCCGGCATGGCGACCGTGGCCGCCGCTTACGGCTATTGCTCGCTGGACGACCCGGCCCGCTGGGGCGCCGACGCCATCGCCGACTCTCCGGAAGCCCTCTGGCCCCTCATCGAGCGCTGGACCGAGGGAGGCCTGCCCCCGCGGCCGTGAACACCACGTCGGTCGAGGAATTCAACGCCGTCTCGGCGGAATCCTGCAGCACGCCGATGATGAAGCCCACCCCGACGACCTGCATCGCCAGGTCGTTGGAAATGCCGAACAGGCTGCAGGCCACCGGGATCAGCAACAACGACCCGCCGGCCACGCCGGACGCCCCGCAGGCGCAGACCGCCGCCACGAGGCTCAGCAGCAGCGCCGTGGGCAAGTCCACGGCGATTCCCAGGGTGTTGACCGCCGCCAGCGTCAGCACCGTGATGGTGACAGCGGCACCGGCCATGTTGATGGTGGCGCCCAGGGGAATGGATACGGAATAAGTGTCCTCATCCAGGCCCAGCTTGCGGCACAGGGCCATGTTGACCGGGATGTTGGCCGCCGAGCTGCGCGTGAAGAAAGCCGTCACGCCGGATTCGCGCAGACATGTGAAGACCAGCGGATAGGGATTGATCCGCAGCCGCAGGAACACGATCAGCGGGTTGACCACCAATGCCACGAACAGCATGCAGCCCAGCAGCACCGTCAGCAGGCGGGCGTAGTCAAGCAGCGCGCTGAATCCGGTCGCGGCGATGGTCGAGGCGACCAGCCCGAAGATCCCGATCGGGGCCGTGCGGATGACGACCCTGACGATATGCGACAACCCCACCGACAGGTCCGCCATGACATGCCTGGTGGATGCGTTGGCGTGACGCAGCGCGATCCCAAGACCGATGGCCCAGGCCAGGATGCCGATGTAGTTGGCATCGGCCAGCGCGCGCACGGGGTTGTCCACCACGCTCAGCAGCAGATTGCGCAGGACTTCGGTCACGTCGCCGGGCGGGTTGATCGCGACCTCGCCCAGTTGCAGGCGGATGGTCAGAGGAAACATGAAGCTGGCCACCACCGCAACCACCGCTGCCGCGAAGGTACCGGCCAGATACAGGACCAGGATCGGTCCCAGCCGCGCCTGGGCGCCCCGCTGATGATTGGCGATCGAGGCGGCCACCAGCACGAAGACCAGAATCGGGGCGATGGATTTCAGCGCCGTGACGAACAGGCCGCCCAGCAGACCGACTGCCCGGGCCGCGTCAGGAGAAGCGAGCGCCAGGACGACGCCGGCGACGAGACCGATCAGGATCCGCGTCACCAGGTTGCCGCCGCCGACGAACTGGAGCAGGGGGTTGGGTTTCAGGACGTTGGACGTCATCGGGATACTCCGCAAGGATTTTCCGGGGCTCGCGCCCGGCGGGGGAATGCCTGAACCGTCAGGGGCCCTCTGAAAATGGGCGCCATTCTAGCACCGCGACATCGCCGCCCCGGTGAGCCGATACAATCAAACCTTGTCGCACGACAAGACCCGCCGCGTTCGCCGCCAGAGCCCGGTCTGGCGGTCATCTTCACGCTACCCGAAGGAATTCCATGGCTTCAGACACGATCCGCGTCGGCATCGCCGGTTACGGCAACCTTGGGCGCGGCGCCCTGGCGGCCCTGGCCCGCTGCCCCGACATGCGCCTGGCGGGCGTCTTCACGCGCCGTGATCCCACCTCGCTGCGCCTGCCCGACCCTGCGACGCCGGTCCTGCCCCTGGACGAGGCCGCAGCGCACCGCGACGACATCGACGTCATGATCCTGTGCGGCGGATCCAAGGGCGACCTGCCCGACCAGGGCCCCGAGCTGGCCCGATCGTTCACGACGGTGGACAGCTACGACACCCACGCCCGGATTCCCCGGTACTTCGAGGCCATCGACGCCGCCGCCCGCGCGCATGGCAACCTGTCCATCATCGCGGTCGGCTGGGACCCGGGCCTGTTCTCCATCAACCGCCTGATGGGCGAGGCCATTCTGCCGGCCGGCGCCACCCACACTTTCTGGGGCAAGGGCCTTAGCCAGGGGCATTCCGACGCCATCCGGCGCGTGCCAGGCGTGCGGGCCGGGGTGCAGTACACCATCCCCGTCCCGGAAGCGGTCGCGCGCGTGCGCGCAGGAGAACAGCCGTCGCTCTCGCCCCGCGAAAAGCACCGGCGCGAATGCCTCGTGGTGCTGGAACCGGGTGCAGACGCGCGGGCTGTCGAGCAGGCCATCGTCGCCATGCCGGACTACTTCGCGGACTACGACACCACGGTGCGCTTCATTGACGAGGCCACCCTGGCCCGGGAACACGCCGGCATGCCGCATGGCGGCTTCGTCATCCGCAGCGGCCAGACAGCCAGCGCCGAGCGCCAGACGATGGAATTTTCCCTGAAGCTCGACAGCAACCCGGCGTTCACGTCCAGCGTGCTGGTGGCCTACGCGCGCGCCGCCTGGCGGATGAAGGCCGCCGGGGAAACCGGCGCCCGCACCGTCTTCGACGTGGCGCCCGGCCTGCTGTCGCCCCGGTCCCCCGAGGCCCTGCGCCAGGCGCTGCTGTAAG
>Ga0182738_1005031_pt1 | contig 14307 bp, 13 predicted proteins | sample eDN5th30CBELigMG_FD_128876 | JGI IMG/M metagenome (GOLD analysis project Ga0182738, IMG submission 128876) | Enriched Miracle-Growth compost microbial communities from Emeryville, California, USA - eDNA 5th pass 30_C BE-Lig MG (version 2)... ...
GAAGCTGAAGTGCGAAGGCGCCCCGCTGCTGCTGGGCCTGGTGCTGGGCCCCATGATGGAAGAAAACTTCCGTCGCGCCCTGCTGCTGTCGCGCGGCGACTTCCTGACCTTCGTCGACCGGCCCCTGTCGGCCTCGCTGCTGGCCGCCGCGGTATTGCTGGTGCTGGTCGTGGCCTTGCCGTCGATCCGCAAGAAGCGCGAAGAAACCTTCGTCGAAGAAGACTAGCCGCCGCCCGATGTCCCGGTACCGGATCGGAGCGCCTTGCGCGCCCCGATCCGGCGGGCTGAGTCTGATAATATTCATCGCGAAAACAACAGTGCGGAGCCGCATGCCTTGGGCTCGAAGCGATGCGGGCCGCCTGGCGGGGCGGCCGCGCTTTTTGCATAGTTGGAAGACCTCTCGATGACACTGGCAGACCGCGTCCGCTACCCGGATTTTCTTTCCCGCGTCTTTACGGCCGAAGACGCCGCGCTCTTGATCCCCGACGGCGCGAATGTCGGCATGAGCGGCTTCACCGGCGCGGGCTATCCCAAGGCGCTGCCCCAGGCCATCGCGGCCCGCGCCCGGGCCGAGCACGCGGCCGGGCGCCCCTACAAGATCAACGTCTGGACAGGGGCCTCGACCTCGCCCGACGTGGACGGCCAACTGGCCGACGCGGGCGCCGTGAACGTGCGCCTGCCCTTCAATTCCGACCCCATCGCGCGGCAGAAAATCAACGCCGGCGCCATCGAATTCATCGACATGCACCTGTCGCACGTGGCGCAGCATGCGTGGTTCGGCTTTCTCGGGCGCATGGATGTGGCGGTGATCGAGGTGCTGGGGGTAACGGCCGACGGGCTGCTGATCCCCTCTACCGCCGTGGGCAATAACAAGACCTGGCTGGAAATCGCCGACCGGGTGATCCTGGAAATCAACGCCAAGCCGCCGGCGCAGATGGAAGGCATGCACGACATCTATTACGGCACGGCCATTCCGCCGCGCCGCGTGCCCATCAACATGACGCATGCCGACGACCGCATCGGCGAACACTACCTCAGGGTCGATCCGTCCAAGGTGGTCGCCATCGTGGAAACCCACAAGGGCGATCGCGACAACGTGTTCGCGCCGCCGGATGCCAGTTCCCGGCAGATCGCCGGCGCCATCATCGATTTCCTGGCGCACGAGATGAAAATGGGGCGCCTGCCCAAGGAAATGCTGCCCATCCAGTCGGGCGTGGGCAATGTGGCCAATGCCGTGCTGGCGGGCCTGCTGACCGGCCCGTTCGAGAACCTGCTGGGCTTTACCGAAGTGCTGCAGGACGGCATGCTGGATCTGCTGCGCGCCGGCAAGATGCTGCGCGCCTCGGCAACGGCCATCTCGCTCAGCGCCTCGGCCAGCAAAGACTTCGAGGACAACATCGATTTCTATCGCGAGCGCATCATCCTGCGTCCGCAAGAAATCTCCAATCATCCTGAACTAGTGCGCCGCCTGGGCGTCATCGCGATGAACTCGATGATCGAGGCCGACATCTACGGCAACATCAATTCCACCCACGTCATGGGATCCGGGATGATGAACGGCATCGGGGGCTCGGGCGACTTCGCGCGCAACGGCTATCTTTCCTTTTTCGTCACCCCCTCGGTGGCCAAGGCCGGCAAGATAAGCTGCATCGTGCCGATGTGTTCGCATGTGGACCACACCGAACACGACACCCAGATCATCGTTACCGAGCAGGGGCTGGCCGACCTGCGCGGGCTTTCTCCCAAGCAGCGCGCCCAGGTCATCATCGACCGCTGCGCCCACCCGAACTACCGCCCGATGCTGCAAGATTATTTCGACCGGGCCCGATGCCAGGGGGCGCAGCACACGCCCCATATCCTGACCGAGGCCCTGGGTTGGCACCAGCGCTGGCTGGAAACCGGCGACATGCGCCCCTGATGGCCACAAAAAACCCGCAGAGCCGTGGGCGGTGCGGGTTGAGTTGGCGGATCGCGGTAGCTAGGCTGGGTGGGTGAAACCAGTCCATATCAGCCTATAGTGGCTGGGGCGATGGCCCATTATTGGGCAAGCGCCTGGGCAATGACCTGCGCAATGCCTTTTTCGTCGAGCTGGTAATGTGCGTAAAGATGAGTGGGCGGTGCAATGAGCGCGTATTCGTCCTTGATGCCGTGCCGGATCAGGCGTTTGCCAATACCGGCTTCCGTCAATACTTCCGCTACGGCGGACCCCAGGCCTCCAAGAATGTTGTGTTCTTCGATGGTCATGATTTGGCGCGAGCGGTGTGCGGCGCGCAGCACGGCCTCACGGTCGAGTGGCTTGATGGTCGCCATGTCGATAAAGCCTATCGACCGGCCGGACGCGTTCAGGCGCCGGATGGCTTGAAGCGCGGGGTGCACGGGAAGCCCGCAGGCAATTACCGTCAGCTCGTCTCCAGTGCAGTGCTCGATGGCCTTGCCGATGGAGAATGGTGCTCCGCGTGTATAGACGTCGGGCTCTCGGCCGCGCCCGATCCGGAAGTAGATAGGTTCGTTCCAGTCGACCGAGGCCTTGAGTGCGTTGAAGAACTGAGGCCCGTCCGCCGGGGAAACGATGGTCAACCCGGCGATGGAGCGCAAGCTGCCGATGTCTTCGCTGGCATGGTGCGAGGTGCCGTAAAAACCCAGCGAAAAACCCGTGTGATGTCCAATCAGCCGAACGGGAAGCTTGCTGTATGCGATATCCATACGGATCTGCTCGCAACATAACAGCCCGAGGAACGAGGCGAATGTCGCCACGAAAGGCATCTGGCCGGTCGTGGCCAAGCCCGCTGCGGCCGACACCATGTTTTGTTCGGAGATGCCGAATTGTATATAGCGCTCAGGGATCATCCGGGCAAATTTGTTCAACCCGTTGGAGTATTGAAGGTCGGCCGAACCTGCGACGACAGGATAGCCGGCCTGCGCCAGCTCGATCAGCGCATCGGAAAAATGGTCCAGACCCGGTGTCAGCGCGTTGAGTGCTCGGTATTGCCAAGATTCGGCGCAGCGTGGTTGCAGCATGAATCAGATCTCCTTGCTCATGATTTCTTCGATTGCGCGCTGGGCATCTTCGGGCGCCAGGTAGCCCAGATGCCAACCCGGCTCGGATTCCATGTATGAAACGCCTTTGCCTTTGACTGTCCTGGCGATGATGCAGGCTGGCTCCTGGCGGCCGGTATCTGCCTTCAAGTAGCGCAATAGCGCCGTCAGCTCGCGCACGTTGTGTCCGTCGACCTCATGGACTTGCCAGCCGAATGCGCGCCACTTGGCCGCGATCGGCTCGATGCCCATGATCTCGTCAACCTGGCCGTCGAGTTGATAGCCGTTGCGGTCCACAATGGCGACAAGGTTTGAGAGCTTGTAGTGCGATGCGAAAAGCGCGGCCTCCCAGACTTGGCCTTCCTGCATCTCTCCGTCGCCCAGCATGACGAAGGTATGGAATTGCTTGCCCGCGATGCGGGCGCCCATCGCCATGCCGCAAGCTCCCGACAGGGCATGGCCGATAGAGCCCGAACTGAAATCGATGCCCGGGACCTTGGTCATGTCGGGATGGTCGCCCAACGGGTTGCCGAGCCGGGTGTAGCCGTCGAGGACGGCTGGGTCGATGTATCCGTAGTCGGCCAGGATGGGAAACAGTCCGACGGCTGCGTGACCTTTGCCCATCAAGAAGCGGTCCCTGTCTGGCCAGTGCGGTTCGCCCGGGCGCAGCGCCATGACGTCGTAGTAGAGCGCGGCGAAGATTTCCGCCGCCGAGAATACGGAACTGTAGTGCCCGACCTTGGCGATTTCGATCAGCCGGATGGTTTCCAGGCGGACAAAGCGCGCCTTCTGCCGCAAGCGAGCCACCTGTTCCTCGGTGGGAACGAAATCGGCCAGGGACACGCCGTTGCGGGCGTTCGGTTGAAGCATGATGGTCCGTCCTTAATAGGGGTTGTGCCCGCTTTTTGGCCTTGCCGAGGCAAGGCGTGTAAGTTCATTAAAATATATCATATATTCTAATAAAATGGACATACGAGCAGCGTTGCTAATTTATGTTAGAGATAACTGGCTGAATTCTATGAAGAATCTCGAAATTTGGCCCGCCTTTTCGGGTAAACGCTATAGACTGCCTCTATTTTTTCGGAATATGATATATCATATATTACAACCCACTGTTGAGGAGACATGGATGAGCAATACGAAAGCTGCAGGTCGCGGCAAAGGGGCCAAACTGGGCGCGCTGTTGTCGGGGGCCGTGCTGGCCACGGTGGCGGCAGTAGCCACCGCAGGTACGATCCAGTTGAAAGTCTCAGAAACCCTGTCCGCAGGTTTTCCGAGCGTTGACGCTTTGTCCGAAATGGTGTCGCGTATCAACGCCAAGCCGGACGGTACTTTGAAGATGACGTTCTACCCAGGCGGACAGCTCGGGAACGAGAAAGAAACCACGGAACAGACTCAACTGGGCGCCATTCAGATGAACCGCATCAGTGTGGCGGTGCTGGGGGCTATCGTCGACGACGTCAATGTCTTGTCGCTGCCATATCTGTTCCGGGATGTGCAGCACATGGAAAAATTCATCGATAGCCCTGTGGGCGATGAGTTGTTGGACGCCATCACGAATAAGCCGAATTCGCGTCTGGTGGGCTTGGCCTGGCTGGGCGCCGGGGCGCGCAGCGTGTTCACGACCGACAAGCAGGTCGAGACTGTATCCGACCTCGAAGGGCTGAAGATACGCATCATCGCCAATCCCTTGTTTTCCGACACTTTGGCGGCCATGGGCGCCTCTCCGGTGCCGCTGGGGTGGGGCGATGTCTTTACAGGCCTGCAAACGGGCACGCTGGACGGCGCCGAAAGTGCGCCGCCGACGATAGTTTCGGCATCCCTGCAAACAATAACCAAGTACTTCACCACTACCGAGCATCTGATCGTGCCCGACGTGCTGGTGATGTCACGTCGCACGTGGGACCGCCTGTCGGAAGAACAGCGCGAAGAGATCCGCGTCGCGGTCAAGCAGATGAAACAGCGCCAGCGAGAGCTGTGGCGAGTGGCCGAGAAAAAATCGCTCGACACCATGCGCGAGGCAGGCATGCAGATTTCGACGTTCCAGCACAAAGACGAGCTCAAGAAGATGACGCAAGGGGTGCGGGATAAGTACGGCGCGAAGTACCAGGCCTGGATCGACAAGATCGGGAGGCTGTAAGCATGAAACGGCTGATCGCAAAGCTGGCTCATCTCGTTTCGTCTGCATGCCTTTGCGTGTTCGCGACTCTGATACCCGTGGCGGTTGTGGCACGGTTCGTGTTCCACGCGCCTATCGGGTGGGTCGAAACCGTGTGCGCTATTTTGCTCGTCCTGTTCACTTCGGCAACGGCGGTCGTGGCCACTTGTGAGCATTTACATATTTCCGTGCAGATGGTGTCGTTCGAGCCCGGTTCGCTGCTGGGGCGCGTGAACAGCTGGCTGGTGCAATTGATCGTCGGCGCGACTTTCGGCCTTTGTGCCTACTACGCCTTTGACTTGGCGATGGAAACCAACAGCCAGTCGCTGCCGGAAATTCCTGACCTGCCAGCCTCGGCCATGTATTGGCCTATCGCCGTAGCGTTCATTCTGATGGTACTGGCCGTGCTGGAAGACCTGGTGCGACCGGGCCAGTCTATCCAACCGGCAGATGTCCAGATCGGGGGGATCGACTGATGGTCTCGTTCATTCTGATGGGCGGATTCGTTCTCTTTTGCGCGTTGGGCGTGCCGGTGGCCGTGGCCATGATTACCGCGACATTCGCCGCGGCCTGGTATATGGATCTGCCGCTGGATGCGTTAATCATCAAACTGGCCGATGGTACGAACCAGATTCCGCTTCTGGCGGTTCCCTTGTTCGTCCTGGCAGGGGCCATCATGGCCGAAGGCGGCATGGCGGCGCGGTTGATTGCACTGGCCAAAGCGTTGTTCGGCACCATGAAGGGCGGATTGTCGTTGGTCAATGTGGGGGCCTCCACATTGTTCGGATGTATCTCGGGTTCGACGGTGGCCGATACCGCCTCGATAGGCTCGGTGATGATTCCTCAAATGGAAAAAGAGGGTTATCCCAGGATATACGCCACCAATGTGACGATGGCCGGGTCTTTGCAGGCACTGATTCTTCCGCCTTCGCACAATCTCATTATTTATTCGCTGGCGGCGGGTGGCGTCATTTCCATACCGGCCTTGTTCCTGGCCGGTATCGTGCCCGGCCTGTTGATGGCGCTGAGTCTGGCGCTGCTTTGCCTGTATATCGCCAGAAAGCACAACTACCCGGCGGGCGACCCTTTCGCCTTGTCCAGGGCATGGAAGGCATTCAAGGGAGCGTTCTGGGGCCTGCTGACGATGGTCATCATCATGGGCGGCATCGTATCCGGGGTTTTCACGGCCACAGAGGCCGCGGGCGTGGCGTGCCTGTACGCCTTTGCCATCACCATGTTCGTCTATCGCGACTATCGATGGGCGGATGTGCACAAACTGCTTTTCGCGGTAACCCGCACCTGTTCCGCGGTCATGCTGATGCTGGCGGCTGCTTCGGCATTTGGCTACATCATGGCCTTGGAGCAGATTCCGCTCATGATCTCTCAAGCGTTTCTTTCCGTATCGAAAGAGCCGTGGGTCTTTCTCCTGTTGGCCAACATAGCGCTGATCATCCTGGGCATTTTCATGGAGCTGACGCCCATGTTGCTGATTTGCGTACCGATCTTCATGCCGGTCATTACCGAGCTGGGCATCGATCCGGTGCATTTCGGCGTGGTGATGGTGCTCAACCTGGGCGTGGGCCTGATCACGCCGCCAGTGGGGGCAACGCTGTTCGTGGGTTGCGCCATCGGCAAAGTCTCGATGGGCGAAGTGACGCGCACCATATGGCCGTTCTACGTGGCATTGGGTGGCGCGTTGTTGATAGTGACGTACGTCCCCGCATTGAGTTTGTGGCTGCCGAACTTGATGCTTGGAAAATGAGTGGCGGCTGTAAAGGTGAAAAATGAGTGATTTGAAGTCACGGCGCAAAGCCTACGTGCAGGAAAATGTCGGATTGATCCGGAATATCGCCCAGGGAACCATCAGCCGGGAAAAGCTGGCGGCGATTCGGGCGGTGCTTATAGAGATGGCCAAACGGAAAGAGTTCTTCGCTACTGATGAATTCCAGCCGCCGCCCAAGGGTGAGCATGAGGATATTGCTTTTTACATCCTGTCCGAGGACGAAGATGGAAAGCTGCCTCTTTATTTGAGCGCCAATCGGGCGGGTAAGGAATACCCGCCGCACAATCACGGATTCTGGGCCGTTATTGCGGGGATTTCCGGCATTGAAGAAAACCGGCTCTACCACCTGGAGTCGAAAGACGGCGCGCAGCACGTGGTTTACGACAAGAGTATCCATGTGCAAGCCGGCGAGGCGGTGGCCTTGATGCCGGATGATATTCACAGTATCGCGGTCCCCAAGGATGGCCCCGAGGTGGCCTTGCAGTTCCGCATGTACGGGGTCGCGCTCGAGCAGCAAGGTGCCCGGGCGCAGTTTACCGGCGAGGGTGTGGCCAAGGCGAATACACAAAAGCCCGCGCCGCTCATCGTCCGTCTGCCGGGCTGAGCCCCCGGCCGGAACATTAATCTACAACTTACTCCGTATAAAGATGACACCAGCAGATGTGCGCGATCTATTTCTGGGGGCGACGCCGTTCGCCATCGTCGACCCCCTGGAAGAGGGGCTGTTCGCCGAGACCCCGCATTTATTGAGGGCAGTGAACATTCCGTACGGCACGCTGGAAGGAGAAATCGAACGGCGCATTCCCGACCGTCGTACGCTGATTGTCATCCCACACGATCACGACGGCCTCGGCGAGGACGCCGCTCGCCGGATCCGCCAGCTCGGATACGGCCATATCGAGGTCGTCCGCGCCTCGCCGCAAGACTGGGCGGACGCGGGTGTTCCTCTTTATACGGGGTTCAATGTATACAGCAAGGCATTCGGCGAATATCTGGAGCACTCGGCACAGACTCCGACACTGGATGTGCGTGATTTTGACGCCGCTGCCGCGCAACGAAAATTGGATTTGTACGATGTGCGGCCGATGGGCGAGTATACGTATGAAACCGTCCCCGGGGCGCGCAATCTCGTGGGTGTCGATGTCGGACCCTACTGCTTGCAGGCCCATGACCCGCAAGATGAGCTGATCGTGCATTGCGGCGGACGAACACGCAGTATTATCGCCGCCGAAACCCTGCGTCTCCTGGGGTTCCAGAACGCCAAATCGCTCAAGAATGGAACCATGGGCTGGTCTTTGGCGGGGCGGGCGTTGAAGTTCGGCGAAAAGGCCGAACCTATTGTTCCGGATGCGGGTGCCGCCGGCGCATTGATCCCGAAAATCATTGACCGGCTCGGCATCGATTTTGCCGGACTCGAAGCGCTTGCGCGCGTGCTGGCGGGGGCGGTATTGCCCTACTGTTTCGATCTTTCCCCGTCCGTACGGGTTTTGCCGGGCTTCATTCCCGCTGCGGGCGGGCAGTTGATCCAGGCCACCGACAGCTATGTGGCGGTTCCCAATGCGCCTGTGCTGCTGCATGACACGGACGACGTCCGCGCACTGGTTACCGCTTACTGGTTGCAGCGCATGGGATACGATGCATGGGTCGTGAAGCACGAGAATGCGGACTTCGTGGTGACCCGGCTTGCGCAGGCGATGCGCGAAGCGAAGGGTCGCACCGCGCAGGCGGGACTCATATCAGGAATGCTTCCGCGCAGCGAGACCCCTGAGCGTGGCGTCGCTTCTGTACTGTTCGTGGATGCTTCGCCCTTGCGCCTGCACGAATTCAAGCGGGTCGAGGGCTCGCTGCATTTCATGCGCCGTCGTTTCGACTGGAAGGCTTTCACCGAGGCAAGTCAAGGCCGTAAGGTGGTGTTGTATGGCAGTTCGGCAGACTTGTGCAAGCATGCGCTGCGCGATTTCGCAGAGCGGGGATATGACATCGGCTATACCGACGCAACGGTAGATGCACTGCATGAAATGGGTTGGGCAGTGACGCAAGGAAGGATCTCGAGCGGCGATTTCTATCCCGACGAGTTTGTCCGGCCTATCGAACGGCCGAGCCATCGTGAAGAGGCGATGGCGCAATATTTGGCTTGGGAAGTCGAGCTTCCCGAAAAAATGGCAAACGACCAGACTATTGCCTTCACTAAAATATAGCGTTCGGCGGCACCCGGGATATGGGTTCGGCCCGGGCGTCCGACAAGTTCCGTGGGCGCCCGGAGGCATCTTGGCGGCGGTCGGGGATGGCGGGTTGTTAGTATGGCTTATAGGTTAAGGGAACTGTGATGACTGAGCTGGTTCGGGTGGAAAAGCAGAATTTGTCGCAAAAGGTCTATGCGCGAATCCGTGACGCCTTGATGAATGGACAGTACCAGCCCGGCGATAGGCTCAGAATTTCGGAATTGGCGGCGAGCCTGGGCACGAGTATCACGCCTGTGCGCGAGGCGGTATTTCGCCTGGCCAGCGAGCAGGCGTTGGAGATCATTGCGGCGACCTCGGTTTTCGTTCCCAAGCTGGATATGGCCACGGTCCATGAAATCCAGTTGATGCGCAGTCTGCTGGAAGGCGCCGCCGCGGCGGAAGCTGCCAAGCGGATCACGCCCGAAGAGGTGGATGCCCTGGCGGTAATACAAGAATGCTTTATCAAGGCTTCGAGCACCGATGCGCGCGATGCCGCCAAGAGAAACCGGGATTTCCATTTTGGGCTGCTGAATGCCGCACACTTGCCGAGCCTGTCTGCGGTGGTGGAGACCTTATGGGTCAGAATGGGCCCATTGTTGAATACTTTCCATGCGACTGTGCCGTCTCAAAGTATCTATGTCGACAGCCACCCCCATTACAAAGTACTGGAAGGGCTGAGAAAGGGCGATGCCGACATGGCCGCCGCAGCGATCCGCGAAGATATCCAGTGGGGCGAGCGCGTGTTCATGGCCTGGATGAGCGGCCGCTCGGTTGCGAACGTTCGTGCATGAATTCTTGGCGGGCCGAAGCCGACGAAACGGAGAACTACATCTACGCTGTAGCCCTCTAAATCGAGATACGCACGAGGAAACTACAATGGGGTGGTTTGCAGATCGACAGCCATCAGACCCGGGTTGACGGAAGTGAGCCTTCATCGAATCCATGGACCCCGCTAAGGGTAGAGAATGACTGAATTGCGCTCTGGCCTTCCGATAGTTTCATTTGCTGATCCAATTGCACTGGAGAGCTGGTTGGCGGAGCAACCGAGCGATTCCAACGGAGCATGGGTTAGATTTCGCAAGAAGGGTTCAAGCGTCGCAAGTGTCACCAAAGCTCAGGCGATCGACTGTGCCCTTTACTATGGCTGGATCGACGGTCAACTCAACAAGTACGACGCTGACAGCTGGTTGGTCCGCTTTACCCCACGCCGACCGCGCAGCAAGTGGTCGGCTGAAAATCGGAAACGCGCGCTGGAACTGATCTCGGCGGGGCGCATGCAGGCGTCCGGGCAATTGGAAATTGATAAAGCGATGGCAGATGGCAGGTGGGAGGCGGCGTATGCACCAGCTAGCAAAGCTGAGGTCCCACCGGATTTGCAGGCCGCGCTCGATGCGAACCCGAAGGCCGCAGCTTTCTTCGCTACGCTCGCTGGCGCTAACCGATATGCGATCTTGTATCGGATTGGCGCGGTGAAGAAGGCTGAGACCAGAGCCCGAAAGATTAGGGACTTCGTCGGTATGCTGGAACGCGGAGAAACCGTTCACGGCTGAAACGTAGAGCCCAAATTCTTGGCGGAGAGGGTGGGATTCGAACCCACGGTACGGGGTTACCGTACGCCTGATTTCGAGTCAGGTACATTCGACCACTCTGCCACCTCTCCGGTGTCCGTTTTCTTGCCGGGTGGCGTTCACCCGGCGGGACGCTGCCTGCGGCGCCAGGCGCCGTGGTCGTCTGGCAGACGTCCGGACCTTCGCTTGCCAAAAAGCGAAGACCGCAACTATATCAGAAAAAATCCCGCCACGTGTGCCGGTCCGGTCCGGAAAATCCGCCTTCGGCATCCCCGGCGGCCATGTCCCCGCCAGGGGTGGGGCCTCGTCCGGGCGGGACAGGCGCGGCGGCTACACTTGAGCCCGGTCTTGCCACCGGCGCGGCCGCCACCGGGCGCGGCCCGATTCCAGACAGGAGAATTCGCATGCTCAAAGGAAAAGTCGCAGTCATCACCGGCTCTACCAGCGGTATCGGGCTGGGCATTGCCACCGCGTTCGCGCAGCAGGGCGCCGATATCGTGCTGAATGGATTCGGCGACGTGGACCAGATCGAAAAACTGCGCGCCGGCCTGGCCAGCCAGCACGGCGTGAAAGTGCTGTACGACGGCGCCGACCTGTCGCGCGGCGAGGCCGTGCGCCAACTGGTGGCCAACACCGTGCAGTCGCTGGGGCGCATCGATATCCTGGTCAACAACGCCGGCATCCAGCACACCGCCCTGATCGAGGATTTCCCGGTCGAAAAATGGGACGCCATCCTGGCGCTGAACCTGTCGGCCGTCTTTCACGGCAGCGCCGCCGCGCTGCCCCATATGAAGAGGCAGGGCTGGGGCCGCATCATCAATATCGCGTCGGCGCACGGGCTGGTGGGCTCGGCCAGCAAGTCGGCCTATGTCGCCGCCAAGCACGGCGTGGTGGGGCTGACCAAGGTCACCGCGCTGGAAACCGCCGGCACCGGCGTCACCGCCAATGCCATCTGCCCGGGCTGGGTGCGCACCGGCCTGGTCGAAAAGCAGATCAGCGCCCTGGCCGAACAACAGCAGATAGACCAGGATGCCGCGGCGCGCGAACTGCTCAGCGAAAAACAGCCCTCGCTGCAATTCGTGACCCCCGAGCAACTGGGCGGCACGGCGCTCTACCTGGCCTCGGATGCCGCCGCGCAGGTGACCGGCACCACCATCTCGGTCGATGGCGGCTGGACGGCCCGCTGATCCACGCCTTACACACAAGAAAACCAAGGAATCCCGCAATATGCTGTTCTTGCTTTCTCCCGCCAAGAAACTGGACTACGACTCCCCCGTCCATATCGAGCACCACACCCAGCCGCTGTTCGTGGACAAATCGGCCGCGCTGATCAAGGTGCTGAAAACCTTGTCGGCCGCGGACGTGGCCGATCTGATGAGCCTGAGCCCGGCGCTGGCCGAACTGAACGTGGCGCGCTATGGCGCCTGGACCCGCAAATTCACCCAGCACAACGCGCGGCAGGCCGTGCTGGCCTTCAATGGCGATGTCTACGAAGGCCTGCAGGCCGGCAGCCTGTCGGCGGCCCGGCTCGACTGGGCGCAAGAGCACGTGGCCATTCTCAGCGGCCTGTACGGGGTGCTGCGCCCGCTCGACCTGATGCAGCCGTACCGCCTGGAAATGGGCACGCGCCTGGCCACGTCCAAGGGCAAGAACCTGTATGAATACTGGGGCAGCACCATTGCCGACTACCTGAACGAGCGCCTGGCCGGGCAGAAGTCGCCCATCGTGGTGAACCTGGCTTCGGAAGAGTATTTCAAGGCTGTGGACCTGAAGGTCTTGAAGGCGCGCGTGGTGCAGTGCGTGTTCCAGGACTGGAAAAACGGCGCCTGGAAGGTCATCAGCTTCCATGCCAAGCGCGCGCGCGGGCTGATGGCGCGCTATGCCATCGAGCACAAAGTCGCCAAGCCCGAGGGCCTGCAGAAGTTCGACAGCGAAGGCTACGCCTACGACGCATCGGCTTCCACCGCCGACAAGCTGGTGTTCCGGCGCAAGGCATAAGCGCACCCATGTCTGCCGGGCTGCGTGTTTTCCTGTTTTTTTCGCTGGGCTACCTGGTTTCGTATTTGTTCCGGGGCGTCAACATCGGCTTCGGGCCGTACCTGACGCAAGAGCTGAACCTGTCGGCGTCCGACCTGGGCACGCTGACCAGCCTGTATTTCCTGGGGTTTGCGCTGATGCAGATTCCCGCGGGGCTGTTCCTGGACACCTGGGGGCCGCGGCGCGTCAACGCGCTGATGCTGCTGGTGGCGGCGCTGGGCACCCTGGTGTATGGGTTGTCGGATGCGCTGCCCGGCCTGATGGTGGGCCGGCTGCTCATCGGCGCGGGCGTGTGCGTGTGTCTGGGCGCCGCATTCCAGGCCCTGGCGCAGAACTTTCCGTTGGCACGCCTGCCGCTGGTCAATGGCCTGGTCATGGCCGTGGGTGGTTTGGGCGGGGTGCTGGTGGGGTCGCCGCTGTCGTGGCTGCTGGGACGCAGTTCGTGGCAGGCGATCAGCATCGGCCTGGCCTTTTTCACGCTGGCGGTCGCGGCGTTGATCTGGTTTGGCGCGCCGCGCGAAGCCGCGCGCCACCGCCGCGCGCCCCGCCTGGCCGAGCAATGGCTGGGCACCTGGGCCTTGCTGCGCGATGCCCGCTACTGGCGGCTGGTGTCGCTGCCGGTGATGACGGGCGGGGCGTTCTATGGCGTGCAGTCGCTGTGGGTGCGCCCGTTTCTAACCGACGTCAACGGCCTGGACGCCGCCCATGCCGCGAGCCTGGTATCGCTGCTGGGGGTTGCCATGATGGCGGGCAACGTGGGCCTGGGCGCGATGGCCCGCCGCATGGAGCGCCTGGGGCTGGGCTTGTACGGCTTTGGCGGCGCCTGCATGTTGCTGTTCTTGGCAACGCAGGCGCTGATCATGCTGCGCGCGCCCATTCCGCTGGAAGTGCTGTGGGCCTGCTACGGCGCCTTCGGCTCGGCCAATATCCTGGTGTATGCCCTGCTGGCCGGCGAGTTTCCCCCGGAACTGCTGGGGCGCGTGGCGTCGACCACCAACCTGTTGATGTTCCTGGTCATCTTCCTGTGCCAGGTGGGTATCGGCTGGATCGTCGATCTGTGGCCGGGGCAGGGCGGCATCTACCCGGCGGCCGCGCACCTGGCCGCCTGGAGCGTGGTGCTGGCCTTGCAGGTGGCCGCGGCGGCCTGGTATTTCTGGCCCGCGTCGCGGCGCGCCAAGGTGCCTGGCACCTGATGCCGGCTGTTGCCGGGGGCCTGCTTTGGTGTTGCTTTTGCCAGGTGTCTGGCTCCCGCAGGGCGCCAGACACCGTTTTGGTGGAATAGTCTGGCATGCTTCGGTGTCTGACACCCGCTGTGCGGGAGTCAGACACCTGTCACTGCCGGTCGCTGCGGCATCAGGCGGCGACGGCGGCGGGGCGGCTTTGCGGCGGGTCGGCCACGGCGGTCATTTCCTGCCGGATCTGCGCCGCGGCCCGCAGCATCTGTTTCAGCGGATAAGCCAGCGCCGCCAGGTCGCCGTCGGTGTCGAACTGGCTGGGCAGGTC
>Ga0182738_1005032_pt1 | contig 14306 bp, 13 predicted proteins | sample eDN5th30CBELigMG_FD_128876 | JGI IMG/M metagenome (GOLD analysis project Ga0182738, IMG submission 128876) | Enriched Miracle-Growth compost microbial communities from Emeryville, California, USA - eDNA 5th pass 30_C BE-Lig MG (version 2)... ...
GATGTTCGAGACGATCCGCAGAGTGGTGGAGAAAGGCCTGACCGTACTGATCGTCGAACAGAACATCTTCCACACCCTGGACATCGCCGATCGCGGATACGTCGTGGAGAACGGCCGGACCGTGCTGGCCGGTACCGGTGCGCAACTCAAGCAGGACCCGTCGGTGCGCAAGGCCTACCTAGGCCACTAGTTTCCTTGCCGTCCTGCCGGCGTCGCTGTGAGGCAGGCGGTTATTCCAATGAGAAAACACAATGGAGGAGTGATATGTACGAGGCTGAGCATGATTGCCGTGCCCGTTGCCGCAGCGGTGCGGCGGGCCGCAAGGGAGGACAGCTAGGCATCCTGGCGCTTGCTGCCGGCCTGGCGCTGGTGGGTATGGGAGCGCAGGCCGGCGCGCAGACCATGAAGATTGGCGCCTTGTTCCCGTTCAGCGGGAGCTTTGCCGCGTTCGGCCAGGACTGCTATCGAGGTCTCGAACTGGCGGTGGAAGAGCGCAACGCCAGGGGCGGTGTGCGGGGGACTCAGATCGAGCTCGTCAAGGCAGATGCGACCGATACCAGCCAGGCTGTCAGCGAGGCGCGCCGCCTGGTGACCGTGGTCAAGGCCCAGGCCGTTTTCGGCACCTATGCTTCTTCGCTCTCCTATGCGGCGACCCAGGTGACCGAACTGGCAGGCGTGCCGTACTTCGAGTTGACGGGAACGGCCGACGATATCACCGGCCGGGGTTACAAATACGTCTATCGCTATTCCCCGAACGCCAGCTATGTGGCCGACGGCACCATGGTGGCGCTGGAAAAGATCGTGGCGCCGGGGCTGGGCACCGATCCCAAGGACATGAAGATCGCGTTCGTTCATGAGGACGGCATCTACGGCGCGACCGTCGTCAAGCGCCAGCAGGCCATCGCCAAGGAGAAAGGCTATCAGGTCGTGAGCGTCCTGCCGTATTCTGCCAAGTCGGTCGATATGTCGGCCATCGTGCTCAAGCTCAAGGCGGCGGGCGCCGAGGTCATCATGCCTACCTCCTACGAGAGCGATACGATCCTGCTGATGCGCCAGCTCGCTGCTGCCAAGTATGCTCCGAAGGCCATCATCGGGACGGGTGGGGGATGGTCGCTGGAGACCACGGCCAAGGCGCTCGGCGGCAGGCTCGACGGCACCTTCAGTGCCGATTTCCCGTCGACCGCCATGAACGAGGCGGGAGCGCCGGGGCTCAAGGGCTTCCTGGAGAGGTACCAGGCGCGCTACGGTTCCTTGCCTTCGTCCAGCTATGGACTCGTCGCTTACGTGGGGGCGCACCAGAGTTTCGACGCCCTGGAGCAGGCCAAGAGCATGGACAAGGACGATATCCGCGAAGCCGTGCTAGCCCTGGACGTGCCGGTGGGCGGCACGGCGGTCGGCTGGGGGGTGAGGTTCGGCCAGGACGGCCAGAATACCCGGGCGTTTCCCGCCGTGCTGCAATGGCAGAACGGCAAGCGCCTGACCGTCTATCCGAAGGATGCGGCGATAGCGGAACCCGTATTCGCCAAATAAGTCCATTCGGGGGGCCAGCCGGTGCCTAGGCACGACCCTTCGTGCCGGCTGGTGGCCTCAGTGCCTGGGTTGGCGCGCCGGCTTGGTATTCAGGCGCTGCGCCACATTCTGCAAGTGCACGGTCGCCGCCTGCTCCGCGGCATTGGGATCGCCGTCGCGGATGGCCTGCAGGATGGATTGGTGCTCCTGCCGGACCTGCGGAATCAGGTGCTTGTGGTTGGATGCGGTATTGGCGGCCGCTGCGCGGATGAAGCGCCGCACCGTATTTTCGAGGTGCTGGTTCAGGCGCAGGAAGTGCGGGTTCTTCGAGGCCTTGACGATGGCGCGGTGAAACGCGAAATCATGGTCGGCAGTCGGCAGTTCGTTGGCGATGGCGTAATCCATGCCGATCATGCTTTTCTCGATTTCCTTCAGGTTTTCGGCCGTGCGTCGCAGGGCCGCGTAGCGGGTCGCTGCCACCTCGAAGGTGAGAAGGAACTCGAAGATGTAGTGCAGTTCCCCCGTGGTCAGGGTCGAAGGTTCGTCGAGGCGGAAGGACCTGTACTGCTCGGCGGTGTTGACGTAGATGCCTCGGCCTTTCCGGGTTTCGACTAGGCCGTCGGACTTCAATTGCGACAGGGCTTCCCTGATGACCGACCGGCTGACGGAGAGGCTTTCCGCCAAGTCGCGTTCGCTGGGTATTCTCGATCCTGGGGGCAGCTTGCCACCCTGTATTTCCCCGATCAGCCAGCTTGCGATGTCATCGGAAAGCAGACGCCTGTCGCCTGGGATGGGCGTGTTCTGCACCTTCGTGTTGGCTATGCGCCGCACAGCAGCAGATCCGGTCGTATCTCGATGGGAACGATTATATAAGCCCGCACTGCGCGGGAAAGCGGATCGGCTGCTGCGCGTCCTCAGCCGACCTCCACCTCGCCTTCGCCTTCCTTCTTGACCGGCTTGACCAGGTCCTCGCGCTTGACGCCCAGCCACATGGCGATGGCTGCGGCCACGAAGACCGAGGAATAGATGCCGAACCAGATGCCTATGGTCAGCGCCATGGCGAAGTAGTGCAGCGTGGGGCCGCCGAAGAACAGCATGGACAGCACCATGATCTGCGTCGAGCCGTGGGTGATGATGGTGCGCGAGATGGTCTGGGTGATGGCGCCGTCGATGACCTCGCGCACCGGGGCGCGCCGCTGCTTGCGGAAGTTCTCGCGGATCCGGTCCATGATGACCACGGACTCGTTCACCGAATAGCCCAGCACGGCGAGCACGCCGGCCAGCACCGCCAGCGAGAATTCCCACTGGAAGAAGGCGAAGAAGCCCAGGATGATGACCACGTCGTGCAGGTTGGCGACCACGCCTGCCACGGCGAACTTCCATTCGAAGCGGATGCCCAGGTAGATCATGATGCCGATCACCACGAACAGCAGGGCGAGCAGGCCGTTCTCGACCAGCTCGCGGCCGATCTGCGGGCCGACGAATTCCACCCGGCGCAGCTCCACCGACGGGTCGACCGTCTGCAGGGCCTGGAGCACGGCCTCGCTCTGGCCGGCCGAGGTCTGGCCCTCGGCCAGGGGCAGGCGGATCATGACGTCGCGCGAGGTGCCGAAGTTCTGCACCTGGAAGTCGCTGTAGCCCAGGCCGGCCACGGCGCCGCGCACGCGTTCGAGCTGGGCGGTCTGGGCGTAGCTGACTTCCATGACCGTGCCGCCGGTGAACTCGATCGACAGGTGGAAGCCGCGCGTGACGATGAAGAAGACCGCCGCCAGGAAGGTGATCAGGCTGATGACGTTGAGCACCAGCGCGTTGCGCATGAACGGGATGGTGCGGTGGATGCGGAAGAATTCCATGTCGGGGTTCCGTTCGGTGTTCCGGTGGCGTGCGGGTCAGCCCTGCTTGGGCTTCCAGACGGTGCCGACGGAGATTTTCTGCAGCTTGCGGCGCCTGCCGTACCACAGGTTGGCCAGGGCGCGCACGCCGACCACCGAGGAGAACATCGAGGTCAGGATGCCCAGGCAGTGCACCACGGCGAAGCCGCGGATGGGGCCGGTGCCGAAGGCCAGCAGGGCGACGCCGACGATGAGCGTGGTCAGGTTGGAGTCCAGGATGGTGCCCCAGGCGCGCTCGAAGCCGTGGTGGATGGCCTGCTGCGGGCTTGCTCCGTTGCGCAGCTCCTCGCGGATGCGCTCGTTGATGAGCACGTTGGCGTCGATGGCCATGCCCAGGGTGAGCGCGATGGCGGCGATGCCGGGCAGGGTCAGCGTGGCCTGCAGCAGCGACAGCAGCGCCAGCAGCAGCAGCACGTTGAAGGCCAGGCCTATCGTGGAGAACACGCCGAACAGGTGGTAGTAGACGATGATGAAGACGGCGATGGCGATGAAGCCGTACAGCGTCGAGTTGAATCCCTTGGCGATGTTGTCGGCGCCCAGGCTGGGGCCGATGGTGCGCTCCTCGATGATCTGCATGGGCGCGGCCAGCGACCCGGCGCGCAGCAGCAGGGCCACGTCGGCGGCTTCCTCGGCGGTCATGCTGCCGGAGATCTGCACCTGGCCGCCGGGGATTTCGCCGCGGATGACCGGGGCGGTGACGACCTCGCCGCGGCCCTTCTCGAACAGCAGGATGGCCATGCGCTTGCCGACGTTGTCGCGGGTGACGTCGCGGAAGATGCGCGCGCCCTTGGCGTCCAGCGTCAGGTGCACGGCCGCCTGCTGGGTCTGCGAGTCGCGCCCGGGCTGGGCGTCCTGCAGGTTCTCGCCGGTCAGGACGACCTGGCGGCGCACCAGCACGGGCCGGCCGTCGCGGTCCTGGTAGCGCTCCAGGCCGAAGGGCACGGTGCCGGAGGCCAGGGCGCCCTGCGCCGTGGCGCTGTCGTCGACCATGCGGATTTCCAGCGTGGCCGTGCGGCCGAGGATTTCCTTGGCGCGGGCCACGTCCTGCACGCCCGGCAGCTGGACGACGATGCGGTCGGCGCCCTGCTGCTGGATGATGGGCTCGGCCACGCCCAGCTCGTTGATGCGGTTGTGCAGGGTGGTGATGTTCTGGCGCAGCGCGTTGTCCTGCACGGCGGTGACGGCGGCCTGGGTGAGCGTGCCGACCAGCTGCGGGCGGCTGCCCTCGCGCGGTTGCAGGACCAGGTCGGGCAGGCGTTGGCGCAGCGCCTGCTGGGCGCGGTCGCGCGCGTCTGCGTCGGCGAAGCTGGCCACCACCGACATGCCTTCGCGCTCGGCGCCGGCCAGCGGCACGCGCTGGTCGCGCAGCACGCTGCGCACGTCGCCGGCCAGCGAATCGTAGCGGGCGGCCAGGGCGCCCTGCATGTCGACTTCGAGCAGGAAGTGCACGCCGCCGCGCAGGTCCAGGCCCAGGTACATGGGGTGCGCGCCGATGCTGGACAGCCAGCCCGGCGAGGCCGGCAGCAGGTTCAGCGCCACCGTGTAGGACGGGTCGGCGGGGTCGGGGTTGAGGGATTTCTCGATCAGGTCGCGCGCCTGCAGCTGCACGTCGGTGGAGGCGAAGCGCGCGCGCACCGTGCCGACCGGCCCGTTCTGCTCGTAGAAGGCGCCGGTGGTCTCGATGCCGGCGTCGGCAAGCAGGCTTTCGACCCGGCCCAGCATGGCCGGGTCCACCTTGACCGTGGCCTTGGCGCTGGAGACCTGCACGGCGGGCGATTCGCCGAAGAAATTGGGCAGCGTGTAGAGCAGGCCGACGACGACCGCGATCAGGACGGTGGCGTACTTCCAGAGGGGATAGCGGTTCATGGCCGGGAGGGCGGGAGGTTGCTCGGAAGGCGGGGCCGCCCCGGCCGGCTGGCGGCGGGGCGGCAGGTTCCGACCCTTACAGGGCCTTGATGGTTCCCTTGGGCAGGACGGCCGAAACGGCGGTCTTCTGCAGGACCACTTCCACCGGCTTGTCGGCCAGTTCGGCGACTTCGATGGTGATGTAGCTGTCGTTGACCTTGGTGACCTTGCCCAGGATGCCGCCGGCGGTGGCGACTTCGTCGCCCTTGGCCAGGGCGGCCACCATGTTGCGGTGTTCCTTCTGGCGCTTCATCTGGGGCCGGATCATGATGAAGTAGAGCACCACGAACATCAGGACGATGGGCAGCATGCCCATCAGCGCGCCGCCGGGTTCGCCCGCGGGAGCGGCTTGGGCCAGGACGCTGGCCAGGGAGTCGATTGCGAGCATGGGGATCTCCTGGTTTCGGATTCTGATAAACCGGCTATTGTAGCGGGCTGTGGACCGAAGACGGCGCCGCCTTGCAAAGCCAGGTCGGTTCGGGGTTTACCCGGATTCGATGGCTCGCATGCACCGCCAGCGCGCATGGCAGCGGCGGGCCTGCAATCGCCGGGATACATCCGCTTGGACGGCCACACAATTGATTTGAAATAAAAAATTCACGATTCCGGCTAGCTCGTGGCAGCGCCGGCGAGCATAATATTCCTTAAGGGAATCAAATATAAGAATTTTTATTCCCTTTTAGATTGACGAGGTTTTTTGCATGATCCCCGCTTCTGGAGCTGAACCATGCAGACCCCCCCGCCATTCACCCTCAATCCCGCGCCGCCGGTGCTCGACGCCGGCCTGGCTGCCGCGCTGCGGTCCATCGTCACCCCCCACCTGAGCGACAACCTGCACCGCCAGGCCGGCGTGGTCGGGCTGACCCGCTACAACCGCCAGGGCAAGCTGGTGGGCAGCGCGCTGACCGTCAGGACGCGGCCGGGCGACAACCTCTTCATCTACCAGGCCATGACCCTGATCCAGCCGGGCCACGTGCTGGTGGTGGACGCCGGCGGCGACCTGAGCAACGCCTGCGTGGGCGAGATCATGAAGCGCTACCTGCAGCAGCGCGGCTGCGCGGGGCTGATCGTCAACGGCGCGATCCGCGACGTGGCGGCCTTCGAGAACGATTCCTTTCCCTGCTACGCGCTGGGCCACGTGCACCGCGGTCCCTACAAGGACGGCCCGGGCGAGGTCAACGTGCCGGTCAACGTCGGCGGCCAGGTCATCCAGCCGGGCGACGCCGTCGTCGCGGACGAGGACGGCATCGTCTCCTTCCCGGTCGCCCAGGCCGACGCCCTGGTGCAGCGCGCGCGCGCGCACGCCGCCAAAGAGGAAAGAATCATGGCCGAGATCGCCGGCGGCGCCGGGCGCCAGAGCTGGCTGCACCCCGTTCTCGAAGCGAAAGGCCTGCTGTAGGCGGCCGCGCAGGCGGCATCGAGCAGGCACCATCCGGACAGCATTACCCACGACAGCATCATCATGACCGCGATACCTACCGGCCAGGCGCCGGAATCCTTCCTGGCCCGCCGCATGGGCGTCATCAAGCCGTCGCCCAGCATGGCGGCCAAGCGCAAGGTCGACGCCCTGCGCGCCGAGGGCAAGGCCATCGTCGACTTCACCATAGGCGAGCCCGACGTGCGCACGCCCGCGCACATCGCCCGGGCCGGCATCGCCGCGATCGAAAGCGGGGCGGTGAAGTACACCGCCTCGTCGGGCATCCGCGAACTGCTGGAGGCCGTGCAGCTGAAGTTCCGCCGCGAGAACGGCCTGTCCTTCGGGCTGGACCAGCTGGTGGCGGGCGTGGGCGCCAAGCAGCTGATTTTCTCGGCCCTGCAGGCGACCCTGGACGCCGGCGACGAAGTCATCATCCCCACGCCCTACTGGGTGTCCTACCCGGACATGGTGCTGCTCAACGACGGCAAGCCCGTGCTGCTGCCCACCACCGGCGAGAACGGCTTCAAGCTGACGCCGGCGGCGCTGGAGGCGGCCATCACGCCGCGCACCAAGTGGCTGCTGCTGAACGCGCCCAACAACCCGTCCGGCGCGATCTACGGCGAGGACGAGCTGGCCGCCCTGCTGGCCGTGCTGGAGCGCCACCCGCACGTGCTGCTGATGGTCGACGAGATCTACGAGCATTATTGCTACGATGGCCGCTACGTGTCGCCGCTGGCCGTCGCCCCGGGGCTGGCGCCGCGCGTGCTGCTGGTCAACGGCGTGTCCAAGGCCTACGCCATGACCGGCTGGCGCGTTGGCTACGCGGCCGGGCCGGCCTGGCTGGCCAAGGCGATCTCGACGCTGATCTCGCAATCGACCACCAGCGTCAGCCAGATCTGCCAGCTGGCCGCCGCCACGGCGCTGTCGGGCGACCAGCAGTGCGTGGCCGACATCATCGCTATCTACAAGGAGCGCCGCGACGTCATCGTCGGGCTGCTCGACGCGATCCCGGGCATGTCCTGCCCGGCGCCGGCCGGCGCGTTCTACGTGTTTCCGGACATCCGGGGATTCTTCGGCAGGCGCACGCCTGCCGGCAAGGTCGTCGGCAACGACCTGGATTTCGTGCATTACCTGCTGGACGCCGCCGGCGTCGCCGTCCTGGACGGCACCGCCTACGGCAACCCCGGCTACATGCGCATGAGCTTCGCCACCGACCTGGACACCATCCGGAGCGGCTGCGAAAAACTGGCCTGGGCATGCAGCCAGCTTCAATGACATCTCACCGGAGAAAACCATGACATTCAAGGACATCCTGAAGTGCCTGCCCCTGCTGGCCTGCCTGGGCGCGGCAGGCATCGCGCACGCCGACGCGCTGGGCGACATCAAGGCGCGCGGCACCCTGGTGTGCGGCACGCTGGGCACCTCCGAGCCGTTCAGCTTCCAGGACCCGCAGACCCGCCAGGTGGTGGGCTACGAAGTGGACCTGTGCAAGGAAATCGCCGAACACCTGGGCGTCAAGCTCGAGATCAAGATGATCGCCGTGGCGGCCCGCATCCCCGAGCTGGCCGGCGGCCGGGTCGACGTGGTGGCGGCCAACCTGGGCTGGAGCCCGGAGCGCGCGCAGCAGATCGACTACAGCTACCAGCACTACGTCAGCCCGCAGAAAATCCTGATCCGCCGCGACGACGCCGGCACGCTCAAGACCAATGCCGACCTGGCCGGCAAGCGCGTCAGCGCGGTCTCGGGCTCGTCCTCGGAAGCCGGCGCCAAGCGCCTGATCCCGGACGTGACCACCGTCACCTTCAAGGATCCCCCCACCGCCTTCATGGCCCTGCAGCAGAAGAAGGTCGCGGGCTTCGTCGGCTCGGAGCTGATGCTGCTGAAGTTCAAGCAGGAAGCCGAGTCCTCGCCCGTCAAGCTCGACATCATCGAGGACCCGCTGTTCGTCGAGCCCTGGGGCATCGGCATGCGCAAGGGCGAGGACGCGCTGCGCGCCCAGGTCAACGAGACGCTGGCCGGGCTGGAGTCCTCCGGCAAGCTGCAGACCATCTATGATCGCTGGTTCGGCCCGGACACCAAGTTCCCCTCCAAGCGCGTCTTCAAGGCCGAGGAAATCAAGGGCTGACGCCGGGCCGAAGGGGTAGCTGCGCATGAACTACACACTGGACTTCGGTGCCTTGCTCGGCAACGGCTACCCCTCGCTCATCCTGGGCGGGCTGGTCACCACCCTGCAAATGACCCTGCTGGCCTGGCTGCTGGCGTTCGCGCTGGGCAGCGCGCTGGCGGTGCTGCGCATGCTGGAGCTGCGCGCGCTGAACGGGCTGATCGCGCTGTACGTGGCCTTCCACCGCAACGTGCCCATGCTGGTGCACATCCTGCTGTGGTACTTCGGCGTGGCGGCCATCGTGCCGGCGGCGCTGGACGATGCGGTCAACTTCGTCGGCGGCGAGTTCTTCTACTCCACCGTCGCCATCGGCCTGGTCACCGCGGCCTACGTGGGCGAGGACCTGCGCAGCGCCATCCGCGCCATCCCGCGCGGCCAGATGGAGGCCGCGCGCAGCCTGGGCCTGAGCTACCTGCAGGCCATGCGCAAGGTGATCCTGCCGCAGGCCTTCAAGATATCCATCCCGCCGCTGACCAACCAGACCCTGCTGCTGTTCAAGAACACCAGCCTGGCCATGGCCATCGGCCTGATCGAGCTGACCGGCGCGGGCCGGGAAATCGAGTCGGCCACCTTCAAGACCTTCGAGATATATACCGTGGTGACGGTGCTCTACCTGGCCATTTCGCTGCTGCTGATGCTGGGCGGCGCCCTGCTTTCCAAACGCGCCGCCTACGCGGCCCGGACCCGGTAGCCCCGCCATGCTGGAAATACTTTCCGACAACTGGCTGCTGCTGCTGGTGGGCCAGTGGCCCAACGGGCCGATGGGCGGCCTGGTCGCCACCGTCGGGCTGGCGCTGGCCAGCCTGCTGCTGGCCTTTCCCGTGGGCGTGCTGCTGGCGCTGGGGCGCATCAGCACCCACCGCGTCTTCTACTGGCCGGCGACGGCGGTGGTCTACGTGGCGCGCGGCCTGCCGCTCATCATGTTCATCTTCTGGGCCTACTTCTTCCTGCCGCTGGTGGTGGGCGCATCGGTCAGCGGCGCGGCGACCATGGTGGCCGCGCTCGTCATCTACGAGGGCGCCTACCTGTCCGAGATCATCCGCAGCGGCATCCAGGCCCTGCCCGCCGGGCAGATGGAGGCGGGCCGCTCGCTGGGCCTGAGCCACATGCAGGCCATGCGCAGGATCGTGCTGCCGCAGGCGCTGTACAACACCATCCCCAGCATGCTCAGCCAGTTCATCTCCACGGTGAAGGAAACCTCGCTCGGCTTCGTCATCAGCGTGCACGAGCTGACCTTCGCCGCGGCGCAGGTCAACAACATCCTGCTGACCAAGCCCTTCGAGGTGTTCTCGCTGCTGGCGCTGACCTATTTCGCGCTGAACCTGGTCCTGACCGGCATCGTCAGGCTGGTCGAGTCCCGCATGGGCGGCGCGCGCACGCGCACCGCGGCGGCCTAGGCGCAGCCGGACCCGGATACATCCATGATCGAATTCAAGAACGTCAGCAAATGGTACGGCGACTATCTCGCCCTGGACGACATCAACGCGCGCGTGCGCCAGGGCGAAGTCCTGGTCGTGTGCGGGCCGTCCGGCTCGGGCAAGTCGACCCTGATCCGCACCGTCAACCGCCTGGAGCCCATCCAGCAGGGCAGCATCCTGGTCGGCGGCGTCGACGTCCACCGCAGCCGCTCGCTGGACGAGATGCGCAGCCACATCGGCTTCGTGTTCCAGCAGTTCAACCTGTTCCCGCACATGAGCGTGCAGGAAAACCTCATGATGGCGCCCGTGCTGCTCAAGCGCATGGGCAAGGCCGAGGCGCGCGAGAACGCCGCGGCGCTGCTGGAGCGGGTCGGCCTGGGGCACAAGGCCGCGGCCTACCCCGGCGAGCTGTCCGGCGGCCAGCAGCAGCGCGTGGCGATCGCCCGGGCGCTGGCCATGAAGCCGCGCATCATGCTGTTCGACGAGCCGACCAGCGCCCTGGACCCGGAGATGGTCAACGAAGTGCTGCTGGTGATGAAGTCGCTGGCGGCCGAGGGCATGACCATGGTGTGCGTCACCCACGAAATGAACTTCGCGCGCGACGTGGCCGACACGGTCTGGTTCATGGACGCCGGCCGCATCGTCGAGCAGGCCCCGCCCGGCGAGTTCTTCGCCCAGCCCCGCACCGACCGGGCGCGCAAGTTCCTGGCCGACATCCGCCACTGAGGGCGGGCCCAGGCGCTCACGCGCTGAGGCTGCCGCCGTAGGGGCGCGAGAAATCGCAGACGTCGCGGGCGATGCGCGCGATCTCCTGGTAGAACATGCTGTTGGACTGCTTGGCGTACATCGCGCAGTACAGCGAGGTGGGCATGGGCTTGGTGGTGCGCGCCAGCACCAGCTTGCGGCTCTTGATCACGTCCGAGAAGAAGCCGACCGGGATGCAGGCCACGCCGAAGCCGGCTACCGTCATGCCCACCATGGCCAGCAGGCTGTTGATGGTGAACAGGTTGGACTGCGGCGTGTGCGGCGCCAGCCATTCGTCGTAGATGGCGTTCAGGGCCGAGTCCGGGTCCTGCCGGATGATGTTCATGCGGGAGATGTCCTGCGGCGTATAGACCTTGGCCGGGGAGATGACCTGCGGGCTGCCCGTCCAGGCGAAGTCCACTTGCGCGATCGGCTCGGCCTCCAGGTGCGGGTTGCGCACCTCCCAGTGCAGGATGGCCATGTCCAGCTGGCCGTGCAGCAGGCTTTGCTGCATCTGCCAGGCCATGCCGATCTTGGGCTGCACGATCAGCTCGGGGAAGGAGGCGCGCAGCGCCTGCATGAGCTGCGGCAGCCAGGTCATCGCCGTGATCTCGGTGATGCCCAGGCGCAGCGAGCCCGAGAAAGGCTTGAAGCCCTTCATCTTGAGCAGCATCTGGTCGCGCCGGCCGAGCAGGTCGCCGGCCATGTCCAGCAGTTCCTCGCCGGCGCGGGTCAGCGTGGCGCGCTGGCCGCTGCGGTCGAAGATCTGGATGTCGAAGCTGGTCTCCAGCTCCTGGATGCGCTTGGTGATGGCCGACTGGGTAGTGTTGAGCCGCTCCGCCGCGTTGGCGAAGCCGCCCAGCTGCACCACCCAGTACAGGGCTTCGATCTGCTTGAAGGTCAGCATGCGGGGCTCCTTCGGTGCGATGCGCCGGTGCGCGGGGGCGGGCGGATATGGCGCGGGTGGATGCGTCGCGGGTCGATGGCGTGTCAATCGATGCCGCGCGCCCGGTCGGCGGCGAACCGGGCGCGCCAGGCCTGGAAGGTTCCGGCGGCGATGGCCTCGCGCATCTCGGCCATGATCTGCAGGTAGAAGTGCAGGTTGTGCAGCGTGTTCAGGCGCGCGCCGGTGATCTCGTTGGCGCGCTGCAGGTGGTGCAGGTAGGCGCGCGAGAAATGGGCGCAGGTATGGCAGGCGCAGGACGGGTCCAGCGGCCGGGTGTCGTCGCGGTAGCGCGCGTTGCGGATCTTGACGTCGCCGTAGCGGGTGAACAGCCAGCCGTTGCGCGCGTTGCGGGTGGGCATGACGCAATCGAACATGTCGATGCCGCGCGCCACGCCCTCGACCAGGTCTTCGGGCGTGCCCACGCCCATCAGGTAGCGCGGCGCGTCCTCGGGCAGGCGCGGGGCCACGTGGGCCAGGATGCGCCGCATGTCTTCCTTGGGCTCGCCCACCGACAGGCCGCCGATGGCGTAGCCGTGGAAGCCGATGTCGGCCAGCCCGGCCAGCGACTCGTCGCGCAGGGATTCGTACATGCCGCCCTGGACGATGCCGAACAGGGCGTTGGGGTTCTCCAGCCGGTCGAACTCCTCGCGCGAGCGGCGCGCCCAGCGCAGCGACATGCGCATGGACCGGCCGGCTTCCTCGGCGGTGGCGGGGCGGCCGTCCAGCGCGTAGGGCGTGCACTCATCGAACACCATGGCGATGTCGGAATTCAGCGCCCGCTGGATGCGCATGGATTCCTCGGGTGTCAGGAACAGGCGCGTGCCGTCGATGGGCGAGGCGAACCTGACGCCTTCCTCGCTGATCTTGCGCAGGCCCTCCAGGCTGAACACCTGGAAGCCGCCCGAGTCGGTCAGGATGGGGCGCTGCCACTGCATGAAGCCGTGCAGGCCGCCGTGCGCGGCCAGGATGCCGGTGCCTGGGCGCAGCCACAGGTGGAAGGTGTTGCCCAGCACGATCTGCGCGCCGATGGATTCCAGCTCGTGCGGCAGCATGGCCTTGACGCTGCCGTAGGTGCCCACGGGCATGAAGATGGGCGTCTCGACCACGCCGTGGTTCAGCGCGATGCGGCCGCGGCGGGCCTGGCCGTCGGCGGCCAGCAGTTGGAAGGTCAGGCCGGTCATGGCGAAGGGGACTCGATGAACATGGCGTCGCCGTAGCTGAAGAAGCGGTAGCGCTGCGCCACCGCGTGCGCATAGGCGCGCCGCATGGGTTCGACGCCTGCCAGCGCCGACACCAGCATCAGCAGGGTCGACTGCGGCAGGTGGAAATTGGTCAGCAGCGCGTCCACCACCTGCCAGCGGTAGCCGGGCGTGATGAACAGCCGCGTGTCGCCCTGCGCCGCGCGCAGCGGCGCGCCGGCCGACTCCAGCGCGCGCACGCTGGTGGTGCCCACCGCGACGACGCGCCCGCCGGCGGCGCGGGCGCGCGCCACGGCGTCGGCGGTGGCCTGCGGCACGGTGTACCACTCGGCGTGCATGACGTGATCGGCCAGGTCCTGCACCCGCACCGGCTGGAAGGTGCCGGCGCCCACGTGCAGGGTGACGAAGGCGCGCGCGACGCCGGCCGCCTCCAGCCGGGCCAGCATGGCCTCGTCGAAGTGCAGGCCGGCCGTGGGCGCGGCCACCGCGCCCGGCTCGCGGGCGTAGACGGTCTGGTAGCGCAGGTCGTCGCCGGCGTCGGGCGCGTGTGCGATGTAGGGCGGCAGCGGCGTGGCGCCGTGGGCCTCCAGCAGGTCCAGCACCGGCGCGGGGAATTGCAGCAGGTAGAGATCGTCCTGGCGGCCCTGCACGACGGCCTCGAAGGCATCGCCGGCCAGGCGCAGCACCGTGCCCGGACCGGGCGATTTGCTGGCGCGCACGTGGGCCAGCGCCCGCAGCGGGTCCAGGATGCGCTCGACCAGGACTTCGACCTTGCCGCCGCTGGCCTTGCTGCCGTGCAGGCGCGCCTTGATGACGCGGGTGTCGTTGAACACCAGCAGGTCGCCCGGTCGCAGCAGCCCGGCCAGGTCGGGAAAGCGCCGGTCGTGCAGCGCGCCGGCCGCGTCCAGGTGCAGCAGGCGGCTGCCGCCGCGCTGCGCGGCGGGCGTCTGGGCGATCAGGTCGGCGGGCAGTTCGTAGTCGAAGTCGGCTACGCGCAGGGCGGAGGCGGGCTGGGCGGGAGCGGGCAAGGTGGATGGCGGTCGGAAAGCGGGGGGCGCCGCGCGGGCGCGCCGCGGGCAACCGCCGATTGTAGAACGGCGCGCGGCCGCCGC
>Ga0182738_1005033_pt1 | contig 14305 bp, 9 predicted proteins | sample eDN5th30CBELigMG_FD_128876 | JGI IMG/M metagenome (GOLD analysis project Ga0182738, IMG submission 128876) | Enriched Miracle-Growth compost microbial communities from Emeryville, California, USA - eDNA 5th pass 30_C BE-Lig MG (version 2)... ...
CATCGTCCCGTTAATAGCCATATCATAGATGGGCTAAGTAATTCAAGGTTGTAAGAAATAGATTAATAATTTTATACTCTGCGATTTTCGGTGGCGCCCATTTCAACGCCAGGCATAACGTCTTGACCAATTTTTCTCATTACTTCCTCTCTTATTAAAGACTCTAAAAAAGATATATGAACTTCAAGAATGTTCAAGATACCATCTTCAGAATAGTCTGAGATGAAGTTCATGTTTTCAAAGAGATTTTCAGGATTATAAAAGTTGTAGAGATCGACGTGCTCACAATAATTTTGTTTGTGCTTGATTCGATAATAATCTACGCCTTTTAGGAATTTCCCATCTGCTTTAAAGTTGTAGAATTCTTCTGGCATTTCTTGATAAAGTCCCAATTTTCTGAAAGGATTTTGATCGTAACTTGATTGCTGCTGTGATAATTTATCAGTTAGAAAAACTTCTGGCGGTATGAATGAATTATTGCTCGCTTCTGCCTCTAATTAAAGGTAAAAATAAAATTTTGATTTGAGGTATGAGACTTTGTTGGAGGACTGGACCGCTTGGGTTCTCTAAAGTTTTCAGAATGCGATCTGTGTTCGCAAGGACTAGAAGATCATTAAAAATAAATAATTTTGTTTTGTCACTTTGACGATTCAAGGAGAGATATAATCCTGCGAGAATGATATTAGCCATGAGAAAAACAAGTGCCTTGGATTTGACTTTGAGAGCCATTCTATTCTTTCTTTTAAAATTTTTTGAAAAATTATTTATTTTTTTTTGCACGAAAAATATCTAGATAAGGATTAGTTTCGCTCTTGGATCATTTTGAGGCAGTTTCCCGCGTTAAAGCATTTGGTCTTCTCAAAGGAGGACTTTTGGTTCGTGCTAAATGGAATAAGCAACCGAGATTGATAAATATGCAGAAATATTGATTCTGCAGGGAGTTGTGGAAAAAGTCAACTTTGTGGAAATTTTGTTTCCTTTCAGGAAAAATTTCTTTAATTTGTGAGATATTTAGCAAACCTTGAACGACACCAATTTCCAAATTAAGAAATGATGATTTGTAAGAGTTATCTGAAAAGTACAAGAAATTTTTGAGATCTCAGCCCTCGAAAAAATTTCATTTCAGATTTTCTGATTCCTTCTTTCATTGCATAATTGAGAGAAAACTGAGATCTTTCAGTCATGCAAAATTATTGTATTTTTCAAATATTTTTGCCAAATCAGTTATCCATTCTTCCTTGATAATAGCGAAATCTCTTTGTAGACGAAATATTCAAGTCCTCATCTCGAATAGAGACTAGAAGTAAGTTTTTTTCAGAGATTCGTCACTGCGAGAAACACAGTTGAAGAGGCGTTTTTCGAAATTCTGAATTTTCAAACATACAAAAAAGTATTAAAAAAAGTTTTTGTGAGGAAATTGGAAGAATTTTTTCGAAAGTTGGAAAGTCTGGAGATCTTTTCCACTTGATGATGGAAAAGTAAAATTTTTTATTGGCAACACTGGAAGAAATTTCTAAAAAGTTTTTTGCAGAAAAAAAAAAATCAAAATGTTTTTTCTTACTGATAAAACTGAAGAATTTTTTGGTTCATGGCGTTTACTTCAACAAGAATTTTTTTAACAAATAATAATCTCTTGAGAGATGGGTTATTCTTGAAAGCTCAAGTACAGAAAGAAATTTCAATTTTTTTTTCTCTTTGAACTTTTCCATCTCTGAAAGCTCTTTTCAACATTTTTTTTTGGCTCACTTATTTTTTTTCATTTTCTTTTTGACTTGAATAATTTAATCAAAACAAAAATCTTGATTTGGAGGAAGAATTTCTTTTTCAAGGCTCCAAATTTTTAACGAAAAATCAGCAAGATATTCGGATTATGAGACAACTAGAATGATTTCCTCGAACTCTTATGAAGGCTTAAAGAAATATGATCCAAATTTTTAGAAAAAGCACATCTCTTTCCACAAGGTGAGCACATAATTTGAAATATAATATAGCATTTTCATCGAGACTACTCAATCTAAGATGAAGAAGACAAAGAAGCTGAGATCTTTTATTTTTGAGAGGAGCGAACTTTTCTTTTCTTCTCCCAAGATGATAAATTTGTTGGCAAATTTTTTTGGAAGTATTTTTCAAATTTTTTTTTTTCCGAGTTTTCTCTCCCCGAAATCATTGATTAATGTTTAAACGATCTCTCACTGTTTCTGGCTTGATAAATCAGCATTATCCTTTTTCCTGATGACGGAATTCAGAAGAAACTTTTTTTCCCTATCAGGCGTCACGAAGCATGGATTAATTTAGTCAAAGACAAGATTTTGAAGGTGATTAATTTTTATAACTAGAAGGGACGTGTCTTGAAATTGATAAAGTAGTCTTTGCATTTTTCAAAATCAGGATCTTTAATATTGGTACTTTCACGAATAATAATTACAATAAAATATTATTAACTTCAGAAAATGAAGATCTATTTCTTGTTTGTTTGCTTGATCCCTTTGATTTCTTGCCTGGATAATGGTTTGGCCCGCACACCAGCCATGGGTTGGAATTCTTGGAACAAATTCGGATGCTCAATCAACGAGACTCTCATCAAGGAAGTTGCTGATGCAATGGTCTCAACTGGCCTTGCTGCTGCTGGTTATGAGTACGTTAACCTTGACGATTGCTGGCAAGTCAGCAGAGACAAGACTACTGGCGAGATTCAAGCTGACCCTCAAGCTTTCCCTTCAGGAATCCAAGCCTTGGCAGATTATGTCCACAATAAGAGCTTGAAGTTCGGACTTTACAGTGATGCTGGCCTCTATACCTGCCAAAAGAGACCTGGAGGATTGTATCATGAAGATATTGATGCTCAAACTTATGCCAAGTGGGGAGTCGATTATCTGAAATACGATAATTGCTACAATGCTGGCCTTCCTCCTAAATGGAGATATCCAAGAATGAGAGACGCTTTGAACAAGACTGGAAGACCAATTTACTATTCTTTATGCGAGTGGGGCCAGGATGATCCATGGGAGTGGGCAGCTGATATCGGAAACTCATGGAGAACAACTGGAGATATTTCTGACAAATGGGATTCTTTTATTGACATCCTTGAAAAGCAAGTTCCTATTGCCAGTGCCGGTGCTCCTGGAGGCTGGAACGATCCTGACATGCTCGAAGTTGGTAATGGAGGCATGACCACAAATGAATATGAAGCTCATTTCGCTCTCTGGGCTTTCCTCAAGGCTCCTCTTATTGTCGGCTGCGACATTAGAAGCATGAGCAACGACACTTTGAGGATTTTGACCAACAAAGAAATCATTGCTGTCAACCAAGATTCTTTGGGTAAGCCTGCCACTAGACTCTTCTACCAAGGAAGCCAAGAAATCTGGGGAAGCCCTGTTGCTGATGGTTTTGCTGCAGTTCTCTTTAATCAAGGAGCATCTGCTGCAAATATCACAGCTCCTTTCAAGTTGTTTAACATCACTGGTTCAGCTAAAATCAGAGATTTGCAAGCTCATCAAGACCTTGGTACCTTCCAAAATAGTTTCACCACTCAAGTTCAACCTCACAGTGTCGTTGTTATTAAACTTACATCTCAAGGAAGCCCTCAAACTATTACATATTAACTCTCATAGTAAAATTTATATCTAATCTAATTTGATCAAATCAGAAAAATATTATATTAAGTGTTGAGAGAAACTTTATTCGAAATTCAATCATAGCTTACAATCTTCTCATAAATTGAAATTATAGACATAGAAGATTAGGATAAATTATAAATTTTACAGGCCATTATTTTTTCTTCCAATTAACATCGAAATCAACTCCAGATTTTTTGAGCATGTGATCAATAGGACAATGCGCTTCAACTAATTTTCTCAATTCTGCGATCTGCTTATCTGATCCATCAGTTTCCACTTCAACATTGACTCGAACTTTTTTGAAGCGGTTTGGCGCATCAGAGTTTTTAAGATGTGTATTGAAATCATAATCTCCTTCAAGTGAAAAATAAAGATTTTTGTAGTCTATCCCAGCTTCTTTGGCGTAATAACTTGCAGTTGAACTCTGACATCCTGCAAGAGCTCCAAGCAAGCTTTCCAGCTCATGCTCTGTATGGTGTTCCTTGCCAGTTTTGCCCGATTTCCAAGTTACACCTCCCGGATGGGTGCCTTGAGCGGTGATTGAATAAGTTTCAGTCACCTTTGATTTAGGAACTGCTTGAGCACTTGCAGAAGCAAAACTTCGAATGAATTGTTTTGAGATTGGAATGAGGTATTTTGTAGTGATGGTCTGCATTTTTAGAAAAGAAAAGAATGCAAATTGATTTTGAAGAGTCTGCTTTTATAGAGAAATTGATGGGGGAGTCAAATTTATAAAATAGTATTTTTATATGTCATGAAAGATTTGGAAGATCGGATTAATATTTAATGGAGTCTTCTCGAAATTATATTATCAATTAAAATAAAAGAAAATCTTTTTTGCAAAGTTTCAAAGACTCTTTTTTTATTCAGGGAAATCTGGAGAGCGATATTGAAGATTTTTTGTCAGAAAATTTATATCTGGAAAAGAAAACATCCCTTCTCTTTGATGAAATATTTTGAAGAGCCAATTGAGAATACAGAATAGAATTCTCTAAGAGATAGATAAATTCAATTGATATTGGGCTTTGAAAGAGATCTCATGAAATAGAATGCCAAATTTAATTTTGTTAGTATTCTCCAAATGAAAAAAAAAAAGTTGTAAATAAAACGAGCTCAGTGCCATAGATTGATAAATCATAAATTCAATAATTTTTTTAGTTTTATGCAGATCATATACTCTCAAAACCTTCTTTACAGAAGAAATGATAAAGGATTTAGATAATTTTTGAGTTGAGAGAACGATATTGGAAAATAATAAACACGGAGAGATTTTCGAGACAAGATTTGTGGTGAGCAACATTCATTTTCGATAGTTTTCAATCAAACAATGAATTCTGATAATTTAAACCCTTTAATTAGTGGAGTATTTTTCGAAATAAAAATTTATTATGGAAATTTCAGTTTCGGAAACTAGAAATATATTTTTGCTTTTTAAAACTTCTTTGAAGGAGAAATCAAGGCGAGGAGATGAGAGGAAAAGTTTATTTCATAGATAATGATAATAAAAATTCATACTCTCAGAGATTTTTATAAACGGGAAGTCTGAAAGTCCGCCAAATAACTTTTCAACTAAAATTGTTTGATGATAAAATTAATTACAGCTGATTGATAAATTGCTTTTGGCTTAGGCGCTAAAAAAGTAGCGAGTTTGTACTTCGTTTTAAGTCAAAACATTTCTCAGAGTTAGTCCTGAAGAATCTGAGGCCATTTTTGCTTTCTCCAGTTGAAAGTACGACCATCAGTTCATTTTTGGAGCTTTCGAGAGAAAATTTCAAGAGAGTTTTATCAAGTATTAATTCATATAAAAAACGCTTGCTCGCTTGATCAGGTCTTTGAAGGAATCAAGAACCATAAATGTCAAGAAATGAATTTTTATATCGCAAGATAGAGAATCAAGTGACGTCTGTTTGAAGTAAAGAAAAGCTCTTAAATCAAAGCTTGTTTAATTCGAGATCTTTACGTTGTTGGAAAATAACCTTCTAGTTACTTTTTTCGATAGAAAAAAAAAAACGAGAATAAATATTTGAGTTGTCTGAAGAATCATGGATTATTTGCCGTCATAGAGCGCGAATTTTGAACAGGTCTTCAGTTATAAAAGTTTAATGATTGAAAATCATATGGGCAAACCCAAATTTAACCCACTACTAAATTTGTCAAAAACTATTAAAGCTCCATCCAGAGCATGATGATAAAATGAGTTTTCTGGGGATCGTTTCTCAGAAAGAAAGGATCAACTCTGTCAGATAAATTCGAGTGTGCGTTGCAGTCTCAACGAAGTTGTTAATGTTTTGATCTTTGCTGGAAATTTCTGAATAACAATGATTTAATTATGGTTTCTGGAGACTTCTAAATCCCGAGTGAATTGTTCCTTAGAAAATGTGCACCTTTTCTGGACTTGAAAAGGAATTTTCTGCTTCTCTTTCGTTTTTCACCAACTGACGTTTTGATTTTATGTGGTCATATTTATTTCTCTTTTCGAAATTTATAGAAATTTCAAACAGACTTCCATTCTAACATATCTTGTCATTGAAGAATACACCGTAATTGCTCACATAAAAAGAAATAAAATATAAAACAAACAGTGTTGAGGGGAATGAATGTTGGAAATTTGGGCGAAATTTAGCCTCAAAAACATTCAGTCCAGCCGAGTAAAGGAAGGAGTTCATCATGGGGAGTCAGTGATTTTTTTAACGAAAGGAAGACTCTTGTGATTCTAGTTAGATAAATGCGATATTTTAGTGTTAACCTAACTCTGAGCTGAATATTTGCAATCCATAGAACTAAGGAATTAGAGCTACATTTATATTTTAAACAAGAATTTTAGAACAAGATTAATCATTTAAGACTTGTATATAATAAACTTTCAAGGAGGTTATATAATTTTGAAAGGAGTTTTCTCGAAAATAGTTGAAGAGATTAGATCTTTGGTTAGATGACTGCAAGGATCTTGATACAAAGCGATCTTTGGATAAAAATGGTCCAAAATCTTTTGTGAAATTTGATCGGCTGTAATTAATATTAATTTATAAAACTAACCATGATATAATCGGGTTTTTTAGCATTCTGCCGCCTGTCAAGGCAACCTTTGAGTGTGGAAAGTTGAAAGTATTCAAGAAGATTACTCTGAGAAAGAAATCTCGATAGGAATTTCTGGAAGAATTTGATGTTTTAAAATCTGTTAACAGTTTTATAAAATTTTCACATTGATTTGTTCATTCGCCTTGAAAAGAGCTGAGAAGAAGGATAATGGTCGAGGAATAGCCTGAGAAGAGCGATTTGAAATTTTAGTCTCACTAGGGGAAAGTATAAAGTGGTTATAAAGGGAGAGTTTGGGGAATTGTTCGAGGATTGAGGTTAAACATGGTTCATATAGTTTAAATTAAATTTTAGTTTTTGGGTTTTTAAGATTAGTACTGTGATGAACCAAACTTAAATTAAGCTCTACGTCTGCATTCCCTCTTGAACGTTAGTTTGGGATCCAAAAGAGAGAAATAGGAGGGAAATACCTCATGAGATGGGCCAGTTAAAAGATAAACACTTGGGTTGTAAGAGATTTTTGTGTAGTTTTGAAGAAGGAACTTGGAAAATGGGGAAAAGTGATGAATTAGATATTTATGTTCTTTCATGAGTTAACCTGTAAGATCATGAAGCATAAGGGAGAGTAGGATAGTCTATAGGGATTAGATGAGAAGCTTTGGAGGTGAGAAGCAACGGGATTCTTGGAATAATAACTTTCAGTTCAAGAAAAATGGTTTAAGGTACGGCCCAGAATTTCTTCTGTGAGTTCTAAGTTAAAGTGAGATCATAAAGGATGGATTCTGAATCATATAATATGTTCAGAGTGATTTAGTTAAGAATTTTTGTTGGATTTACAATAAGATTATTATGAAAAAGCTTTTATAAAATGAGAAGGGAAATGAAGTGAAAGTGAGGCAAAGGAGTATCTTGATGAATAAATGAAAGGTCAAAAAGCAATAGTTGTGTCTCTGAGAGAATTTGAAAAGGTTTAGAAAGAGTTTTGTGAGGTTGAGGTCATAAAATTCCTTTTCAAGAATATTTAATTATAATTTTGGATAGAGACTCAATGGTGTTTAGCTCAGAACTCTTGATCGCTAGAGACCTGATTTTTCTTAGCATGTTTAGGGTCAACCTCTAAACGAGATTATCCATGAAAATTTCGAGAGACGGATTGACTTTCCGGGATGTGTGAATGGGAGGTTGATTTCGTTGCAAAGTTGGGAATTTCGAATAGAAAAGAGAGAAGGAGCAATAATAAGGAGTTGTCTCATTGATGTTTAAAGGTGTTGAAAGCCATGACTATAGGAGGCAAATAAAGGCTGAATATATGAATTAAGCTCTGACCATATTTGAGCAGACAGGTGAACGTTATTTAATTTTGAGTGGCGGAATTCTGATCTCAGAAATTTTTTTTTTTCAATGGAGAAATAATACGCTCCCCCAGTCCATGGTGATATGGATTTTCTCAACTTCAACATTGAAAGTCTGAAAGAAGTTGGAAAAGGGGAAGGGAGAGAGGGTTGAATTAAATTCTGGAAATTTAATGATGTCTTGAGGTGAGAAAAATTAAATATAATTATAGCTTCCAATCAGAATTAAACTTGATACTCTCCAAACAATACAAATCTGCCTAAAAAATCAAAGAAATAAATAAAAACTAAAATTTTTTATTTCTCCTCATCTCTTTTAGTTAATGACATCATTCTTACCTGCATTCAAGCCCTCAGGAGCTTTTAACACCCCTTCTCCTCAAAAACTTTCTTCTTCAGCTAATTCCTCATTTAAACCTGTCACTACTTTTATTGTTCCTCCTCTTTCACCCAAGCGATCTCAGTTGAATGAGCTCTTGACGAAAAGGAACAATAACAAAGACCTTGGTGACCTTCTGGCAAAGAAGTTTAAGCCCACAGGCTTCTCTGAGAGCGAGTCCATTCAAGGTTCTCCTGCATCCAAGGGGAAAACTGATGATGGTAGAAGTTATGAAAATACTTCTCCAATGACTGAAGGAAGTCCTCTTAATATGAAGGAGATTATCCGAAGAATTAACCCAATTCCATCCTTTGATTCTGCTCAGGTCCAGTTTAATGGCCTTTCTCGAGCCTGCAATCTATTTGAGGATGAAACAGAAAATACATTATCTGTAAATACTCTCTCTGCTTCATCTTTGCAGATTCAATCTGCTTTGAGAGCCTTAGAAAAGAAAATTTTGATTCAAGAGGAAATCGAAGCTCACGAAGCTCGAATGAAATCTTTGAGAGCCACCAAAGATAAACCTAAAATCCCTCCCTTCCCTATGAGAGTTTCTTTGAATTTCCCCAAAGAAGATCCCAATTTTATTTATGGAAACGTTGAGTTTCCATTTTTGTCAATTTCTGCACCCTTCTCAGAACTTCACCAATTGACCGAAAAGTTACTTTCTGAGGCAAAACTTGCTGATACTTCTTCAATTGAAAAAGGAAAAGAAGATGCAATTGAGGTTGAAGATGAGCTTGATAAGAGTTCAAGTTCTGAGGATCTTCTTTCATCTTTGCTCCCAACTAGAGAAGAAACATTAAGAAGTGAAGCTGAAGAAAGCAGTGCTCCAAAGAAAAGAGCAACCAGGAAGGCTAACAAAGTTGAGCCTGTGTTTGTGGTTGTGAAGACAAATAATGCTAAGAAAGAAAAGAAAAATCAACAAGAGAAAGTCCCAAAGAAAGCTGTTGTTGAAAAGGAGAAGCCCCAACCTAAAATCATCGAAGAAGATGAAGCTAGTTTATATAGAAAGCCAATGTATGTTTTCAGCATCAGGTCTGAGAGACAGAAAAATAGATGGCAATCAGCTCAAGAAGAAAAGTTAGCAAGATCTGGTAACGTCTCTGATAGTGATGAAGAAGAAGTTGAAAGTGTTGAAGTCATGTTTGGCGGATCAAAGGAAAATCAAACCCCTGTAGGTCCCCAAAATCAAGTCGATGTAGCAATGGCAATCATGACCAAAGAAAGAAGTCAAAGAGGAAAACCAAAGATGGTGTGGGATCCATCATCTCATAATGAAGCTGAATTAAGTAAGTTTTTTAAAGATGTAAAGATAATATTAAAATGTACCCCAACTGAACAACAAATGATTAATATATTGAAAATAAACAATAATGATGTACAAAGAGCTTTGAAATATGCAAAGACCAACAAGACCAAATGTTTAGAGAAAGCTGCTTGCTAGTTTATCATTTAGAAGTGAAAGGAAACGATTTTGAAAGTATTTTAGAACATATGGAACATTAATTTTTTTCTATTGAGAGGTGGACAAGGGTAAGTGATGTGAAATAAAAAGATTTGAGTTTCTGTGTGATGTCTTATTTTCCAAACTTAATCTCTTTAAATGCACCCCTGTTCAGAAATAATGATTATTTATCCTATTTAAGTTATGTTGATATAGTTAATTTTTACCTTGTATGGTCTTTTCGTCAATTATTTTTCATTGTTCTTTGCTTTGCTTTATTTTATTCTAAAATCTCTCCGTTTCTTTAGATATTACTTGAGATTATATACTGTATATTCTATTCTTGTCATTTGAAACTGTATTTCTCTCTCTTCTTTCTGATTATCAGCAAGTCACCATAAATGTTTCCAGTAGGAGATAGATTAAGAATATAATTGCATGGGATGAATAAACTGAAAACACAAGGAAAATCTGAGATTTAATTTCTGGTTTAATTAATACGACTCTCAGAAGAAGAAGGTTCCTCAGAAGTCAGAATGAATCAGGAGATAAGACGACAGAGTATTTTGGGTATCAGCTCTGGTAATTTGAAATCACCAGGTGGGAGTGAAGTTGATTTGAATTTGCTGAATTCTGGAGCTAAATCGAAAAATAATATGAAAATCCTCGCAAGTTCACCTCAACAAAAGAACCCTTCTCCAGTCGACAAGAGCCCGTCACCAACACCTGCACAGGACCAGATTCAACAAAGCATAGCAAACTATTTAAAGATTTTAAGTGGTTCAACATTATCAGAAAAATTTAATGCATACGCGGCTCTCCCAAAAATAATAAAATCTGGAAGTATGTCTCAATTGAGGAGAAGTTCTATAAAGCCTGTTGGTCTCTCAAATCCTCCGGCATTGAAATTGAGCATTCCAATGTTGGATGAACCTCTAAAGAGGGATTTATTTGTTTCCCCAGGCAGAAGCAAGGCAAAAAGAGCAACTATGGCTGGAGCAGAGTTTATTCCAAAAAAGATTGACAAGTTAACCCCCAAGATTTCCACCTTTTTAAGATCAGGCTCAAAGGAGGCAAAGGAGCTGAACAAGGAAAAAAAGACGCAAGAAAATAAAACAGGTTCTTTCAAAGGCAGTCGGAGAGATGTTGGGGAAATTAGCGATTTTTCATCTAATATTCGTACTTTTCGATCAAAAAGGCCAAAAGGTAGGATTGTGTCAAATGATTTTTGACTGAAACTCAATCATAGAAATGGTGGAAGAGGATAATGAAAAACCACAAGAAAATACCTTTCAAGCTCGAGCAAAATTAGGTGTCAAGGATCTGGCTCTGACTGCAAGATTCACTTTTGATACTCCAAAAAGCAGTATGACATTGAGAGAATTTTTGTTAATTCTTAGGTAACGAACCAGAGAAACAAAGTAGGAAAGAGATGAGAAGATTGCTTTATGCCAATCGATCAAGCCCAATTGAGAATAGCATAAATAAAAGGGATATAAGTGTGATGGCAAAGGAATTAGAAGAAAGATGGGGAATTAAACCAAGGGCGTCTGAATCCTCAGAGAGCAGCCAAGATGATGAACTTGCTGAGCAAACCCAGGAGATATTTGAAGATCCTTCATGGGATGGAGACTTGGAGATGTGTGCACTTCATAATCAGGAAGATCCTCAACTGTTTCGTGTGCATAGCAAGAAAAATACCCTGGTCAATCTTCGAAAAGAGAGTATTTTTGGAAGTTTGAGGTCGAGTCGAAACCCAACTCCAACTCATCAAGATTCAGTAACGAGTCACAAAGGATCTGGTTTTCAAAGAAGTCAGAGTCGGAATGATTTTGATCGAATTTACCCATCAACTGAGAAAGCAAGCAATAAGAATGATTTATTTACTGGGACAGCAACAGATTTCTTTAAATTCAATGAAGATCATGTGTTGTATCAGACATTTCAAAATGAGTTGCAGAAGGAATCAGCTCTCACCAGTCGAGCTGAGAAAAAAGACATTGAGAAATCGAGTGCTCTGATGATCGCGTTTAATAATAACGTGAAGATTATTCAGCCTGCTTTTATGAATAAAATGGGTTCAATGTGCTGCAGTGAATTCTGGCCAAAGAAGTTCCATGTGATGCTGTATGGAAAAGTGAAGGCAGGATCAAAGTTTTTGAAGGTAACAAAGCCCGACAGAGAAAACGAAGCGCTTTATCGCCCCAAAAAATGGCTTAATGAAAAAATGGTCAAAGGAAAACTTATAGAGCAAGCAAGTGCTTGGACTTCAAAAGCTGTGGCTTTAGCAAAAATAAAGGAAAAAACCTCTCCTCATCATCCCCATCCCCATCACCCGCACCCACATCCTCATCCTTCAGGTATATTATAAATTTTTCAAACTCCACCTAAAAAATTTTTAAGAAATTGCATCCCCTAAAGGGTCAGTGAATATTCCAAGGCTTAGATTAGGATCAGGAGGTACGGATACACCGAGTAAAGGCAAGGACACAGTGGTTCATCATAAAAATGCAGAAAGGACTAAAGAGAAGGATAATTCTGGTGAATTAGACCTGACAATTGAACCTCATGAAAAACCTGCAGTTGAAGAAAAGAAAGAAGAGGAGAAATTAAGCCACTATGAAAGGTTAAAAGCTAAGAGGAAAAAGCAAGAACTGGAAGATTTACTCAAGCTGAAAATAGAATCAAATAAAGCAGAAAAAAGAAGGTTAATTCCATTAAGTTCTCGAAATGAAGATCGTAAAGATCGAAGATTGTTTGCAAATTCTTGTCCCATTACCCCTAGAAAATAACTATATCTGTAAATTTTTGTTAATTTATAATGACTCATTTTTTGAAATTTTTTTTTGTTCAAGTCAGTCTATACTTTTCTCAATATTGATTTAAAGTTAAAAATTTGGACATGAATTTATTTAATATAAGCAAGATACAAAACGTAAAAGTAATAATATAAGATAGTTATTGGGCTTAGCCAATCAAATCAAGTGAATAAGTAACAAGTAAAATTAATGTATCAATAGTATCAGTAGGAATCAAGTCAATTAGTTTGATCGTATTCTACAACGTATAGAGGGTAGCATCTCTCCGCATTATAAACAATATACATCTCTTCTTCATTTACAAGACCCTTACTACAGTCTGCTACCTTTGAGGTTTTTTTGACTTCGTTCCATTTTTGGTATTTGTCACCATACAAAGTTGATAAGTTGTTATTGTCGAGAGAAACATGAGTTACGCGGCCAATGAGCACCCAAAAGCAGATGAGAACCCTTTTGCCGTCAGGTTTTTCCCAAGCATAGTCATGGCATGCTTTTGGATTTTCTGTGAAATAGTAACCTTTTCCAAAAGTGTCGAGAGGAGAATAGTGGCCTTCTAATGTGCTATCAATTCCATTGTAGAAGGTCGTCAAATCGTCATTTTTATTCGGGACATAGAATAAGAGTTTGGGTTCTTCGAAACTCGGGTGAATATTTAAAAGACGAGCTCTTTCAAGTAAGAAAGAGTTTATGAGCATAACATTTTGTATTCTGCAAATATTGGAGAGGATAAAGTCTTCAGGTTCCATTGTTTTGTGGAATTTCTCAGAGAGCATAATCAATTCTGCATCTGAAGCATCAAACTTTTCGATTTCCTCACTTTGAGAATTATTCCAATCTTCAGGGAGGCAGCCAATTTGGGTGAGGAACTTGAAGACTTTTAAGCACTCAGTTTTGGGAAGTAAATCTAGATTGGGAGGATAATTGTTTGAGACGTATCTCCTTTCGATTCTTTTGTAGTTGCGAGTTTCCAGATTAATTTTGGTTTTGTTTCGAATCAAGACTTGGTACTTTTTTTCTCGAAGATTCAATTGCAAAGGAGATGGGTCATTGAGCAGATAATGGGCTTCGATAAGTTTTGAGGTTGAAATGGGGAAAGTTTTAAAGGTTCCAGTTTTATCTGTCCATCCCCAAACTGCAAAGTCGTTTGAAAGAGGTTCCCTTTTGAGAGCATAAGTCTTTCCGGATAGAACGCTTCTTTCAAGCATACTTTTGGTGTCGATTTCGAATTGAGTGTAATTTATAATGATAAGAATCGGGGCAGCTTCGGGGTTGTGGTAGTTCTCTTCGATTTTTTCAGTTAGATAAGAACTAAAGACATGCCATTTCTCCTCTTCATCTTTCCAAGACCATTTGTATTTGATGTAGTTCTCAGGCACTCTTCTAATTTGGCGAACTTTTGCCTCAAGTTCATCAATTTCGCACATTTTCCTGACGTCGATAAAGTAGCTTCTACCATGAATGAAGACTTGGACTGGGTTATCTGGTCGGAGGAAAAAGGTATTTTCGATGACGCTTGAGACTGTCTCTGGGTAATTAATGAACCTTCCACTTTGATTTTGCCATTGCCATATGAATTTTTCGTCTGGAATGGTATATCTTTCTATTCTACGTTTTTTCATGGATCTGACCGAGATTTGAAACTGATTTTTCAAATC
>Ga0182738_1005035_pt1 | contig 14300 bp, 9 predicted proteins | sample eDN5th30CBELigMG_FD_128876 | JGI IMG/M metagenome (GOLD analysis project Ga0182738, IMG submission 128876) | Enriched Miracle-Growth compost microbial communities from Emeryville, California, USA - eDNA 5th pass 30_C BE-Lig MG (version 2)... ...
CACGCTTTCGGTGAATGCACCTCCACGTCTCGCGCTCCTCTCACTCCTCCACGTGCGCGCGCAGCCGATCGAGTGCCGCATCCCACTGGCGTCCGATCTGGTCGAGATATCTGTGCGCGGTTGCGAGCTGCCTGGGGCGCAGCTCGAAGATTCGCTCGCGTCCTTCGCGCCGGCTCGCGGTGAGGCCAGCTTCCTCGAGCACCTGCAGATGCTTGGTGATCGCCTGCCGGGAGATCGTGGAGTCGTGCGCGAGATTCGCGATGGACAGCGGCCCTTCGCGCGAGAGACGAGCGAGAAGCGCCAGGCGAGTGGAGTCGCCCAGCGCGGCGAAGATCATCGGTGCGGCGCCTTCGCCGCTTCGTCCCCCCACGGAGTGAAACATGGAGCGTGGTCCCGTCACGCCTTCATGGAGAGATACTTCCCGATGAGCGTGAGCTGAGCTTCCCACCCCTTCTCGTTCCCCTCGAAAGTCGCTGCCCGGCGATCGAGCGGAATCGAGTCGAAGCCGGACTCCGTGATGGTGAGCAGCGTACCGTCGGGGCGCTCCTCGAGCGCGAAGGTGACGAGCGTTCGCGGTTCCTTCGTGTAGTCGACATCCGGATCGACGGCACCGGGATGCCAGCGGAAGGAGAAGAGCCGCATCGGCTCGATCCGCTCGACGTCGAGCTGGACTCTGGTACCCTCGTACGGCTTCTGCGCCGCGGCAACATCCGGGTCGGCGGTGGTGGGTGTTATCGCTCCGTCAACACGCTCCCCGGCCACGAACGGGCCGTCGAGGCGCATCCCGAACCAGCTCCCGAACTCGCGCGAGTCGGTGATCGCGCGCCAGACGCGGTCGATCGGGGCGTGCAGCAGGATCTGTTTTTCGATGCGGTCGGTGCTCGATGCCATCTTCCCTCCTTCTTGGACATACAACCTTTTGGTTGTATCTAATGTATGCCGAGCCGGATGGAAGCGCAATATTCTGGTTGCGCTTTTCGCCGCAGCTCTTGTTCCCGATTGCGTCGGATTGGTCGGGCTGCCCCTCGATCCGTCGATCCGGATGCTCGCTGAGCGTCGATCGTACCGGGAAACCGCCGAGCGCTGGAAATGGCCGTGGCTGGCGAATACAATGCCCCCACGAGCCGAGTTCACGCCGCAAGGCGTGCGATGAGACGAACGACCGGAGGCCGAATTGCGCGTCATCGAAGCCGCGGATGTGCACCGCGTCCTGGATTTCCCCGCCGTAGTGGAGGCGCTGCGCGCCACGTTCGGCGGCCCGGCGGGGACGCCGCCGCGCATCATGTACAGGATGGACGGTGATCGATCGCACGACGTGTTCGCGCTCCTCCCGGCCTGGGCCGACGACGTGGTCGGCGTGAAAGCGTTCACCTACCTCCCGGGGAACGCCGAGAAGGGAAGGGATGTCCTCCACGCGAACATCCTCCTCTTCGACAGAATCGGCGGCGAGCCGATCGCGCTCGTCGAGGGAAGGTCGGTCACGTTCTGGAGAACGGCGGCGATGACCGCGCTTGCCGCTGACTACCTGGCACGTCGCGATGCGCACCGGCTGCTGATCTGCGGCACCGGGAATCTCGCGCCGTATCTCGCGCTCGCCCATGCTGCAGTGCGCCCGATCCGCGAGATCGCGATCTGGGGGAGGAATCGCGAGAAGGCGCGTCGCGTCGTGGATGAGCTGCGCGCCGCGCGCGCCGATCTCGAGCTTCACGTGGTGGACGATCTCGAGGCCGCGAGTCGCAGCGCCGACGTCATCTGCTGCGCCACCGCTTCGCGCGAGCCCATCATCCTCGGCGAATGGGTGATGCCCGGCACGCACGCGGGCCTCATCGGCAACCACGAGCGCGACGCGCGCGAGTGCGACACCGAGCTGGTGGTGAGGTCGCGCGTTTACGTCGACAGCCGCGTCAACGTTCTCAACGAGGCAGGCGAGCTTCTCATCCCTGTCGGCGAGGGTCGGTTCAGCGAGGGGGATGTGGTCGGAGAGCTCGCCGAATTGTGCGCGGGGAGCGTATCCGGCCGCGGGAGCGACGACGAGATTACACTCTTCAAGTCCGTAGGCAGCGCGTTGGCCGATCTCGCGGCGGCACGGCTCGTAGCGCAGCGTGCAGGGGCCGCCTCCTGACTCCGACACCCACCAACCTGGAGGTTCCGCCAATGTCGCTGAACCACGTGTCCATGCTCGCGCGCACGCGCCGGGCCGCTTCGCGCGCGCTGCTTCATCGCGCACTCGCGTTCCTGATCGTCGTCGCTCCGCTGCCGGTTTTCGCGCAGGCCACGCTGAGCGTTCCCGCTCCGGTGTCCGTCGCCGAGGAGCGTGCGGTAGAGCAGGCGCGCGACCTCGTGCGCGCATGGGTGGAGAAGGACAACCTCGCCGGCGCTTCGGTCGCCGTGGGTGTGGATGGCGACATCGTGTGGGCCGAGGGATTCGGATGGGCCGACATCGAGCAGCGCGTCCCCGTGACGGAGCTGACACGCTTTCGCATCGGCAGCGTTTCGAAGCCACTCAGCTCGGTGGCTGTCGGTCTGCTCTACGAGCGCGGCAGAATCGATCTCGACGCTCCGGTCCAGACGTACGTGCCGAGCTTCCCGAAGAAGAGATGGCCGATCAGCACGCGGCAGTTGATGGGACACATCGCGGGCATCAGGCACTATCGCGGCGACGAGTTCCTGAGCAGCAAACACTACGACGGCGTGCTCGAGGGACTCGCGATCTTCGCCGATGATACTCTTCTCTTCCGCCCCGGCACGGCGTACAGCTACTCGAGCTATGGCTGGAATCTCGTGAGCGCCGTCGTGGAGAAGGCGGCCGGCGAGCCGTTTCTCCAGTTCATGAGCCGCGAGGTGATCGCGCCGTTCGGACTGCGCCACACCGTGCCCGAGTACATGGTCGACATCATTCCCGATCGTGTGCACTACTACGAGCACGATGATTCCGGCCGGCTGGTCAACGCCCCTTACGTGGACAACAGCTACAAGTGGGCCGGCGGCGGTTTCCTCTCGACACCTTCGGATCTCGTACGCTTCGGCTTCGGAATGCTCGACGCGAAGGTGCTGCAGAAGAAGACCGTCGACCTGCTCTGGACGCCGCTGCATCTCGCGTCTGGCAAGTCCACCGGCTACGGACTCGGCTGGGTCGTCGATACTGCCGACGGCGAGCGCGTCATCAGCCACAGCGGCGGCTCGGTGGGCGGCACCACGATGTTCATGATCTTCCCCGATGCGCGGATGGTGGTCGCGATCACCACGAATCTCACCGACGCGAAAGTGGGCCCGATCACCAAGGAAGTCGCGAAGCTCTTCGAGGGAGCTGCGGTGGCGGGCGTGCCACGGTGAGCGCGGAAGTGGGCCGACGGGGTCAGGCACTTTATGTAGAGGTCCCAGCAGCACTGCTGCTGGGACCTCTACATAAAGTGCCTGACCCCATCGGCCTGACCCCGTCGCTCAAGGCGCCGTTTCGTTCGTGAGCGCCGGGCCTTTCGCAGGAGGGAGTTCGAGGCGGGCGGCGAGCGTCGACATGCGGCCGAGCATCGATGCGAGCGACAGACGCTCGTACGCCACCCGCCACACGTACGCGCTCCCATCGTACCGCGCACCCGAGTACCAGATGCTCACCTCATCGAGCTCGGCGTCGTAGTCGATCGACGAGCGATAGACCACGTCCATCAGTTCGGGGATGGCGCCGCGCGAGAGGAGCGGCTGCGGGTACGTCTGCCAGTGGAGTCCGTCGGGGCTGGTGGCGAAGTAGAGCGCGCGCGTAGTGCAGTCGCCGGCAGTCTTGAGTGGGTACACTGCCCAGTACTCGTTCAGTCCCGCGATCCACTCGACGTCGATGTGCCACGCGAACCCTCCAGCCTGGTCGAGCGACACCGGTTGCGGCGCCGACCAGTGCTCGCCGTCGGTGGAGCGACGCAGTTCCACCGTGGTCGACGCGCTCGTGCAGCCTCGCGCGCCCGCGTTCACCGCCCACATGAGCCAGTCGTTCGATGCGCGACGCACGATCGTGGGTGATATGATCTGGTGGTTCGGAGCCGACGCCACGAGCTCGGGAGTGCTCCACCGGATTCCATCGGCGGAAGTGATGAGCCAGATGCGGTTGTCCGCGGTAACCTGCCGGTAGTACACGCGCACTCTGTCCGTGCCCGGGTCGTACAGAGCATCCGGATCCGAGAGATATCCGCCGGAAGGACGAACTATCGGATTCGTGAGGCCGCTCGGAACCGTCCACTCCTCTGCGTCGTAGCCGGCGTAGTACGAAGGATTCTCGTAATTCGCGTTCCCGAACGGATAGGGAGTCGCGAGCAGCGCCTGCGTCGCACCCTCCCAGTCGGTCGGCAGACGGACATGGTCGGGATGCACTGCCTGATTCGATCCGTCGTACGTCTCGAGTGCGAGCGGATATAGCGCCACTTCCTCCCCTCCGCTCGCCCCCTCCTCCGCGAGCGCGGTGAATCCCAGCGAGTTCGCGCCGGGTGTCATCGCCACCGCCGAGTCGCGCCCCGCGGAATCCGGCATCCGCCACGTCGCGCTCGCGAAGCCGGCATCGTCGGTGAGGGCGGAATCGGGCGAGATCTTTCCCTTCCAAGCCTGCCAGAGCACCCGCGCATTGGCCACGGGACGACCCTTCCCATCGACGACCCTGACCGTCACTCGCTTTGGGAGGACGTGTCCCGGTGCTGCGCGCTGACCGTCTCCACTCACGATTTCGAACTGCTGCATCGCAGAGGATGTCGGGCCTTCGCGTTCCTGCGTGCAGCCCACCGACATCGCGACGATGGCCACGATCGCGGCGCTGACTGCCACCCTCCAGACACTCTCGCCTCGTCGACGCCGAAGCGTTCTCGCTGCACGTCCAATTGTCGCCTTCACTGGCGGTTCCACTCTCTTCATGGGGACGTACTTCATTACGACTGTAGGACGCGCATCTCCGCTGTTTTATACCTCCGCTGTGGCGGCGCCGTCACCATGCGAGCGGCCGACGTTCCGGCTACTGCCTCGCGCGCTCGAGCTGCTCGACGCGCGATCGCGCCTCCGCGACGCGCGGCTGCAGATCGGCGTCGGCGTTCTTCCAGAGATCGGCGAAGCGGTCGTAGTACTCGACCGCGTGCGTGGTGTCGTGGGCGCTCTCGTACAGCTCGCCCAGGCGATACAGCGTCGGCGCGAGCTCGTATCTGTCGATGCCGCTGCGGGTCATATCGATCGCGCCCACGTACTGCACGAGGTACTTTCGTGCCGAGTCGGGCTCGCCGGCGCGGTCGAACGCCATTCCCGTGAGGAGCGGAACGCACGACACGCAGTTGGGGCTGGGAAGTCCGTCCGCCTTCCGCTCGCCGGCGCGGGCGTGGAAGATGGCGCTGTCGGTCTTCCCCTCCGCGAGATCGATGATGGCGTGGATCTGTTCGATCGAGCTGTATTCGCGGTCGCGCGCGAGCGTGTCGAGGCGCGCGAGATGTCGCGTCATGATCGAGCGCGCCTTCGCCGGATTGCCGAGCTGCGCGTAGGTGAACGCGAACGACACCCACCTGTCGCTGCTCGGTGGCACCGTGGCCAGCGGCGCGGAGCGCAGCACCGAGTCGAGTATTGCGAGCCCGCGCGCCGTGTCGCCGCGAAGGAGGCCGGTGGCCGTCGCGCGCTGCAGCGCCGCGTCGTACGCGTTCGGGTCGCCGCCCGGCGTTCGGGCGATCGCTGCACTCATCTGCGTGAAGTACCGCTCCGCTTCGTGCAGCCGGCCCTGAAGCAGCGCGAGACTGTTGAGTCCCGAGAGCATCTGTGCGGCTATTCCCGGCGGGGCGGAATCCACCTCGGCCTCCGCGAGCTGCTCGGCGTCGTCGTATCGGCGCTGGTTCCACAGCGCGTCGAAGCGGATCGCGCCCGTGGGGTAGTCCGCGGCGTGGGCCGCGATCAGCGTCATCACGGAGTCGAACTCGCGGAACTTCCCCATCCAGCCGTATGCATCGGCGAGATTCATGAGGATGGTGCCGTTGTTCGGAGCGTTCGCCAACGCCAGTCGGTAGGCCTGCTCGGCGCCGTCGTAGTCGCGTACGTTCGAGCGCGCCACGCCGAGCGAGTTGGCGGCGTCGTAGTTCGTCGAGTCGAGCTCCACCGCGCGCTCGAGCGCGGCGATCGCTTTCCGTCTGTCGGGCGTGACCGTGGAGTAGTAGGCGCCTTCCACGTTGAACCGCTCGCGACGCGGGAGCCGGTCGCGCAGCCGGAACGCCGTGGTGAGCGCCGAGTCGGCCTTCGCCATGTTGGCGGCGCCGCCCAGCGACATCAGCGAGTACGCCATCTGCACGTAGGCCATCGCGAACGTGCTGTCCTCCTCGATCGCGTGATGGTAGTGCCGGATGGCCGCAGGATAGTCGCCGAGGATGTCGTTCGCGTGAAGGCCCGCCGCGTAGCTGCGCAGCGCGCCGATCGACGCTGTGGTCACCTGATCCAGCCGGGGTGCCGCGCGCACCGACTTCAGCGACTCGCCGATCTTCTCGCGCAGCTCCTTGGTGAGACGGTCCACCGTCGGGATGAGCTCTCCCGCGTCCTTCGCCGATTCGCTGAACGACGCGAGCTCGTCGCCATTCTCCGCCGCCACGAGACGCGTGGTCACGACGTAGCCGCTTCCGGCCGCCACGATGCTCCCCGACACGACCGCCTTGGCGCCGGTTCGCAGCGCGATCTCGCGCGCGGTGCGGAAGTCCACGCGCGCGCTGTCGGGGCGCTGCATCTGCTCGAGCGTCGAGATCACTTCGCTCGTCGGCATGACGCGCACCGCTCTGCTCTGCGACAGTCCCGTACGCACCGCTTCGGCGATCGCGGCCCCGAGTGATGAGTCGGCGCGCGGCGCATCGAATGCGGCGACGATCACCTGGTCGCTCGCCGAAAGTTTTCCGGCGGCGAGGAGCGACGCGGCGGGCCCGATGCCGAGTGAGCGGAGCAGCATGAACCCCGCCACCAGCAGGACGAACGCGGCGGCGACGGCGATGCCGCCGTGCACCACGCGCTTCCACGAGATATGCGGACTCGCCTTCATGGCGAGCGTGGCGATCGTGCCGTGCACCTCTCCCGGCGAAGGTGTACCGCCGGGCGTGAAGGTCGGTGTCGTCGTAGCTGCGCGGTGCGACACGTACTGCGTGTACGCCGTGAAGAGGATCGCCGGCAGGCCGAGCGACATCAGTATCAGCGCGCCGGGGAACACCCAGCCTGGCAGCCCGATCGCGATGATCGCCGCGCGCGCGAGCAGCGCGACCGCGGCGAACAGGACGACGTACACCGCGATCGCGCGAAGAAGCATGCTGCGGCCGCCGATGAGGATCGCCGGCATGGCGGGCTGCGGCGCCGAGGCCACTGCGTCGAGCTGGCGCAGGAGCTCGGTGGCGTTCGGCGGACGGGAATCGGGCTCTTTCTCGAGGCACTGCATCACGAGCGACGCGAGCGCCGGCGGACAATCGGCGCGCAGTTCGCCGATCGGCTTCGGCGCTTCGCTCATGTGCGCGACCACCAGCTTGTGCGGCGGCAGGCCGGCGAAGGGCGGTTGCGCGGCGAGCAGCTCGTACGCCAGACAGCCGAAGGAGTAGATGTCCGCGCGCTGGTCGGTGGCGGGGTCGCCAGCCGCCTGCTCGGGCGCCATGTACGCCGGCGTCCCGACGACCATCCCGAGCTGCGTGAGAGTGGCGCCCGTGGGGCCCGTCGCCGCCGCCGCGATCGCCTTGGCGATGCCGAAGTCGGTGACGACGGCGGTGTGTCCCGAGAGGAGCACGTTGTCAGGCTTGATGTCGCGGTGCACCACGCCGCGCTCGTGCGCGTACGCGAGCGCGCGTGCGACGTCGCGCAGGATGCTCACCACTTCCGCGATGGGAATCGGACCGCGCGCGATGCGCGTGCGGAGGCTCTCCCCCTCGACGTACGGCATCGTGTAGTACGGCAGTCCATCCATCTCTCCGGCCGAGAGGACCGGAACTATGTTCGCCTGCTGCAGCGAGGCGGCAACGCGGATCTCGCGCTCGAAGCGGGGCGCGGACATCGCCACCGAGAGCTCGGGCGAGAGCACCTTCACCACCACCTTGCGTCCGAGCGCTATCTCGTCGGCGACGAAGACGTGCGCCATCCCCCCGCCGCCGAGCTCGCGCTCGATGGCGTAGCTGCCGGAGAGGGAATCCTGAACGCGGGACCGGAGGTCGGTCATGAGTACTGTTCTCGCAATCGGTGGTGGTGGGGGCGCGAAAAATGTACTGCACGGCATGAGTCGTTGCCATGACGGCGGCGCTCGCTTCTGCTCGAACGGCGGGATCGGCGCGCCAGGAGAGAGCATGCTCTCTCCTGGCGCGCCGATCCCGCCGTTCGATGCGGGAACCGTGATCCGGTCCGCTCGGCTACATCCTAGACTGCCGATAGTGCAGGGGCGACGCCGATCTGTTCGAGCACGCCGTGCAGATCGGACACGACCCAGCGCTCCACCAGCTTTCCCTCTTCCACACGATAGATGGCGACGCCCTTCATCGTGATCGTACGCCCGGTCGGTGCGATTCCCTGGAACTCGCCTTGGTGCGTTCCCAGCATCCTCCACCGCACCACCACCCTGTCGCCTTCCGCTATCAGGTCATCGACTTCGTACCGAGCGTCCGGTATCACGGAGCGGAAGAACGAGTAGTAGTCCCTGAACGCCTGCGGCCCGCTCCCCAGATCGTCGGGCCAGTCGTGCGACCTGAACCGGGGCGAGACGACCTCGTCCACCAGCTCCATGTTCCAGTCGACGTACACCTCGCTGTAGAACCGGCGAAGCAGTTCCTTGTTTGCCGTGGCGGTAGTGTCTGTCATTTTCAGTTCCTCCCATTGGATCGACGGATGGAAGTTGCGCGCCGCCGCGGCATCGCTCCTGCACGGGCTTGATCGCCCTGGAACGGGTCTGACATTTTTTTTCGAGCATTCGTCACGCGGTGGTGCGCGGCGACGCACTTCCGGGGGAGGACGCCATGCATCCAGACCATGAAGCCGCTTCGTGCAGGCGCGGCGAGCAGGATCGAAGCGGGAGAGACGGGGTCGAGCGTTCGTCGGCGGACTCGCCTGGTCGCTGGACCATAGTGCGACACGTGCGCGCTGCGGCGGGTGCGCTCGTGCTTCCACCAGGTCCGCCGCACTCCGGTCGTGCCGGCGCCGATGGCGCACGCATGATCTTCGTCATGCCCGAGGCGGAGCGGCTCGCGGTACTCGGAGCGTCTGCCGCAGATCTGCTCGCGGACCCTTCGTGGTGGCGAACGCCGCGTGTCGCGACGCTCGGCCGTGGTCTGTTGCGCGAGCTCGCCGTAGCCGACGACGCCTCCGCACTCGCGCTCGAGGGGCTCTCGCTCGAGCTGCTCGGCGCACTCGTCCGGCATCGAGATGAGTCGGCGCGTCCCGGCCCGCCCCCTGCGTGGCTCCGGCGAGTGCGGGAATCTCTCGACGATCGTTACGCCGAGCGCGGCCTGCGGCTCGCGGAGCTCGCCGAACTGGCCGGCGTGGACCCCGCGCACCTCGCGCGCACCTTCCGTGCGCACTACGGCACGACGGCCGGCGCGTACCTGCGCGAGCTCCGCGTTCGCCGCGCAGCGGACGCTCTACTTCGCTCGTCCGCCCCGCTGGCGCAGATCGCATTCGACAGCGGCTTCGCCGACCAGAGCCACTTCACGCGAGTGTTCCGGACGGTGTACGGAGTTACACCGGGGAGATGGCGGGCGGGCGAGAGGGGGCAGGGAGCAGGGAGCAGATAGCAGGAACTGCTGCGTGCCTTCTGCTGCCTGCCTCCTGGCACGTCTACCAGATCCGCTCGCGAACGACAGCTGGCTTCGTGAGGTGTCGGCTGCCGACGTCGAGGGCAACGGTATAGCGGCCAGGTGTGAGTGGGACGTCGGGGGTACTGTCACGCTGGGCGGGAGCGCCATCGCCCGTGCCCCCGCGGCTGCCGGCGAGCTCGCGCCGGCCTCGCGGGCGGCGCAGCTCGAACGGGATAACCACGCTGTTCATCCCGCGCTGAACCGTGCTGTCGGTCACGGTGCGCACGACGGTGCCGGCCTCGTTAGTGACGGTGATCCGGGGCGAGTCCGTGGTCGCCGAATCGAGCCAGTAGGTCACCGCCATCCCCTCTGGTTCGTTGGGAATGCGCAGATACTTGTTACCATAGAGGGCGTAGTTCATACCCTGCGAACCGAAGTCGTACTGCACCGATGGTTCGATGTCGAACAGATATGCCGGCTGCGCCAGCGATCGAGCGTCGAGTTCACGCAGCACGTGCATGTCGCCCACCCAGATCGCGCGGCCGTACGTCGCCAGCGCGATGTCGTTCTCGCGCGGGTGGATCTTCAGGTCGTGAACCGGGATGATCGGGAGGTTGGCTCGCCACTGCGTCCAGTGCGCGCCGTCGTCGATCGACACGAAGAGCCCGATGTCGTTCCCCACGAACAGCAGATGCGGATTCACCACATCCTGCACCACCACATTGATCGGCGCGTTCGGCAGGTCGCCCGCGATGGACGTCCACGTTCGGCCGCCGTCGACGGTCCTGTAGAGGTACGGCGCGAAGTCGTCGTTGCGGAAGCCGTTCTTCGACACGTACGCGACGTTCGAGTCGTGCGGCGACGGGAAAACGCGGCTCACCCAACGGTCGCGCGGCGCGCCCGCGGCCTCGAGTGCGGGCGTGAGGTCCGTCCACGACTGGCCTGCATCGCGCGTGAGCTGCACGCGGCCGTCATCGGTACCGACCCAGATCATCCCCTGCGCTACTGGCGATTCGGCGAGCGTGGAGATCGTACAGTATGGAGTACTCGGGAAGCCGATCTTCGTGCTGTCGTTCGTCGTGAGGTCGGGGCTGATCACCTCCCATGTGTCGCCGCGATCGCGCGAGCGGAAGAGCACCTGCGCGCCGGCGTAGATCGTCTTCGGGTCGAAGGGCGACAGCGCGATCGGCGCGATCCAGTTGTAGCGAAGCCGCGGCATCCCATCGGGCTGCGGCGGCCGGATGTTCTTGCGGATGCCGGTCTGCTGATCCATCCGGCCGAGCTGGTTCAGCTCGCGCGTGTTGTACGCCCAGCGGCTGTCCGTCGGATCCACCACGTTGTACATGCCGTCGCCCGGGCCCACCGTCACCCAGTCCTCGAGCATGATGCTTCCCCATCTCCCGTTCACCGGCCCCTTCCACGAATCGTGATCTTGGAATCCGGCGTAGACGTGGTAGGGATCATCCATATCCAGCCCGATCGCGTACGCCTCGCCGATGCGCAGATTCGGGAAGTAGTCCGACGTGTGCCCGCCGTCGAACGAGATCTGCACGCCGCCATCACTTCCCAGGATGAGCCGCTTAGGATCGGCCGGATCGAACCACATCTCGCGGAAATCGCCGAAGGAGCGCGCGAAGAATCCGTCGGGCCAGATCTTCTTGTCGTCCCACGTGCGGCCGCCGTCCTCGCTCACCGTCATGTTGTCGCTGTTGACGATGATGCGCTTGTCGTTCGATGGATCGATTCTGATCTGGTTGAACGAGTACGGCGCCTTGCCGCCGGCGACGTTCGTGGTGCTAACGCGGCGCCAGCTCGTGCCGCCATCTTCGGAGCGATATACCTCGTTGCCCACGATGCCGCGACCGTTCGGGCCCGGATTCTGATTCTCTATCAGCGCGTAGACTACCCGCGGATTCTTCCGATAGACATCCAGACCGATGCGGCCGAGCGGCCCGCTCGGCAGGCCACCCTTCAGCTTCGTCCAGGTGGTGCCGCCGTCGCTCGTACGGAAGATCCCGCTCCCGGGCCCACTCTCGATGAGCCGCCAGGGAAGCCGCTCCTTGTCGTACATCGCGGCGTACAGCCGCTTCGGGTTCGTCGGGTCGATGACCAGGTCGATCGCACCGGTGTGGTCATCGACGTACAGCACCTTCTCCCATGTTTTGCCGCCGTTGATGGTGCGGAAGACGCCGCGCTCCTCGTTCGTGGAGAACAGATGCCCCATCGCGGCGACGTAGACCACGTTGGGGTCGTACGGGTCGATGACGATGCGCGCGATGTGCTGCGAGTCCTCGAGGCCCATCGCCTTCCATGTTCTGCCGCCATCGGTCGTCTTGTAGATGCCCTTCCCCGAGTAGGAGCTGCGCGCGTTCGCCTGCTCGCCGGTGCCGACCCACACGATGTCGCCGTTGCTCGGCGCCACCGCGACCGCGCCGATCGACGGAACGCCGGCGCTGTCGAACACAGGATCCCAGGTGACGCCGCCGTTGGTGGTCTTCCACACGCCGCCGCTCCGCGTTCCCGCCCAGATCGTGTAGAAATGTGCGTGACGCGGCGCGACGGGTACCGCGATGCTCGTGACCCACGCGCTCGAGCGGAACGGCCCGATGTTGCGCAGTGGAAGCGCGTTCAGCGCGCGGGCGAGTGGGGTCTGGGTGACCTGAGCGCGCAGAGGTGTCGCGGCCAGAATGACAGCAGCCGCCGTAAGAACTGCGACTCGGCCCTTCGCCATCCTCGCAACCTTCATCCTCGCGAAAGAGGACACCATCGTCATTCCCGCAACCGTCATTCCCGCGAAAGCGGGGATCCATTTTCGATCGAGTGACATGGCTTCCCGCTTTCGCGGGAATGACGAGTGAGCCCGCTTTCGGGGGGATGACGACGATGTCCGCCGCCCAGCGCTCACCTGGCCTCGCGCCGGTACTTGAAGATCGGATACTCGCCCGGACGCAGCCGGTCATCGAGCACGCCCCAGCCCACGAAGCCGTCGCGCGCCTGCGGCTCCAGATAATAGAAGGCGGCGTTCGCCATCGGCTGCGCCATGTCGACGAAGAAGCTGCCGGCGGGGAACTCGCGCACCTGCTCGCGCGTGAAGTCGCCTTCGAGCACCGTCATGTCGTAGCCACGGCGGCGCGCGTGGCTCACCTTCGCGATCATGAACGCCTCGCCCTCCACGCGCAGCGGCTTATCCAGCGTGCGCACCTTTATGTTGTGCGCGCGGAGCTTCTCTGCGATGTCGGAGAGCGAGGCCGGCAGTATGTACGCGCGCGGCACCGACGCCTGGCGCGTGCCGACCGGCAGCGTGAGGTCATCCATGATGACCGTCTCAGGCTTCCCACTCGCCGTCCCCGGCTTCGTGCCGATCACGCTCGTGCCCGGGATGTACTCCGGCACGTTCGTACGGTAGGCGAGGATGGGGACCTTCCCGCGCGAGTGGTACTCGCCGTCCAGATAGTTCATGAGCGTGCCCGATTCGGCGTGATCGAGCACGTTCTGCACGGTCTCCGAGTCGGCCTTCTGTACGGCGGCGCGCATCTCGGCAGCATGCGCGTTCGTGTATTCGAGCAGCGCCATGATGTACGCGTACTGCGCGTACACGCGCCGCTCCAACGTGGGCTGCCCCGGCGTCTCGGTGATTATCGCGAAGCGGTTGCGGAGTCCGAAGTCGTTGACGAGGAACTTGGCGTCCACCGTCCACGCCGCGAGGTCGTGGCTCCACGCCTTCGGCGGCCACTCGTGTCCGAAGAGAGCGTGGGTGAAGACCTCCAGCCCGAACTGCTTGCGCACCTGCTCACGCACGGCGGGGAAGATCGTGTCGTCCATGTAGGAGCGCAGGTCGGGATTCGCGGCAGGCACCGTCACCGTGCCGTACGTGTTCGCGTAGCCGTGATTGACACGGCTCATGAGGTGCCCGTCGAGCAGGAGGATCGGATCCCACTCGTTGAGCGTGCGATACAGGCCGTTCGCCTCGACCGTGACGAGCTTCACGCCGTCGCGATTGAGATCCAGTCCCTGCGAGTTCTCGCGCTGCCCCTGGATGACCGGCGTCACGCTCCCGATCGATCCGTCGTTGATGGCGATCGCGTCGGTGCCGTCCACGTTGTAGATCGGCGCGATGATCACTATCTGGTTGTCGAGCAGCGCCTTCGATTTTCCGAGGAGCAGTTCGCGCGCCACGAGCAGGAGCGCCTCCGCCGCCTCGGGTTCTGGCGGGTGGATGTTGCCCACCAGGAAGACGACGTTCTTCCCCGACTTGCGCGCTTCTTCCGGTGAAGTGACGCGCGGGTTCGAGAGCACCATCGCCGGCGCGACCTTGCCGAGCGGGCTCGTGAACATGCTGATGACGTGCATCCGGTCGCTCTTCCACCTGAGAGTATTGACGTACTCGTGGAGTTGCGCGGTGGTCATCGTGCGGGTGAAGTCGCTCTGCTCGGCGTACGTGCGGAGCGTTGCGGGCCACTTTCCGTTCCAGCCGGCGGGAACGGAGTCGCCCCAGTAGATGTGCTGCTGCTGGGCTGCGGAAGACATGGGCAGTAACGCGGCGGCGATGGCGAGGGCCGCGGA
>Ga0182738_1005036_pt1 | contig 14298 bp, 13 predicted proteins | sample eDN5th30CBELigMG_FD_128876 | JGI IMG/M metagenome (GOLD analysis project Ga0182738, IMG submission 128876) | Enriched Miracle-Growth compost microbial communities from Emeryville, California, USA - eDNA 5th pass 30_C BE-Lig MG (version 2)... ...
AGCTCGTCGAGCCTGTCCATGTATGCATGGCTCGTGTCTTGCGCGGGATGGTTCGCGTAGTAGCGGATGTCCATGCGAAAGCCGGCCGCCCTTTCGGCAACGGCCCGGCCGATGCGTCCGTAGCCGGCGATGCCCAGCCGCTTGCCGCTGACCCTCGTGGACAGGCCGATCGATTTGCCGGTTCCCCAGTCGCCGCGCCGTACATATCGATCGCCGGCAGTCACTCGCCGGGCGGCATCGATCAGCAGGCCGAACGCGAGGTCGGCCACGCAGTCGGTCAGCACGCCGGCGGTGTAGCCCAGCGCGATGCCGCGGCGGCGCGCATGTTCGACATCCAGCGTATCCAGGCCTACCCCGAAGTTCGACACGACCTTCAGGCGGGGCAGGGCGTCGATCAGGTTGGCGCTCAGCCCCGTGCGAGAGGTGCACACCAGCGCTTCATAGCGATCGGCGTTGCCGGCCAGGAAGGCGGCGCGGTCGGCCGTCTCGTCGAGCACGCACGTGTCGTAGGCGGCCTCCAGGTCCGCCTGCAGCGGCGCCCAGAGCCGGTTGGTGATGAGCAGAGGGGTATTCATATGGATATTCTTCGGGGCCGCGCGCTTGGCCGTCCTTTCCGTGTCCTAGATCCGGGCGCGCGGGTCCTTGCGCGCCAAGCGCTGCAACAGGTGCTCGACTTCGTTCCGGCTGGAGGCGTTCAGCGTTCCGGCAGGCATGCGCTGGGCGGCCGAGGCGATCAAGCCGCGCCGCATCATGACGTGCTTGCGTACCGCCAGGCCCACGCCGGGCTGCTGCTCGTAGCGGATCAGCGGCAGATGGGCGTCGAACAGGTCTTGCGCAGCTTCGGCCTCGCCGCGCTCGCGCAGGGCCAGGAATTCGCACAGCATGTCCGGGAAGCAGTAGCCGGTGTTGGCGCCATCGGCGCCGCGCGCGATCTCGTAGTCGAGGAATACGCCGTTGTTGCCGCACAGGATGGGGATGCGGCGCATCGATCCGTCCCGTTCGTAGCCGCGCAGCGTGGATATCTTGTCCAGGCCGGGCCAGTCTTCGTGCTTGAGCATGGCCAGCGAATCGATCTCCTGGAACATCCGCCGCAAGAGCGTGGGGCTCATCTGCACCTGGAAGACCTGGGGATAATCCTGGACCACGATGGGCACGTCCGTGCCTATGGCCTGGGCAGCCTGGCGGTAGTAGCCGAATATCTGCTCGTCGGTCCGCAGCGTGTTGGGCGGCGCGATCATTACGCCGGCCGCCCCCAGGTCCATGACTTCTCGCGTAAGCGCGCGCATGGCGGCGAAGCCGGGTGCGGTCACGCCTACGACGACAGGGATCGATGATGCGCGGCGGATCATTTGCGCGGCCACCGCCACTGCTTCCTTGTGCTCGAGCTTGGGCGCCTCGCCCAGCAGGCCCAGCACGGTCAGGCCGGTGCTGCCGCATTCCAGGTAGAAATCCGTCAATCGGTCGATGGATGCGGTGTCGATGGTGCCGTCATCCAGGAAGGGCGTGGGCGCAATGGGAAATACACCCCGGGCGCGATGGTCGAGCAGCATGGCAGCTCCTTGTGGACGTTAGATGCTGGCGATCAGGCCGCCGTCGACCCGAATGGTGGAGCCGGTGACGTATGCGGCGCGCTCGCTGGCCAGGAACGCCACGGCATCCGCATACTCTTCCGGCCGGCCGTAGCGGCCCAGTGGGATCGAAGCCGTGCTTTCGGCCTGGACCTCTTCCACGGAGCGGCCTTCCCGCTGGGCCTTGGCTTGGTCCAGGTAGGTGATCCGCCCCGTGGCGATGCGGCCGGGCAGGATGACGTTGGCCGTGATCCCGTCGCGCCCCACCTCGCGCGCCAGCGTCTTGGACCAGCCGACGAGCGACAGCCGCAGAGCGTTGGACAGCCCCAGATTGGGGATGGGGGCCACTACGCCCGATGACGTGCTGGTGATGATGCGGCCCCAGCCGCGGGCCTTCATGCCGGGCAAGACCGCGTCGGTAATCGCCACCACGGCCAGGACCATGGATTCGAAGTGCTTGCGCCAGGCTTCCACGCCCTGCCCGTGGGCGGGCGAGGGGGGCGGTCCGCCGGTGTTGTTGACCAGCACATCCACTGTCCCTACATGTTGGCGAACTTCGTCCAGACGAGCGCCGATGCCGCCGATATCAGCCAGATCCCAGGCGACCGCTGCGGCGTCGCCGCCAGCCTGTTCGATCGTGGCGACGGTCCTGCGCGCGGCGTCCTGGTCGATATCCGCCGCCACGACGCGCGCTCCTTCGCGCGCCAGCGAGATCGCGATGGCGCTGCCCAGTCCGCCTCCCGCACCGAAAACGAGGGCGGCTTTTTTCTCGAGTCCCAGATCCATGCAGTCTCCTCTTGATAGCGTGAAACCGTCCCTATATTAAAGAAAGCGGTTTCTATTAGATTTCAGGACGGCCAAAATTCTTAGACCTACCCATTATTTTTGGAAGAATAAATGAGAAAGCGGTTTCTTTCAACGGCATTTTACAGGCCGTGCCTCAGTCAGACGGCCGCCCGCCCGCGTATCGTCGCCAGGCCGGCCGGCCAGTTCCCGGCCTCTACCCGCAACTGCTTCCCTCGATTGACAATCCCCCGCCTCCTCCACAAAATCAACGAAAACTTAGGGCGCGACTGCCTGACGAACCGCCCGCTGCCGGCGGGCATGGCAAGGCAATCCGGCGATACCCGGCGCTCTTTCCGGGGAGCTCTCTCAGGATCCCGCCCTTCTTTTCCATCCAAGGAGCTCCCCATGGTCAATCTGACGATCAATGGCAAGTCCCAGGACGTCGACGCGCCCGACGACATGCCCCTGCTCTGGGTCATCCGCGACCGCCTGGGCATGACCGGCACCAAGTTCGGCTGCGGCATGGCCCTGTGCGGCGCCTGTACGGTGCACATGGACGGGCAGCCCATCCGGTCCTGTATCACGCCGGTCGCCTCGGCGGCCGGCAGGAAGATCACCACCATCGAGGCCGTGGGCGAGGACGAGGTGGGCCGCGCCGTGCAGCAGGCCTGGACGGAGATCGGCGTGCCGCAGTGCGGCTACTGCCAGTCGGGGCAGATCATGTCGGCCACCGCGCTGATCAAGAGCAACCCCCAGCCCACGGACGAGGACATCGACGCGGCCATGAGCGGCAACATCTGCCGCTGCGGCACCTATCCGCGCATCCGCGCCGCCATCAAGCAGGCCGCCGGCCAGGGGGTGGCCAAATGAGCGAGTTCTCCCGACTGATGCGGCACGTGTCCGCCGCGCCCGCCGCCGGCCTGCTGGGGGCCTCCGCTGCTCCGGCCGCCGGCCCGCTTGAGCCGGCTTCCGCCGCTCCCGCTACCAGCCTGCCGGAGGCTTGTGCGGACCTCCCGATGCACGGGGCGCCGGCCCGGCCCGCCCGGCGCGACTGGCTCAAGGCCGCCGGCGCGCTGACCGGCCTGGCGCTCGCCGTGGGCGCGTCCGGCGTCGTGCGCCGGGCCGAGGCGGCCGGCCAGGAAGAGAAGAAGTACGGCGGCGACGGCATGCCGCACGGCACCGTGGACGACCCGCAGGTGTTCGTGTCCATCGGCAAGGACGGCATCGTCACCATCGTCGCGCACCGCGCCGAGATGGGCACGGGCGTGCGCACCGGCCTGCCCATGGTGGTGGCCGACGAGCTGGAGGCCGACTGGGACCGGGTGCGCGTGGTCCAGGCGCCGGGCGACGAGCCGCGCTACGGCAACCAGGATACCGACGGCTCGCGCAGCACCCGGCATTTCTTCCAGCCCATGCGCCGGGTCGGCGCGGCCGCGCGCGGCATGCTGGAAGCCGCCGCCGCCAGGCAGTGGGGCGTGCCGGTGGCGGAAGTCGCCGCGCGCAACCATGAGGTCGTGCACGAGAAATCCGGGCGCAAACTGGGCTACGGCGAGCTGGCCGAGGCCGCCGCGGCGTTGCCGGTGCCGGCCGGCGACGCCCTGCGCCTGAAGACGCCGGAGCAGTTCCGCTACATCGGCAAGCAGGGCACGCGCAGCGTCGACATCCAGGATATCGTCGCGGGGCGGACGCATTTCGGCATCGACACCCGCCTGGACGGCATGCTGTACGCGTCCGTCGCGCGGCCGGCGGTGCTGGGCGGCAAGGTCAAGGCCTACAAGGCCGAGGCCGCGCTGAAGGTGCCCGGCGTGGTCAAGGTGGTCGAGCTGCCGGCCGGCCCCACGCCGCCGGTGTTCGCGCCGCTGGGCGGGGTGGCGGTGATCGCCCGCGATACCTGGGCGGCGCTCAAGGGCCGGCAGGCGTTGGAGATCGAGTGGGACGACGGCCCCAACGCGGGCTACGACTCCGTGGCCTTCCGCAAGACGCTGAGCGAGGGCGCGAGCAAGCCGGCCAAGGCGGTGCGCGACGACGGCGACGCCATGAAGGCGCTGGAAGGCGCCGCCCGACGCATCCAGGCCGAGTACTACCTGCCGCACCTGGCCCACGCCACCATGGAGCCGCCCGCGGCCACCGCGCGCATCGCCGACGGCAAGTGCGAGGTCTGGGCCTGCGTGCAGTCGCCCTACGGCACGCGGGAAAACGTCGCCAAGCACCTGGGCATGGACATCGCCGCGGTCACGGTGCACCAGACGCTGCTGGGCGGGGGATTCGGGCGCAAGTCCAAGTCCGACTTCGCCGTCGAGGCCGCGCTGCTGTCGCGGGCGATGGACGGCCAGCCGGTCAAGGTGACCTGGTCGCGCGAGGACGACATCACCAACGATTACTTCCACACCGTCTCGGTCGAGCGGCTGGAGGCGGGCTTCGACGCGCAGGGCAAGGCGGTGGCCTGGCTGCACCGCACCGCGGCGCCCACCATAGGCTCGACCTTCGTGGCCGATGCGCAGGGCCAGCAGCCTTTCGAGCTGGGCATGTCGGCGCTGAACATCCCGTTCGCCATCGACAACTTCCGCGTCGAATCGGTGCCCGTGCCGGCGCATACCCGCATCGGCTGGTTCCGCTCGGTGTCCAACATCCCGCACGTCTTCGCGGTGCAGAGCTTCGTGGCCGAGATGGCCCACGAGCTGGGGCGCGACCCGCGCGACTACCTGCTGGAGCTGATCGGCCCGCCGCGCAGGATCTCGCCCGCCGACCTGTCCGACGGCTGGAACTACGGCGAATCGCCCGCCGTCTACCCGCTGGACACCGGCCGCATGCGGCATGTGGTGGAGCTGGCCACCCGCGAGGCGGGCTGGGGCCGCAAGCTCGCGCCCGGCCGCGGGCTGGGGGTGGCGGTCTGCTACAACTTCGTCACCTACATCGCCACGGTGGTCGAGGTCGAAGTGGGCAAGGATGGCGGCATCGCCGTGCCGCAGGTGCACGTGGCGGTGGATTGCGGCCCGCAGGTGCATCCCGACCGCGTGCGGGCGCAGACCGAAGGGGCCTGCATCATGGGCCTGAGCCTGGCCGTGCGCAGCGAGATTTCCTTCTCCAAGGGGCGCACCGAGCAGACCAACTTCCACCAGTACGAGGTGGCGCGCATGCCCGAGGCGCCGCGCGAGATCCACGTGCACCTCGTCGAGCACGGCTTCGACGTGCCGCTGGGCGGGGTGGGCGAGCCGGCGGTGCCGCCGTTCGCGCCGGCGCTGTGCAACGCGATCTTCGCCGCGACGGGCAAGCGCATCCGGAGTCTGCCGATCCGCGATCAGTTGAAGGCTTAGCGCGCGGGGCCGGGCGGGCGGCGGGGTGTTTACGCTGCCCTCCCGCACTGCCCTGCCGGGCGCGCTGGCCCGAGGGCCGGCGCTAGTTCGTCACCAGCCGCCCTTCGGCCACGAACTTGGCGGCCAGCTGGCTTTCCTCCTCCAGCAGGCGGGTGAAGGCCTGGCCGTTGCCGTGCATGGTGTAGCTGCCGACCGCGCCCAGCGTCTCGACCAGCGTCTTGTCGTCCAGCGACCGGTCCAGGGCGGAGGCGACGGTGGCGACGACCTCGGGCGGCGTGCCGGCGGGCGCCAGCAGGCCGGTATAGGTGGTCGCGTCGAAGCCCGGCAGGCCGCGCTCGGCCAGCAGGGGCACGCCGGGCAGCGCCGGGTCGGGCGCGGTGCTCAGCACCGCCAGCGCCTGCAGGTCGCCGGACTTGAGATAGGGCATGGAGCTGACGATCTGGTCGAACACCAGGTCGATCTGGCCGCCCAGCAGATTGGTCAGCGCCGGCCCCGAGCCCTTGTAGGCGATGGCGTTGAAGCTGCCCCTCACCGCGTCTTCCATGCGCAGCAGCGCCATGTGGTTGGGCGTGCCCGGCCCCGCGTGGCCGGCGCTCAGCGCGCCGGGGGCGCTGCGGGCCAGCTCCACGAACTTCTCGAAGGTGGCGAAGCGCGCGTCGTTCTTGCGCGCCACCAGGATCATGGTGGTGCGCGCGGTCAGCCCGATGGGCACGAAGCTGTCCATCCGGTACGGAGTCTTGAACAGGTGCGGCAGGGTCGACAGCTGGCTGGGCACGGCGATCAGCAGGTTGTAGCCGTCCGGCTCGGCGCGAGCGACCACGGCGGTGCCGATCGCGCCGCCCGCGCCCGGCCGGTTGTCGACCACCACGCTCTGGCCCAGGGTCTTGCCCAGCGGTATGGACAGCGTGCGCGCGACCACGTCGATGTTGCCGCCCGGCGCGAAGGGGGCGACGATGGTGACCGGCCGGCTGGGGTAGCCCTGCTGCGCCATCGCGCGCCGCGCAATGGCCGCCGGGGCGCAGGCCAGGCCCATGGCCAGCAGTTGTCGTCGGGTGATATGCATGATTTGTCTCCTCTCTTGGGGTTCGATTTATGCGTTCGGCTTCAGTCGTCCCAGTACAGGCGGCTGGGATTCTCGACCAGCACCTTGCGCCGGCCGGCCTCGTCCAGCCAGTCGAACAGCGCGTCGGCCAGGTCGCCGTCGTCGACCATGGGTGCGGCCATGGCCGGGTGGGGCCAGTCCGACCCCCACACCAGGCGGTCCGGATTGGCCTGCAGCAGAGCGTCCACCAGCGGGCGCACCTGCGCAAAGCCACGCCGCGCGTCGGCCAGCCGATAGGCGCCGGACAGCTTGACCCAGGCGCTGCCCTGCCTGACGTGCTCCAGCAGGCGGGCGAAACCCGGATCGGCGATGCCGGCGGCTGCGGGCAGGTGGCCGAAGTGGTCCACCACGACGGGCAGGCCCAGCGCCACGACCCGGCTCACCACTTCCGGCTGGGCATGGACGTCGACCAGCAGCTGCAGGTGCCAGCCGTAGGGGCGCACGCGTTCGGCCACGGCGGCCATGTCCTCGATCCGCGTGCCGCCGGCGAACAGCGCGTTGCAGCGCGTGCCGCGCGCGCCCAGTTCGTGCCAGCGCGCCAGGTCGGCCTGTGGCGTGTCGGGGTGCGCCACGGCCACGCCGCGCATCCAGTCGCGGTTGGCGGCCAGCGTGTCCTCGAAGGAGCGGTGGTCGCGCCCGTAGACGCTGGGGTGCACCAGCACGGCGCGGTCGAGGCCGACGGCGCGCGCCATGTCGCGGTAGGCCCGCAGGGGCGCCGGCGTAGGGGTATAGCTGCGCGGCTCGCCGAAGGGGTAGCCGTCCTCGAAGACGTGGAAGTGGCAGTCGCAGGACCCTTGCGGCAGGCGCGCGCGCGGCGTGCTGACCTGCGGCTTGAAGGGCAGGTAGCCGCCGGGCGGGACGCCGCCGTCCGGGGGATGCGTCATGGGGTCTCCTCCTGGGTGTGCTGTTCGTCCCCGGAGCCCTGCATGGGCTCCGGGTTTTCGGCCTCGGGGTCCTGGACTGCGCGTTTCCGGGTCCGGGCTCCGGCCTTCCGGGTTCCGGGCGAAAGTGTGTCCGTCCGCCGAAGTAGAATCAAGTTCATTTTCATCATCATAGAAATGAACAGTATTCATGAACTTGCGTAGCGTCGACCTCAACCTGCTGGTGATCTTCGAAGCCCTGGTGGAAGAGCGCAGCGTCACCAAGGCGGCGGCGCGCATCGGCGTGACGCAGTCGGCCGTCAGCCACGCGCTGCGCCGGCTGCGCGTGGCCTTCGATGACGTGCTGCTGGTGCGCACGGCCTCGGGCATGGAGCCCACGCCGCAGGCCGTCAAGCTGGCCGCGGCCTTCAAGGGCGCGCTGGCGCAGATCGAGGGCGTGTTGGACACGCGGCGCGAATTCGACCCCGCCCGCGTGCGGCGCACCTTCCACCTGAGCGTGTCGGACTACGTGGCGGGCCTGCTGCTGCCGCGCCTGTGCCGCCACATGCGCCTGCATGCGCCGGACGCCGGTCTGTCGGTGGCCATGCTGGACGGCCAGCGCGGCGACGAGACGGTCGCCTACGAGGGCGTGGAAGTCCGCCTGTCGCCCACGCGCGGCGCCGCGCCCGCGCCGCGCACCGTGCAGCGATTGTTCCAGGACCGCGTCATCGTGGTGATGCGCGCCGACCACCCGGCCGCGGCGCAGCGCCTGGACCTGGAGGCCTACCTGGCCTTGGCCCACCTGAAGATCACCGGTGTGGGCGCGAGCCTGATCGACGACATGCTGGCGACCTCGGGCCGGATGCGGCGCGTGATGGTGAAGGTCCCCGGCTACTACCGCATGCTGGAGGTGGTCGCTTCCACCGACCTGGTCGCCTCCGTGCCGGCGCACTGGCTGGCGACGGCGCAGATACCGGATACCTGCGTGGCCCGGCCGCTGCCGTTGGCGGCGCTGTCATTGTCCTTCGACGCCGTCTGGCATCCCCGCAACGACGAGGACCCGGGCCACCGCTGGTTCCGCGAATCGATCGCGCAGGTGTTCCGCGAATTGCCGCGCGGCCGCGCGCGAGGCGGGCGCGGCGTGGCCGGCTAGGAGGCCTGGCAGGATCCGGGCGGAGCGCCTCGCCGGGGCGAAGCGCGCCCGGCCCGCGGTCCATGCCAGCGTCGCTACGCCCCGCCGGGCACATCGGATTCGATCCAACTCGCCCAATGCAGCAGCTGCGCATCGGCCCCATGCGCGCCCACCAGTTGCAGGCCCAGCGGCAGGCCGCGCGGGTCGGTCCCGTTCGGCAGGCTCAGGGCGGGCGCGCCCAGCAGTGACCAGTTGCGGTTCAGCAGCGAGTCCCCGGACGACGCGATGCCGGCCGGGGCGGCGCCCAGGGCCGCCGGCGTGGCGATGATGTCGTAATCGTCCATCAGGCGCGCGAACGCCTGGCGGGCCAGGCGCGCGCGCTGCCAGGCCGCGGCCGCGGCTTCGTGCGGAAACGCCAGCCCGGCTTCCAGGCCGGCCCGCAGGGCCGGGCTCAGCCGGTCGCGATGGAGCCGGTAGTCGTGCAGCATGGCGCGCGCGGCCTGGTAGTTCATGAGGTCGCGCTGGTCCTGGTAGAGCGGGTGCAGGACGGGCAGGTCCGGCACTTCGGACACGCGGGCGCCGCGCCGTTCCAGCCGCCGCAGGCGAGCGAGCAGGGCGTCGCGGCTGCCGGGCTCGACCTGTTCCCAATGGGGCGTGCGGTAGAAGCCGATGCGCGGCGCGGCGCGCATCGGCGGCTGCGCCGCCAGGGGCATCAGCACGCCGGCCAGCAGCTGGATGTCGGCCACCGTGCGGGCCATCAGGCCGACCGTGTCCAGCGATTCGGCCACGGGCTTGACGCCCGCGCGGTCGATCAGGCCGAAGCTGGGCTTGTAGCCGACGATGCCGCAGAAGGCGGCGGGGCGGACGGTGGATCCGCCGGTCTGCGTGGACAGCGCGGCCGGAACCATGAAATCGGCGACGCCGGCGGCCGAGCCGCCGGAGGATCCGCCCGGGGTGTGGCCGGGCGCATGCGGGTTGCGAGTGGCGGGCGGGGCCGTGTGGGCGAACTCGGAGGTGGCCGTCTTGCCCAGGACGATGGCGCCGGCCGCCTCCAGCGCCGCCACGCAATAGGCGCTCCAGGCGGGGAGGTGGCCCGCATAGATGGGCGAGCCGTAGGCGGTGGGCATGCCGGCGGTGTCTATCACGTCCTTGACGCCGACGGGCAGGCCGGCCAGCGGGCGCTGCGCGTCGGGGCGCACGCCTGCCAGGCGCCGCGCCTTGCGCAGGGCGCCCTCGGCGTCGAGCCAGGCCCAGGCGTTGATCTGCGCGTCGCGCGCGGCGATGCGGTCCAGGCAGGCCTGGACCAGGCCGGCGCTGTCGCAGGCGCCCGCGGCCAGGCGGTCGCGCGCCTCGGCCAGTCCGAGCCGGTTCAACGATGGCATGGCGGGGCTGCCTACGGCTGGCCGGGGCGGTGGCGGTCGTGCCAGTGCCGGGCGATGTCCAGCCGGCGGCATATCCAGACGCGGTCGTGCGCGGCGACGTGGTCCAGGAACCTGGCCAGGCCGGCGGCGCGCCCGGGATGGCCGACCAGCCGCATGTGCAGGCCGACCGACATCATCTTCGGCTGGGTGGCGCCTTCGGCGTACAGCACGTCGAAGGAGTCGCGCAGGAAGGCGAAGAAGTCGTCGGCGGTGGCGATGCCGCTGCGCACGAACTTGGCGTCGTTGTGCGCCTGCGTGTAGGGGATGACGAGGTGGTGGCGGTCGCCCGCGTCGACCCAGTAAGGCAGTTCGTCGTTGTAGCTGTCGGAGTCGTACAGGAAGCCGCCGTGCTCGAGCAGCAGCCTGCGCGTATGGACGGTGGGCGCGTAGCGGCAGTACCAGCCCGCGGGCGCCGCGCCCATGGTGCGCTCGATCGAGGCGACGGCGCGCCGCATGGCGTCGCGCTCCTGCTCCTCGGTCAGGGCCTGCAGCGGCGTCCAGCGCCAGCCGTGGCAGCAGACATCGTAGTCCGCTTCGCGGAAGGCCTGGGCGACCTCCGGATTGCGTTCCAGCGCCTGGGCGCAGGCGAAGACGGTGGCGGGCAGGCCGCGCTCGCGCAGCAGGCGCAGCACGCGCCAGACGCCGACCCGGCTGCCGTACTCGAACATGGATTCGGCGGCCAGGTCGCGGTCCGGGAAGCTCTTGCCCGAGACCTCGGTCAGGCCGATCTCGCTCTGGCCGTCGCCGTCCTCGAACGACGCTTCCGAGCCTTCCTCGTAGTTGATGACGAGGTTCAGGGCCAGGCGCGCCTGGCCGGGCCATTGCGGGTCGGGCGGGTTCTTGCCGTAGCCCACGAAATCGCGCCGGATGAGCCGGGAGCCGTCTGCCTGCATGGTCATTCCTCGTCGAGGACGACCAGGGCGTCCTGGTCGAGCTCGGTGTATTCGGTGTCGTCGTCCCGGCCGGTGCGGCCCAGGATCACGGCGACCTGCGAGTCCGCGTCGATGGCGGTGAAGGCGAAGTGCCAGACGCCCGTCTTGTACGACACGCCCTGGCGGCCGTTGGTGACGAAGGCCCGCAGGGTGGGCAGCGCCAGCGCGCCGCTGGCGTCGGACAACCCCACCACCACCATGTGGCGGGAAGGGGCCAGGGGGATGAAGGTCTGCGCCGAATGCGGATGCCGTTCCAGGGTGCGCACGCGCACGCCCTCCAGCGGCTGGCGCTGCAGCCGGTTGACGGTGAAGCCCAGCGTCATGCCGGGCCGCACCGAGCCGAAGGGCGTGGACAGCGGCTTCCTGGCCACGGCGTCGCGGTTCTCGACCACCTCGCCGTACTGCGAGAAGGCGTCGGCGCTCAGCGCGCGGGCGGTCAGGTGCAGGGGAGTCATACGGCGCAGCGGAGCATCAGAAGAGTCGATTGGGCAGCCACAGGGCGATCTGCGGGAAGTAGATCAGCAGCGCGACGAAGGCCATCATCGCCAGGGCGAACGGCAGCACGCCGATGTATACGTCGCTGATGCCCCCGCGCGACAGCCGGATGTTCTGCGCGACGAAGAGGTTCAGGCCGACGGGCGGCGTGATCAGGGCCAGCTCCATCATCATGGTCATGAAGATGCCGAACCACAGCGGATCGAAGCCGAGCGAGACGATCAGCGGCACGACCACGCCCACCGTGGTGACCATCATGGCGATGGCTTCGAGGAAGCAGCCCAGGACCAGGTAGAAGGCCACCAGCACCCAGATGGTCGCGATCGGCGACCATCCCAGCTGGCCGATGTATTCGGACAGCGCCTGCGGGATGCCGGCCAGGCTGAGCGAGAAGTTCAGCACGAAGGCGGTGGTCACCACCAGCACCACCATGGCCGTGGTGCGCAGCGCCGACAGGAAGGCCGCGTGCAGCATGGCGACCGACAGGGTGCGGTTGGCCGCGGCGATGGCGATGGCCCCGACCACCCCCAGCGCGGCGGCCTCGGTCGGCGTGGCGATGCCGAGGTAGATGCCGCCCATCACCAGGGCGAAGATGAAGACCACCGGCAGCACGTCGACCAGCAGCTTGAGCCGCATCATCAGCGGGATGATCAGCTTTTCGTTGTCGGGCGATACCTTGCCCAGCAGCGCCATGACGACGATGACCAGCATCATGAGGGCCAGGACGACGATGCCCGGGATGATGCCCGCCGCGAACAGCTTGCCCACCGAGACTTCGGCCAGCGCGCCGTAGACGACCATGTTGATGCTGGGCGGGATCAGGATGCCCAGCGTGCCGCCGGCGGCGATCGACCCGAGCACCAGCCGCTCGCGGTAGCCGAGCCGCTGCAGCGTGGGCAGCGCGACGGTGCCCACCGTGGCCGAGGTGGCCACGCTGGAGCCCGAGGTGGCCGCGAACAGCGCGCAGGTGACGACGTTGGTGTGCAGCAGCCCGCCGGGCAGCCATTGCAGCCAGGCGGCCAGCGCCCTGTACATGCGGTCGGCCACGCCGCTGCGCGTGAGGATTTCCCCCAGAAGGATGAAGAGCGGGATGGCGACGAGCAGGAACTCGTTCATCGTGCTCCACATGGTGTTGCCTATCATGCTGGGCAGCACCTGCATGCTCATCCAGTCGCTGACGATGGCGGTCATGAAGATCGCGCTGGCGACGTGGATGCCGGCCATCAGGAACAGCACCAGGCCGCCGAAATAAAGGGCTCCGAGCAGCATCAGCGCGCTCCTTCGTGTTGGCCGGCCATGCGCTCGCTGGCCGAGCGCAGCTCTTCGGCGACTTCGTCGTCGACGCTGGGGGTTCCGTAGGTCCGGGCGATGCCGGCCCAGTCGCGCTGCATCGCCATCAGCAGCGCATGCAGCAACTGGGCTACCAGCACCAGGCTGAACCAGCACAGCGCCGCCGCCCACATGGCCTGCGGGATGGCCAGGGGCGTGCGCAGCGCGCTGGTGGCCATCGCCTGCATCGCATACGAGTCGTACGCCACGCCGCAGGCCTTGGTCGCCAGCGTCACGGCGATGGCGGTCAGCAGGGCCAGCGCGAAGACGTCGCTGCAGGCGCGCAGGCGCGTGGGCAGCAGGTCGGTCAGCACCGAGATGCGGATGTGCGCACGGTCGTAGGCCGCCTGCGAGAACCCGATGGACGCGCAGATCGCCAGGCAGTAGCCGCCGTACTCGTCCACCCCTTGCAGGGAGAAGTTGAAGAGCTTGCGCGCCAGCACGTTGGCGGCGATGACCGCCGACAGCGCGATCAGGGCCCAGCCGGCCGCCAGGCAGGCGCGGTTGGTAATGGCTTGCAGCCCGCGGCAAAGCCAGTCAAGGATTCTGGTCACGATCCGTTTCCATCGATGGCGCTTCGCCGCCGCCGGCGGCGAAGCGGGCCGGTCACGCTAGCGGGCGATGCCGGCGGCCGCGCCTATGGTCTGGAACCAGTCGTCGCCGCAGGTCTTGGAGAACTTCGAGCAGTCTTCGATCCACAACGGCACCACGGATTCCTTCAGCAGCCGCTTGACCTCCAGCACGTCGGCCTCGGTGGGTTCGACAAGCTTCATCTTGCCGGGCTTGCCCTCGCACGGCTGCTTGCCGGTGTTGCAGTTGATGCCGTCTTCGTGGCCCTTGCGGCTGATGTCCCAGAGCGCGGCTTCCATCTGCTTCATCTCGCCGGCCAGCGTGGCCTGCTGCTCGGCCGACAGCTTGTTCCAGAAGGCGTTGCGCGCCACGTGCAGGACCACGCCCGCGCCGCCCAGGGGGATGGGGCTGAGCGTGTCGGCCACCTCGAACCAGTCGTTGCTGTTGCCGTACTGGCTGCCGGTGATGGCGCAGTCGACCACGCCCTGCATCAGGCCCTGGTAGACCTCGGGGCCGGCCAGCGTCGCGCCCGCGGCGTTCAGGTCGGCCACCAGCTTGGCGGTATAGGTGCCGCTGACGCGCACCTTCTTGCCCTTGAGGTCGGCCAGCGTCCTGACGTCGCCCTTGCAGTACAGGATCTGGAAGGGGAAGGACCAGGCCGTCAGCAGCCGGGCGTTGAAGCGGTCGTTGAGTTCCTTTTCCAGGACGGGCCGGTAGGCGTCCAGGTTCTTCTGCAGCTGGTCGAAATCGAAGGCGGCGCCGGGCAGGTCCGCGCCCATCAGCACGGGG
>Ga0182738_1005037_pt1 | contig 14297 bp, 14 predicted proteins | sample eDN5th30CBELigMG_FD_128876 | JGI IMG/M metagenome (GOLD analysis project Ga0182738, IMG submission 128876) | Enriched Miracle-Growth compost microbial communities from Emeryville, California, USA - eDNA 5th pass 30_C BE-Lig MG (version 2)... ...
CAGGAAAAGATTATTATCCTTTGGAAGAATCTATGTTTAAAAGATTGAAAGATAAGGGTATAAAAGTCGATGTCATTCCAACAGTAAGGACTTAATTAATTGAGATTTGTGAGAGCTAATGTTTGAAAAAATAGTTCGAAGCTTGCAGTACTTTTAATGTTTGTAATGAAGATGGTTTGAATATCTGCGCCTTTTTAATTCCTGGTAACTTGTAACCATCTGGCTTGTGGAAGTTGCCAAAGCTAATTAATGACTTGATTGTATCATTAAGTTCAGAATGGGATTGTAAAGATAGATGCATATTGGTGGAAGAGAGTTATAAGAAGGAATTTTATTGAATATGCATAATTACTTACATACATTCATACATACGTACTAAAACTTGCATTTCAAAAAAGAAAAGGCAAGAAATGAACAGTTTTTTCATGTTAAAAAATTTTCCGCTCACTTTGATCTTCTGATCTAAATTTTTTTTAGCTTTGGAATTTCCATTTTTTTTTTTGTTGGATGAAATTTCGAGTTCTTCTTTCAGAATCATGATGAATGGTCCGGCCCATGTATTTTATAAGGAAAATCAACTTTACAAGTTAACTGAATAATTGAGGGAAAAAGGGTCCTAATTAAGATACCAAAATTTAATTCAACAATACAAAAACAATGGAAGTCAAGGTAGAAGATAAGCAACAAAATGAAGGAAAGACTAATGAAGAGAGTTCTTCAGATAGTCAAGAAGAAACATCAGGAGTCTTTGGAAGATCTGAATATGCAAAAAAGGACTTTTGGGATGAGCGTTTTAAATCGTAAATAGAATCAGATGATGATTTAAAAATTTTCTTTCAAAGTTCAAAAGGATTTTTCGATTGGTATTTAGAGTATAGAGAACTGAAACCATATTTTGCAAAGATTTATCCTATCAAGAAAGAGAGTTCAATTTTAATGGTTGGATGCGGAAATTCAAGTAATATTTGTTCCTAACTTTTGCAAAATCTTTGTCAGGGTTGAGCGAAGACATGTACGAAGATGGATACCAGGTTTGTTTAGTGTTTAGTTAGAGTATTAAATGAATAGAATATCACAAATATTGATATATCATCAGTAGTTGTGGAAAATATGAAGAAATATTACGAGACAAAAAACGTTAAAATTGAATGTATGCTCTTTAAGAAAGAAGAAGAGTAAATAGAGAATTCTAGGCCTTGAAATGGACGCAACAAATATGACATTTAAAGATGGAACATTTGATGTAATTATTGATAAAGGAACTTTGGATGCTATATTGGTAATTTTTCTTTTGGAGCGAAGATGGGAAACTGAGAATATTCTTAGTGTGGAAAGAACACAGATATAGTGAATAGTTTAATGAGAGAAATGACAAGGTAAATTTGAGACGATTGGGTTTGTGAAAATAAACTAATATCAGAGTGCTGAAATTGGAAGGAGAATTATTTATTATTAGCCATGGTAAACCAAAAGCAAGAAAAGAACTGTTTAGAAAAGCCATTGATATCGATAAATATGAATTCTTATATGCAGAACAAAGTAAGCTCTTTGAAGTGGAAGCGTTGTTCTTATCTTGGAAAATAGGATTGTCGGATATATCACAATTAATAAATATCTTTCGATCGAAATTGAAGGACAAACCTTTGTCTCAAATTCTAAAAGACAAAGAGTTACTGAAAGAATCGATGGCAGAATGTATTTGGGAGTAGAGATTAGTTGTTTAATAATTTGAAGTTTCTGGATTGAGGAATAAATCATTAGCCCAGAGAATATTGAGAATAAAACAAGAAATGGATCGAAAAAAAGCACAACAAGAAGAAGCTAAAAAGAATCCTGAGGAGAATAAATCAGTCGTATGTATTTGACCTCAATTGAAATGAGTGAATATTTTAGGAATCCAATTCCGATAAACCTGCTGAAGTTGTAGTTGAAAAAGAGAAAGAGAAAGAGAAGGAAGTTGTTGAAAATGTTGAAAAAACTGCTGATGTAGATCCAGAAAAAGAACAACCAAAAGTAGAGTATGCACCTCAACGTCAAGCACATTGTTTTATTTATTATATAAAAAAATTGAGAGAATAATTTTTTTCAAAAAGCAAAGTCAGAATATACACCTGTATGAATTTATATATTTTAGACATCAAAATAAAAAATATTCGCGAATTCAGATTCAGACAAGATCAAAAAATTCCTTTGACAATGATCTTTTTTATTTAACAAAAAGGTTTCATCAAAGGATTATTAAAATATATAACTCTTGAATCATCACCAAGCTTTAGCAGAATAAGGATTTCGTTTTTTTAATAAATCAGAGTATGAAGTATTCATTCTGTCATGACCTAATTTCTTTTTATTATCTGGGGGAGGTTGTATGGCAAATGGAAATTCATTTTTTCCAATAACCAATTCTTTTGTTCCATTATTTCCAAATTTGCTTGGTATAAATCCACCAGTCAATAATTTCTTTCCACCAAAATATTCACTTTGCGAGGTCATCAAAGGCGACTGGTTTGTGAAAGTCACTTTTGCAAGCTCATCTTTCTTGAGTGTGCTGCAAAATGTCTTGCTTTTATTCTGATCCTGAGGGTCCACAAAATCCACCAAAGCAGGCGATAATTCTGCTCTTCTAACACTTAAGCTGCTTGTATGAGTTCCTCTGAATTCTTTAGAGGTATCAAGTCTGACATTGGCTATTTTTGCACAGGCTTCTCTGTCAGAGACTTTACCAGCTTGTGGTGAGAATGGACTGGCTATGAGTCTAGAACCTCCTCCTCTTGTAGAGACTTCGAGTTTCTTTACTTTAGGGCCATGAAGAGCGGTTGCGAATTTTGGGAATGTATAAGTGAAGTGTTCATGAAGACTAAAGGAGAAATTAGAGTCTGCTTTTCCACCAACATTGAGGTTGATATAGGCTTTTTCAATGGCGAAAAATTGTTGGACTTTGTGGATGAACCAATCAATACAGAGAGAAGAAAGTTCTTCATTATTTTTGACAACGCTTTTTGCTTTCTTTTGAGCGATTTCGATCTTGTCATCTTTGAATGGATTGTTTTCATATGTAATTCGAAGTTGTAAAAGACTCAAAATTATCAAATAATATGTGATAATCTCCTAGGGAAAGGGGTCAATGATAATAAGTATGAATGAGTGATAGAACCTTTTCATTTTTGAAGCCTTCGAGATAATATTTGTGGTTTTTGAGGAAATAAAAGAATTTATGGAATAGTAATTTCTTTTGGTTGGTTCCCTTTTCACAATAAAAGACCAAGATATGCTTGGCCTCATTTGTTGTTGGCAATAATTCTCTAATTGCTCCATGCACCCAATCTTTTATCTCTTGAGAATTTTCAGAGACAATTTCTTGGTATTCTTCAATTGAGAAAGTGATGGGATTCATGATTAAAAGTTCAAATCTTCGTGTCTCAGCTAGAAATTATGATGAGAACATGGAAATAATTATCCCGAATACTTCTTTTTAAGATAGAAGCCCAGTCCATCATTTTCATTCTGGGGATTTCTTCAGGATTCTTTTTATCAAATGGTTCAAAAGCATCAAGCAGGATTGCTGAAATAAGGTCATGAATGACTCCTTTGATATCTTTATCGAGTTGTCTAATACCAGGTTTCAAGTTTGCATCATCTTGATTCTGTGCCCCAGCATGCAATGAATTTTTCTTGCTGAAAAAGACATTTCCTCTTTGTGAAGAATTTGCTTTTTCAACCCTTAGAGGAGTTCTGTCACAAGGGAAATAGAGTTTTTCTGTGAATAATTTCGTGGGTTTATGGGACGTAGATTGGTTGTATAATGTGAGCAGAGATTGGAAGCTTTGTTTATGAAACTCCTGATCCATTGGCGAAGCGGCAATAATTCGAGGGAATCGGGTTTTTGGAGAAGTCAGAGCTCTTTGAAGAGTTTCTAGACCTTCTTTATTATACTCAAATCCAGTATCAATTTCTATGTTATAAAAGCCTTGAGTTTTAGCATGACCTTTAGCTTGAGAGTTGATTTTGTTTCTGTAATTAAGCATCTCTATGGGGGATTTTAGATCATCAGAGGCTTAACAAAAGAACATACTGTTTAAGCTTTTGATTTTATCATCTCCATCAAGCTGAGTAGCGGAGTTCAAAGTGTCAGGTCGGAATCCTCTGGGATTTTTTATTTTCAATGGTAGAAGATCGGCTTTAGAAGTTTCACGAAAAGTGCTTTTGGTTTGCATCATAAAGTCGAAATCTGTAAGACCACTGTTTCCTTCAAAGCCTTGTGTCTTTGCTTTCTTTGAAGCTTTCTTCTTCCTTGCTTTAGAAGTGTTAGAATAAGGGAGTTCAAAAAATGATATGCATACCTTCGGTGATGATTCGTTTGATTTCAGCCTCTTCACGAAGCTGATCTTCAACATCAGATTCTGAGTCGTATTTATCGAAAGAAACTTCTTTGTTTAGTTGGTATCGAGGGTTGAGATGATTGTCTTGTGCAGCTCTCATTAGTTGAGGGAAATTTTAAGAAGGAATTTCTTTGGTATTGTAATAAAGTTTTACTCTAATGGACTAATTAGCTGGAGTTTCATAGTATAGAGAATTAATGTGCTCAATAAATAAAAAATATACCTTGGGGCTTGGGAAATATGTTTTGCTATCTTTGTTGTGTCGATTTGTTCTGGAAATGGCTCAAATTTGAAGTGGGTTTTTTGTTAAAAAGAAAAAACTAAGATGTAAAATATCAGGAAAGTTGTTTTATTTCAAATGAAATTTCTCAGAAGTTTTTATTCATGATTTGGGAATGAAACCAAATAATTTTTTTTAACACGATCAATTTCTTGGAAAAGATTTCAAAATTGTTTGTTGTTTTAAGCGAGAAAAAAGTCTTTAACGTTGCAAAAAAATCTTGTTAGCGAAAGAAATCCAGGAACTTGAAAAAAATTTCCTCGTTCGAAAAATTGAAAAAAAAATAAAGAAAGGGATCTTCAGCGTGTTTTTCCAAGCTTTTGGACATTCGTAAACGTTCCATGCAGCACGCAGTTTGAGTTGAAAAAATTTTTTGTCTCTGTCCTGGAATTTTTCCTGACCTATTTGAAGGATTATTTTTTTCTGAATTTCTATGAATGCTTCAAAACTCAAAAAATTATATAGAAGATTCTCAAACCGTAATCCTTTTTATTTGCCTGTCAAAGACTCATTCAGTTCGAAGAATAGGATATTTGAATTGGAACTTTCAGAATATTCTTTTCTGCGATGGATGAAAGGATTTTGATTGTGGACTACAAGCAATTTTCACAAAATACAAACTCTTTTGCTCAAAAAAGGGCATCATCATTTTAAATAAAAAGCTATTCGATAAACTCTATTGGATCTAATTTTTTTTAGGAGAGACAAACAAGAATTGACATCCCAAAGAACACATCAATTTTTCTTTAATTATTCTCAAATTGAAAAATAAAGCTTTTCTAGAAAAATAAATCTTGATCTTAAAATTTCTTTTTCTCGCCTGGTTTGCACTTGCACACATATTATTAATTTATATGAAGTTCTGATATTGGACATATTTAGACATTTGATTTCTTTCTAAATTATAATCAGTTTTTAATAAGACAACTTTTAATCACCTTATTCAGCTAGATGGATCAATCCCAAAGAAGAAATCTCCTTATTACAGGTGCTAATAAAGGACTTGGCTACGGCACTGTCGAAAAACTCCTCTCCGAATCAACCCCCTATAATATCACCTTGACCTCAAGAGACGCAGCCCTCGGAGAAAAAGCTGTTTCAACCCTTCGTGAAAAATACCCCAACTCAACAAGCACTTTGGTTTACCACCAACTTGATGTAGACAGCGATAAAAGCGTTGATGAACTCGTTTCTTGGGTCCAAAAGACTCAAGGCAAGCTTGATGTATTGGTGAATAATGCCGGCATTAATTCAAGAGATGCCTCAGAAGAGGCTCAAAGAGGAGTAGTCAAGACAAACTACTCCAGCACTGTAAAAATTACTGAGAAGTTTTTACCTCTTCTTGCTGATGATGGCAAGATTCTTCAAATTTCAAGCAGACTTGGCCAACTTCAATTCCAAGGTGAGACTCTCCGCAAGGTCCTTGAAAATGAGAATCTGACTGAAGAAGAATTGAATAAGACTGCTGAAAATATTATTGAACTGACGAAGGACTTTAAGCCTTTTCCAGGAGCCCAAGAACCATCTTATTGTGCCTCCAAAGCATTGTTGAATAAATATGTGAGAAGTATTTTACCCAAGAAGTTAAAGGCCGCTCAACAATCTTATGCTATTCATCCTGGCTGGGTTAGAACTGATATGGGAGGAAGCGAAGGTCAACTCTCTGTTGAAGAAGGTGTTGATACTCCAGTTTATTTGATTAATCTTCCTTTCTCAAAGAACGCTGAATTAGATAGTAAATTTATCTTTGAACGTAAGATTTTTGAATGGTAAACATGGTTACATTTATGAAATGAGAATATATCTTGAGAGTTTAAATACGAAATACTTTTGATAGCTTCAAATAAATAATAAATGGGAGTGAAATCTTGCTAAAAAATATTATGAGAAAATTACATTTATTTTTAGATTTTTCTGCGGATAATTGATCTGAAAGAAAACCTTGCCTGATTTATTCCTTTGGATATTTTTTTGAGTACTTTTTTAGAAAAGTATCTTTGAAATACAAAAAGATTGAATCATTGAAGGCATTCTGAAACCAGTCAGGACTCCTGTTTCATCAATGACAATTTTCTTTGTTCAACTTATTGGAGAGATTTTGTTCAAACTCTTGCCATAAATTTATTTTCCTTATTTTCCACTCAGATTTAATTAAATCCAAGCAGGTTTTCAGGAAAATATTAAGACAATTATTAGTATGGCGAGATACAGTGAAAGACCTTATCTTCCAGGTGTCGTTTGATCAGTCCAAATCAGGGGTCTGACTGCTTTGAGGATTCACAACCCCGAATTTACAGTATAAAGTCTTTCTTTCCTGTCAGTCCGATTTTCTTTCTTAAAATTCTTGATCCAAATTTTCCTGAAAACAAATTCTTTCCTTAAAAACTTTCCTTCAAATCATTTGCAGATATAAATATTTTCTATTTATTTCTTAATTATAATCAATTTTTTAAAGAAATAAATTAATCACTTTATTCACCTAAAATGGATCAGTCTCAAAGAAGAAATCTCCTTATTACAGGTGCTAATAAAGGCCTTGGCTACGGCACTGTCGAAAAACTCCTTTCCGAATCAACTCCCTTTCACATCACCTTGACTTCAAGAAATACAACTCTTGGAGAAAAAGCCGTTTCAACCCTCCGCGAAAAATACCCCAACTCAACAAGCACTTTGACTTACCACCAGCTAGATGTCGATAGTGACAAGAGCGTTGCTGAATTGGTTTCTTGGGTTCAAAAGACTCAAGGCAAGCTTGATGTATTGGTGAACAATGCTGGCATTAATTCAAGAGATGCCTCAGAAGAGGCTCAAAGAGGAGTAGTCAAGACAAACTACTCCAGCACTGTAAAAATTACCGAGAAATTTTTACCCCTCATTGCTGACGATGGTAAAATCCTTCAGATTTCCAGCAATCTTGGCCAACTTCAATTCCAAGGCGAGACTCTTCGCAAGATCCTTGAAAATGAAAATCTTACAGAAGAGGAACTGAATAAGACTGCTGAGAATTTTATTGAGCTCACCAAAGACTATAACCCTCTCCCATACCTCCCTGAGCCATCTTATTGCGCCTCAAAAGCCTTGCTAAATAAATATGTGAGAAGCATTTTGCCAAAGAAGTTGAAGTCTACTCAACAATCTTACGCAGTTAATCCTGGTTGGGTTAGAACTGATATGGGAGGCGATAATGCCCTGTTATCCATCGAAGAAGGTGTTGACACCATTGTCTATTTGATTAATTCTCCTTTCAAAAAGAATACTGAATTAGATAGTAAACTTGTATTTGAACGTAAAATTCTTGAATGGTAGAGAGGAGGTGATAAAAAGAGTAACCATCATCATAGATAATTTGTATCTGTTTATACTTGTGAAACTCTTGAAATATCAAATTTTTCTCATCGTTCGTGTTGAAAAGCAATCATGGAGACCAGAATTAATAGAGAAAACTATTCGTCCTCATTTAATTCTTAAAATATTTGCCTGAATAATTTATTAAAATTCAAAAATAATGTGTTGAATTACTTTGATTTTATGATGATATTTAAACTCATCTTATGCAAACAAAATTATTTTTTTTAATTTATAAAAAATACAACGCATGGATAAAGTTCTCAGAAGAAGCATCCTAGTAACTGGAGCTAACAAAGGCATCGGTTATGGTATCGTCGAGAAGTTGCTTTCTGGTGTAACTCCTTATGATATTATTTTGACCTCAAGAGATGTCACACGAGGTGAAAAAGCCGTATCAACCCTTCAATCAAAATACCCCAAATCACCAAGCTCTTTAGTTTACTATCAACTTGAAGTAAATGACGAGAAAAGTATTGACACTCTAGCTGCTTGGGTTCAAAGGACCTTTGGTAAACTTGACATCTTGGTAAACAACGCAGGAATTGCTGCTTCTGATAGTACTGATGAATCTGCAAGATTAGTTATCAAAACTAACTTTTCCAGCGTTGCAAAAATTACTGAGAAATTTTTACCTATTCTTTCTGATGACGGCAAAATCCTCCAAATTTCTAGTCAGATGGGCGCGCTGAGTGCTCAAGGCCCAACTCTTCGGAAGATACTTGAACGTAATGACCTCACTCAGGAAGGATTAAAGAAGATTGCTGACAATTTTGTCGAGCTCATAAAGATTGACTCTAGCTTCACATCTTATTGTGGTTCAAAGGCTTTGCTTAATAAATATGTCCGAAGTATCTTGTCTAAGGAGTTGAAACCGACTCAGCAATGTTATTCAATTCATCCAGGATGGGTCAGAACTGATATGGGAGGAAGTGGAGGTCAATACTCTATTGATGAAGGCGCTGATACTCCAGTTTATTTGATCAATCTTCCTTTCGAGAAAAATGATGAATTAAATGGTAAATTTATTTTTAAACGTAAAGTTGTTCAGTGGTAACGGGGTAACGAGAGGAAAAATTGTTATTTGTAACTAGAGATAATTTTATAAAATTTTTGACTTTCCTAACTTTAACAAATTCTTTTAAAAAATTGACATTTTGATTGAGAGAGAATTGAGTTTTTTTCAGATTGAAAGATATAATTTAAAGAATAATAAGGTATAGAATAATATATATACGATGGATAATTCTGATTTATTGTTTAATTTAAAGCAGAATAGAACCTAATTTACGGTTTGTCGTGGTTTTCCTCTTAATAGACCATGACCTTTCTTCCTCCAATGAGTTTGGCGTTGATTTCAAAGTATCTCTTGTATGGCAAATTAATGAGATACAATGGTGTATCAGCTCCTTCTTCCCCTTCTTCATTTCTCATTTCTGGCTCAACTTGGACTGCATAGACCTGTTGATTTGGCTTGAGTTTAGCAGGCAAAAAGTTCTTGACATAGCTATTTAACAAGGCTTTTGAAGCAGGATATGAAGCTTCATTTGATGGTCCAGATGGCACATAATCTCTAGTCAATTCAACAATATTATTTGCGGCTTTCTGGAGATGCTTTTCATCCAAAGTTGGGTCAGTGAGAATGTTTCGAAGGGTAGCTCCTTGGAAAGAGAGTTGTCCTAATGAGTTTGAGATCATGAGGACTTTTCCATCTCTTCTGAGGTAAGGAAGAAGTTTTTCGGTGAATTTCACAACACTAAAGAAATTGGTTTGGATGGTTTGCTTCTTTTGTTCATCATTGGAATTGGAAAATGAGATTTCATTGTTGTTGATAAGAATGTCGAATTTTCCCTTTGTAGCCTTAATCCAAGAAGCAAAAGAACGAACACTTTGCTTGTTGTTGAGATCAAGTTGACGGTATTTCAAGGTACTGGTGGAGTTTGGGTACTTGGCTAGAAGGTCAGAAAGGGTCGTTTCACCAACTTTTGGTGATTCGGTTGTCATGATAATATCATAAGAAGAAGAGGATTCAGAAAGAAGTTTTTCAACAATGCTGAGGCCAATTCCTTGGTGAACACCAGTTATGATAATAGTTCTCTTGGTTTGTTGTTGATGATGAAGAAGTGAGTTTCCCATTTGTTAAGTTTGAAGTTATTTTTTGGATTATAAAAATGGAGGAGAATGTGAGATTTTTATATGGCAAAAGGCATCTAGAAAGGTCTCTAATTGATCAGAAACGACTAGAAATTTAAAGTCTAGACAAGCAAAAAATCGGATAAAATTTGATAAGTTTTCGAAAATTAAAATTATCAATATGTCTGTTATCTGGGTTTTGATTTGAAATTAATAAGATTTCTCTCGGTTATCCCTGTTTCAGAATTGATCATTCAACCTCAGTGAAATTCTTTTTTCTCTATTCGAAAAAGAAGAAGAGAAAAGGCTGTTAGAAACTCTTTTTTCCATCTCTTGCCTGAATATAAAAATGAGACTCGAATGCATCTATTATAGATTGTGCTAGAAAAATTCGCCTTAGTTCAAGAGGTTAAACCCTCTATTTATAGGAGAGGCGGGGTGGTTTATCTATTGAGTCCTATTTTTAGAGCTAATTCGTTGCTAGATTGAAGAATCGAGTTTGGAAGAAAGATTTCGAAAGTTCTTTGAAGGGAGATCTGAGTTTGAGAGGGAAATAAGAATTGGGAGGTGATGTAATAAAGGGGAACATTATTTTTTCTGATGATGATGAATTCTAATTCAATCAAACTATCCATAAAGACTCTCCTGAATACATTCTCGCCTGATTTGAAATAATCTAATTTTATTTTTTTGTCCCTTTTGAGAATAAAAATAATTTTGTTCTGATGAACTGGCTTACTGGAATAATGTTTTTAGATGTCAGTTCAGATCAGGTCAGGTGCAAATTTTTACTCAGAATTCATAATTTAGGACTTTGAATAAACATTGTATCTATATGTATGTGACAAAAAATTCTATTATCTAATAACTCATAACTTTTCTACTACCAATAAGTTTAGCATTGAGACTATCGAATTTTTCAAAAGGCAAATTGACGAGATATACAGGAGTGTCAGCTCCTTCTTCGACTGAAAGTTGAGCGCCTGCACCTCCTAATTCTGTCTTGACCCATCCGGGATGGACTGCATAAACTTGCTGAGTAGGTTTAAGCTTAGCAGGCAAGAAGTTTTTCACATAAGAATTCAATAAAGCCTTGCTTGCGGGATAAGAGGGTTCAGTGAATGGACCATAAGGCTGGAAATCCCTGATTAAATTGGGAATTTCATGAGCGGTGTCAAAGAGTTGTTTTTCGGTGAGATTGGGATTTTTCAAGATATTTTGAAGGGTTTTTCCTTGGAAAGAAAGTTGTCCCAAGATGCTTGAAATCATGATGATTTTACCATCATGACTAAGGAGGGGTTGCAATTTTTCAGTGAGAGTGATAACACTGAAGAAATTGGTTTGAATAGTGTGTTTTTTCTGGTCATAGTCTGCTCCTGGATATAAAACGCCAGCATTATTGATAAGAATATCAAACTTACCTTCAGTATCTTTAAGCCAAGAAGCAAATGAGTTGACGCTTTCTTCACTATTCACATCAAGTTGATGGTATTTAAGGTGACTTGAAGAATTTGGGTATTTGGAGACAAGGCTTGAAACAGCTTTTTCACCGAGATTTTGGTCTCTTGAGGTGACGATAATGTTATACGGGACAGTTTCAGCAAGGAGTTTTTCAACAATAGCATAGCCAATACCCTTATTAGCCCCTGTAATGACAATTGTGCGGTGATCAGATCCTAGAAGTTGAACACAGTTTCCCATATCAGAGGTGGAGTCGGTAATAAATTGAGTGAGATTTTACAAAGAATGAGAGACTATAAAGGGTTTATATAGTGATAATTTTTAGAAAAACTTTTAGGGGTAATTTTTTAATATGGGCAGAAAATCTTGCAGACAAATAGGCAATTAAGAATATTGAATTAAAATTTTTGCATGTTTGTTTAAAAATATTTTTTTATGGTGAAGGTGAGAAAATTTATAATTTTTATTTTGGAATAATTTGGAGGGTTTATTGAGGCAAAATATGAGTTTTGTCATGGTGGGCATTGGAGGAATGAGGGTACTTGATAAACACTTGGAGGAAGATAGGTCTTGTAGATGAAGGCAAAAAAAGGCTTGCCTAAGGATTGAATAAAATTAGCCTACAAGATTATTGAGGCTAGAATATTTTGAAGTCAAAAGATTTGCCTCTTCGTGAGGTTTATTAAAAAAGACAAGTAATGACACTCTTTAGTGAATTTCTTGATTAATAAATATCTTCTATATTATTGACCTGGCCCTGTAAATTTACATTTCCATTTTCTGAATATTGTGAACAAAAGTTGGAGATGATAAAATCTATTGGAATTTTTTTGAATTCACTGGGAGAGGAAGAAAAAGAGATTTTTTTTATTTCAAAATTGTTGTTAATTCAAGTATAAATTCTTGACATATTGAGATAAAATATTAATATTATCAAAAGAAATATACCAAATTTTATTTAATAGGACATAATTTTTCTATCTCCAATCATTTTAGCGTTCAAAGTTTCATATTTGGTGAAAGGGATATTAATCAAGTAAACAGGAGTATCAGCTCCTGCTTCAACAGGAAGTGGAGCCTGTTCTCCTCCCAGTTCAGTTTGAACCCATCCTGGATGGATAGCATATAATTGTTGAGTTGCCTTGAGCTTCTTGGGCAAGAAATTCTTGACATAACTATTCAAAAATGCTTTAGAGGCAGGATATGATGAGTCAGTGAATGGACCATAAGGTTTATAGTCTTTTGCAAACTCAACGACATTATTGGCAGCTTCAAAAAGCTTTTTCTCAGTGAGGTGGGGGTCTGAGAGAATTTTTTGAAGGGATTGACCTTGAAAAGAAAGTTGTCCAAGGATACTCGAAATCATAAGAATCTTGCCATCATTCGCAAGAAAGGGCTTTAGTTTATCTGTAAGCTTAACAACACTGAAAAAGTTGGTTTGGACAGTGTATTTCTTTTGTTCATCATTGGCCCCAAGGTATGCCACTCCTGCATTGTTGATGAGGATATCAAATTTGCCTTCGGTAGCAGCAAGCCAGGTAGCAAAAGAGTTGATGCTATTCTCATCGTTGACATCAAGTTGATGATATTGAAGTTTGCTTAGAGTGTCAGGATTCTTTTCTTTGAGAGTAGCGAGGGCTTTTTCACCTAGTTTTTGGTCCCGAGAGGTGAGGATGATACTGTAAGGCACAGCTTCAGAGATGAGTTTTTCAACAATAGCATAACCAATGCCTTTATTGGCACCAGTGATGACAATAGTTCTTAATTTAGATGCAGAACGATTGATACCGTTTCCCATGAGATGAGAGAGAGAATCACAGAGATGATTATTATTATAAATGAGAAAAGATACTCAATCGGCTATTTATAGATGTTTCTGTTGTAGAAAAAATTTAGGGAAAATCTTGCCCGAATAATAGCAAATGGACAGTGGGCAAAATCGGCAAATTTTTTGCACAATAAACTATTTGAATGCAAATTCAGTTTCACTCTGAAGTTGGAGGGTAGCGAGTGAATTGGTACTCCTTATCTCAAAAAACGAAACAATGATACGCAGATGAGTGAATTCAAAAGAGAGAGTTTGAGGAATCTAGTTGTACAGGATGTGTAAAGCCCAGGATTTAGGTTACCTGAGTGTTTTTCGGATTTTAACACGTGGGGGTGAATTTGATTTGATCTGGGGAAGAAAGGCTTGCCTAATTTAGCTAATGGACCAGTTAAATAAAGGAAAATCTTGTTGGGCCTGGATCTTTTGAAATAGATTTGGTCTCGATTCGGAGAGAAAGACAAGCCTCAAAAAGATCTCTTTGCTAGAGACAAGGGTTCTTCCTGGATTTGAATTTATTCTTTTAACTCTCAGAATAAAATAGATAGTTTTTAGGTTAGCCTAACTTCAGATTTTTGTTTAATTCAAGAAATTCGCCGAATATTACTTCTCCATTATATATAGCTCATCTTTTTGGTTTATTTTATAATTCATTTCAACAAATCTCTCTAAACATGCAATCTACTTCACAAAGAAGAACTCTCTTAATTACTGGCGCCAATAAAGGAATTGGTTATGTCACAGTCGAAAGATTCCTTTCAGAACCCACTCCTTTTGACATTATTCTTACTTCAAGAGATGCCAAGCTTGGTGAAAAAGCCATCGAAACCCTTCAAGCCAAACACCCAAAATCTACAAGCACTTTGACCTATCA
>Ga0182738_1005039_pt1 | contig 14296 bp, 13 predicted proteins | sample eDN5th30CBELigMG_FD_128876 | JGI IMG/M metagenome (GOLD analysis project Ga0182738, IMG submission 128876) | Enriched Miracle-Growth compost microbial communities from Emeryville, California, USA - eDNA 5th pass 30_C BE-Lig MG (version 2)... ...
ATCAGGCTGTGCAACCCTGACCAGCTTCGCCTGATCGGGCGCTAACCGGCGTGCCCTTCACCACCGCAAACCGGGGTCCCTTTTGCGCGAAAACACAGGGTCCCGATTCCACGGTCATTGACAGAGCGCCTCGTCCGTTAGCTACAAACGCCATCGGTTCCCGCCGCAGATCATCGCTCATGCGGTGTGGCTTTATTTCCGCTTTCCGCTGAGCCTGCGTCTGGTCGAGGAGATGCTGCTGGAGCGCGGCGTTGTGGTGTCCTACGAGACGATCCACCGCTGGGGCAGAAGTTCGGGCCCGACTACGCCCGCCGCTTGCGGCGCAAGCAGCCAAGCCGCGACGATATCTGGTATCTTGACGAGGTAGCTATCGCAATCGCCGGAGAAAAGCATTGGCTGTGGCGCGCCGTCGATCAGGATGGCTTTGTGCTCGATGAGATCGTCCAGCGCCGCCGCAATGCCAAGGCAGCCAAGCGACTGTTGACGCGCCTCTTGAAGAAGCAGGGCGTCGCGCCGAAGCACATGATCTCCGATAAGCTGCGCTCCTACGGAGCAGCAAAGCGTCAGGTGATGCCGCGGGTCGAGCACCGGTCGCACAAGGGATTGAATAATCGCGACGAGAATTCCCACGTGCCACTGCGAAAACGGGAGCGGTCGATGCAGGGCTTCCGGTCGCCAGGCAGCCTGCAGCGTTTCGTCTCGATCTTCTCCGCCGTCCGCAATCTCTTCGTCCCACCCCGCTTACAACGCTCCGCTCTCGGCATTCGTTTTCATCGCCTGCAGGCCATGGCGGAATGGAAAGCCGTGACCGCCATCAGTTGATGTTGGAGGCCGCACTCTCAACACGTCTAGACGCAGACAACGTGACATCGCCCTGAAGACCTTCGGAGGACGCCTCATGCAGAAATGCCGTTACCGAAAAGTTTGCAACACAACCCCCAAGTTCTACAGTACCGAAGAAACTGCATCGGCGTGGTGAATCACCACTTTGGAAAGCGGTTCGACCTCCGCCATTGGGATTCGCCAGGCTGAACCGCTGACGCTCATTCCTCCGACGCAGCGGCCGGTGGCGTCCCGGATTGGCGCTCCGATGCACCGGAGACCCGGCTGGTGCTCGCCATTGTCGACCGCATAGCGCCTTTGCCGGATCTCCTCCAGCTCGGCCCTGAGTTCCTCAGGATCGGTGATCGTGGCGTCGGTGTATTTTCTCAGTCCCGAGGCGATGATACTATCGATCTTCTCCGGTGGCTGGTACGCCAGAATGGCCTTGCCGACGCTCGTGCAATGCAGCGGCGCCGATTCGATCAGAACCAGCGAAGTACCGTGTTCGGGATTCGGATCGGATCGGTGAATGACGACTGCCTGACGGCCGTCGAAGACGGCAAGATGGACGAGCATGTCCGTTATGCGGCTGAGCATGTCCGCGTGCGGGCGAGCTTCCCGGTGCAGATCCATATTCGACAGCACGATATTGCCCAGCTCAAACAGCCGGATTCCCAATCTGTAGCGGTCCCTTTGGCGATCCTGGTCAAGCAGGCCCACATCCCTCATCGAGGCGATAAGGCGATGGGTTGTGCTCCGTGGGTAGCCGGTTGTTTCGCAGATCTCGCTGAGCGACAATGTTCGGTTCGTTGTCGAGAAGCAGTCCAGTATCCGGACCACTTTCGCCAATGATTTCAGATTGTCGTCAGCTTCACGAGGCTCCATTGGGGTCCTCGACTGCGCGCCTTCGCGTCGCATAGCTATATCCTTGATTGCTATTTCGTATTTGATTCGCTGTCGTTAAAAGTCACGTATCGCATATAGATGGCGTACACCGCCATCGTCATGGCCAGAATCACGACGACCAGCGCGCTGGAATAGCCCATCCGAAAGTTCCGGAAGGCGTTTTGATATACCAGCATCGTAGTCGTGCTTGTTGCGTCGCCCGGGCCGCCGCCTGTCATCAGCACGATTTCGTCGAAGATGCGAAACGCATCCATCGAACGGAGCACGAGCGCCACAAGTATGGTTCCGCCCAGCATCGGCAGCTTGATCAGGCGCAGCATCTGCCACCAGTTGGCGCCATCTACCGCGGCCGCTTCGTATATGTCGCGTGGAATGACCTGAAGGCGTGACAGCAGCAGAAGGAACATGAACGGTGTCCAATGCCAGATGTCGGACAGCATCACCGCATAAATCGCGATATTCGGATTGCCGAGCCAGTTGGATGGCAGGCCAAGGGCCACGAACAGGTAGTTGAGGGGACCGATCGTGCTATGAAGCAGGATATACCAGATGACGCCCACGACGGCCGGCGCGATGACGATCGGAATGAGAATTGCCGTGCGCAGCAGGCTCTTGCCACGGAACTCTTCTTCGACAAGCAGCGCAATCATCAACCCGAGCACAAGTTCGATGGCGGTGGTGACTACCGTGAAGAAGACCGTGAGGCGCAGCGACTTCCAGAACGCCGGATCCGAGTAGACGCGCAGGTAGTTGTCGAATCCGACGTAGCGCCACCTGTTCGGCTGCAGGGGGCTCCAGTCGGTAAAGCTCAGATAGACCGTGTAAAGAAGGGGACCGCCCTTCCAGACAAACAGGTAGATGAGCGCCGGGGTCAAAAAGATCAGCAGCAGCAGCCACCCTCTCTCGCCCGTGTCGGAGCTTGTCGTTGCTGGTGTCATGACAGGCGGCCCCGATCTTGTTGCTTTATTGCTTGCCGTAGCCGGCCTGATCGAACAGGCTCTCCAGCTTCGCTTGCGCTTCGTTGAACTGATCGTCGACTGGAGCGCCGGTCAGCGTGTTCGAAACGGCGGTCGTTACGATCTCGACGATTTCCGGATACTCCACGATCCTGTAGTGGCCGAACGCGTAGACCGACTTGCCGTCAAGCGTGGCGGCGACCAGCGCGAGCGACGGGAACTTTGCCAGAAGCGCTGCGTCGCTCAACACTGAATTCCGGGGAAAGAGCGGATTGCCGGCCCTGAAGCTCTCTGTCGGCTCATGCAATGCCCAGGCTTTGGCGACCTCCTTGCCCATGATCTTCTGAAGGAGGGCGAGCGCCGCTTTCTTCTGGCGCGACTTGCCATAGATGCCGAGCGAGTTGACATGCGCCAGCGTGGCATGGGGTCTGTCCTCGCGCGCTGTCGGCAACAGGGCATAGTCGAACTTGCCCGTGATGGCGGAAGTGGCCGGGTTCCCGAGATAGACGATGCGGCTGTAGTACTCAATGATCATGGCGACGCGTCCCTTGTCGAACTCTGACATCGACTCGCCGCTGGTCATGTTGATGTGCGCGGGTGGCCAGAATGGCGCCAGGGAGGCATACAGCCTACCAGCCTCGACGCTGCCGGCGCCGTTCCAAGTCGGCTTCATTGTGGCAGTGTCGTAGACCTCTCCGCCAAAGGCCTTCATGTAGGAGATGTAGTCCTGCCAGAGGAAGTCCGGAACCTTATTTGACTGCGAAGAGCCGTAGAAGTCGTTCTGCAGAACCTCTCCCGCCAGCTTCTCGCCGGACTTGCGGGTAAAGAATTCCGCCACGTCGCGATACTGCGTGTAGTTCGTGGGAACCACGAGATCGTAGCCGTACTTCGCCTTGAAGGCAGCCTGCTCCTCGGCGTTCTCGAACAGGTCCTTTCGATAGACGAGACCATTCGGATCGGCCGAGAACGGAACAGCGTAGATATTGCCCTCATAGGTCACGGAATCGATCGCGTAGCCGCTGAAATCGGCCTGATCGAATTCCGCCGAGAACTTGCCGTCCAGCGGTTCCAGAATGCCGGCCCCGGCGAATTCCGGAAGCTGCTTCATGTCGACGTAGACCAGATCCCAAGTCGGAACGTTGGCCAGGTTATCGGCGACGAGCTTGTTACGATGGCCTTCGTAGGTGAACCAGCTGACCCTGAGGTCGATCCCCAGATCTTCGGCGGCCTGCTTCGCGTAGACGCCGAGCAGCGTTTCCATGAAGTCCCATTTGATGCTGGCCACATTCAGCGTGACGCCCTGGAAGGGCTTGTCCTGAGCGATGGCCGGTTGGCTTAGCAACGGCGCCATGATTGCCAAGGCGAGGGTTGCGCTCCGTCCTTTTAGCATTCGACTCTCCTTAGGTTGTTCCTGTTGAATTGCGCGGCCTTTTCGCCGTCTTGGCCTTTGATAGGCGGGTTAGGTCTTGACGGCGCCTGCCATCATTCCCTTCACGAGGGCTCGGTTGAGTGCGATGAAGAAGAAGAGCACGGGCAGCATGGTCACAATGCCGAGCACGGAGACCGATCCCCATTGCAGCATGCCCTCGGATTCGGTGTAGGGAACGAGAGCCACCGGTAGCGTTCGGGCATCGAGCGAGGTGAGCACCAACGCGAACAGAAGCTCGTTCCAATTGTAGATGAACGCGAGTACGCCCGCCGCCAGCAGGCCAGGGATCGACAGCGGCAGGACGATCCGAAAGAAGACCCCCATCGTTCCGCAGCCGTCAAGGACGGCGCTTTCCTGGAGCTCCTTCGGGATCTGGCGGATGAAGTCGATCAGAATCCAGATCACCAAAGGCAATTGGAATGCGATGTATGGCAGGATCAGCGCGGTGCGCGTGTCCACGAGCTCGAAATAGCTGACGAGCAAGTAGATCGGGATCACGGTCGTGATCGGCGGAAACATCCGCGTCGCCAATATGGAGAAGAGGAGCGTCCGCTTTCCAACGAAGGAGAAGTGGACGAAGGCGAAGGCTGCCATAGCGCCGATCAGTACCGCGAGCACGGTCGACACTATTGATACGATAATGCTGTTCGTCAGAGCGCTGACGATCCCCTCGTCGAACTGAAACACCCTGATGAAATGCTCAAGGGATGGCAGGAAGAAAATCCGGGGCGGCACATCCAGCAGCATCGCTGAGGGCTTGAGCGAGGTCAGTGCCAGGTAGACGATTGGAAACAGCGTCCACAGCAGAAGAACCGCGATCGCCACGTAACGGAACATTCGTGCAACCGAAATGCGTGGGGCCGCGGGCATGTCGGGCGATGTCGTCATCTTCGTCAGCACCGCTCAGCCACGATTTGCATGTTTTTCGTCAGCCCGATTTATGGTATATTGATTCCGAATTGCGGGATAATACATTCCCGCACTGTTTTCAATCCCATGTATCCACATTTGGGTGCGCACAAAACCATTGCGGCCTTCTTGACTCCATTTCGGCGTGCCGCTAGCCCTTATTTCGAGATTGAATGCCGCAATCCGGGAAACAGAGGAAAATATGGCAAAGAAACTGGAAGTCAGTGTGGACGAGGCGCAGGGAGGTGACCTAGCCAGTCTGGCGAAGCGCGTCGCGAACTACGTCCTTAACAAGGACCACAGGCGATACGAGAACTGGGAGAACGCCGTGAATGCGGGCGGGTTGATCTGCCTCGATGCGGAGCTTTATTCGGCCAAGATCAAGGCAATAGCGGACTATTCGGTCCGCATGCAGGCCAGCGATGGCCAGCTCTCCTTCGGGCTAATCGTCCCCGGCGATCCGGCCAACGTCGTCCAGAAGTGGACTGGCGCTGGAACCATTACGGGCACTGTACACTCGTCCACGGTCGGGCCTGTCGTCTTACACGCCTATGAGAAGACCAAGGACGAACTCTATCTCAAGGCGGCCGAGCGCCAGTATGGCTATCTCAACGCTGTCAAGCGCACGCAGGACGGCGGTGTCGTCCATCGCGAGGAGGCGGCCGAGCTTTGGCTGGACACAGTCTGGTTCATCGTTCCGTTCCTAGCCCACTACGGCAAGATCGCGGGCAGCAAGGAGGCGACGGATGACGCTGTTCGTCAGATCGACGTGCACCTAGATCGCCTGCTTGACGCCAAGACCGGCCTTCTGCGCCACATCTGGTGTGAATCCCCCGACAGCTATCCGCAGAGCAGCTTCTGGTCGCGCGGTCATGGCTGGGTGGTTGCTGGCCTTGCCGACACATACGAGCTGCTACCGCAGGGACATTCGGGAAGGCGTTCGATCACGAAGCAACTGCAGGCGCTCGTGCCGCCGCTGATTGCTAGGCAGGATGCGACGGGGTTCTGGCACAACATTCTCGACGACCGGCATTCGCCGCTCGAATCGACCGGCACGTTGATGTTTGCATACGGCTTCAAGAAGGCGCTCGACCTAGGAATCCTAAAGGGCGACGAGATATTGAATTCCGCTCGTCGAGGTCTCGAGGCGGCCGCGCAGGTGGTGGACGTCGATGGCACCGTGCATCTCGCGGCTCTGCCTCCCGGCGGCCCCGGCGCACGCGTGGGGGTCGCGCCTTACGGGCAAGGCTGGTTCCTCCAGGCCGCCGGCCGGTTCGTTCGATAGCCCTAGTCGGCTATCTCGCCGAGGCGCCTTGCTCCCTGGTGCCTCGGCCGTTCTACAGCAATCTGGGTCCTTGCCGTGAAAAAGATCATCAATGCGCCTGCCGACTACGTCAACGAAATGCTTACCGGCCTGTCGGCCGCGCATCCCGCACTTGAGCGCGTTGACGGCGAGCCGAGAGCCATGCGTCATACCGACGCGCCCGTCAGCGGAAAGGTAGGCGTGGTCACGGGGGGCGGTTCCGGGCATCTGCCATTGTTTACCGGCTATATCGGAAAGGGGCTGCTCGATGCCTGCGCGATCGGTGGGGTGTTCGAAGGACCCACTGTCGATTCATGCATTGCCGCGATCAAGGCCGCCGACTCCGGCAAAGGCGTTTTGTGCCTATATGGCAATTATGGCGGCGACCGCATGAATTTCGATCTGGCTTGCGAGTTTCTGGATGGCGAAATCCGCACGGCAACCGTGCTTGGCACCGACGACATCGCCAGCGCCGAACCCACCGAGCGGCACAAGCGCAGGGGTGTGGCCGGCATTGTGTACGCCTTCAAGGTGGCTGGAGCCGCTGCCAGTTCCGGAACTGCTCTCGATGAGGTTGCGGCGATCGCCGGCCGCACCGTAGATCGAACACGGAGCATCGGCGTGGCCCTTACGGGCTGCCGCATTCCCGGATCGGCCGCGGCGTCTTTCTCGATCGGCCCTGATGAAATCGAGTTCGGTATGGGCATTCACGGAGAGCCAGGCATCTGGCGGGACAAGCTTAAGCCCGCCGATGCCCTCGCGGACGAGATGGTCGACCGCATCCTTGAGGAAAAGCCTGACGACAGCGGCGATCGTGTCTCGGTTCTAGTCAATGGTCTTGGCGCGACACCGCTCGAAGAGCTGTTCATCCTTTACAGGCGCGTCGATCAGCGCCTGCGTGACGCAGGATTCACGATCGTGAGGCCGCTGGTCGGGCCTTTCGTCACATCGATGGAAATGGCAGGCGCGTCGTTGAGCATATGTTTCCTCGATTTCGAAATCGAGAAGGCCCTGGCGGCGCCGGCGGAATGCCCTTTCTGGCGAGTCTGACGTCGATGTCGCTTACAGCCGAATGCTTTCGTGACGGAATCGAGCGCATAAGGGCCGGCCTTCCGGAACTGGAGACCGAGCTGAACGCGGCCGACGCGCTGCTCGGTGACGGCGACACGGGTGGTATGATCGGCCGCGTCGTGACGACGATCGCTGCCGCGATCAAGCCGGACAGCGATCTCGAAGCCTCGCTGGCAACGGCAGCCAGGGCTGCCGCGTCGGCGACGGGGTCGAGCCTCGGAACACTTGTCGCGATAGGTCTCCTGACGTCCTCGCGCTTTGCGAAAGGCAAGCAAAGCCTTAGCTGGACCGAGACAGGCGCCGTGCTTGAGGAAGCGGCGGCCGCGATGCTCAAGCGTGGCAATGCGGCAATCGGTGACAAGACCGTAGTCGATGCGGTCGCGGCCGTCGCGAAAGCCCTCTTGGCCAATCCGGAGCCAGCCATGGCAGGGGCCGTCGCCATCGCCGGGGCGCAGGCGGCCCTTGACGAATTTCGTCAGCGTCCTTGTCGGATAGGGCGTGCCCGCATGTTCGCCGAACGCAGTATCGGCATGGATGATCCCGGAATGCTGGCAGTCGCTCGTATCGTAGAACGGCTCGCGGTGGCGCCGGCCGGCTGACCGCCGTCAGATCGTGCCCACCGCTGTCTTCTCGCCACTTTCGGCGGCCTTCACCACGGCATCCATGACAAGTGCGTTGCCGAGCGCGTCCTTCGCGGAGAAAGGAAGCGGCCTGCGGCCGAGAACGGCTGCGGCGAATGCCTCGATCATCAATCGATACTGTGGGGCCGGGGGAAACACCTCCTCGCGTCGCGCGCCGTTCACGTCCGAGACCACCAGAAGCGTGTCCGCAAGCCGGTTTCCGACACCAGGAATGATTGCCCTTGGTACGTGGATCGAACCATCGCTGCCGACCAGCGTATAGAAACCCTGGCCGCCCGCATGGAATGAAACGCTGACAAGCCCGCGCCGACCGTTCGACCAGCCCAGGATGGCGGCGAATGACGTATCGCTGCCGTGGTCCTTGTCGATATCCCTTGAGGCGACGGCATTCAGCGGCTCTTCGCCGAACATCCATCGCGCAACGCTGATCGTGTAGCAACCCATGTCCATGAGTGCACCGCCGCCCGTATCCTTCCTGAAACGGACGTTCTGGACGTCGGTCGTCTTGGAGTGGTTGACCGACAAATGCGCGTGCACCTCCCGCAGGTCACCTATCGCGCCTTCTCGCACCAGTTCCCGCACGCGATGGTGCTGGGGATGGAAGCGGTACATGAAGCCCTCCATCAGCGGCAGGTCGCGGGCGGAAAACGCGTCGACCACACGGCGTGCGTCGGCGGCACTGGTTGCCAGCGGCTTTTCGCAGAGCACAGGCTTGCCTGCTTGCGCTGCTTTCAATGCCCATTCGGCATGATGCGCGTTCGGTAGCGCGATGTAGACCGCATCCACGCTGGGGTTTGCCAGCAGTTCGTCATAGGATCCGACGGCGCACTCGGCGAGATTGGCGGCGATATCCTGGACGGCTTCCGGCCGCCTTGTTCCCAGGAAGGAGACGATGCCGTTTCGCGCCCCAGCGATCGCGGGAATCATCTGCCTCTGCGCGATCCCTCCGATACCGAGAATTCCCCAGCGCAGCTTGTCCTTCATGTTGTCCTCGACCGTTCAGGCTTTCGAGCCTTGTTGGAAATCGATGCTTTGGCTCACTTGCGCCCAATCTGCCAGTTCCTGGCCGAGCTGGTTGCACTTGGCCAGCGCGCGCTCATGCGCCGTGACGCCCATGACGAGATGCAGCGGCTTCGAAACGGCTCCCGCCAGGTCTGCTATCGCACGCGCCACCTTGACCGGATCGCCCGGCTGCGTCCCGTTCATCGCGCGGGATTCCTGGCGTCGCCGTCCAACCGTCTCGGCATAGTCATCGATCTGAACCGGGGTCTCGCGATAGGAACGACCGAGGAAGTCTGAGCGGATCGCACCGGGTTCGACCACGGTAACGTGGATGTTGAGCGGGGCAAGTTCGGCGGCGAGGGCCTCGGAAATTCCTGCGACCGCGAACTTGCTGGCGCAGTACAGCCCGGAACCTGCCGAGCCGATCCGCCCGGCTATAGAGCCGATATTGATGATATATCCGGATTTCTGGGCACGCATGACCGGCAGGATAGACCGTATCACGCGAAGCGGGCCGAAGACGTTGGTTTCGAACAGTGCCTGTATCTCCGGCTGGCTGACCTCCTCGATCGCGCCGATCAGTCCGGAGCCGGCATTGTTCACCAGCACATCGATTCTGCCGAAGGTCTTCACGGCGGCATCGCGCGCGGCCGCCACAGTGCTCTCGTCGGTCACGTCCATCGCCAATGCGACAAAGTTGCCGTCGCCCGGAACGGCGAGGCCGGCCAGGTCGTCAGCGTTGCGCGCGGTTGCCGCGACCTTCTCGCCGCGTGCAAGAAGTTCGACTATAAGCGCGCGACCTATGCCGCGCGAGGCGCCGGTTATCAGCCATGTCCGCGGCCTGTTCAAATGCCCTCCAGCTTGACTGGTTCGGGCGCCTTTCGCCCGAGGATCATGTCGGCCGCCTTTTCCGCGATCATCATGGTCGACGCATAGGTGTTGCCGGACGGCATGCGCGGCATGATCGAGGCGTCTGCGACGCGAAGCCCGCTGAGGCCATGAACCCGCAATTCGTGGTCGACTACACTTGTCGGGTCATTGGACGGGCCCATGCGCGACGTTCCAATGAGGTGGTAGGATGTAAGGCCGTTTGAACGGGCGAAATCAAGCATTTCGTCTTCGGTGCGAACGCCCGGTCCCGGAGTTATCTCCTCATCGATGAAACGGGCCATCTGCGGCGTCGAGAAGAGGCGGCGCACCAACTGCATCCCGCGAACAAGAACCTGCTGGTCGATAGGATCTGCAAGATAGTTTGGTTGCACCGCCGGCTTCTCGAATGGGTCCGACGAACGGGCGCGAACAAACCCGGTGCTTTCCGGCCTGTGTTGGTAGACGCCGCTGGTCAGGCCCGGGAAATCGTCAAGAAGCCCGAACACGCCTCCCTTGTAGCTGCCCGGCGTGAGGAAGCACTGGAGGTCGGGGGCCGACAGCGACTCGTCCGACTTCCAGAAGACGTGAGCGACCGAAGGGCTGATGGCCAGGATGCTGGGGCGGCCGAGCAGCCAGCGCGCAATCTCAATACACAGGCCGAATCCTCTCGCTGTTTGGTTCATGGTGACTTGATCCTTCACCCGGGCGACAAAGCGGATCGAATAGTGGTCGCGGAAGTTCTCGCCCACGCCCGGCAGTTCATGGACGACGGGCACACCGATGTCCGTGAGCGTCTGGATGGAGCCGACGCCCGAGATTTGCAGGAGCCGCGGCGTATTGATCGTGCCTGCCGAAACGATCACTTCGCGACGCGCGCCAACTTTTCTCGGGACGCCCGGCTCGCCCTTGCGAATATAGGCGACACCGATTGCCCGTGGGCCCTCGAACAGGATCCGGCTTACCTGTGCATGCATGATGATGTTGAGGTTCGATCGCCGGCGAGCGGGCTTGAGATATGCGCGAGCCGTGCTGACGCGCCATCCGCGGTCGATCGTCCTTTGGAAATAGCCGGCTCCTTCCTGGTTTGGTCCGTTGTAGTCCACCGCTTCTGGAATCCCGAGGCTGCCCGCGCCGGCGACGAATGCGTCGCAGAGCGGGTGGTGCCAGTCCGTGGCGGTGACGGTGACAGGACCCTTTCGGCCACGCCAGCTGTCGTCGCCCAGGGCGACGGCTCGCTCTGTCCGTTGGAAATAAGGCAGGACTTCCGCGTAACTCCAGCCGGCATTGCCGCTCTGGCACCAAGCATCGAAGTCCGCCGGCTGGCCGCGATTATAGACCATGCCGTTGATGGCGCTGGTACCTCCAAGCGTTCGCCCTTGCGATATCTGGATCCGCCGGCCTCGTATGTGGTCGCCCGGCTCGGTCTGAAACTGCCATGTGTATGCCGGATCGAACAGCGTCTTTATGAACCCGCCAGGAATGTGGATGTACGGATTGTGATCAAGTCCTCCAGCCTCGATCAGGCATACAGTAATCGACGGATCCTCGGTGAGACGGCTGGCTATGATTGCTCCGGCCGCGCCGGCGCCGACGATGATGTAGTCGAATTCGAGACGAGGCTGGGCGGACTGCACTGCATTCACCATTCAAGGGAGTAGGGCACGAAATCCTGTAATACGGGATTCAGATCTCATTCTCGCAAATCATTTACCTTGAGTGGTTTCCTATCGAGCGATGATAGACGAGGGACCATACCATCACTTTTGCCATAAAACTCGTAATCCCACAATATGGAAAAAAAGTCTGATTGACGGGATTGAGTCTGTGTGCCAAGGGTTAGGCGGACTGCAGAGAGCGGCACTGACCAAGAGACTCGGTGCTCGACGCCCATTCGAACCGACTTCGGACTGGAACCTTTATGCACAACAAATTGTCGGCTGCCGCCAAACTTCGTGGAATCCTCCCGCCAATGGCGACCCCTTTCAACGACCAGGGCGAAATCAGTTATGAGGGAGTTCGCGAGCAGATCGAGTTCATGGTCGAGAAAGGCGTCCACGGAGTCGTCATCGGCGGAAGCACCGGCGAGGGACACACTTTGGGCCGGGACGAGTTCGCGCGGCTGATTGCCGAGGCCGATGCCGCGCTTGCTGGCCGCCTGCCGCTCATTCCGGGGCTCATCGTCAACAGCACCCAACAGGCGATCGAGCGCATCGGCGATCTGAAGGGAATGAACATCACAGCCCTGCAGATCACGCCCGTGCACTATCTTTTCAAACCCGGACCGGAAGAGACGGTCGACCACTTTCGCAGGATCTATGCTGAGACCGGCGTTCCTATCATCATCTACAACGTCGTTCCGTGGAATTATCTCGACGTTTCGCTGATGCTGCGCATCATGAGCGAGGAGCCCGGCGTCGTCGGCATGAAGCAGTCCAACGGAGATCTGAAATCTGTATCGGACCTGCTGCAACGCCGCGCGCAGGGAGCGCTTGTCCTCAGCGGTATCGACGCATTGCTTTACTCGGCGTTCTCGCTGGGCGCGGACGGTGCGATCACAGCATTGACGGCCGCCGTTCCGGACACGTGCGTGGAACTGTGGAACGCTTCGCAGAGCGAGGACCACGATAGGGGTCTGGATCTGCACTGGCGCCTCTCCAGACTGTGGGCCGCGCTGAGCCACGACAATCTCCCTTCGTGCGTCAAATACATTCAGCACAGACAGGGCCTTGGCAGGTATTCGTCCAGAACGCCGATGCCCGGCGTGTCAGACCGGCAGGCGAAGGCGATCGATCGTGCTTTGTCCGATTTACGTACCTAGGCACAAGAATTGAACTTTGGGGCGACTGAAGTAGGGGGGATGGCACCACGATGGCGCCGGTAACGATCCGCAATATCCACAAGTTCTTCGGCGCGTTGGAGGTGATCCACGGTATCGACGTCGACATTACCGACGGCGAATTCGTGGTGCTGGTCGGACCGTCCGGATGCGGCAAATCGACCTTGCTACGCATGATTGCGGGGTTGGAATCGATTACCGCTGGCGAGGTCCGGATCGGCGACCGCGTCGTTAACAACATCCTTCCCAAGAACCGCGACATTGCAATGGTTTTCCAGAACTACGCGCTTTACCCGCACATGACGGTCGCTGAGAATCTCGGCTTCTCGCTGAAGCTGAGGCGCGCTTCCCGGGCCGTCGTCGAGGAGAAAGTGAGGAATGCCGCAGAGATACTGGGGCTCTCAGAGTTGTTGTCTCGCTATCCGCGGCAATTGTCCGGCGGCCAGCGGCAGCGGGTTGCCATGGGCCGCGCGATCGTGCGCGATCCGCAGGTCTTTCTCTTCGACGAGCCGCTGTCCAATCTGGATGCCAAGCTCCGCGTGGCGATGCGCACGGAAATCAAGAAACTGCACCAGCGCCTCGGCACGACGATCGTCTACGTCACCCACGACCAGATCGAGGCCATGACAATGGCTGACAAGATCGTCGTCATGCGGAACGGCATCATTGAACAGGTTGGCACGCCGTTGGACTTGTACGACAGGCCTGTAAATACCTTCGTTGCGGCCTTCATAGGATCTCCGTCGATGAACTTCCTCAAGGGCAGGCTCGTGCTCGACAATGGGCCCCGGCTCGAACTGCCTGACGGTCAGCGCCTGGCGCTACCGGGCGATGTTCCGGCTTCGGACGGGCGGCAGCTTCTCTACGGGATCCGCCCGGAGCATCTTCACATTTCGGACGAAGGCATCGAAATGGAGGTCGTCGTGGTCGAGCCTACCGGAGCGGAAGTCCAAATCCTGGGCCGCGTTGGTGGGCAGGACATCACTGCGGCGTTGCGCAGCCGGCACCTGCCGAAGCCGGGCGAGTCAATCCGGCTGGCTTTCGACCCGAACTTCGTTCATCTCTTCAGCGAGAGCGATGGTCATCGCATCTGAAATTATTCTTGCGGGATCGTAGCGCTCGTGAACCGGACGCAGATGCCAGGCAGCATGGCCAACCAGTCGGCAAGCGTAATGCGGTCGAGATGGATGCCCCGCCGAGCGTAGATCTACGCCTGGAGATAGAGCGGCAGGTGATCTGCGTATTTGGAGACCAGAACTGGGCGACCGCAATCGGCCCGATATCCCGCGCCTCGCCGCAACCATCATCTTCTGGAACACCATGAAGCTGGCCGAAGTTGTCGCCAGTCAGAAACGCGAGGGAAAGCTCCTATCGCGTACGCGTCCGTTCGTGGCCGCCTACATGGCAGCGGTGGTGTCGGGTAGGGTTTATAGCGCGACAATCTGGATGAGAGGCGCGCGACAATCTGGATGAGAATCTGGTGTCGCGGCGATGGTGATGATCGCGGCAATGATTGTCGCGCGCAAGAGGATTTGTTGGTTTGATTGTCGC
>Ga0182738_1005040_pt1 | contig 14294 bp, 9 predicted proteins | sample eDN5th30CBELigMG_FD_128876 | JGI IMG/M metagenome (GOLD analysis project Ga0182738, IMG submission 128876) | Enriched Miracle-Growth compost microbial communities from Emeryville, California, USA - eDNA 5th pass 30_C BE-Lig MG (version 2)... ...
AAAGACTACATAAAGTATCAACCTGCATAAATCTATGCATGTTTGCAACATGCATATTTATCTGCATCTTGTCACTAGATCAATACACTAAAAATAAAAAAACCGCCGTACTGAAAGGGTTAACCAAGCACTAGGTCAAAATCAAATTTGAGAGACGCAATCATTTGAATTATTTTTAATAATATTTTATTAAATAATGAAGAATGAATAAATATATATCACTACTCATTTCCTTTTCTTCGAGCAAAAAAGTGTTTCATCATACTTCAAAAAAAGAGCGAGACCCAAATCTTCTAAGGATCTTCTTAGAATCTGCCTCCCTCTAAAAAAAAATGTATATGTAAAAAATATTTCTATTTCTGTTTCTTTATAGAGATAAACAACATACGAATTAATCCATTGCTTACCAAAATCTTTCCTTTAAAAAAACTCCGACCTATTTCGTGACATAGGTCAATAAACATTCCCTTCTACGACTTTCTTAACGTCCACCAAAGGGATTCGATCTAGCTTGCATTCCTCCTTGAGGATACCCTCCTCCCATTTGCATTTGAGGGCCACCAAATCCTCCACTGTTCTGTTGTTGGAAACCATAAGGCTGGCTCTGGAATCCTGGTCCTTGGCTAAAGCCCATTTGTGGCTGCATTTGAGGCTGACCGCCCATATGCATTTGAGGTTGTCCCATATGAGGATGACCGCCGCTCATTTGCATAGGAGGAGCGTGATTTTGAGGCATATGAGGGTTCACATTCATTGGTTGATTAAAGTTCAGTTGTCTTGGAGGAGTCATGCCTCTGGGTTGGATCATTTGAGCTTGAATTTGTTGAGGAGGATTATTGGGGAAGTGGGATTGGACTTGACGGGGTTGAGGTATATTTTGAATAGGAGCTTGGTTGTTTTGAGGAGGGAAAGGTCTGCTGTTATTTTGAGGTAAATGGTGGTTGCTCGTGTTTTGTTGAGGAATTTGTTGAGGGAAATGGTTGGATTGGGGAGGAGCAATACGAGGTTGGGCCATGAAATTTGGAATATGTTGTTGTTGAGGTCTTGGTTGTCCGAAGCCGCCCATTTGTGGAAGATGATTCTATTGAGGATCATGAGAAAAGGAATTTTATAGGAAGAAAATACCATAAAGCCGAAATTGGGTCTGGGTTGTTGCATGGCGTCCATATTTCTGTTAAGATAAGGATTTCTATTTGTTTCATAAGAACTAGGAAAATCTAGGGCCGTTACTGTCTGAATTGAGTGGCGAGGTTTTGTCCGAAATGTTGTTGGAATTGGTTGAAGCCACTGCCGAAAGGATTCTTGCGGGCAAATTGTGGGATATGGTTCATGGCAGCAGGACGAGGTTGACCTTGGTTTTGAGGAATATGCTGAGAAATATTGGTGGTGTTATCTTTGCCAGCGACTTGGTTTGCCATTTCAGGATCCAATTCTAAAGAGAAAATAAGAATACAGGATTATAAATTTCTTTACTGGCCATTTCTTCAAACCATTCTTTCATAGCTTGTTGTTGGGTAACTGGGTTAAGTCTATCATATTCCTAAAGGAAAAGGTAAAGAAAACATCTCACACAATAGAAATGTTACAGCCATGAAGCCATATTTGACGGAATCGTAATCCTTGTTATTGTAGCCAATGGTGTTTTCTTCGGCCATGATGCATGAAGCAAGGAAGTTTTGGGGAAGGAGGAAAGCGAAGCAAGCGATACCGAAAGCGATCCAGTTAACCAAGGAAGTTTCTTCAGTGTGAATCTTTTCAAAGATCAAGTTTCCTGACTAGTCGTATTGAGGTAAGAATTATAGAATCTTTTCATTGGAAAATCTACGGTTAAAGCGACAAAGAATAATTCCAAGAAATCAGTCATTTCTTCGGCGAGTTCTTTACCAAGAGCATTGGGTCTGCAATGTCTTCTCAAAAGGAGATACTATCACACTATATTAGACACAATATTTTCAATACAAAATCTCACCTTGTCAGTCCAGTAAGTGATGAAAAGACCAGCAATGGAGAACAAGATACCAACGGGGCAGACGCTAGCATAGAAACCAGTGAAAAGCATGGTCTTTTGCACATTGGCATATCTTTGGGCCATATCAACTGGAGGACCTTCAAAAGCTCTACAAAGAAGATTAGCTTCTCTCCCAAGAATTATTGTTCATTACGAATTGGCATCATTTTGGGTGACTTTAGAGCTGGGATCACGAACAGAAGATTCTATTGAGCTTCTCTTGTAAAGTCTGAGGAGATAGAAGGGGTTTATGTAGTAGGAAAGAGAGGGGACGAATGAGTTCAGCAAGAACAAGAAGAAAACGCCAGAAGCCAAACTGTCTAAATAAATTGATTAGCATTCAAAATCTCACAATCAAGTTACTTCTGGTCCACAAGTGAATGTCGTTATCGGTAATGATGATTTGGACCAAAAGGGTAATGATGGCGGTGTTGACGAATTGAGCATAGGAAAGCTTGTTGGCAACACTCATGAAATAGTAAGTGTAGGTTGCGTGTTTTTCATAAGCAGAAAGTTTTCTAATGAAAATACCCAAAGCACTGTTGATAATGTTGACGATCAAGGAACAGACGATAGAAAGAAGGGTAATACCAACTTGACTCACAGTATTCTTCTTAATTTCATTCTATTGACGAGGTTGAGAACATTTCATAGACAAAGAATTTACTTGGATAGCAGAGATACCGAGAATTAAACCGAAAGTGACAGCAAGAAGGATGACTGAACCACAATTGGTAATGATTCTTTTTCTAGCAACCTCCCACCAATCAAGACCGAGATTCTCCCAAAAGACATCGAAAGGTTCAGGAGCTCTGTCGACTGTGATGACTTGGCCCTTGTAAGTTCTTTGAGAGGAAGCACAGAACTTGTTGGCGATCATTGAAAAGGCCTTTTCAAGATTGGTCATCTTGAATTTTGTCAATACTTCACTTGTTTCTAAAGAAGGAATTAGCATAAAAAGGGTTATTTTTCACATACCTTGTTGAGTATTGAAGACGATGAAGGCGATACCGGTGAACTTCTTGGATTCAGCTTCAGAAATATGAGCTTCAAATTCTTCCATTTTCTTCTCGACATCTCTGATCTGATTGTCGATCTCAGCACTGTTATCACCCTTGATCTTCTTTTGTAACAAAACAAATCTTTCTTTCATCAGTTTCACATAATCAGCGATATAGTAAGACATGATGACTTTCTTCACAGTAGCCAAGCCGCTTCTCTTACCGCTCTTCTCAAAGAATTGCTTGATATTTTCAGCGGTTTCATTTTCAGGAAGTCCCTTCACCATGATAGCGTAATCTGAGGGAGTCGTGGATCCTCTGTTGGCTTCATCAGCAGTAAGCCCTTGGATTCTTCTGTAGTAGTAGCCAATCAAGATCCCAATAACCACAAAGATCAAACTCAAGATGTTTGAAACGTCAATACTCTTCTTTGAGCTTCTGTTACCCAAGCTGCCTTCAATGATAAAGCCTCCTTTGCAGTATAAATCGTCATCAGGAGAATAAGCAAGCTTCATTATGTCACATATGTCACCATCTTTGTTGGCGACCATGCCTTGGATTCCCACAACAGCAAACAAGAGAACCAAGAGAACCCCACATAAAAGAAGATATTCATAATACAAAGGAAAACCAGCACCGAGGTCGGCCAGGTCAATTCTTCCACTGCACAAATCAATCAATTCATTATTCTATTGGAATGGGGTTAGAGTAAAAGAGAAGGGAAATTTTACAGCAGGAAGACCACAATCTTCACAATAATCAAGATGTTGACTTTCAGCTTCTTTAAGTCTTCCGACTCTTCTAGCTTTCTAAAGGAAAAATTTAGCAAATCACCGACAAGAGAATCCGCTTACAGCATGCTTCAGGGCTTTAGCAATATCAGCACGGGAATTCAAAGGGTCATAAACTATGATTTCACATTAGATTTTCACCAATAAGTTGACAAGAGTTACCTAAAGCTTCTTTTGAATCATCAAGGCCGCTTGGTGTTTCGTTTTGATGGGGTTGGTTTTCCGATAAACCTCCGGTATTTAGCTTGGGATTTCTTGTAGAATCCTGAAAAGAATCACTCCTAAGCCGGTGAGAGGAGAACAGAGGGAAAAAGAGTACATATAGGAAGAAAAAAAGGGATAAGGTAGTTATTACGGGAGTTTTTTTTAATAACAGATTATTAAAAGATGTAACGAGTACAGTTTATTAATTAAAAAAAGAGTGGGGTCTCGGCTGATGTACTAATTTAAGGTTTGTTTTGTCATTTAATTTATGCATCAAAAACCCTCGAAAGCGATCCTATTTTAAGATCAATTTCATTAATTTCTCCTTTATAATGCCCTTTTTTGAGAGATCTTTCAATTCTTTAGGATCCCTGTGACTTAGGTTTTTGTCATATTCTCTCGATATTTGAGAAGATTTTCAAGAGAAGAGTCAATGAATTTCTTAAGATCTGAGAGGTAAAGGTTACTGGTGAGATTTTGAGGAGAGAGAAAATTTATAGTGGCTTTATTTTGGCATTCCGTAGATCTTCGTCTCTTGGTTTTTGATTGATGAGTTGAAACAAACTTTTTAGTCTGGAGGAGTCAAGAAGAATACTCACAAGCAAGAGGCCAGCATTTATCAATATAGCTTCGAGAGAAGCGCGCAGGTCCTTTAGAATTGAGGAAATTTAGTTTTCTGAATATATATTGCTTGAGAGAGATGTGAAACGAAATGTTTCAATAAAGTAAATTCGTGAAATCATTTAATTCCTATCTCTGATGTAGCATGATATGACGAAAACTTGTTTTATGTAGTCCAATTGAAGGTCACTTTGAGGGCTAACAAGGAATATTGAACAAAAATAGAGAGAAAAATTCAATGGAGTGTCAAGCAATCAAATAATATTTTAAGATATAAAGAACTTTGGTTAAGGACTTGATTAAAAAATAATCGGCAGAATAATTGTTACATCCTCACAACCATAATTCTGAGTGATATTTTTTATTTCGTGAGAATCCTTCTCGACTCCTCTCTTAAAAAACACTGTTTCTCTTCTCTATGAAAATCAATTTATTAACCAGAGAAAGTGAAAATTAGGCAGGGAACGTCTTCAAAGACAAAAGATTATTTTTGGTAAATAAATATAAATAGCGGGCCCTTGAGATGATCGCTTCAAATTTTATAGACAGGTGAAAGTATTTTCGAAGAAAAAGGGCTCTTCTTGTGATTAATTAACGTCTCTACCTCTCTTTTCCTTGGATCTGAGGGCTTTTATTACTCATTTGGCCTGTTGACATTAATTAGGGTTTAATAATGAGTCAATTTACATTTACAGACTCTACATAGAATTCAAATGAATTTCTCGATTTCTCCAGATCTTATGGTTTTGTATTGAGACAAAAGAGACCCGCCTCTGAAAAAAATGCCAGTGAAAGATCAGGAATGTTGGTTCGAGCCAAAGATAACCCAATTTAATTGAAAAGCCCCTTTATATTAGCCTGATAAAAATAGATTAAGGAAAATCTTAGAATCCATTAAATCTTTTCATCTCGTTTTCTTGATTAAAAAAATGAAAAAAAGCCACTATAATTTCAAAAATACAGATATCACACCTCAAGTACCAGCTCTACCTCACTTTCTTCTTTTTTGACTTTCAGCTGCTCGAAAGAAAATTGAAGCAATTTTTCATAAAAGTCTGTTCACAAAAAAAAAATGACCTTTTTAAAAAAAGAATGAAAGTCGCCTTAATCGTTTGAGAACCTGTAAAATCCTGTATGTATCCCAGCACAATTTTGACAAATAAATTTTCTCCACAGGCCTGAGTCCTTAATCCTCCGTAAAAAATCCTTTCGAACAATCCTCAGCCTCTAAAACTTTGTTTTAGGGTCTTTTCAGACAGTTTAAAGGAAACTCAGGATGCAAAAATTTAAAGGAAAAAAGTGTTTTCCATCATTGTCCTCAAGCAGATGGACAGAAAATGCCTGAAAGTATGGAGGTGTATGCTTATCTGAGGATTTTTTTGGGCTCTAAAAATTTTAGATCTCAAGAAGAAGGAAATACAAAAGGAGATCTGAGGGCTAAACTTAGCTTTTGAATTCTAATTTCAATTTCAACCTTGAGATCCAAATGAATATAAAGGCTTAAATCTGAATTCTGAACTTAATTCAGGTCATTCTTGAATCATTAAATAAAATATCGAGAAGTCTTAAAGCTTATCTAAGGCATTAAGCGAAGTTTTTCTCTTTGGATATTGGTGATTCGATAATATTCTCATAAACTTCTTGACTTTAACCCATTCCATAATTCCCTTTATTGTCAATACGCTTAACAAGAAATGGTTTTGTTCCTTTGCTCTTCACCTTAAATTGACTCAATCAAATCAACCCTCAACTCTCAACCCTTTTCAAAGATAAAAAGACTAGGTATCCCATCCAAAAAAATAACATCCTCAACCTTTTTTCTGATATAAATCTTCCCAATAGGATAGACTGAAGAATACTAGGATTGAGCAAAAATATTTCGCCAGAAATTTCTGCTGAAGGGAAATCATGTTCGAAATTAACTGTGAGTAATCATTCAATTGTGAAAAACAATTGATCCTTCTCAAAGTTTCATCTTATAAAAATCTGGAAGAGTCTGGTGGTAATCTTCGATTTCTGCTGGAAAATCCAGAAATTATTTGGCTTGCGTACTTTTCTTTTTATGCTGCGAATCACAATCTAACTGATTTCTTCAAGCAAATTTCTTGCCAAAATTAATAAATTAAACCTTTCCAACTCCTTCCCTCCTCATCAAATCTACTCCCTTTTCTTCATATTCTTATAGAAATCCCTCAAAAACGCTCACAAAATTCCAGCTATTTCACCCTGAAGACCCCTTTTGTCAATTATATTTGCATAATAAACTCTAGAACTCCATGGAGAAAATCAATAAAATCTCTCGAACCTTCTTCCTACTTAGAATTCTTCCAAAATCCTTTTTCCATCATTCTCACCTTTTCTTTAATTCTGAATCTGCTTCCTTTTCACATATTTTCTTCAGAAAATTAGCCTATTTCTCATAAAAGAATTTTCGTACTCTCAAAACACTCTTGAATTCTCACCCTTTAAACCTGCATAAAAGAACAATTCCCTTCTGAGATTCTCGATATCTTCTTATCGAAATCCAAAATTTATTTCCCTTTTTTGCTCATTACAATTGTATATTCCAGCTTATTGGCTCTCAAAATTTACCGAAACTCAGTATTAAAAGGCTCTTCACTTCTCTTTCAACTCCTCAAAATCCTCATAAATTCTCCCTTAATTACTCCTCTCACAACATCATCTCACCCATATTTCCATCGAACCTCGCCTACTTCTGAAAATTCTAAACACTTCTTGCATTATAACCTAATATTAGGTTTTTCTATACATTAATTTTAAATAAGAAAATTCTTGTTAAAAATTATCTTCTCTAAAATCGTTAAAATTCCATTTTCTTCTCATTAGTCCTTCTCTTTTCCTTTCTTCATAAACAACCCATGACCTCTTTCATATTTCTTAAAGCTCCTCCCAGCTCGCTTATTAATTTTATTTCGATTCAAATTCCCAGTCCAAAAATCAATATATATACGCGAGTCAAACATATATTTTCATTCTCACTACGCCTGATCTAACCTATTCCTTGACTTAATCATCACTCTTTCGAACTTTCTTATTTTAATCCAGCCAATCATATCCTTTCCTCTTCTTATACCGGTATTCTAGAACCATTATATGACGTCTTTTCCCTTAAGCTTATATACCAAGCCCTCACAATATTTTATATTACTTAACGCTTCTTATTATTTTTCTCCTTTCAATCCCTACCCTTTCAATAACCTTCTCATCCTCAAATAAAGTATTAGTACGTTGATTTCCTCAAACCCCTCAGTTCCTAACTTGTTTATAGGAAAAGAAAATAGCATGAATAATCATAATAAGAAACCAAATGAAGTCTTCCTTTGTTCAACTTTTGCTGGGATCATCTGTAATTCCTTGACAAATCCCTTAGATGTCATCAAAGTCCGTCTCCAAAATGACGCTAAAGTATTCTCTGCCTCTCCCTTTCTCTTCTTATCTTCCAAAGAGATGTCATTGTATGAATGCATCAGATTGTTGTCGACGTTCGAGTCCTGTACTTAAATCTAATTCTATTGGAAATGCTTCAAGTAAACCTCTTCTCATTGATTCCCTCTTATCCCTTTACAAGTCTTTAAATTGGTGAAATGTAAGAATTTCGAAGCAAATTACCGCGTCAAATGTGATTGTTTACCATTCGGAACCAATACAAAAGCCTTGATATACTTAGCGCGCAAAGAAGGGCCGCTAACTCTCGCCAATGGAATGCTACACGGTGTGGCGGCTTCGACAATTTCAGCTGTGACTTTCCTTTCCTTCTATGAAGGAGCAAGAAAGGAAGTGGTTAAACATACAAGAGATCCAGTTATGATACCATTATTGAGCGCATTTTTCGCGAGAACTGTGACGACGACGCTGATATTCCCTTTTGAATACTGGAGGACAGTTATACAGAGCACAAAACGTGCGAACAAGTCGTCAATTTTCAAAATTGGAAGAAGTTTTAATGCAGGCTTTGCAAGTCTTTTGACTCGAGATATCGTCTTTGCATGCGTTAATTGGATCTTGCTGGAAAATTGCCGTAATAAAATCAAAGTCTTCCTCAATAGTGACCAAGTCGAAGTAAAACTCTTTTTCCTTGTATCATAAATTCCTAATTTTTGCTCTAGGGGGATCGAGGATACCAGAATAAAAGCGTGTTATTATTGTCGAATTTTATTGCTGGCGGGTTTGCTGGTAGATTATTTTTCAAAAGGAGAATTTTCTAAAGGGGATTCTTAGGTGCGGTTGGAGCGTTAGTGTCGATTCCCTTTGATGTGGTCAAGACAAGAAAGCAGTTACATCACAAAGAATATAAAAATCGATCAATTTTGTCAATTTTACAAGAAGTTTATGAAAATGAAGGAAGACGTGGTCTCTTCTTAGGTAATTGAATACTTTATCAAGAAAAGTTCTCATATAAATCTTTGTAGGAGCGAGACAAAGAGTGTGGAAAGTGACTTTACAGACAGCAGGAATTATCACGTTGTATGAGTTGTTTATGGATATGATGAGGAAAGGAGAAATTCAACACATATAATGAAGCCCAAAAATTTATTGATGGATTCAAACAGGCACTTTTTCTGATTATTTACAATTAAAAAAAGGAAAAGTGAAGTTTGATTCATGAATGTGAATAAAAATGTCTTGAAATATATTACATAAGAAGTATTGTTATTATTAGGAAGATTATTTAGTGAGTACTTTGTTTACTACTTTGAGATTTGCAATATATAGTTCGAGAGAATAAATAGTTTACATATCGTATCATATTTAGCTAGGAATACATTAATTATTTCAATTAGAGAATAATAAAAAATCACCAAATCTTTTCCTCAACCTTAGAAATTTTTTTTTTCAAATTGAAATTCGGTATTTTTTTCATCTTCTATTTTCCCTCTCTTTGAAGATATGAAATTCTTTTTTTCAAACAAGAAACTTTCTCGACAACTTTTTCAAGAAAGGAAACTTGGTAATTTTTTTTCAAAAGGCTTTTTCTTCGAAAATCTTCCCTTGATAGAAAGAATTAAATTTTTGTTGAGATTTTGAAAGTTTTGAAATTTTTAGCAAAATTGATAAAAATTTTGAAGCTTATTGAAGTTGTAAAATACTCTTCATTTGAGAACGAATTGCAGCATCGATTCTATTTTCTATACAAGAATTTTTAGATATTTTCTTCAAGAAGAAAGTGATGAAAAGAATTCGAAATGATTGAAAAAATTTTTTTTTCCCAACACAAAATCGTTCTGAATCTTCTGATTTCTTTTAAAATTTGTCAAAAATAGAAAGTAATAAAATTTCAAAGACTTGGCTGGCTGATGCTTTAAAATTTTTGTGGAACAAGTGTCCATCTCTTGCTTTTCCATCAAATAATCTCAAAAGTTTTTGATTTTCAAAAAGAAACGTTCCTTCATCAACAGCATAAAAATCGCCAAGTCAACACTCAGGCTTGGAAAAAGAAATTCTTATTTTCTTCTCTCTCAAAAACAAAAATTCAAAATTTTCTTGTTCGTTACTGAAATAGATTTCAAATATTTTAAACCAATTCTCTGTATCTCCAGTCAAAAACCTTCAAAAGCCCTCTCCTCCCAACTCTTTCTCTCCAACTCCTTGCTTTCCTTCGTTCTTCCCAGCTTAACCTCTCTCCTCTCTCCTTTTCTATTGCAATAATTCTTCATCGTTTTTCCAATCCTTTTGACACCCTTTCCCTTTTACCTTTTAAATTTTAAGCCTTTTTCGACTAAAATATAAATCCACATATCTTTTCAGATCCCTTTAAATTTTAATCTCTCTTTTAAAAAAGTCACAATCGATAAAACTTAAAACCTCCTCATCTCCTCCAACCACATCTATGTTTTCCAAGCTCTTCTCCCTCTTCAAATTCCAACCATCTTCCCCAAAAGAACTTAGAACTCTCACCGTCGTCGCCGCGATCAGCCTTTCCCAAGGCCTTTTATCCGGCTTAGGAACCGTCTGGGGATATGTTTACAAGGACGATTTCTTTCTTTCTCCTGCCTTAGCTTCCTCTCTTGATGCTGATCTTAGAATTCCTTGGATTATCAAGCCAATCTGGGGCTTCATGTCCGATAATCTTCCCATCTTTGGCTATAAAAGACTCTCCTATCTTCTTTTATCATCTATCGCGATCTGGATCTGCTTATTCTATTTTGGTACAGTTGCACCAGCGTTTGGAATCGGTTTTGGTCTCCTTTTTCTCAATAATATCGGGCAGTCTATCCAAGCTGTCATGGGCCAAGCTATCCTTGTAGAAAACGCTCAAGAAATCAGCTCAAAAGAAGGAGCCACCCAAGATGATAAAGCCAAAGCCGCTTCAAGAGGTATCTCTACTTTCTACGGCATGAAAATCGCTGGTGGAACGATCTACTCCTTACTAATTGCTTCACTCCTTACAGAAGAAGGAAGAAGATCTTTTATTTTCTATTCAAGTTTTGTCCCTGTCGCTGTCTTCTTCTTCGCTTTTGTACTTCCTGAGACCCCAAAGAAAGCTAAGAAAGAGATTTTGCTTGGAAATCCTGGAGCTACACGAAGCTTTGCTGCTGTTGAATCAAGTGAAAATCCGCCTCAGGAGAGTAATTTCAAGAAAGCTTGGGGATTTTTGAAAGACCCATTAATGTGTCAAGCTATGATTCTGATGTTTTTGAACAGCTTTCAGCCAGGATCAGGACAGGCTAAATTCTATTTCTTTACGAATGAGCTGGGATTCAAGCCAGATTTCCTTGGAACTTTGAATATTGTTGCCAGTTTTGCAACAATGTTGGGAGTCTTTATTTATAATAGATTCTTCTCGACGATTAATCTCAAGACTTTTTACTCATTTTCACAAGTCATTTGCGCATTGTTAACGCTCTGTATGGTGATTTTGTATAACAGATGGAATATTGCTTGGGGAGTTTCGGATGAATTGTTTATGATCTTGGATAATTTGGTGACTTCTATTGCAGGAGAAGTCAATAGCTTGCCTTTATTGATTTTGGCTTGTAGACTTTGCCCAAAGAATATTGAAGCTACAGTCTTTTCGATATTGAGTGCAGTATCAAACACAGCAGGAATTTTATCATCTCAATTGGGAGCATATTTGTTGTATAGACTGAATATTACAGCTGATAATTTTGAGAATTTGCAGTATATGCCGATGATTTTGGCGGCTTTTCAGATAGTACCTTTGGTTGTTTTGTGGTGTTTGGATATTGATGCTGCGATTGAAAAAGTTGATAAGAAGAATTGTGAGGAAGAGAAGAAGAATGATCAAGAAAAATGTGAAGAAGCTACAATGTAAAGTTGGATTTTGAATATGATTGATTTTTTTTTGTTTTTTTCTTCGATTTTTATGATCATTTTTTTTTTCTGATTTGAGAGAATGATGAATCAGGCAGAAAATTTATTTTTCCAAGTCATTTTCGAAGAAAATTTCAGAGATTATTTTTTCGCTCAAGTACAAAAAAATAAAAGAAAATTTTATTGAAAATCCCAAACAAAAAATTAATTAAAAAAATTTCTCAACAGAGCCAAAATCTCTCTCTCTCTCTCTCTCTCTCTCATCGAAAATTCTTTTCTTCACATTTTTCAAATTTTCTCTCTCTGAAAGCAAGTTCAAGAATAATCTCTCAATTAATTCTTCGATCAAGATTTTTAAGAACGATCCCAAAGATCAAAGCGGCCCAAATCTCTTTTATTTTCAGGTTCAATCGTAACTTTCTGCGTCTCTGACATATGACATACTCAAAATCCCCCTCTCTCACTTTCCAAATCAAGATTAAACAAAAAGAAATTTCTCATTATGTTCCCTTCTCAAAAATCAACGAATAAATTTTTCAATTACAAGACAACTAAATCCAACATGCTTTAATTGACTCTTTATTTTTGGATTTTATTTGCTATTATTTTCTCCTTCAATTAAATTTTAAACAGAAAATTCTTTTTTCTAATTTCATTTAAATCCTCAAAATTCCTTTAACCCTCATCTTTTTCATTATCTTGCCCCTTATCAAACCCCTTCTCTCTCCAAAACTGCCTCTCTACATCCTCTTATTCGCCTTGTTCTTTTTAATTCTACTCTCTAACCATCTCCCCCTGGACTTTTCCCTCTTCAACAGCATAAATAAAACTCCCTCATTGAACCCTTCTTTTAAACTTAAATAAAAACACTTATAACTTCAAATCCCGCCCTCTATGTCCATTGAAATACCCTCATCCACCACTCCACTCCTTCCTGCAAAGCCTCCATCCATCTCTTTACGCGAACTTCGCATCTTAGCAATAGTTGCTACTGTCAGTCTTGCTCAAGGCCTCATTTCCGGCCTTGGAACTGTCTGGAGTTACCTCTATAAAGATGATTATCAGTTACAACCTTCTGCTGCCTCTTCTCTTGACGCTTCTTTACAAATTCCGTGGATGATCAAGCCCCTATGGGGAATTCTGTCTGATAATCTTCCAATTTTCAGCTACAAAAGAAAATCTTACCTTATTCTTTCTTCTATCATCTGTGCAGGATGTTTATTGTATCTTGGCCTCGGACTTCCTCCTCTCGCGGCTGGCATCACTCTGCTATTACTCATAAATATCGCGCAATCAGTCCAAGCGATTGTTGGCCAGGCAATTCTTGTAGAAAATGCTCAAGAAATTAGTTCAAGAAAAGATGTCACAGAAGATGAGAAATCTAAAGCCGCGTCCAGAGGTATATCAATGTTCTATGGTATGAAGATCATCGGAGGCATGGTCAACTCTCTCCTTATTGCCACGCTGCTCACAGAACAAGGACGACATCGTTTCCTTTTCTATTTTAGCTTTATTCCTGTCAGTATCATGCTATTCTCCACATTCCTTCCTGAAAAGAAAGTAAAGACCGCTAAAAGGACCCCTCAAGCTTCTACTCTGGCGCTAAATGCTTCAGTTACTGAGCCAGTAGCCAAGCCAGGAGTCTCCAAGGTGGAGAACCTGAAGAGAGTATATGTCTTTATCAAGAATCCGATGATTTTCAAGGCGATGATTATCATGTTCCTTAACAATTTCCTGCCTGGATCTGGACAGGCGAGTTTCTATTATTACACAAATGAGCTGGGATTTAAGCCAGATTTCTTGGGAACGCTAAATATAATCGCTAATGTGGCAACAATTCTTGGAGTTTTGATATATAATAAGTTCTTTGCTACGGTAAATCTGAAGAAATTCTATACGTTTACGCAGATTTTGTGTGCGGTGCTTACTGCAAGTATGATAATCCTTTATAACAGATGGAATGTAAGCTTAGGAATCTCGGATAAAGTCTTTATGGTGCTTGATAATTTTGTCACGAGTGTTGTGGGTGAAGTTAATAGCCTCCCTTTGTTAATTTTGGCCTGCAGACTTTGCCCGAAAAATATTGAAGCTTCGGTTTTTTCGATCCTGAGTGCGACTTCTAATACAGCAGGAATGCTTTCTTCGCAGTTGAGCGCACTGTTGATTGGCTGGCTGGGGATTACGTCGACGAATTTTGACAACCTAGGAGTTATGGCTTTGTTAAGAGCTGGATTTCAGATATTCCCGTTGTTTGTATTGTGGAGTGTGAACCTTGATGAAGCGATTAAAGATGTGAATAAAGACGAGAAAAAAGAAGATAAAGAGGAAGTGAATGACACTTGAAAGAGGAAGATTTATTTTTGGTGAGATTTCTAT
>Ga0182738_1005043_pt1 | contig 14288 bp, 9 predicted proteins | sample eDN5th30CBELigMG_FD_128876 | JGI IMG/M metagenome (GOLD analysis project Ga0182738, IMG submission 128876) | Enriched Miracle-Growth compost microbial communities from Emeryville, California, USA - eDNA 5th pass 30_C BE-Lig MG (version 2)... ...
CGACGGGCACATTCGCTGAAATGTATTCGGACAACCCGGCCCGGAACTCGCGAATTCCAACTTTGGTGGCTTCCATGTTCAGGCTCTCAAAAATTGTGAATCAATGTGTACACATTTTAACAGCATCGTCGGCGTTGGAGCAATGCAAAGGCGACAGCCCGCTGGGTGTGTGTCCGTCGGACGCGTCCAAAGAAAAAGGCCTTTCCCTCTGCGGAAAAGGCCTTTGTTGTTCAGGGGTTCCAGGCCTTGCCGGGATGGCCGGCAAGGCGATGGGAGGGCTGGTCAGCGTGGCAGCGTGGTGGCGCCCATCAGGAACTCGTCCACCGAGCGGGCGCACTGGCGGCCTTCGCGGATGGCCCAGACGACCAGCGACTGGCCGCGGCGCATATCGCCGGCGGCGAAAACCTTGGGGTCGCTGGTACGGTAGTCGTCCGTATTGGCCTGGGCATTGCCGCGCGCATCCACGTCGATGCCGAACGCGTCAAGCACATTGCGTACCGGCGAGACAAAACCCATGGCCAGCAATACGAGATCGGCGGGTAGCTCGAACTGCGAGCCTTCGACTTCGCGCATCTTGAGTTGGCCGGTCGCCTTGTCCTTGGCCCATTCCAGGCGCGCGGCGATCAGCTTGTTTACCTTGCCGTCTTTGCCTTCAAATGTCTTGGTGGCGACGGCCCAGTCGCGCTCGCAACCTTCTTCGTGAGAAGAGGAGGTGCGCAGCTTGATGGGCCAGTAGGGCCAGGTCAGCGGCTTGTCTTCTTCGTCAGGCTGGCGCGGCATCAGCTCGAACTGGGTGACTGAGAGTGCGCCATGCCGGTTGCTGGTGCCCACGCAGTCAGAGCCTGTGTCGCCGCCGCCGATGACGATGACATGCTTGCCCTTGGCGGAAATCTGCTTGCTGATGCGGTCGCCGTTATTGACCCGGTTCTGCTGGCGCAGGAAATCCATGGCGAAATGGACGCCTTGCAATTCACGTCCGGGCACAGGCAGGTCGCGCGGGTTCTCCGCGCCGCCCGACAGGACGATGGCATCGAATTCCTCGCGCAGGGATTCCGGCGTACGCACAGTCAGCCCTTCCTGAGCATGCTCGGGGGCGCCTACATACGTGGACGGGCAGAATTCGACCCCTTCGGCCTCCATCTGCGCCAGGCGGCGGTCAATATGCGACTTTTCCAGCTTGAAATCCGGGATGCCGTAGCGCAGCAAGCCGCCGACGCGGTTGCTTTTCTCGAATACGGTCACCGAGTGGCCGGCGCGTGCCAGTTGCTGGGCGCAGGCGAGCCCCGCCGGGCCGGAGCCGACGACAGCAACCTTCTTGCCGCTGCGGCGGTGCGGAGGTTGCGGCACCACCCATCCTTCATGCCAGCCTTTGTCGATGATGGCATGCTCGATGGACTTGATGCCTACCGCATCATTGTTGATATTCAGCGTACAGGCAGCCTCGCAGGGAGCCGGGCAAATGCGGCCCGTGAACTCCGGAAAGTTGTTCGTGGAGTGCAGCACAGCGAGCGCCTGGCGCCATTCCTGGCGGTATACCAAGTCGTTCCAGTCGGGGATGATATTGTTGACCGGGCAGCCGTTGTTGCAGAACGGGATGCCGCAATCCATGCAGCGCGCACCCTGTTTCTTGGCTTCGGCGTCGGTCAGCGGCGCGACGAATTCACGCCAGTGTTTCAGGCGCGCCTGCGGCGCCTCATATGTTTCCTTGATCCGTTGGAATTCCAGAAAACCAGTTACTTTGCCCATCTTTCAGATCCTCAGGCAGCAATTTGTTGTGGGTTGGAAGCGCGCCAGAGCTCGCCGAGTGCGCGGCGGTACTCGGTCGGCATGACCTTCAGGAAAGCCAGGCGGTTGCGGTTCCAGTCGTCCAGGATGTCGCGGGCCCGGAAGCTGCCGGTATAGCGGTAGTGGTCCTCGATCAGGCGACGCAGTATGGTTTCATCGGTTTCGCGCTCGCCGCCCCGCACGGCGCTGTGCCAGCCTTCCACCTGGCCTTGTTCCAGCTGCTCCTGGTGCGACATCACGCGCTCCAGTTCCACCATGGACAGGTTGCAATTGCGGCGGAAGGTTTCGTGCGGATCCCATACGTAGGCAACGCCGCCCGACATGCCGGCGGCGAAATTGCGGCCGGTCTCGCCCAGCACGACCACTGTGCCGCCCGTCATGTACTCGCAGCCATGGTCGCCGGTGCCTTCCACGACAGTGGCCGCGCCCGAGTTGCGCACGGCAAAGCGCTCACCGCCCACGCCATTGAAAAAGGCCTCGCCAGACAGCGCGCCGTAAAGCACGGTATTGCCCGCAATGATATGGTCGGGGCCAAAGCCGCGGAAATCATTGGGCGAGCGTACGATGATACGGCCGCCCGAGAGGCCCTTGCCGACATAGTCATTGGCTTCGCCCACCAGATCCAGGGTGATGCCATGGGCCAGGAAGGCCCCGAAGCTTTGGCCGGCGGTGCCGTTGCATTGAATGTGGATGGTGTCGTCCGGCAGACCTTCATGGCCGTAGTGTGAAGCCACCACGCCCGACAGCATTGCGCCGATTGTGCGGTTGCGGTTGCGCACCGGCGTGATGAAGGACACCTTCTCGCCCCGCTCTATGGCCGCTTTGCTGCGTTCGATCAACTGGTGATCCAGGGCATGCGCCAGCGCATGATCCTGCTCCTGTGTCTGGTGCAGCGTGCCGTGGGTTTCCACAGCATGGAAGACCTTGCTGAAGTCCAGGCCTTGTGCCTTCCAGTGCTCAATACCCTTGCGGGTGTCAAGCAGATCGACACGGCCAATCAGGTCGTCGAAGCGGCGGATGCCAAGCTGCGCCATGATTTCGCGCACTTCCTCGGCAATGAAGAAGAAAAAGTTGACGACATGCTCCGGCTTGCCCTGGAATTTCTTGCGCAGCACCGGGTCCTGTGTGGCCACGCCGACGGGGCAGGTGTTCAGATGGCACTTGCGCATCATGATGCAGCCTTCCACGACCAGCGGCGCGGTGGCGAAACCGAATTCGTCCGCACCGAGCAGCGCGCCGATCACGACATCGCGCCCGGTCTTCATCTGGCCGTCCGCCTGTACGCGGATGCGGCTGCGCAGCTCGTTGAGCAGCAGCGTCTGCTGGGTTTCGGCCAGGCCCAGTTCCCAGGGCGTGCCAGCGTGCTTGATGGACGACACAGGCGAGGCGCCAGTGCCGCCGTCGTGCCCGGCGATCACGACATGATCGGCCTTGGCCTTGGCCACACCTGTGGCAACCGTGCCGACGCCCACTTCGGACACAAGCTTGACCGAGATGGACGCGCGTGGGTTGACGTTCTTCAGGTCGTGAATAAGCTGGGCAAGATCCTCGATGGAGTAGATGTCATGGTGGGGCGGGGGCGAGATCAGGCCCACGCCGGGCACGGAATAGCGCAGCTTGGCGATGTAGTCCGTGACCTTGTGGCCGGGCAGCTGCCCGCCTTCGCCGGGCTTCGCACCCTGGGCCATCTTGATCTGAATCTGGTCTGCGCTGCTCAGGTATTCGGCAGACACGCCGAAACGGCCCGAAGCCACCTGCTTGATGCGCGAGCGCAGCGAATCGCCCGCCGCCAGGGCGATATCGGCTTCGATACGCTCATGACCCAGCACCGACGCCATGGTGTCGCCCTTCTTGACGGGTTTTTTGCCTGTGCGCATTTCCTGGCGGTAGCGCAGCTCATCTTCGCCGCCTTCGCCGGTATTGGATTTGCCGCCAATGCGGTTCATGGCTACCGCCAGCACCGCGTGGGCCTCGGTCGAAATGGAACCCAGCGACATGGCCCCTGTCGCAAAGCGCTTGACGATTTCCTTGGCGGGCTCGACTTCGCTCAGCGGTATCGCCTGGGCGGGGTCGAACCTGAATTCAAACAGCCCGCGCAGGGTCATGTGGCGGCGTGACTGATCGTTGATGAGCTGGGCGTATTCCTTGTAGGTGCTGTAGTTGTTCGCACGGGTGGAATGCTGCAGCTTGGCGATGGAGTCAGGCGTCCACATGTGATCTTCGCCCCGGACACGCCAGGCGTAGTCACCGCCAGCGTCCAGCGCGTTGGCCAGCACGGGATCGTCGCTGAATGCCGCCCTGTGCACGCGCAGCGCTTCCTCGGCGACCTCGAAAATGCCTATGCCCTGGATATTGCTTGGCGTGCCGGTGAAATACTTGCTCACCAGGCTGGTGTTCAGGCCCACGGCTTCAAAAATCTGCGCGCCGGTGTAGGACATATAGGTCGAAATGCCCATCTTGGACATGACCTTGTTCAGGCCTTTGCCGATCGCCTTGATGTAATTCTTGATGGCCTGTTGCGGTTGGGGCAGCGTGGCCAGGGTCTCGAGCGACAGATAGGGGTGGATGGCTTCCGCGCCATAGCCGCCCAGCAGCGCGAAGTGATGCACCTCGCGCGCCGAACCGGTTTCCACCACCAGGCCTGTATTGGTGCGCAGGCCTGCGCGGATCAGGTGCAGGTGGATGGCCGAGGTGGCCAGCAGCGCCGGGATCGCGACATGTTCGCTGTCCATGTTGCGGTCAGTGATCAGCAGAATGTTGTAGCCGCTGCGTACAGCATCGGCGGCGTTGGAACACAGCGCCGCGATACAGGCCTCAATGCCATCCGGACCCCAGGAAACCGGGTAAGTGATATCCAGCTCGAAACAGCGGAACTTGTCGGACGTGATCTGGGGGATGTGCCTGATCTGCGCCATGGCTGCAAAGTCCAGGATGGGCTGGTTGACCTCAAGGCGCAGCGGCGGGTTGACGTTGTTGATGTCCAGCAGGTTGGGCTTGGGCCCGATGAACGACACCAGCGACATCACGAGCTGTTCGCGGATGGGGTCGATAGGCGGGTTCGTGACTTGCGCGAACAGCTGACGGAAATAGTTGTAGAAGGGCTTGGCGCGGTTGGAAAGCACTGCCAGCGGCGCATCGTTGCCCATGGAGCCGGTGACTTCCTCCCCATTGGCAGCCATGGGCTGCAAAATGAACTTGAAGTCTTCCTGCGTCCAGCCGAAGGCCTGCTGGCGGTCGAGCAGGCTGACCTCCTTCGCGGGGTCTTCTGCTTTCTGGGCGGGCAGAGACTCGAGTTTCAGGCGCAGGCGTTCGATCCACTGGCGATAGGGGCGCATATTGGCCAGCTGGGATTTGATCTCCGCATCATCGATGATGCGGCCTTGCTGCAGGTCGATCAGAAACATCTTGCCCGGTTGCAGGCGCCATTTCTTGACAATGCGGTGCTCGGAAATCTGCAGCGTCCCGGCTTCGGACGCCATGATGACCATGTCGTCGTCGGTAATCAGGTAGCGCGCGGGGCGCAGGCCATTGCGGTCCAGCGTGGCGCCGATCTGGCGTCCGTCGGTAAAAGCCACGGCGGCGGGGCCGTCCCACGGTTCCATCATGGCGGCGTGGTACTCGTAGAAGGCGCGCCGGTTCTCGTCCATGTCGGCATGCTGCTCCCAGGCTTCCGGGATCATCATCATCATGGCGTGAGCCAGGGAATAGCCTGACATCACCAGCAGTTCCAGACAATTATCGAACGTTGCCGTGTCCGACTGGCCCTCATAGACGATGGGATAGAGCTTGGGCAGGTCCGCGCCCAGCACCGCCGATTGCATCATGCCTTCGCGTGCGCGCAGCCAGTTGAAGTTGCCCTTGACTGTGTTGATTTCGCCATTGTGGGCGATCATGCGGTACGGGTGGGCAAGCGGCCAGGCTGGGAAGGTATTGGTGGAAAAGCGCTGGTGGACCAGCGCCAGGGCGGAAACAGCGCGCGTGTCAGCCAGGTCGCGATAGTACATGCCCACCTGGTTGGCCAGCAGCAGGCCCTTGTACACCACCGTACGCACCGAGATCGACGGTACGAAGTATTCCTGGCCGTGCGCCAGCTGCATGTGCTGAATGGCGTGGCTGGCCGTCTTGCGGATGACATACAGCTTGCGCTCGAGCGCGTCGGGCACCATGATGTCCGGCCCCCGGCCAATGAAAAGCTGACGGATCACAGGCTCACAGGCCTGCACCGTCGGCGACATCGGCATGTCGCGATCCACGGGCACATCGCGCCAGCCGAGCACAACCTGGCCCTCGTCGCGCACTGCGCGCTCAAGCTCCTGCTGACAGGCCAGGCGCGAGGCGGTTTCCTTGGGCAGGAACACCATGGCCACGCCATACTCATCGACGGGCGGCAGCTCGACGCCCTGGGCTGCCATTTCCTCGCGGTAGAGCTGGTCAGGGATCTGGATCAGGATGCCTGCGCCATCGCCCATTAACTCATCGGCGCCCACTGCGCCCCGATGGTCGAGGTTTTCGAGAATCTTCAAGCCCTGCTGGATGATGGAGTGGCTTTTGCGGCCCTTGATATGGGCGACAAAGCCGACGCCACAGGCATCATGCTCGTTCTCTGGCTGATACAGGCCCTGGGCCTTGGGCGCGGCCCTGCGCGGAGCCGGAAGAGACGCGGGGCGGGTGCCCGGCGCGCGGGGCACCACAGAGGGCGCCCGGGTGATTGACTGTGACATGGCAGACTCGTGCTTGGAAATGGTGCAGTGCGAAAGCGACATTGCAGAGGGTCGAAGATACAGCGTAAGTACGCGTCATGCAACAGAAAATTGTATGGTGCGTCCCTATTAAATATCGCACCATAATTGTGCGTTAATAATAGGGGACGTATCTAAACGGAAATATAAAAAGGCAATTGAACATGTCCAAATTGGTGCGCGGTCCCTGAAGCCGAATTCCAGGGCGGTGCGGCAGATGAAAAAAAAGCCGCGCATGGCGGCTGGATTGGGGTTTATGCAACGCCCGCGGGAAGCGTCCTGCTGCAGTGCTACGGCGTTCTGTCGGCCAGCCACGTGCGGTTGGCCAGATACCAGGCCACAGTCGCCTGCAGCCCCTGATCCAGGGGGACGCGTGGCGCCCAGCCCAGTTCGCGCCGAATGCGGGTGGAATCGATGTCGTATCGCCGGTCATGGCCTGGGCGGTCATCCACATGGGTAATCAGGTTTTCGTAGCGTTCGATTCCCGCTGGCTTGACGGCGGCTTGTGCCTCGAGCTGTTCGCAAATCATCTTGACCAGATCGATATTCCGCTGCACCTTGCCGCTGCCAATGTTGTAGCGTGCGCCGGGAGCGGCCTGTGTGACGGCCAGATGCAAGGCGCGGGCGTGATCATCGACATAGAGCCAGTCCCGCACTTGCAGGCCATCGCCATAGACGGGCAGAGGCTGGCCGGTAATCGCGCGCTGTATGGTCAGGGGAATGAGCTTTTCCGGATACTGCCAGGGCCCATAGTTGTTGCTGCTGTGCGTAATAATGACGGGCAGGCCGTAGCTGCGGCCCCATGCGCCCACAAGATGGTCGGCGCCAGCTTTGCTGGCCGAATAGGGAGAGCTGGGAGCGTAGCGGCTGAGTTCGGTGCAGGCTTGCCCGGAAGCGGACGCCGAAGATGTGCTTTCTGCTCCCTCCGGCGGGGCTTCGGGGCGCGCGCCGGTCGGCGCGTGGGCTGGGGAAAGGCCCGCTTTCGCGGGCAGGTCGCCCAGGTCACCGTAAACTTCATCCGTGGACACATGATGGAAACGGAAAGCCGTCTGTTCGCGCCGGTCAAGCTCCTGCCAATAAGCGCGCGCCACCTCCAGCAGGATGCAAGTGCCGACAATATTGGTTTCGATGAATGCGGCAGGGCCGGCAATTGAGCGGTCTACGTGAGATTCCGCTGCCAGGTGCACGATGGCATCTGGCCGATGCAGACGGAAGGCCCGCTCCAGCCCGGCGCGATTGCATATATCAAGGTGTTCAAAGGCGTAGCGATGGCTGTCCGCGACGCCGGCAATGCTGTCCTCGCTGGCCGCATAGGTCAGCTTGTCTACATTGACGACCATGTCGTCCGAATGGCGGATGATGTGGCGTACCAGCGCCGACCCTATGAACCCGGAGCCGCCGGTCACGAGTATCTTCATCAGTGAACTCTCTCTATGGGAAGGGGCTGGCGCAGCAAAACCAGGCGGACAATACCCCGCGCAAAGTATAAGCGTATGCAGGACGCTTCTCGCTGGACCTCTTGCATGAGGCAGCGCGGACAAAATGCCGCTGCGCGCGCTACAAGGGGGGAAGTGTTGCCTGGGTACTACACATTAATGGTGCCAGGCATGCCAATGTGGTATCATGACAACGCTAAGTGCTTGTGCATACAGCAAAAAACAGTTTCATCAAGCCCCGTCAACCAGGCAGGCCGCCATTTCGGCAACGCCGCCTGTCAACGCGTTTCACCGCCCGCGCATCTTGTCATTCCTGGCGAGGTAAACCAAGTTGGTTATGCGCGCTGTTTGAACACTTCCTGCACGCTTCCCGCGAAGCGCGGCTGTGGCGCTCAAGATGCGTCCGCCCAGCATTGCCCGCCTGCTCCAAGGTCGGGTGCCGTTCCACCACGCATGCCCAGACGGGTGCTGCGAGCCAGGCGCTGGCACGAATTGCCGCGTCGGGCGATGAGCCACTGCTTGTCGGCAGGCCTCTCGCCTGATGCATCCGATGGTCTTTTACAGGAGTAATCTATGGCTAAAGAAGAATTGATCGAAATGGGTGGTCTTGTTACCGAAGTCCTGCCCGATTCCCGCTTTCGCGTTACCCTGGACAATGGACACCCTGTCGTCGCCTATACCGGCGGCAAGATGCGCAAGCACCATATCCGCATTCTCGCCGGCGACAAGGTTTCGCTCGAAATGTCCCCCTATGACCTTTCCAAAGGCCGCATCACTTTCCGCCACATCGCTGGCCGCGCTCCTGGCTCGACCAACAACCAGCGCCGCCGCTGATCTCCTTCACGCAGCAAGGGTGCTTTCCCGCGCTCCGGCATTACAATTCCCGAAGAATCGCCCGCACATCGCGCCGCCTCAAAGGCAGTGCGCCGGCGGGCTGACCCGTCGCCGCCGCGCCGCAGGCGCATGGCTGCGGCAGCGGTCGCGCCCCTGGCTCGACCGGTTCGGGGAACTATTGTCTTGCCGCAAGGAGCGCCTGTGCCCAGTCCAAAGCAAAATGCCGCAATCGCCGATCAGCGCCCGCTGGCAAGCCTGCCCGAATGGCAGGCCTTCGAGCACGCCGCTGCCCGGGCGCCCATTGATGTCCATCGCCTGAGGGTGCTTGGCGCGGCCGGACTCGATGTCGACATCAGTGGCCAGGGCTGGTCGCCGGAGCTGCAGCGTGCAGGGGCCGCCCTGCTTGAGGCACGCCAGTTCGGTCCGATGCGCGAGCTGCTTCTGGACGGGGGCATCGTCAATATCACTGAAAATCGCGCCGCTTGGCATACCGCGCTGCGCGCGCCCGACCCTGTCGATGAGGTCGCGGCGGAGCGCCAGCGCCTGACCGAGTTTGTCCGCCAGGCCGATTCCGAGCGTCGCTGGCGCAATGTCGTTCATATCGGTATTGGCGGCAGCGACTGGGGGGTGAGGCTGGCCGTGCATGCCTTTGGCTATGCAGGCGCCTGGCGAACTGTGCATTTCGTTGCGAATATCGATGGTCACGCAATGCAGGGCGGGCTGGCTGGTTTTGATCCGCACGATACGCTGATTGTCATGGCGTCCAAGTCATTCTCCACGGCGGAAACCCTGCAGAATGGCGAACGAGCCATCGAGTGGCTGCGTGCCGCAGGTATCGAGCACCCTCACGATCAAGTGGTGGCCATCACCGCGCGTCCCCAGGCAGCAAGCAAATGGGGCATCCCGCAAGCCAATATCTTCCGTTTGTGGGATTGGGTCGGCGGCCGTTTCTCGCTATGGTCTTCTGTCAGCCTGACCACCGCGCTTGCCGTCGATACGGACGTTGTCGCCGGCATGCAGGCAGGCGCGGCGGCCATGGACGCGCATTTTGCGGAAGCCCCGCTTGAGGAAAACGCACCCGTGCAGATGGCGCTGTCGGCAATCGTCAATCGCAGTGTGCTTGGCTATGGCTCGCTCAATATAGCGCCCTATGATTTCCGCCTCGCCGACCTGGTGCCATACCTGCAGCAGCTTGAAATGGAGTCCCTGGGCAAATCGGTGGACTTGGCAGGTGCCCCGGTCGGTGTGCCAACCGGGCCCGCTGTATGGGGCATGCCTGGCACGGATGCGCAGCATACCTTTTTCCAGTGGCTGCATCAGGGCAGTGACGGGGCGCCAGTGGATTTCATCTTCTGCCGGCAGGCCGATCACGGCTGGCCCGAGCACCACCGCCGCCTGCTGGCCAATTGTCTTGCGCAACGCGAGGCGCTGCTCAAGGGCAAGTCTTACGAGCAAGCCTTGCACGACTGCGAGGCGCAAGGCATGGCGCCAGAGGAAGCAAAGTGGCTGGCGCATCACAAGGTCCATGCGGGGGGCCGGCCCTCCAACCTCATTGTCCTTCCTCGTCTGTCGCCCTATGCCCTGGGGGCACTGGTCGCGCTGTATGAGCACAAGATCTTTGTGCAAGGGCTGGTCTGGGGCATCAACCCATTTGACCAGTGGGGCGTGGAATATGGCAAGCTGCTTGCCAACGGGATAGCCGGCGAACTGGCCGGAGATACGCCAGTGGATGCGCAGCATGACGCTTCTACGGCGCATTGGGTGCGCCTGCTGGCCCGCACGCCGGGTGAGCAATAAACGCTGGCTGGCGTGTACGATGCACGTTTGCATGACGGCCATATATGAAAACCAGAACCAGGAGACGACGCGTCTATGAAGATCCAGGCTGCAGTTTTGCGTGAAATGGGCCTGCCGGCCCCCTATGCCAGCAGCAAGCCCTTGTCGGTGACCGAGGTGGATCTCGATCCGCCCGGTTTTGGCGAGGTCCTGGTCAGGATTCGGGCGGCCGGGCTCTGCCATTCTGATCTGTCAGTCATCAATGGCGACCGGCCGCGCGGCCTGCCGCTGGTGCTGGGCCACGAATCTTCTGCCGAGGTCGTGTCTGTCGGAGATGGGGTAACAGACCTGCAGCCGGGCGATCATGTCGTCACCGTATTCGTACCCAGCTGCGGCTGCTGCATGCCCTGCCTGAAAGGCAGGCCCGCCCTGTGCGAGCCGGGTGCCCAGGCCAATGCCTCGGGCAGCCTGCTGGGCGGGGGGCGTCGTGTTCACATCGGCGATGAGCCGCTCAACCACCATATCGGTGTGTCATGTTTTGCCGATCACGCGGTGGTATCGCGTCGTTCATGCATACGTATTGATGCGGATATCACGCACCGCGAAGCTGCGTTGTTCGGATGCGCTGTGCTCACCGGCGCAGGTGCCGTGATCAATCGCGCTGCCCTGACGCCCGGAGACACCGCCGCAGTGGTGGGCCTGGGCGGCGTTGGTCTCAGCGCTCTGCTGGCTTGCGTCGCGTCCGGCGCGCGCCGCATCGTCGCGGTGGACCTGAGCGACGATAAGCTGGCGCTGGCGCGGCAGTTGGGCGCCACACATCTGGTAAACCCGCGCAGTATCGCCTCGGATGCGGATCTGATTGATGCGGCAGGCGGGCGCGTTGACTTCGGCTTCGACATGGCGGGTGCCGTGCCCGCCTTCGAGACAGCATACAAGCTGACGGATCGCGGCGGCGCGACCATTACTTCGGGCCTGCCCAACCCCTCTCAGGGCTTCAAGCTGCCGCTTTCGCAGATGGTGGGTGAGGAGCGGGAGATCCGTGGAAGCTATCTGGGCTCAGGCGTGCCCACCGTGGATACAGCCCGCTATATCGGGCTGTATCAGGAAGGGCGCCTGCCTGTGGACAAGCTGCTGGGCGAGACATTCACCCTGTCGCAGATCAACGAGGGCTTTGACCATTTGGCATCGGGCAATGGCTTGCGCGACGCCATCGTGTTCGACTGAGGCTTGCGCTTGACCGAAGCCGCAGGCGCCGCGCCCGGCCTTGTTCCTACTCAGGCCTCATCCGCCCGCCGGCTTCGTCCGTGCCACACTTCATCCGCGTCGCATGAGCTTTTCCATGACGGGCGGCAGGCTTTCCGCAAGGGGGATGCGCCGGATTCCCAGGGCTTCCAGCCTGGCACAGGAAAGTGCGGACATGGCCGGGCGCACAGCCGCGCAGGCATAGTCCGCCGAACGGATGGCGATGATCTCCGGGTTGGCCGCCTCGCTGTCTAGCGCCGCCACGCAGGCAAAGATCTGCTGCGCAAATGCATGCCAGCTCATCGCCTGAAGTCCGCAGTAATGATAGATGCCGCCAGCGGCGGGATGCCCATCGGCCACCCGTTTGCTTAGCTCAATGAGGGCGTCAGCCAGGTCGCCTGCGTAAGTGGGGCAGCCGACCTGATCCTGGACGATGCGTAGCTTCGCGGGGCCCGCCCCGGCGGGGGCTGTAGCCAGCCTCAGCATCGTTTTGACGAAATTCTGGCCATATTCGCTGAAGAGCCAGGATGTGCGCAGCACGATCCCCCCAGGCAGGGTCGCCAGTACAGCCTCCTCACCTGAGCGCTTGCTCTGCCCATAGACATTGAGAGGATGCGGCGGCGCATCTTCCGCATAGGCAAGCGCCTGTGGACTGCCATCGGTTTCCTGCCGTGCCGCGAGGGCGTCTGAGTGCGCATCCGATGGAGAAGCGCTGTCCCGGCCGTCAAATACATAATCGGTCGACAGGTGTATCAGCCGTGCGCCAACCTGCGCCGCCGCTTGCGCCAGATTTGCAGGGCCTTGCCCATTCACGGCAAAGGCCCGCGCGCGTTCGCTTTCCGCGCGGTCCACCGCGTTGTAGGCGGCGGCATTGATGATCAGGGCGGGCGCAGCTGCCAGGACATATGCCAGTGTTGCCTGTGCATCCACGATATCCAGGACATCATGTGCGGGCGCGTCCACATCCCAGCCTGGCGGCAGACGGTCGAGCAGGCAGCGGCCAAGCTGCCCGGAACCGCCCGTCAGCAGTATCTTCATTGCCAGCCGTTCCATGAGGCTGTCAGCCTTGCCTCATGATGCAACAAGGCTGGCCAGGAACGCCGGGAATGCGTCGTGGCGGGCGGCATGAAGCCCTGCGTCATGGCAGCCATTCGCGTGCCTTCAGTTCTTGCAGGGGGAGCCCGCCACTGTCCTTGGATGACAATATGGGCGCTTCCGACGCTGCCGCAAGCGGCCATTCGATGCCAACCTCTGGATCGTCCCATCGCAGGCAGGCTTCGCTGCCGGGATCAAAATAGGCTGTGCATTTGTAGCTCACCATGGCGGTATCCGACAGCGCATAAAAGCCGTGTGCAAAGCCTGGCGGAATCCAGAGCCGCCGGCTTGCGGCGCCGGCGCTGCCTGGCATGCCGGGCGCTTCCAGCACCAGGCCATGCCAGCGGCCAAAGGTGGCGGAGCTGCGCCGCAGGTCTACGGCGACATCGAATACCCGCCCAGCGCAGACCTCCACCAATTTGCCCTGCGGCTGCTGGCGCTGGAAGTGCATGCCGCGCAGCACGTTCGCATGTGAAACACTGCGGTTGTCCTGTACGAACCGGACATCCTCTCCCAGCGCCCGCCCATAGTCGCCGCAGCGGAATGTTTCGGTGAAATAGCCGCGGGCATCATGGAAAACCGGCGTTTCTATAATCTTCAGCCCCGCAAGCGGTGTGTCCAATACCTGCATCGTTACATGCGCTCGAAAATGCCTGCCGCACCCATTCCCGTGCCTACGCACATCGTCAGCATCCCATAGTCCAGCTTGCGGCGTCGCAGCCCATATATCACGGTAGCCGCGCGGATCGCCCCGGTGGCGCCCAGCGGGTGTCCCAGCGCGATGGCGCCGCCCATCGGGTTCACAATCTCCGGATCAAGCCCGGTTTCCCGCATCACCGCGAGCGACTGGGCCGCGAACGCCTCGTTCAGCTCTATCCAGCCGAGTTGGTCCAGCTTCATGCCAGCCAGGCGCAGCGCCTGCGGGATCGCTTCTTTCGGGCCTATGCCCATGATTTCGGGCGGCACGCCCTTTACCGCGAACGAGACAAACCGCGCCAGCGGCGTCAGGCCATGCTGCTTCAAGGCCTTTTCCGAAACGACGAGCAGCGCCCCCGCCCCATCGGATATTTGCGAACTATTGCCTGCCGTGACGCTGCCTTTTGCGGCAAAAACCGGGCGCAGCCTGGCCAGCGCCTCAAGGCTGGTATCAGCGCGGGGCCCTTCGTCCAGTGCGACGGTCTGCCGCCGAACGATGACATCATCGGGCTTCCCGGACGTCGATGCCGCGAGGTCGGGCTGCCGTCGTATCACTTCCACGGGCAGGATTTCGTCCTTGAATTCTCCCGCCTGCTGGGCCGCGATCGCCCGCTGGTGTGAGCGCAGCGCAAAGGCGTCCTGGTCTTCGCGGGACACCTTCCAGCGCCGGGCCACCTCTTCCGCG
>Ga0182738_1005045_pt1 | contig 14285 bp, 13 predicted proteins | sample eDN5th30CBELigMG_FD_128876 | JGI IMG/M metagenome (GOLD analysis project Ga0182738, IMG submission 128876) | Enriched Miracle-Growth compost microbial communities from Emeryville, California, USA - eDNA 5th pass 30_C BE-Lig MG (version 2)... ...
TCTTTCTCTTTCAACAGTTGAGGTTTGATCAAGGAATTCTTCAGAAATGCTTGTGCTTCTTTTTTTCATTCTGTAGATTTTTATTATTTGCAGGCCATATAAGATTGCATTGATGAATCCTAATGATCTGGTCAATAGAACTCTGATGTATTGAATGGCAAAAACAAATTGGACATAATTTGTGAGGTAGTTGGCCAAGGCAGCAGAGCCCCAAGTAAAGCAGAAGATTAAAGGGTATCTCGAGAGTCCGCTATCTTCAATCCCGACTTCATTGGATAAAAATCGGACGGTTTTGATATAGCAGTATAATATGACGATGATTGCAATGAACAAGAACAAATAGTGGCCGATATAGTCTTCTATACTGGCATAATGGCCAGTTGGATTAATTCCTCCGCAAGTATATTCTTCTTTTTTGTAATAATGATTACCAATTCTTCTAGAGAAACTTGTTAGAGAGAATAGAATTTTAATGAAATATTTACAAGGCTGCGACCAAAAAGGTCAAGAGGTAGGTCAAGAGTCGGATTTTGGAGTAATTGTCTTCGATTTTTGTGCTATTTTGGACTGTTCTGAAATACATGTACATAGCAATATTGGTGGCCCACATGATTGAACTATTCATGCTCCAGTCTCCGAGGACTCCACTGACAATGCAAATATAACCATTCCTTTCTTGAAAGGTCATAAGAATGGAGCTTGCAAAGAGAATGTCAGCAATAGCTTGATGAAAGATGAATCTGGCTAAAAAGATTTCATTGCGGAATTTGTGGAAGAAAAAGATGATAGGGAATGAGCAGATGATGGATAATGAGCAGCCAATTAGGACAGTATAATAAATCATATTATATTCCAAGGAAGTGAGTTGAACATCCACGGCCATCTGATGAATTGGATTATATAAGAAGATGATTTATTAAATGATAAAGTTTAAAACCCAAGTAAAAACTCAATGGTTTTATTTCGATTAAAAATGGAATAAATTTCGATGTGTGATTTCTGAGAATCTTTTTTTTGGTTTTGCATTAATTATGAAAAAAGAATATCCGAAATGCATAAAGAGTTTCCAGTTTAAACTGGGCTTGGGTTGAAATAAGTAAGTGAAGGTGTAATCATTCTTTGGAAAGCTCCAAGTTCTGGTGAGAATTTAAGGCAAAATTGACAATAGAGGCTTGACAACAACACCTTTCGAAATAAAAAAGAGGATTGAAAAGAATGGGAAGAGTCGTTTTCTTTCGGAATTTTTTCAAATAAAAAAATTTTTGTTGTGCGACTTTTTGAAAGGGAAAATTGTTGGCAAATTTTTGTCTCTAATATTGAAATTCAGCATTTAATTTTTGGAAAGTTTTTCTCAACTCAAGGTTTTGACTGTACTTTTCTTTCTGCAGAGAAGAAAAGGGGAATGGGCTCTCTCTCTCAGAAGGGAAAAAAACTCAAAAGCAAAAAAAAAAAACCGGAAGTTGAAAGAATTTTTTTGTTAAAGAAAACCATTGCCATTGGTTTCTTGAATTATCTTTCGATGGTAAAAATAATATATTTTCACTTTCTTTTCCCCTGATTCTTATGGGAAAAATTTTTCTTCTTTTGAGGAAAAAATTTTTTTTTCTCAGTTTCTGATCTGCTAAAATTTTCTTTGATTTTTGGTTTGTCTGAAACTTCCAAGTAAAAAAAGAACTTCAAAGGTTCAGACTGGATTCAAAAATAAAATCCTCATCTTTCTCCTTTCAAGCCAATTGCGTCTCGAAACTACTATTTTTCTGGTCAACGATTTTCTTCTTTGGAAGAAAAATTTCATGCAGGAAATTTCTGATGAGAGTTTCAGCATTCATAATGTTTTCTTATAAATGTCAGCAAATCATAGAAGAAGAACATCGCCTTTCCTGTTTGGATGCTGAATTCAAAAGGATTTTTACAAAAAATTAAAAATCTTGTTTTCGAGCGTTCTTCTGCATTTTTTTGAATTTCAAGCCAAATTAAAAAAAAAAGAAAAATCAAAGTATTTTCTGTGCTGAAAATGATGTTGAAATGGATAAAATAAATGTGTATGCATATGTCAACATATTTTCTATTATAAAAATATGTATTGATATTATAGACAAGCAATATCTAACTGTTTTGAAATTTGCAGAAAATAACAAACGCTGATTGGTCATATTAAAATTGTAGAATCTTAATCTGTAGACAAATAGATATGAGTTGGAATAAACAAGGAAAAAACTTTGTTTTGATTCCAATCGAACAATTAAACAAAGAAGCAAAAAAGTTTAGAATTAGCATCGATTCTTTCTTTTTTGCAAATTCTTTTCTCAAGATAAACTTGATTTTAATAATTATCATTCCTAATCCAAAGGATTTCTTCTTAAAGAAGCATTTGGGGAACTCCTTCTTACTCATTCTTCCTTTCTTGGATTGCACTGTAAACTCTTCCATGGGCGAGAGCACAAAACTTTAAGCCAGTCTTGGTTGTAAAATCTTCACTTTGAGTCTTTGAATGATTTTGTTTCATGAATCCTCCCATAGGATCAAGTGGCATCAAGCCAGTAAAGCTTAAATTAGGGCTTTGAATGCCCATAAGGCTGGACTCATTGGTTTTATCCAAAGTGAAATTAGTCATTGACTTTTCATAAGATTGATCATCCTGCAAAATCTCCTCAATAAAACGAATGTTTTCAGAAAGATCAGCATTTGATTCTTCTTGCAAAGTTTTGACGCCACGAGATTCAGGTCTTGGAGGGAATCCAAAGTTGAAATGAGCAAGACCAGGTCCTTGTCTTCCATCATCAGGATAAGGGAAGCCTCCAAAGTAATCGACATTAGGGTCCATTTTACCCATGTTGCCACTTGTATTATGACCATGGCCGGCTTGCAGTTGTCTTTCATATATCGGTTCACATGCATCATAATAGTTTTGAGAGCTGATATTCAAGTTATTGGGTCTCATCATAGGCTGTTGTTGTCGGTATTGAGGATGAGGAGGGTAATTGGAAGGGGTATTATAGCCAGCAGGAGTATTATTGAAAGGAGGCATATTGAAAGTTGGTTGTCTTGGTTTGCAACCAGGCTTCGTCAGGCCTGGTGGAACATCATGATCCATGGAATTAAACTTAGGAGGTTCGTTGAGTAAAAAGGGCGAAGCGTTAAGGTTAAGCTGATTATTCATCAGATTTCTTTTAGGGTCAAAATCATAGTAATTGGGGGTGGGGACAACAGGTTGTTTGATCATCTGATTGTAGTTCATAGGAGGAGGATGGATAAAAGCTACGAAAGAGAAGATTAGATGAGTTGAAAAGAGGAATGGATTTCTTACATTTGGGACCAAATCTGAAATTTTTAGGATAGATGATGACACAATCTTTTTTCATTTCGATATCAATGAGATGGTCGACATATTCCATCAAAAAGTCATCAAAAGTATTGCATCTGTATTCTGTGAAATCAAACTCAAAGCCAAGTTTTAAGCAGACTTCTTTGTAGAGTTTCTCAGAAACCACTCCATTATGATATTCTGACAAGGTTTCTTCAATAAGATTTCTCACTTTATTCAAGTGATCTTCTGAAGGCAAAGTCTTTCGACGAGAAATTGTATTAGAGTCTCTCGAGTCTGAGATTGTTGTCATGTTGTAATTCATTCTATTAGAGTCCATATAACTGTATCTTGAGTCATATCCTGAGTGACTATTGTTATAACCAGGAGCGCCGAGTTTTGATTGCATCACGATATTTTGACTGCTTTGAGTAATGTAAGAATTTTTGGTTGATTCTTGGTTTTCAGCAAAGAACAAATGTTCTCTAGAGGGATTCCAGTTCTTTTTTGCAGGGACAACAGGATTTTTGACCAGCTTGACATAAGCATGATTTGTGCCTGAAGACTCGATTTTGACAAGATCTGTCAAGGTTGAGAGATAATTTTTGAGTTTAGGGAACCCTAACTCTTGGAAATTAATGACAAGATCCATTTCTTTTTTGAGATGGAGAGGGATTTGGGCCAATGGAATACCCTCAGGATTCTCAGTGAGGACTTTGACTAAAACATCTTTGACAGCCTTCAAAATTTTGGACTTCTTTTCGAGAATTGGATCCACAGTGAAGCTGGAGTTAGCACCCTCTCCTTCAGTATAAATGCTGAGCATACTGTTATCAGTATTGGGATTATTTTTGACAAGTAAAGTTCTTTGATATCTGAGGATGCCTTTATTGATCGCTTCTTGAACAAACAAGGTCAGTCTTCCAATGGAGAGTTTTTTAAGGGATTCAGGTCCACAAATTTTGATGAATTGAGCGCACCCGTATCTTCCTCCAGGGATTGCCTTGACATCTTCAGTGACCTTGAGAGACTTGTCCTTCTTGTTGTTGGTGGTGGATCGATTCATGACATTATCAACAGAGCTGCTCCAAATAGCCTTTTTGCTGGCATCTTCGAGTTCTGCGAGTGGTGTCATTTTTTGGTCGATGCTAGTTTCATCTTCCTTGAAGAACCTGTCGATGAATTCAGTGAAATCTCTCCATTCTTGGGTGTTTTCGGGAATAGTGCCCTGATCTTCGGGAGTCCATTCATCGTAAGTCAAGTAGATGACAAAAGTGTCGCTGTTTGTGACTGGATCCAAGATTCTCTTTGCGCAAAGAGGGAATGAGTAGCCTTGTTCGAAGCTATTGGCTTTGTTTTGTCTTGGAGCTTGATTGGCAAAAATGTAATTGATCATGGCCTTCCAGAAATTGGCGTCAACTTTGAGGCCATAACACTCTTTAATACGACTGAGAATAAGTTTTTCTGTGGGGGTCATGAGATCATTTCTGATGCTTTGGACAATCCAAGTGAGCGATTCCACAGTGAGTCTGTCAAGAAGCATACCAATGTAATAAAGAGGTTGGATATCGAGGAACTTTCTGATGGTACTGTGAATGATCTTGGCTTCTTCGGCTTGCTTGAGGACATCTTCAACATGGCCCCTGAGGTTTTCAGGGAGATTTCTTTTGATTTTTTGGGTCAAATCTTCCTTGGTGACGAGTAAATCTCCTTTGGAGGCGAATTTTCTGAGTTCTTGTTGCAAGAAATGGCTAAGCTTGAGGGAGCCTTGGAGTTCAATATTTTTCAAGGGTTGCTCATTACAGATGGAAAGTTTGGCTTGGTGATGTCTTGATGAGTATTGAGAGCTTTTTTGCTTTTGGAGGACGTGGTCACTGCTTGCATTCAGAAGGCTGAGCTCATCAAAGGACTGGTTAGTTTTCTTGTGGATGTCTCGGGAGGAGCCCATTCTATCCCAAAGATCAGCATCTTGAGCAGGCATGGATCTGTTGTGCTCATCAAAATGGCCTTCAGTAAAGGAATCTGAAGCCAATGCTTCTGAGCGTCCCTTCGTTTTGCAAGAAGAGTTTCCAAGTTGAAGCTGTTTAACGACAGGGCATGGAGTGAGTCTGTCTTGAGATTCAAAGAAGGACTCTCTGGGCTTAGATTGGGAATAGAGGGTTGCGATGAAGGGGTTGGGATCGGCAAAGTCAAAGTTGAGGAAGCATTTTTTTGTGCTGAGCTTCTCTTGTTTAAGGAGAATTCTAGCCAAAGTTTCATTTCTGGATGAATCAAAGACATAAATGTTGTCCATAGAGGTGGCAGATTTGAAGGTGTGGTTGAGCTTGTAGACTTCAACAGCAGTGGATTCGAACTTTTCAGCAGTTTCTTGAGAGCCACTTTCTTCTCGAGTGGCTGTTTGAAGGAACCGGTCAAAGCTGTCGTCATCAGCTTCTTGTTCAAGGAGCAAAAAGTTGTTGAGTCTGAGATCTTTTAAGGTTTTGATGGTTGATTCCATTTCACCTTGATCTTGATGATTTTGATTTAAAACTGATGTAAAGAGAATATTTTTCTTTTGAAGGTCTTTGTGGGTTTCGAGGATATTGCTGACAATTTCGTTGAATTGTTCAGTAAGTTGGTCAAGATCTTCGAGTTCGCAGCATTCTTTAACAAAATCGAGAGTGAGATGAGCAATAATCTTGATTTCATCAACAGAAAGATTGTGGGTTATGGGTTCTCGTTTATGCTGAGTTCTTTTGGCTCTATTATGGATTCTGGTGTCACAGTTGTGGCAGAGATTTTGTTCGCAATTTTGACAGAAAGCAGATGAGACTTCCTTTTCACATTCTTCGCAGAGAAGAATGATGGAATGTGAATGAAGAGAATTATCAAGGAGATGTTTCAGGGTTCCACAATGGTAGCAGAAGGACTCTTGACAGTCTTTACAGAAAACTTTGAGAGAATCCTCGCAAAAGAGACATTGAGACATTTTGGAGTGTTTTGAATAAATATTGAATTGTATATTTGTTTCAATATTCAAAAGTTCAATTCAAATTCGCCAAAAAAATTAAAGAGAATAATTTTTAAAAACACAACGAACGAAACTTTTCAAATTTAAATTCAATCCAGGATAATTCAAGATTTTTTGAAGGTTAAATTTTTGGGAGCGAGATTTCAGAAAGAGGGTGATCTCATGTTGTGTTTCTGTTGCTGGATGAGGAATGAGCATTTTTAAATCAGCAGAAAATTTTGAGGGAAAAAGAGCATAAAAATTGTTGATTTTTTATGGGTTTTTTCGGGGTTTAATAAATCTGGCTCGATATCAAATTCTATTTCTTCACAAGACAAAAATTAATTTGATTTGCCGCCTCAATCTATTTTCAAAAATTTCACTTCCTTTGTTTGTTTGTTTGAAACGCGATCGATTTTAGATTATATTTGGCCTCTCTGGTGGTGGTGAGAGGGGGCAGAAGAGATGTGATACAATGAAGGGTATGGATTTTGCTTGAGAGTTGAGCTCTGTCTGATTCAATAAAAATTTAGAAATGCTTTGAAAAATATCTAACAGATTTTTTTTGGATTTGAAAATTTGAAAACAAAAAAATTTTTTTCCCTTGTTCGAAAGGAAATTATATAATTACATAGATAGATACAAAAATGAAAATTAAAAAATGTTGCATTTTGATTTCTTTTTCTTGAGAGATTCTTCAACTTCTTGAATATTTTGTAAAAGAGCAGTTTCTTGGTCTTGTACTTTTTTCAATGCCATTTCATTTTTTCGTCTAAAAAGTGATGAGATGAGATGAGATGCGAAAGGTCTCAAAATCAAGTTACCTTTCTTCCAAAATAGCTACTTCTTCTTTCTTTAATCTTTCTAACTCGGCATTTATTTCGCCAGCACGATCGTAAAGCTCAATTTTTTCTTGTTTAAATATTTTTGCCTTTTATTTTATCAAGAAATTTTTATGAGAAATTTTTACCTCATCTCTCGTTTTGATCTCATTTTCTTTGGCGACTTCCATACTTTGCTTTAATATCTTTTCATTCTCTGCAAATCTACGTTTTGTCTCTTCTGCCTCCTTTCTCATTTGTTCTTCTTGTGTTTTACTTTTTTAAAATTAGAATTATGGAAAGGAAATTTAGTCAACTCTAAAGTTGAAGCAAGAGTGTTAATGATATCTGCTTGAAGTGTCCTGACAAAACGGACGAATTCTGCAGTTTTTGTTAACCCTTGTCCTTCAGCTTCATAATTATCCACTAGCCTTGGGGAAGAAAATTAGCTTATTTCGAGTCAAATAAAACTCAACTTGTCAAACTCATAAGAATAGCTTTGTATATTATGGATGCCATAAATGCCTGTTGTGATATTCTTTTTGAGAGCTACTGAATTTTTTTCCAACATAGTCCGATTATTTCTATGGAATTTTTGAAGCGACAAATTTCCCCAAAAATTTTGTTTACTCTTGATTAATTGTTTCATTGACAGTGATGATACCTTGTTCTTTGTTATTCAAATAGTCTTTGAGTTCTTTTTTGTATTCGTTGACTAATTTATTGCTTTCGAATGCAATTGTAGCTTTATAGAATTTTTCAAGGGTGAGATCTCTCATATTTTTCATGATATCATAAAGCTCGTCAATAGCCTTTGCTTTTTCTTCTGCCTGGAAGAATCTTTTTAATGCAACTTCATAAAGTGTTGTTGCATCTTCAAATGCCTCTCTACATTCACTATCTACCATATATTCCCACCTAATCATTGAATATCATAAGCTTGAAAGTAATTTACGCAGAAGAGACATCGAGAGTTTCTCCATCATTTAACGTTTGGATATAATTGACAATTGTTGCAATATACATCCTTGTTGTCAGATTAGTTCCTTTTAGTTGTTTAACAGCCGTTTTATTCAAGATGCGGTCCCTGACGAGATTGAGTTGTTTGAGAAAACCTGGTCTCAATTTCTTATTATCTAGGTTATCAAGAATTGGGAGGTCTCTATCATCTTTTGCAGGTTTTCCTAAGGCGACACAATCTCTATCATGGAAATAACTAAGTAAAGCCTTTCTGATTATTTTATTTGTTGCACTTGTTTTGTTGACTATACTCTAATTCTTTGAGGATATGAGTGAATTTTCCAAGTGATACCTTGTCTCTTAATATTGACTCGATATAGTTATTTCCACAAGTTATTTCACTTTCTCCTTCTTCAGGAAAGATTTCAAAGTCTCGAAGAGTCCATAAAACACGTGGCATATAATAATGAAGAGCATCCGCACCAGCTTGATTGGGATTGATGGTGACATGTTTCGCGAGTTGGGTGAAAAGAAACATGTCTGTAATTGTGCTTTCATCGACCACACCAGAACTGTGGTAAATAATAAAGCTAGATAAAAGAAGAGATAAGGCGAGCATCTTGGCGTCATATGCTGCAGATTTTTCAATATTATGTGAGCCTTCAGTATCTATAGAGAATGATTTGTAAGAATCAAAGATGTTGTGAAATAAATACCAAGGAAGAAAATGTATAAATTTTCCTCTTCACGGTAGAGGGGTTTACTCCACATCCAAATGCCTTGAGTCTTTGAATCTGTTGGAAACTATTGGATCGATTGAATAGGAAGTTCGGGAAGAAAGTTTACTCCTTTGTTTTTGAGATTTAAGATCTTGTTGAGAAGAGAGCTTTTGCCAGATTTGTGTTTACCAACTGTTGTGACAATCCCAATATTTCCATCATATTTCGACATTTCCTTGAAAATGATAAGTTGAGATTGAATGGAAAAATTCTACTTCGATGGCTTCTTCGTTAATATTGAATTTACCAGTTTTAGGATCAAATTTTATGAGTTGAAGTGGTTGACCTCCTTGAACATCAAAGCTGGTTTGAGGAATGGTTGTATGAGTTTCAATTATTTGTTGTGAGCCATTTTCTTGTTCTACATCCCCAATAGACAATTTTTCTTCTGCTTCATTGAAATTATCTGGAGGTGGAGTGATATTTTGAAGTTGAAAACTCAATAGCCTGGAAATTTTATTGGGGTGTGGAAATATCACTCACACTTACTCATCTTGAGTCTGTTTAGAAAATCTGGGGTTATGAGCTGTGAGCTGAGGAGAATCGGATCTTGTTGAGAATCTTTTTGTTATCGTTTGTGAAGGTTCTTCTTCTTCAGGTACTTGGAGAGTTGTTAAAATGGATATTTGAAGAGGAGTGAATTACTTAAGCTACGACGAGGTGTATAATCTGGCTTAAGACGAAATCCCGGGAGGGATGATGACATCGATGTGAAATGGGAAGAAATTTGATTAAAGAGAATTTTTTTTTTAAATCCCAACTTTTTTTACAAGATTACAAGATAAGAAAAAAAAAACGGCTCCCTGTCACCTCGAGAAAATCTTGCAAATTCAAGAGTGTTTTCATCAAAGGGTGGTACTTATTGTGAGAAATGTTGAAATCATGTTGAAAATTGATATGATTGAGAATGAAGAAGGTAGGTGTTTGATCTAGTTAGATATGGACGATTTAATCAATATCTCTTGATTTGTCTTGCTTTTCTTTGCCTCGTAAAAAAGATAACAATTAAAATTTTACTAAATATAACAAAAAGAAACTGCTAAAAAAATGTCGAAATCTACTATGACTTTGAATAACAACTTCAAGGTTTGTGCTCGCATCAAGCCTTTGGAATATTCGTCAAGGATGCTCGAAGTGAATGGAGAAAACACTGTAACGATTCGAGATATCAATAACAAGACAAATATGGAAAAGCAGAATTTCCGCTTTAACAAAGTTTTTGATGCTTTTTCTAAACAAGACAATATTTTCCAATATGTTGTTGATAATGGTATAAGCAAAGCTTTGGATGGAACAAACTGTTGTGTGATTTCTTATGGACAGACTGGGGCTGGTAAAACTTTCACAACTTTCGGTGAAGATGACAAATACTCTACCAACACCATAAACTTGTACAGCGACACCCAAAAGGACAAGAGAGGTATCATTCCAAAGACCATTGAGTATCTTTTGAACAAGAACCAAGAGATGGCAGGAGTCCGGGAACTGATCTTGACTTGCAATTTTGTTGAAATCTATCTGGATCAAGTCCGAGATATATCACGTAATCACATTGACAGAAATCAATTAAGCTCTGCTACCAAGCGAAATTCAACAACCACAACAACAATGGATTTTAATACAGCTTCCTATGACAATGAGAGCTTGGAAATTTACGAGCATGCAAATGGCCAGATGCTGATAAGAAACGTCAAGAACGTGATTATCAAGAGTATGGATGAGCTTTATAGCTTGTTGGGTTCTGGGTTCAAGATCAGAGAAAAGGCAGAGTCTAAAGGGAACCAAATTTGGGCTCGAGCTCACACTATTTTTACGATTAATATTGTGCAGAAAGAAGTTGAGAATGAAGATCTTCCATTCCCTAAATCAATGATCCAATTCGTTGATCTAGCAGGATCTGAAAGAATAGCAAAGAGTATCACTGAAGGTCAACACAAGTTCCAAGAAGCTGTTTTGATTATGAGCCACTTGACTAGTTTATACAAGGTTTTGGCAGCTATTGCAGTTAACTCCAAGAATATTCCTTACAGGGACTCTAAGCTGACCAAACTGCTTTCTAACTGCTTGAACCCTTACAATAACATCATTATGATTGCACATTTGCACCCTGCTGAATCAAACTTTGAAGAAACATTAAACACTTTACAATATGCTGAACGTTGCAAAAACATCGACTTTAAAGAAAAGAAGATGGGAGCTATGGCAGGAGCCGCTGCAGGAGGTGGAGTCCAATCAAGTGGGCATATTGAAGAAAGTGGAATGTTTGGCACTGCTTCGACTGTCAACAACGATAAAATGTGGAAGAAAATGAACGATGAAATTGCTGAGCTTAAAAACAAACTTGAAACTTTCCAAAAAGATCATAAGACAAAATTAGAGAGAATACAGATGTATTTAGGATTGGAGATAGATTTGGAGAGAATTTCAGCAAATCCATTATCAAAAGAGGCACAGGTGTTGACAAATATGAAAAATGTTCATTTGGAAAATCAGAATTTAAAGATTGCTGTAGCCCAATCAGATGAACAAATTGCGATGATGAGGAGAGAAGTTGATGAAGATAGAAAAGATTTTTATTCCAAGCAGAATAAGACAGAATCAAAATTGGTAGAAGTGAGAGAGCAAATCAAGAGAGATACTGAAAAATTCAAGACAGACAAGAACAAAGACGAAGAAGCTCTGAGGAAGCAAATTAATCAACTCACTCAAGAAAATAAAAAGCTCTTACAACACAACACCCAACTGTTGGATGAAAAAACTCATGCGATCATGAATTTTAATGCCAATCTCAATGTAATGGAGATGATGTGAATTACAATTTTCTAATTTTTTGAAAATAGAATATAACGAGAGAAATCAATCAGAGTCAAGATTTAAAGAATATTGGAAAGAGAGAAGCTGAGACTCAATATAAAGATGAAGTATCAGCACTAAAGAAAGATCACCAAGCTGTGCAAGAAAGTTTAAGGCAACAAGTAGGCTATTGCGATGAGACATTGATTAATAAGACTAACTAGTATGAACATTGGTTGAAAGTAAAGAATGATGAATTGGATCATTATGCTAAAAAGAGTCAAGAATATCAAAAGAAAAAAAAGTAATGAAGCTGGGGTGAGTAAATTCATTAATAAAAAAACAGGGAGCAGATAGATGGAATGAAAGGAGAGATGATGGAGATGTATAGAGTGATTCAAGCTCAAGAAAAGATTATTGAGAAAGTTGAAGGAGGAGCATATAGTGGAGGAATTCGATCTTTCCATATCCCGGGAAAAGATAAATGTCCTTTACCTAATAGACAGAAATATCCTTAGTAAGGATTTGATATGGAATTTGATTATTGATAAAAAAAAATAGTTTGTATAAGATTTTGGACGAAAAGAAGACAGAGTCAACAACCAAGACTTTATATAGAGATACCAAGGAAATGGATGAAGTGAAAGAAGATGATAAGATTGAAACGAGAAGATCCGTTGGAATGGGAATGAGTGCCAGCGCTTCTAAATCTCAAGGAAAGCTCACCGTATAGATATTGAAATATTAAGTTGAAAATTAAAAAAACTTCTAGATTATGGGAACTGGAACATCATTATCAAAGACAAGTGAGAAATTTGATGAAATAAAGGCAGTGGATCTTGAGTTGAATGTGAATAAGTTACATAATGAAGATTTGAGACGTTACGCCGAAAATGTTCGAAAACTTTGCAAGTAATTTGAGAAAACAGAAGAGATTTCTCTAATATAACCACTAGGGAACTGAAAGATAGAGAGAAGGAATTGAAGGAGCAAGCGCAGAAATTTGTGGATTTGAACGTTTATGGAGATATTCATCAGATAATAAAGGATAGAGATCAATATAAAAACTTATACAGAGAGGAATTCAAAAAGAATAATGATAACAAAATTATCATCGAGTCACAAAAAAGGCTCTTGAAAAGTACAAGCACAAATAAAATCGGAACCAATCTAAATTCTCAACCTATCTTACGTCCTCAAACCTCTGGTCATAGATAAGAGATAATCTTTGTGGGGTTTTTTTGTGTTGATGTTTTAGAATTATATTTGACTATCTATCTATATTTACATAGATTTCCACTATAATGATACATAAACAATTATTAATTTTCAAGAAAAGCAAATTGGCTATTGATTTTACATAATTGAACCATTGAATTGGAATTCCAATTTACAGTTAGAAAACTTGGATTTTGAGAATAAACCTCTTTGATAAAAATCTTGTGACGAAGATTATTTATACTATATTCAAAGAGCGTTTTTTCTTGGAATAAGTCCCAGACTTCGATTTTATTTTCACTATTTACAATGGCTAACCATTCTCCATTATTTTCTTGTTTTGCTGGAATAACATTTAATGAAAATGGATTTAGCCGGAGAGGATTTGGTCCAGTTTTCAAAGTTAATTTTGATTCGATAATTCTTTTCACACATCCGCCAGTGAGAGGATTCCAAATTTCGATGAAAATTTCATCACCAAATGCGATAATATTATTTTGAAGCTTGCCAGTTGCCACAATAAGCTGCTTTCTCTCATTTCCATCATTCACCTCAATCCCAGCCACTGATAAATAATATGCATTTATATTATATGAAATCTTTCTGATGAGCTTCTTCTGGACAAAATCCCAAACATGGATTCCTTTTCCTGCAACTATTGCGTTTTCGGGCATTCTAGCTAATTGTTTAATATCCTTTGAATAATCTGAGTGGAGCCCTTTGCCTGTTTGGAGATTCATAAATATAATCTCATTGATATGAATTCCAAGGTTTCGATCACATATGTATCTCCCTTTTCTTGCGTCAATAAACCAAATACCTCCAGATTCATTAATGATCATCCATGTGCTGATTTCCTTGAGCTTCTTGAGTTTTTTTGCTATTTCGGGCTGAAGTCCCCTTTTGGTATTTTGATCCATTAAATGGTAAAATGGATGAACATGCTCGATTTTGTAAATAAGTTTTCTTCCAAATGATAATTCTTCAGTGTTTAGTTCATAACGCTTTAGACATCTTTTTGCGAATAAATTATACAATCTTGCATGATTATTCACATGGAGAGTGAGCATGCAAAAATTGGGATCAGCAGCTTGTCCTTTTTTTGGTTTTTCATTATTATCAAAGCTTGAAGCTAATGATGAAAAATCAAAGTCTAGCAATTTATCTGTCAAAGGGAATCGATATGTCTGCACTGGCAACGCATGAGATAATGAGTAAATGTTGATAATTTGAGCTTCGTGGGCTATTGCGATAAACGTTGCAGATCGACCATTCTGGAAATGTTGGGTTGCCACCTTAAAGTGAGTTATCACTAATCTTTCTGGTAACGGGAAATTCTGAATTGGAGAAGCAGCGAATGTTCGAACAGCAGAATTGGCATCTGGGTCAGCCGCAGTTTCAACATTAATGTTTTCAGCAAA
>Ga0182738_1005047_pt1 | contig 14283 bp, 9 predicted proteins | sample eDN5th30CBELigMG_FD_128876 | JGI IMG/M metagenome (GOLD analysis project Ga0182738, IMG submission 128876) | Enriched Miracle-Growth compost microbial communities from Emeryville, California, USA - eDNA 5th pass 30_C BE-Lig MG (version 2)... ...
AAGGACCTCGCCCCCGTGTCGGGCGGCGTGTACTTCCCCAACGTGCTCGTGGTGCACAAGGGCGTGGGCGTGAAGACGCTGGCCGAATTCGTGCAGCTGTCCAAGGACAAGCCCGACAGCGTGGAATACGCCTCGACCGGCGCGGGCTCGGCCTCGCACCTGGCGGGCGAACTGTTCAACCAGCGTGCAGGCATAAACATGGTGCACGTTCCCTACAAGGGCGGCGCTCCGGCCCTGCAGGACCTGCTCGGCGAGCGCATCGCCAGCTACTTCGCCGCACCGCCCACGGCCATGCCGCACGTGGAGACCGGCAGGCTGATCCCGCTGGCCACCACCGGCCTGACCCGCCCGGCCTACCTGCCCGACATCCCCACGGTCGCCGAATCGGGCTATCCGGGCTTCGAGGCGCTCAACTGGTACGCCTTCGTCGCCCCGGCCAAGACGCCCGAGCCGCTGCTCGATCGCTGGAACCAGGAAATCGTCAAGGCGCTGAACGACCCGGAGGTGAAGGAAGCGCTCGACAAGCACGGCCTGTCTCCCCATCCCACCTCGCGAGCCGAGTTCGCGCAGTTCATGAAGAAGGAATACGACCAGTGGGGCGAGATCGTGCGCGAACGCAAGATCTCGCTGCCGTGATGCCGGGACACGGTTTGCAAGCCGCGAAGCAGGCATGCTATAGTCTCGCTTCTTCAGTTCCCCGATAGCTCAGTCGGTAGAGCGACGGACTGTTAATCCGCAGGTCGCTGGTTCGAGCCCAGCTCGGGGAGCCAACAAGAACAAGTCATTGGGCCGATCCCGCAGGGGTTCGGCCTTTTTCTTTCCGGGGCGGGCGGCGGCGCGGGCCGTCGATGGTGGCAGCGGCCCGCGGCCCATCCGTGGCGGCGGCGCCCAAGCCGCGAAATCTCTCACATCTTCACGTTCCGGTCATGCTGCGCCGCTAGGCACCGGCGCAAAGCCCGCCGCGCGTGCGGCTTTCTTTGGCAAGCCAGCCCCCCCGCGTTACATTCACGCCTGACATGAAACTGCCTCGGGGAGACCACGCATGCGCGCCGGTAGACAGCCGCCGCTCCATCCGGTTCCGGACGAGGCGCAGCGCTTGCAGGCGCTGGCCTCATATCATGTGCTCGATACGCCTGCCGAGGAGGACTACGACAGGCTGGTGCGGCTGGCGGCGCGGATCTTCGACGTCCCCATTGCGCTGATGTTCCTGCTCGGGCAGGGCCGGCTCTTCTTCAAGGCGCGGGTCGGCACGGCCATGGTCGAGCCGGCCTGCGACGCGGCGTTCTGCCGCGGCGTCGCCGCCGGCGGCGACGTGCGGGTGGTGACCGACGTCCTGGCCGACGCCGCGCCCGACGCCAGCGCGCTCGCGGTGGTCGAGCCGGCCATGCGCTTCTATGCCGGCGCGCCGCTGATCGACGGCGACGGCCACGTGCTGGGCGCGCTGTGCATCATCGACCGGCGGCCGCACGCCTGCTTTTCGGAAGCCGACCGGCAGACGCTGCGGGACCTGGCCGCGCTGGCCATGGAAAGGCTGGAGCTGCGCCGGCTGGAGGTCGCCCGGCAGAGCGGGGCGGAGCGCTTTCGCAAGATCGCCGAGACCTCGCCCGACGCCATCGTCTGCATGGACGCGCTCGGGCGCATCACCTTCTGGAACGAGGCGGCCGAGGACATCTTCGGCTACGGCGCCGGCCGGGCGCTGGGCGAGGACTTCGGTTTCCTGCTGCCGCCGTCCATGCGCCGGCGCTGCCGCGCGGGGCTGGCGCGCATCGCCGCGCGCGCGCCGCGTGCGCCGCGCGGCCACGTGCTGCCGGCGCACCGTACCGACCTGCAGGGCCGGCGCGCGGGCGGCGAGCTGTTCCCGCTGGAGATATCGCTGTCGGTCTGGCACGAGGACGGCGCGCCGGCCTTCGGCGTGATCGCGCGCGACGCGGGCAAGCGCCGGCGCAGCGAGCAGCGCCTGTTCAGGCTCGCCCACCTGGATTCCCTGACCGAGCTGCCCAACCGCGAGACCTTCCGCGCCGACCTGGACCGCATGGTGGCCGCAGGCCGCCCGCTGTCGCTGCTGCTGTTCGACCTGGACGGCCTGCGCGAGCTGCGCGGCCGCTACGGGCACGCCGCCGGCGGCGCGGTGCTGCGCGAGGTCGCCCGCCGGCTGAGCGCCGCCTTCGAGCAGGCCACGGTGGCGCGGCTGGGCGGCGACGAGTTCGTGGTGCTGCTGCCCGACGTGGTCGATGCCAACGCCATCACGGCGCTGGGCCGCGCGGCCATGGACGACATCGGCCGGCCCATCGCCATAGACGGCGGGCGCATGGCCGCGGTGGCCGCGCGGCTGGGCGTGGCACTGTATCCCATGCATGGCGAGACCGCGGCCGAGGTGCTGGGCAGCGCCGACCTGGCGCTCTACGAGGCCAAGCGCAGCGGCCGCAACGTGCACCGCTTCTTCGTGCCCGACCTGCGCAATGCCGTGCTGGAGCGCAAGAAGCTCGAGGCCGAGCTGCGCGTGGCCTGCCGCGAGGGCCAGCTGGAGCTCTTCTACCAGCCCCAGGTCGAGCTGCCGGGCCGGCGGGTGGTCGGCGCCGAGGCGCTGCTGCGCTGGCACCACCCGGTGCGCGGGCTGCTGGGCGCCAAGGACTTCATCAAGGTCCTGGAAGCCAGCGAGACCGCCGCCGAGGTGGGCCGCTGGATACTGGAGTCGGCTTGCCGCCAGGCGGTGCGCTGGCGCCAGGCCGGCGTGCCGCAGTTCCGCGTGGCGGTCAACCTGTTCGGCGCGCATCTGCTGAGCCCGGCGCTGGTGGACATGGTGGAGTCGGCGCTGCGCGACAGCGGCCTGTCCTACGACGGCCTGGAGCTGGAAATCACCGAGAACACGCTGCTGCACGAGGACGAGCGGCTGGTGGCTTCGCTGCGCCGGCTGCGCGACCTGGGCGTGGGCCTGGCCTTCGACGACTACGGCACGGGCTATGCCTCGCTGAGCCTGCTCAAGCGCCTGCCCATCACGCGGTTGAAGATAGACCGCAGCTTCATTTCCAACGTGGCCTCCGACCCGGAGGACGCGGCGGTGGTGCGCGCCATCCTGTACCTGGGGCGCAGCTTCCACCTGGCGGTGCTGGCCGAGGGCGTGGAAACGCCGGCGCAGGAGGCCTTCCTGTGCGCGCACGGCTGCGCCGGCGCCCAGGGCTATCTGTACGGCCGTGCCGTGCCCGCCGCGGAATTCCCGCTGGGCAGCCGGCAGCCGCCCGGCGCGGCATAGCCGCGGCCGCGGCTGCCGGCGCTGCGTTCCGCCCCCGGGCGGCGCGGCGCCGGGCCGGCCCGCGCGCAACATGGTATATACAGGAGTGCAAGGCGGGCTTCCTCCTTTTCCGCCGGACCGCAAGACCATGGCCAGCACTTTCGCCCCTTCCTCTTTTCCCGCCACGCCCGCGCGGGCGTGCAGCGCGAGGGCAGTTCCATGAGCGCGCCAGGCTCCGAACCCGACAAGCGCATCGGCGTGGTCGTCGTCACCGGCTTCCTGGGCAGCGGCAAGACCACGCTGATCAACCGCGTGCTGCAGGACGAGCGCATGCACGACACGCTGGTCATCGTCAACGAGATCGGCGAAATCGGCGTCGACCACCAGCTGGTGCGCCAGGTCGACGACAGCCTGGTCCTGCTGGAGGCGGGCTGCGCCTGCTGCAGCATGCGCAGCGGCCTGACCGACACCCTGCGCGACGTCTTCCTGCTCGCCCTGCAGAAGCGCATCCGGCCCTATGCGCGGGTGCTGGTCGAGGCCAGCGGCCTGGCCAACCCGGGTCCCATCCTGTTCACCCTGCAGCACGATCCCTTCCTGGCCGAGCGCTACGTCTACGAAGGGGCGGTCGCCGTGGCCGATGCGCGCCGCGTGGCGGACGAACTGCAGCAGCATCCCGAGGCGGCCCAGCAGATCGCGCTGGCCGATGCGCTGGTGCTGACCCGCGCCGACGCCATGGACGCCGCGCAGCGCGAGGAAGCCCTGGCCGCGCTGCAGGGCGTGCAGCCCGGCCTGGCCGTGCACGAGTCCACGCCCGCGCTGGACGCCGCCGGCCTGTTCCTGTCGCTGGGGCCCTACCGCGCCGGCCGCCCGCCGCGCCGGCTGGGCGGCTGGCTGCTGGGCGCGCAGCAGCCGGCCGGCCGCCATGCCGGGCACGGCAGCGTGACGGCGTTTTCCCTGCAGTTTCCCAAGCCGCTGATGCGCTCGCGCTTCTTCGCCGGCATGGCGCAGTTGCAGGAGCGCTACGGCACCGCGCTGCTGCGCGTGAAGGGCCTGGTGGATTTCGAGGGCGAGCCGCTGCCCTGCGTGGTGCACGGCGTGCACAGCCAGCTCTACCCGCTGGCCACGCTGCCGGCCTGGCCGGAGGGCGAGCGCTACACGCGGCTGGTCTTCATCGCCCAGGGCCAGGCCAGCGCGGCGCTGGAGGCCGACGCCCGCGAGCGGCTGCGCCAGGCGGTGTCGAACCGGCCCGGCTAAGGGGGGCTTCGTTCCATTGCGCCGCTGGGGCCGACGGCGCCGCCCTGGCTGATCTTGCGGCCGACCGTGCCCGTCCTGCGCCGGCCTTTCCCACGATAGGGTGGGTTGCGGTTATAATCGGCCTGTTCAGAAAAAGCTCGCCGGCCTTGCCAAGGCAGACCGGCAGGCTGGGCGGTAACCAGGGCGGCTTGCAGGGCGGGCCGATCCGTATCTGCCGGCCGCGCGGGGGCAAGACCACCCGGCAGGCTGGGCCGGCAGCGGCAAGCCAGCGCACGACCCAGGCTGCGCCGGGATCGCAAACCGCGGCGCGACGTCGGCAACCAAGAACGAACGGCGTCGCCCACCCAAGCAATCCGGACGGCCCCTGGAAGGGGCCGGGCGCTTGATCCGGGCGCTTATTTCTTTGGCACTTCTTGTCGTAACGGGCAGCGCAAGCGGGCTCCCATCGCCGCGCCGGCGCGCGCGCACGGGGTCCGCCGCATCCTGCGGGCGCGCCGTCGGGCCGCTTGCGGCCCGCCCGCCCGGTCCGGCCTTGCAGCCGCATCCCGGGGCCCGGCCCCGCGCGGCCGCCGCCGGCCTGTTCCGGCTTATTCGATTCGTGACGTTTTCGTATGTGGTGTTTGCGCAGTGCCCGATGCTGTATTGCCGGTTCGCCCATCCGGGGCAGAGCCTGTGGCGCGCATGCCGCAGGCGCGCGCCGGGGCGGGGCTGCCGGCGCGGCGTTCGGCCGTGCCCGTGCCCGTGCCCGTGCCTGCCGCGCCGGCCGCAATCCCATTGGCGAAACCCGCATCGGGCAAAACCGCGTTGCCCCGGACGGCATTGCCCGGAACTGCGCCGGCCAAAGCAAAAGGCCCGACATGGAGCCGGGCCTTTCGGTAGCACTTGCAGTGCTGCAAAACTGGTTGCGGGGGCAGGATTTGAACCTACGACCTTCGGGTTATGAGCCCGACGAGCTGCCAGACTGCTCCACCCCGCGTCTGAAGAATTGAATGATACCCCAGTTTCACTTGCCGTGCAAACGGCGGCACCAGAGAGGTAGCAAGAATCCATGACCGACAGCGAGGCGACCATCGTGTTGGAAACCGCACTGCTGTGCGCTTCCGAGCCCATGCCGCTTGCCGAGATGCGCAAGCTGTTTGCCGAGACGGAGTTCGATGCCCAGCGGGTGCCCGAGCTGCTGGAGTCGCTGCAGCAGGCCTGGGAAGGCCGGGGCATGGCGCTCGTGCCGCTGGCCGGCGGCTGGCGCTTCCAGAGCCGGCCCGCCATGCAGCGCCACCTGGAAAGGCTGAACCCGGAAAAGCCGCCGCGCTATTCGCGCGCGGTGATGGAAACCCTGGCCATCATCGCCTGGCGCCAGCCGGTCACCCGCGGCGACATCGAGGACATCCGCGGCGTGACGGTGTCGTCGCAGATCGTCAAGACGCTGGAGGACCGCGGCTGGATAGAAGTGATAGGCCATCGCGACGCGCCGGGCCGCCCCGCGCTGCTGGGTACGACGCGCCAGTTCCTGGACGACCTGGGCCTGCGCGCGCTGGACGAGCTGCCGCCGGTGGGCGAGGGCGACGTCGCCGCCGCGCTGGAGGGCCTGGACCTCGGGCCGCAGCAGGGGCAGGGCGGCGATGAAGGCCGGGCCGAGGGCGCCGAAGCGGCCGCGCAGCCCGACGGCGACGAGGCTTCGGCCACCGGCCAGGCCGACGTCCTGGCCCATCGCCCGCCGCCCGAGCCCGGCCAGCCCGAGCCGGAGCCCGGGCCCGATCCGCAGGTCGACCCCGATGCTCCGCCACGGCCGGAAATCGAGCCGGACGAGCCTGGCCCGGACGTGACGCCCGAGCCGCCGCAGCCGGAGATCGAGCCCGACGCCGACCCGATCGAGCAGCCCGAAGTGCCGGAGCTGCCCGAGACGCCGCCCGAGCTGCCGGGCCTGCCCGTCGAGCAGCCGGAAATCCCCGGCGGCCCCGACGAGGCGCCGGGCGGCCCGGTGCCGCCCGAGCTGCCGGGCCTGCCGCCCACGCCCGAAATATCGCCCCCGGCCGCGCAGCTGGCCGACGCCGGCGACAGCGATCCCATCCATCCGCCCCGGGGCTGAGGCGCAAGCCCGCCCCGGCGAGAAAAACCGAATCCGATTCCTTGGAGTCCCTCAAACACATGAACGAAGAACAGCAGCAGCACGCCGCCGAGCAGCAGCCGGCCGCCGCGCCGGCCGCGGCCGGCGCTCCCCAGGCCGAGGCGGCGCCGCCGGCCGGCGGCGCCAAGAGCCGCGGCCGCAAATTGCGCACCCCCTTCCGCCGCCGCCGCAACGATGCGGCGGAAGGCGCCGAATCCCCCGCCGCGGGCGAGGCCCAGGACGGGCGCGCCGCCGAGCAGGAGGCCGAGCAGGCCCTGGCCTACCTGGAGACCTCCTCGCGCACCCAGCAGCGCCTGGGCAAGTACCTGGCGAGCGACGCCGCCATGCCCAAGCTGCACAAGGTACTGGCCGACGCCGGCATCGGCTCGCGCCGCGAGATGGAAGAACTGATCGTGGCCGGCCGCGTGTCGGTCAACGGCGAGCCCGCCCACATCGGCCAGCGCGTCGGCCCCAACGACCAGGTGCGCGTCAACGGCAAGCTGGTCGCGCGCAGCAGCAGCAAGAAGCCGCCGCGCGTCATCCTGTACCACAAGCCGGCCGGCGAGATCGTCAGCCACGACGACCCGGGCGGCCGCGCCAGCGTGTTCGCGCGCCTGCCCAAGGTGCGCAACGGCAAGTGGCTGTCGGTGGGCCGGCTGGACCTGAACACCGAAGGCCTGCTGATCCTGACGACCTCGGGCGAGCTGGCCAACCGCATGATGCATCCCCGCTACGGCACCGAGCGCGAATACGCCGTGCGCGTGCTGGGCGAGCTGGACGACGAGCGCCGCCGCTCGCTGGTCGAGGGCATAGCGCTGGAGGACGGCAAGGCCGCCTTCGGCTCCCTGGACTTCCTGGGCGGCGAGGGCAGCAACCGCTGGTACCGCGTCACCCTGCAGGAAGGGCGCAACCGCGAAGTGCGGCGCATGTTCGAGGCGGTCGGCCTGTCGGTCAGCCGGCTCATCCGCACCCGCTTCGGCGACGTGGTGCTGCCGCGCAACCTGCGGCGCGGCCGCTGGGAAGAGCTGGACGCGAACCTGGTGACCGCCCTGCTGGTCCAGCTGGGACTGTTGCGCGAGGACGACGACGGCCACCGCGAGCGGCAGCCCCAGTCGCACGACAGCGCCCTGCCGCCCGGCTTCGGCACGCTGGAGCGCAACGGCATGAACGGCGCGCGCATCGGCCGGCGCGGCAAGCTGCAGGGCGGGCGGGCCAGGCCCGCCGATCCCCTGGGCGGGGCGGCGCCGGTCGCCTACAGCTCCGTGCTGACCATAGGCGGGGGCTATGCCAACGGCCATCCGCTGGCCGGGCAGGAAGGCGGCCGCAAGAGCGGCGGCCAGGGCCAGGCACGCGGCAAGGGCAAGCCCAAGGGGCCCGGCGCGCGCGGCGCGGCCGGCGCCGGCACGGGGGCGGGCACGGGTGCGGCCGGCAAGGCCCGGGCGGGCGCCGGCAAGGGCGGCAGCAAGGGGGGCCAGAAAGGGCCCCGGGCCGCCGGCGGCGCGAACGGCAACGGCAATGGAAACGCCAACGGCAACGCCGGGGGCAACGGCAATGGCAACGGCGGCCAGGCCAAGCGCGGCCGCGCCCAGCAGCGCCGCGGCCAGGGTGGCGGCGGTGGCGGCGCGCGCGGCGACGACTGGCAGCCGCGCAGCGCCTCGGCGCACGAATCCCGGCTGGGTTTCATCCGCAACCGTTGAAGCGGGGGCGCAGCCGGGGCGGCCCGTTGCGCCGCATCCGGCCGCCGCTGGAGCCGGCGATCCAAGAAAGCCGGTAAATACCCGGCTTTTCTGATAAAATCAATGGTTTTCATGGCTTAGCACATCGGGTTTCCAACCCGCTTTCGCCAGACGGGGCCCGCGGGCGTTCATCGAAGCGCGCCGCGGCTTTGCCGTCCAGGCGCCCGGGCAGCGAGGGGCGGCGCGCCGGGGCAGCATGGCGAGGGCAGGGCCGGCACACGAGGCGGGCGGCACAAGAATCATGCGCGTACAACAGCAAGACGGCCGGCGTCGCGTCGTGCTGTCCGGACGGCGCGACGAGATGGGCTGGGCTTGCAGCCCATTTTTTTTGAGTGTATGACTGACCTATACGCATTGACCGAGCAGGCGCTGGCCGGCATGGACGTCGAACTCGTCGACGTCGAGCGTGCCGCCATGGGCCTGCTGCGCGTGACCATCGACCGTCCGGGCGGCGTGCGCATAGAGGACTGCGAGCAGGTGTCGCGCCAGCTGTCGCGCGTCTACGAGGTCGAGAACATCGACTACTCGCGCCTGGAGGTCGGCTCGCCCGGCGTGGACCGCCCCCTGCGCAGCGAGGCGGATCTGCGCCGCTTCGCCGGCGAGCGGGTCGAGATCCGGCTGCGCGAGGCGCGCGACGGGCGCAAGGTCTTCTCGGGGCTGCTGCGCGCGCCCGCCGACGCACACACGCCCGAAGCGGCGCCCGCGGGGGCGGCCGTCTTCGGTCTGGAATTTGAGGCAAAGAAGGACGACGTCCAGAAGCTGGATTTCACGTTCGACCAGATCGAGCGAGCCAAGCTGGACCCTGTTCTGGATTTCAAGGGCAAAAAGCGATGAGTCGCGAAATTCTTCTGTTGGTCGATGCCTTGGCGCGCGAAAAGAACGTGACGCGCGAGGTGGTGTTCGGAGCCCTGGAAAGCGCGTTGGCCTCGGCCATGAAGAAGCGCTTCAAGGAAGACGCCGACATCCGCGTGTCGGTCGACCGCGATACGGGCGACCACGAAGGCTTCCGCCGCTGGCTGGTGGTGCCCGACGAGGCCGGCCTGCAGGAGCCCGACCAGCAGGAAATGCTGTCGGACGCGCGCGACCTGGTGCCCGACATCCAGGTCGGCGAATACATCGAGGAAGCCCTGGAGCCGGTCGAGTTCGGCCGCATCGGCGCGCAGGCCGCCAAGCAGGCCATCCTGCAGAAGATCCGCGACGCCGAGCGCGAGCAGGTGCTCAACGACTTCCTGGACCGCGGCGAGACCATCATCTCCGGCACGGTCAAGCGCATGGACAAGGGCGACGCCATCATCGAGACCGGCAAGATCGAGGCCCGCCTGCCGCGCTCGGAAATGATCCCCAAGGAAAACCTGCGCGTGGGCGACCGCGTGCGCGCCTTCGTGCTCAAGGTCGACCGCACCGCGCGGGGCCAGCAGGTGATCCTGTCGCGCACCTCGCCCGACTTCATCCGCCAGCTGTTCGAGAACGAAGTGCCCGAGATCGAGCAGGGCCTGCTGGAAATCAAGGCGGCCGCGCGCGACGCGGGCGTGCGCGCCAAGATCGCGGTGGTGGCCTACGACAAGCGCATCGATCCCATCGGCACCTGCGTGGGCATGCGCGGCTCGCGCGTGACCGCGGTGCGCAACGAGCTGGGCGGCGAGCAGGTCGACATCGTGCTGTGGTCGGACGATCCGGCCCAGTTCGTCATCGGCGCGCTGGCGCCGGCCAACGTCGAGTCCATCGTGGTCGACGAGGACCGCCACGCCATGGACGTGGTGGTCGACGAGGAAAACCTGCCCAAGGCGATCGGCGCCAAGGGGCAGAACGTGCGCCTGGCTTCCGAGCTGACCGGCTGGCAGATCAACATCATGACGCCCGAGGAAAGCCAGAACCGCCAGGAGCAGGAACGCGCCGGCATGCGCCAGATGTTCATGGCCAAGCTGGACGTGGACGAGGAAGTGGCCGATATCCTGATCGACGAAGGCTTCACCGGCCTGGAGGAAATCGCCTACGTGCCGATGCAGGAGCTGCTCGAGATCGAAGCCTTCGACGAGGACACCATCAACGAGCTGCGCAACCGCGCCCGCAACGCGCTGCTGACCGAGGCCATCGCCCAGGAAGAACGCCTGGAAAGCGCCCAGGACCTGCTCGAGCTCGAAGGCATGACCGCCGAGCTGGCGGCCAAGCTGGCCGAGGGCGACGTCTACACGCGCGACGACCTGGCCGAGCTGGCCACCGACGAGCTGGCCGAGATGGCCGGCATCGACGAGCAGCAGGCCAGCGAACTGATCATGCGCGCCCGGGCCCATTGGTTCGAAGGCGACGAATCCGCCGCTTGACGCTTAGTGAGGTTGCCACGAACTCACCACTGAATGCAGAACATAGGGAAGAGAGCCTAATGTCGAGTAATACCGTCGCCCAGTTCGCTACCGAGCTGAAGATGCCCGCCAACGTGCTGCTGGACCAGTTGCGCGTGGCCGGCGTTGACCTCAAATCGGTCGACGATGCCGTCACCGATGGCGACAAGGCGAAGCTGCTCGAATCGCTGCGCCGCGCGCACGGGGCGACCGAAGGGAAGAAGATCACCCTGACGCGCCGGCAGACTTCCGAGATCCGCCAGGCCGACGGCTCCGGCCGCTCGCGCACCATCCAGGTGGAGGTGCGCAAGAAGCGCGTCTTCGTCAAGCGCGACACCGCCGAGATGCTGGCCGAGGCCAAGGCCCAGGCCGCCGACGCCGCCGAGGCCGACGCGCAATCCGACGCCGCGGCCGACGCCGCGCCCCAGGCTGCCGAGCCGGCAGGCAGCCCGGCCGCGCCCGAGCCCCAGGCCCGCGTCGCCGAGGCCGCCAGCCCGGCCGCCGAGGCCCCGGCCGCCGCCGAGCCCGCGCCCGAGGCCCGGCCCGAGCCGGCCGCCGCCCAGGCCGCCGAAGCCGCCGCGCCTGCCGAGGCCGCCGCGCCCGAGCCCGAGGCGCCGGCCCAGCAACCGGCCGCGCCTGTCGAGCCTGCTGCCGAGCCCGTCCAGGAAGCCGCGCCCGCGCCCGCCGGCGAGGCGCCGGCCGAAGCCCAGGCGCCGGCTGCTGCCGAGCCGGCCGCGCCCGAGGCCGCCCAGCCGGCCGCCGCAGGCCAGGAATCCTCCGCCGCCGACCGGGAAGCCCCCGCTGCGGCCGAAGCCCCCGCCGCCACCCGGACCCGGGGGCCCGCCCCTGCGTCCAGGCCCGGCGAGCGCCGCGCGGCCCCTGCGGCGCCCGCCGCTTCCTCGCCGGACCGCGACGAAGCCAGGCGAGCCGCCGAGGCCGAAGCCGCCGCGCTGCGCGAAATGCTCAACCGCCCGCGCAAGGTCCTGCGCGCGCCCGAGCCGGAAAACCCCGCGGCGCCGCTGTCGGGCACCCTGCACAAGCCGGCTGCCGCCGCCAAGCCCGGCGTCAAGAAGGACAAGGACGCCAAGCCCGGCGTCGCCGGCAAGAAGGTCATCAAGACCGGCGAGGTCGCCTCGACCTGGTCGGACGACGCCTCGCGCAAGAAGCCGGCCGAGCGCCGCGACGCGCCCCCGGGCGGCAGCCGCGACGGCTGGCGCGCCGGCGGCAAGGGCGGCCGCGGCGGCCGTGGCCGCCAGCAGAGCCACCAGCAGGACCGCAACCAGCAGGCGCAGGCCGAGTTCATCGCCCGCGAAGTGCACGTGCCCGAGACCATCACCGTGGCCGACCTGGCCCACAAGATGTCGATCAAGGCGGCCGAGGTCATCAAGCACTTGATGAAGCTGGGCCAGATGGTCACCATCAACCAGGTGCTGGACCAGGAAACCGCCATGATCCTGGTCGAGGAAATGGGCCACAAGGCGATCGCCGCCAAGCTGGACGACCCGGAAGCCTTCCTGGACGAGACCCCGCACGAGGAAAGCGAGGCCCAGCCGCGCGCGCCCGTGGTCACCGTCATGGGCCACGTCGACCACGGCAAGACCTCGCTGCTGGACTACATCCGCCGCGCCAAGGTCGCCGCGGGCGAGGCCGGCGGCATCACCCAGCACATCGGCGCCTACCACGTCGAGACCGACCGCGGCATGGTGACCTTCCTGGACACCCCGGGCCACGAGGCCTTCACGGCCATGCGGGCGCGCGGGGCCAAGGCCACCGACATCGTCGTCCTGGTGGTGGCCGCCGACGACGGCGTGATGCCGCAGACGCGCGAAGCCATCCACCACGCCAAGGCGGCCGGCGTGCCGCTGGTGGTGGCGGTCAACAAGATCGACAAGCCCGAGGCCAACCCGGACCGCGTCAAGCAGGAACTGGTCGCCGAGGAAGTCGTGCCGGAAGAATACGGCGGCGACGTGCCCTTCGTGCCCGTGTCGGCCAAGACCGGCCAGGGCATCGACGACCTGCTCGAAAACGTCCTGCTGCAGGCCGAGATCCTGGAGCTGACCGCGCCGATCGACGCGCCCGCCAAGGGCCTGGTGATCGAGGCGCGCCTGGACAAGGGCCGCGGCCCGGTGGCCACCATCCTGGTCCAGAGCGGCACGCTGTCGCGCGGCGACGTGGTGCTGGCCGGCGCCAGCTACGGCCGCGTGCGCGCCATGCTCGACGAGAACGGCAAGCCCGTGGCCTCGGCCGGCCCCTCCATCCCGGTGGAGATCCAGGGCCTGACCGAAGTGCCCGCCGCCGGCGACGAGCTGATGGCGCTGGCCGACGAGCGCAAGGCGCGCGAGATCGCCCTGTTCCGCCAGGGCAAGTTCCGCGACGTCAAGCTGGCCCGCCAGCAGGCCGCCAAGCTCGAATCCATGTTCGACAACCTGGGCGAGGGCACGCAGACGCTGCCGCTCATCGTCAAGACCGACGTGCAGGGCTCGCAGGAAGCCCTGGTGGCCGCGCTCACCAAGCTGTCCACCGACGAGGTGCGCGTGCAGGTGGTGCACGCGGCGGTGGGCGGCGTCTCGGAGTCCGACGTCAACCTGGCCATCGCCTCGGGCGCCGTGGTCATCGGCTTCAACGTGCGCGCCGACCAGGGCGCCAAGAAGCTGGCCGAATCCAACGGCGTGGACCTGCGCTACTACAACATCATCTACGACGCCGTGGATGAGGTGAAGGCGGCCATGTCCGGCATGCTGGCCCCGGAAAAGCGCGAGGAAGTCATCGGCCTGGTGGAAATCCGCGAGGTCTACTCCATCTCGCGCATCGGCAACGTGGCCGGCTGCATGGTGCTCGACGGCCTGGTGCGCCGCGACGCGCAGGTGCGCCTGCTGCGCAACAACGTGGTCCAGTGGACCGGCCATCTCGAATCGCTGCGCCGCTTCAAGGACGACGTGCGCGAGGTGCGCGCCGGCTTCGACTGCGGCCTGACGCTGCGCGGCAACAACGACATCCAGGTCGGCGACCAGCTCGAGGTCTTCGAGATCAAGGAAGTCGCCCGGACGCTGTAGGCCTCGATGACCCGCCACAAGACCAAAGCCATCCCCGGCCGCAACCTGCGGCTGGCCGACCAGATCCAGAAGGATCTGGCGGCCATCATCCAGCGCGAGATCGACGTCGCGCGGGCGGGGCTGATCACGGTCAGCGGCGTGGAGCTGTCGCCCGACTACGCCCACGCCAAGGTGTATTTCACCGTGATCGGCGGCGAGCCGGCCGCCGCCGCGGCGCTGCTCAACGAGAAGGCCGGCTGGCTGCACTCCCAGCTCTACAAGCTGCTGCACATCCACACCGTGCCGACGCTGCGTTTCGTGCACGACGAGCAGATCGCCCGCGGCATGGAGATGTCCCGGCTGATCGACCGCGCCAACCGGCCCGGCGTGCGCGCCGACGACCCGGACGACGCCGACGGCCCCGACGACCCCGAACCCGAGGACAGGCCCTAGGGCCGTCGTCGCCTTTTCCGGCAGGATTTTCGACGATGGCCAAGAGACGCGGGCGCCTGCTCGACGGCGTGCTGTTGCTGGACAAGCCCGAGGGCCTGTCGAGCAACCACGCCCTGCAGCGCGCCAAGCGCACGCT
>Ga0182738_1005049_pt1 | contig 14280 bp, 12 predicted proteins | sample eDN5th30CBELigMG_FD_128876 | JGI IMG/M metagenome (GOLD analysis project Ga0182738, IMG submission 128876) | Enriched Miracle-Growth compost microbial communities from Emeryville, California, USA - eDNA 5th pass 30_C BE-Lig MG (version 2)... ...
AGACTTGATTTCCTTTTGGCTGGTGAATGTTTGTCTTGTGGTAGATATTTGATTGAAACCATTACGCTTGGATTTGATTTGGACGATAAGGTTAGAAGAGAATGGGAAATTTAGTTGGAAATATAATTTCATAAAAAAAACCTTAGTATTTGTCATTCATAATCAACTCATTTACATAATAATCATCATTATCATCAGAAAATTATTGTTTTATTTGGATTAAAAATAAAAAATAAAAATCACTTCTCTCTCTTGATTTAGTCTCGTTTATTTAACAACAATAAATTTGAATTTTTCAAAAGAATTTCTTTCAATGTCTCTTCAAAGTAACTACGCTTCTTACTATTGGAATCCGACTCAACGTGACCATACAACAAATCTCTCGGAACCAATATCAATTAATCTACCTCCAGATTCGTGCTCTTTAACTTCAATTCATGTTCAAAATTCTTATGCAATTGCTCGATCAGGTAAGAATTATTGACGTAATTCAGAAAGCAAAAGTGAATAGGCAAAAAAGAGCTCTGGGTCTGGGGATCTCCAGAAAAAAGAAATCCTGAAAATGAAAATACCTATGTTGATCCAAATTATCTATTCAATAGAATTCCCAAAAAGCTCTCTCTTGGCAACCTTGAAGGAAGAGTAATCCAAATTGCTTGTTCCAAGAACTCTTGTCTCATATTAACTGGTATCATAAATCAAACTCTCCCAAACTCTAACTTACGTTTATCAGAGAATGGAAATGTCTACAATTGGGGATATAATTATATTGGTGCAACAACAGCTTATACAACGCTTGGCTTGCCAAGTAATAATTTATTCTGGGATGAAAAGCCAAACTTGATCAAATCTCTTGCTGCCAAAAATCTTTTTATTGTCGATGTTTCAATCAATAATGACTACGCAACAGCTATAGATGGTAAAATTCTCTTGATTTTTCTATCCTAATTGTTTTACTAGTTTTGGGAAAAGCATACGTATGGGGATCATGTCCACTTGTCAATCACCAAGACTTTGCCTACATTGACAAAGACCAAGCCGTTCAAGAATTTAAAGATGGCAAGAATAAATTCAAAAAATGTGTCGGATCTACCAACACTCTATTTTTCCTCACCTATGAAGGACAATTTTTATATTATGGACATTTTGGAGAGAAATCTCAAAATCTTCAAATCAAAAGTCACCCAATATTGCAGTCTACAAACTTTACAAACATTCAAAGCACTGATTTGTCCATTCCTCTTGTCCTTCTTTTAAACAAAAGTAAGAAACTTTTTTTGAGAGACTATTCTAAAAATTTTTCTATCAAGCTGGAACATTGAATCTTGTTTATAATCAGAGTTCAATTGTCTCATTCAATAAACCTCATTATTTTTCTTTCCAAAGTTACCAGATATATCCCTATTCGATTCGAGCAATCGCCAAAGGTTCATTTCTTCAAATATTCGATATTAGAGAATAAATAGATCGAAGAACAAAGCGTTTGTATCTTTATGAATGGAATTACAAAATTCAGTCTCATCAAATCCAAGTCAAAACTCAAGATTCATATATTTACGAATTAAATTCTGATTATTCTGAACCTTTCAATCTTTGCCCATGCTCTCATCCTGCTATCACTCCATTTCTTTACAGTACCCATTTCTTCAATTCTCCCTTTTTCCTCATTCCACTCTAGGCCCTCCCGACTCCAACTCTGGTTTTGGTGATACACAACGAATTTATGAACCCAAGGTAATGACTGCAAGAAGGACCGACTCTAGACGCTCTTTATCAAATTCAACCAGACTTCTTCAAGACCAGATTTCCACAGCAAGAGGACACATTACCCAAAGAGATCCAGACTCTCGAGTTCCTCGATATTTTGGACATCAAATCCATGATGTCACTCCCACCATTGATTACTTTGAATGCAGTGATTCTAAAATTCACCAAAATATACCTGAAAAAGACAACATTGAAGAAACCAAAGCAACTGAGAATATAATAAAATCTTTTAGTCGCATATTACCACCCGCAAATCTTGAAATGGATAATTCGGATGCTTGTAGCCTCCTGAGTAGTGAAAATGCTCTTTTCGAAAAAGAAAGTCCTATTTCTCAACAAGGAGACAACTCTTGCAAAAGTATGATTTCGCATAGTAGAATCCAGTCAGAATTACCTCCATCAAGCAATAACAACTCTTTGCTCAATGCCTCAAAATCAATGAAACGAAGTTTCGCTCTTCCTCTCCAAGCGATTCATAATATCAGTTATATTAAAGAGAATCCAGACAAACACAAATCTTCCCTTGATATGCCGGTCCCCAGAGTGAGTACCAGAAGAGCAGAACATATGCTTGATTTACGCCAGAAAAAGTCAAAGGCTTCGATCGCAAATGAAAGTATGCTCAAAGAAAATGTTCCAGTTTCAACAAGTGCCAGAGTTTCTGAGAGTATTAGTCAAAACTTCAGAGCTCCCTTATCCACTACAATGCTTGCTACCACTAATAATAATGTGACGAATCCTCGCACAATGGAAAAGAAACTTTGGGTCGAATATTTCAAAAAGAGTTTCCAAAAACATTATAATCAGGCCCTTTCCTTCCAAAATTCAAAAACTGGAGATGATTCTCAGCTCAAACAAAATTATGATACCCCTCAAGAAAATCAACAAGACCAAGATGAGTCACTCGATGTAATTAAAAATATGGCTCTCAAACTTAAAAGCATAAACAATGTTTTCCTCAACTTATTTAAATTATCCAAACGAATGTAAATTTTTTTGGTATTCTCTTCTCATCATAATAAATTAGAAAAGAGTATGGTTTTAAGAAAGTTCAAAAAGAAAGTGTTCTCAATAGATACATGGAAAACTCCTCACAACAGTTGATATGGACTTGTTTTACTCGTACAATTCAGAAAAAGATTGACTTGAATAAAGCCAAAGGTATTATTGAATATCTATGAAAACTTATGATTTTTAGCTTTTGGTCAAATTCTTGCTTCTCACGAAAGAAAAATGGCTTTTCAAAAATACAATCAGATCCAAGGCCTTCTGAAGAACTCTCAACAAAACAAGTTTCAAATAAATTATTTCCACAGTATTCTCAACAAATTTATTTTGAGACAAAAAAGTCAATCATTCAAAACATTACAACTCTTTTCTCATCAATCCAAGAGCAGAAAAATCAACATTTCAAAAGATTATTATCAGATTCAACGATTTATTGACAAAATAACTCAGGTTTCCCAAAGACCAGCATGGCAAAAGCTGTGGAAACTTTCTCGACACTCAACTCAGAAAAAGCTAGCTTTTGATAAAATTTGCCGAATTTTTAATGTTAGAATTCTGGAGCAAACAAAAAGTGCTTTTCGGTCCCTTAAATTTTACACTCCGCCCGTCAAAATCCTTATTCAAAGACATAAAAGTGTTGATCGGTGTTCTAACCGACCATTTAGTCATCGGCCAAGTTATGATCATAGGCTTGGAACGATCGATTCTACTAGAATTTGGAACCAAAGGAACTATTTGAATCAAGTCAAACTTGAAAATCTTGTCAATATTCTCTCAAGGCTCAAAAGAAGAAAACTTTTCCTTACTTTTCTCGTTTTCAAAAAACTCCCAGCCCCAAGAAAGAACCCCAAAGTTAGCCGAAACAAACCTATGTTGAAAGAAAATCAACTCAGAATTTTGAAAAAATTGGGCAGAAAAATTGAATCAAAAAGAAGAGAAATCTTGATTGAGGCTTTGTACGAATTAATCAAATACTCTTACCATAAATTCATGAATCATTATGGTAACTTGGATAAATACAGAAAATCCATCAACACTGCCAGATATTAGTTGGAAAATATTCATCCCTTTTTTGTATCTTTATTTAGTATTCTTTCCATCAAGTTATCTTCTGGCCTCGCCGTCATCGTTAAACTTAAGAATGTACGATTCAGTTACCATTGACTCTACTGTATTTTAAATTATTCAAGATTGGGCCTAATCTGGCCTGAAGAAAACTGTATTCTATTTTTGGTTCGGAAAATTCGAGAGTATTAAAATATAAATCTCTATATTTAACACTTGGGCTTTATTAGTAGGCAAATAGAGTTTGACAAACAAAAAATATTTTTTTCATTCCTAAAAAAAATGTCTCATCCTCAAGACTTTAATACTTTCAAAATTTACTCAAAGGTCGCAGAAGACCTTCAAAACGCAAACCCTATCATCTCTTATTATCTCAAAACTTACACCCTCAACAAAGCCTTAGAGTATCTAAAACATGAACGTAGTCAAGGAAAAGACGTCTCAGACAGGACGCAAGAAATTAAAGTGTGGCTCCAAGACTTGGAAAACCTTAAAGGTCGTCTTGACAACCAGCTTAGTGATAAAGAACATTGCAAACAGCTTTTTAAAGATTTTACACAAAATCTTTTTCAAAAGAGCGATTACGATTACAGAACTGCCAATTATAGCAGAACTCTTGCTCGTGATTTCTTGTATGTCAGCGTCTTATTTGATGCCTGGGAATTGTTAGGTGCTCAGACTGAAGAAACCAAAGATAAAAGTATATTTTTATTGTTCAGATTTTCTGACTAAACTCTCCTTAGAAAATTATTCCAACCAAGCAAGATTCAAGATCATGGAGACCCTCGCAAATGGTACTAAGCCAGTACCTATTCCTCAACCAGGCATAAGTAATTTTTTCTCATTTTTTTATCATGCTGATCTCTTCTAGATCAAAATCAAGCTCAACCTTTTCAGCCCACTCAGCCTTCTCAACCTGTGAATCAAGGAAAAAAGGAGCCTGAAAATTTGGTTAAACATGACGGACCTGTTGATCCACTGGCAAAAATCAATTTTGCTTTAACTGAGTCCATTGTTGTTCCCCAAACTTCAATTGATAAATTCCTCAACACAAATGGCAAAAAACCAGAAACTCAGCCCGCAAATGATGCTCATCTCCATCCTAATCAGCTCAACCCTAATCCCCCAAATCAGTGGGGAGGCATGCGTGTTGGAAAAAGTATGACCATTGATGAAAATGCTCCTGGCGCAAATCAACAAATTCCTCATCAGGATCCACATCAACAAATTCCCCACCATGATCCACACCAACAAATTCCTCACTATGATCCACAATTCATTCATCCTCCTCTTATTCGGCAAAAAACACCTCCTACTGTTTTCTATGCCCCAAGACAACACCCAAATCTTCAACAACCTCATGTCAATGATTCACAAACCGAAGCAAAAATAGAAAGTCGAGAAGAAAATTTAAAACATTATATCCTTGAAACTCCAGGAGGACCTTCTTCCCAAGATCATCATCATCATCCAAAACCAAAGATAGATACTCCCGAAGAGAATGTAAAACATTATGTCCTTGAAACTCCAGGAGGACCTTCTTCCGAAGACCAGCCTGAAACAAAGCTCGAATCTCATGCCGAGAATTTGCAAAACCTTTCCAAGGCATCACAAAACCTTCCAGAAGAAAAGATTGAAGAACCTCATCAAGGAGAAGAGACTTCTCAAAATCATTCTCATGAAGAGAACTTCCAAAACCTCTCCAAAATAAAAGAAGGAACTTCAGAAAATCATTCTCATAGAGAAAATTTCCAAAATCTTTCCAGGATATCAGAAGGTCCTTCACACAGTGAATCTATGTCAAAGCTTGAAGTCATTCCAGAAAATCCTACTTCAGTCTTCCCAAGCCATCGATCCCAACATCTCAGCTCCATTCTCCATGAATCTCACATCTCTTCACACCAAGGAGATAATACAGAAATTCCTGTTATCTTGGAAGATGATAAACCTGAAGAAAGTATAATTCCTTCTAATCATCAAGAACTTCAATCCCAAAATTTGGAATCAATCCAACTTGATGTTCAAAACAAATCCATTGTCCAAGAAAAGCCAGAAAATCCATCAATTCATGATTCTCACGTTCCCTCAAATACCCAATCAGTTTTCAACCAAAATCCAAGCGTTTTTCAAAGTAAAATTCCAGAATCATCAGCAGAAGGCCAATCCAAAAACCTTCATGTTGATCAAAATCTAGAACATGAAAATCTCGATCCAAATACCCAATGTCAAGCCCAAAATGATAAAGTTTTGAAATGTAAGGGAGTCAAAGATATTTGCTTAAAAGCAATCATTGATCTTAACACAACTAATGTCAAAGAAGCTCGACAAAAACTTCAACAAGCTTTACAAATTCTCAATGAAATGGAATAAAGAGTTGATATTTTCTGTATATAAATTATTAGTATTATAAATTAATTTGATTATAATGTCTTAAGACACTTGGTAAAGAAAAATAAATTCAATTTTCGGTCTCGATAAAACCATTTTTACTTTATAAAAGTTTAGAAAAGTATTTTATTCAAAAGCACCTGGAGGGATTAATTTCACAGAATCCAGTGCTGATAGGTCCTGATAAGATTCCTCTTTCAGTATTTCTGAAAGCCCAAGCATTTAGTCTCTGAAAAACAGAGAGCTTATCAGTATGATTATTTGAAGCCTGAGACCAGGCTTTTTCACCTAATGATGCTGCTCGAGGAAAGATACGTCCGATCACCACAGCATCATTCACCATTTCACTCCACATACAAGCTTCTAGCCCAAGAATTTGGCCTTCAATAGAAGCATCGACCTGGAAACTATAGATGTCAAGCCAAGTATGCATTGGATCCCAGGTAAAAGAGTTCCCAAAAGAATTTCCAAACCCACTGTCAAAATAAAAGTAGTCATAATTTGATAGGATAAATTTGTTCTTGGGAAATCTGCCTAGGTGAGAATACAAATCAAGAGTATTCCCCCACCATTGGAGAATCTCTTGAGGCAGAAATTCCAAATAGGCTGCAGTATCAGAGTTAAGCCAATAAATACGAGTCTTGGTCTGATTCACAACTTCCCTCTCTCTGTTCACATAGTAGTTGAATAATCCACCAAAATCTTTGATATGGTTTTTTACCATAAAATTCTCTTTATCAGTATTGTTCCAACAATAAGGATCCACTTCATCACTTCCCAAATGAACAAACTCCCATGGGAAATACCCATCTAAATCTTTAAAAAGGTCTTTCAAAAATTGGTAGGTTTGTCCGAGAGGGTTCCAAGGGTTCGATTTGAAAATGGCCCGTCAGTTGTACAATTAATCAAATTTGCTACTTCAGGAGCTTGTGACCATGATCTCACATGTGCAGGACTATCAAGCTCGGGAATAATCCTGATGCCTCTCACATAAGCATAATCAATAATCTCTTGAATATCTTGCTTTGAATACACTTGCTTGGATAAGAAGGACCCAAATTTTGTCAAATTAGGATGTGAAGGGAAGAAGAAAGGAAAGCTATCAGAATCAGCCAAATGCCAATGGAAGACATTCAGTTTTGAAAACATCATTCCATCGAGAATTTTCAAAATATTTGTTTTAGAAATAAAGTGCCTTGAAGTATCAAGCATTAATCCTCGATGCGGAAATCTTGGAGCATCAGAGATTTGGATCGGTGTCGAGCTGATAGAAAAGGTCCCATTTTGCTTTTTACTGATTAATTGTGAAAAAGTTTCTAATCCTCGTAAAGCCCCAACGTAGGTTTCAGCAGTGACGACAAAATTCCCATCTTCAACTCTCAATGAATAAGATTCATCAACATCCAAATCCATTTGGACCTTATTGATATCCTTAATTTCAAAGTTCAAGACATTATTTGATTTTCCAATAAAGTTTCCTTGGTTTGAATTATTTTTTTCCAAACACTCTGCACCAGAAAACATGTATCCTTTGTAAGCTTCAAAAACAGCTGGAATATCTTTTTCTGGTCCATTATTATTAATATTAAAAGAAAAGTGGCAGGAATCATCAATGACAATATCAATATCTCCAAAAGAATATGAAGCGGGAAATGGCCAAAGTAAATGCGGAATCGAGCTATTTTGTTGGTATAAACTTGTTATCCTGATTATCCCAGCAAAAAGGATAGTATAAAAAATTACACTTTTTGCCTTGAGCATGACTAATATTAAATTTAATCAAGTATTTTTCTTATATGAAACAACATATGGTGGACTATTCTAAACTTGATAAATTCTGTTTTCTTTTTGCTCAGGGTGGGAACTTTCCAAGGTATCAATCTTATTATTCAAAAATATCTTCAGAAAAGACACACCTAGAGTCTCTCTCGCTTTCTACTGTCTATTTTCTAGTTCGCTATGTGGTTGGATAGCGGACAAAGTCTTTGAATCCAATAAGGAAAAACTTTTTGTCCAAAGTTTTAGTTTGCTAAATAGGTTTATATAGATTTCACATTTTCATGCCGAAAGAGAATCCTCATAATCTTATGAACCAAAATCTCTCCGATTTGAAGTCTTTAAATTTCTTAGTCTTCATCAACATCATCAAAAACTAAACATTTGGAAAAGAATTGACAAATCGAACTGAATTTTTGGAGAATAAAATAATACGAACTAAAGCCAATGAAAGATTGGAAAGTTCATTTCATCTCAATGTATGCCTTAAACCCTGATGCACTTCATATGAATTTCCCGTTAGTCTCAATCATCTTTGAAATTTTTTTTTCAAAATTTTGAAGCCAAATAAACTCATTATCACATCTACAATATGTTCTAACCAACACCCAAAATCTTTCTTCCAGTAATGAGTAATTGAAATTAAACAATGTTTCTTCATATTTTCATGCACAGCTAAGTTTGAGTTCTAATTAAAATTTAATCGTCTGATGATGAGAGGATTTACAAATCTGATTAAATCTTATATGAAGTGCTCAATTCAAAAAATTATACTCAGTGTAATTTTGGTCAATACCTCCTTTCCAAAATTGAACCCATGACACTCTTCTCAATCGACTCATTCATATCTAAAAAATTCACAGTCCAGGAAAAATCTTTCATCTCCCTCTTTTTTATGAAAAATGTTGTTAAATTAGAGGTTCCAATTAAAGGTTCAAACTTTTTTATAAGCAAGTTGATTCGAATTGAAATGAATTGGTCAAATTTCACATTTCTAAGTGAATTTTGAATGCAAAACTAATTCCCGCTAATTTGTATTCATGGTTTCAAATTCAAATCTCATCCCAAGCACCTCAAAGAGATCTCGACTTAACCCCTTTCACGAGGGATAGTGATTGAATGCTTTTGTGAACCTCATCCCGAAAGAAAAGTTCTTCTAATTTATTAATTATCCAAAGATCTTCCTCACACACACAGCATAATTAAAATATAATTATATTTTGATTAACAAGTGCACTTCACAGCACTGCACATCGCAGCATACTATATAATTAAGGTTTGTAATTTTGTCATATAATTTAATTTATTAAATCATTTTATTGAATTCTGCTCATGAATCGTTCTCCTGCTGAACAAGAAAACCCTAAAGCTAAGGAGTATTGGGACTTCTTAGAACTTGCTATTTCCAAAATCTACCAAAGAGAACATCTCAACCTGAGTTATATGGAACTCTATAACAAAGCTTACAACCTTGTTCTCTATAATTTCGGAGACTATGGATATAGAAAGCTCAAAGGATACATGACCGACAGATACCTTGAAGAGTCCAAAAAGATTCATGCTGAAAAAGACGCTGCCATTTTCCTTGCTGCCTTCCAGAAAATTTGGACCGAGGCTGCTGATTTCCTCGAGTCTCTCTCCAACATCTTTACCTATTTACAAGAAAAGTTCATCCCTAAGTACCAGCTCAGCACTGTCAAAGGTCTTGGGTATCAAGTCTACAAGGAAGTCTTTATCCTAAACAACGACTTCTTTGACGCTTTCCAAAGAAATATCCTCGATACCATCAAGAATGACAGACATGGCAACATGATCGATAAAACCCTCCTGCGTAATGTCATAGCTACTTTGGTAACTTATCACCCCAATATTATTTCTCGTTAACTCTCCCCATAGAAAGAGCTTGGTCGTCATGTCGTCTATAAACGTGGCACAGTGAGAGCTGGATTCGAACCACCTAAAGTCACTGGAAGCAGAGCAAAAAGCAGTCAGGCTGTTGATGACGAAGCAAAATCTGTTGCCAGCTTAGAAGTCTATGAAAAGTACTTCCAAGAAAAATTCCTCCTAGAATCCGAAAAGTTCTTCACTGAAGAAGCTCAAGCCAATGCTGCAGTTGGCTCACCCTTAGAATATCTTAAAATCGCTGAGAAGAAATTCAATGAAGAAATGGAACGTGCTAATTTTTACATCGACGTCTCTACTAAAAGACCATTGATTGACGCCTTCATCTTCTCTTATATCATCAGTACTGCTCAAGATATTGTTGATATGGTTGACACTGGCTTGCGCTTGCTTTTCGATGAAGGTGACTTCCAAAACACCAAAAAGGTCATGGCCCTCTTCTATCAAAACAAAGTTTCTCAAGAAAAGTTTGATGATGTCTTCTACGACTATGAGAAGAAGGGTTTGGAAGCTACTCTTAGAAACGAAAACACAGAAGGAGGAGAAAAAGAACAATTTGGTATGATCAAAGGCTTAATTCAATATAGAAAACGTTGCCAAAAGGCTTTGAAGCTCTTCCATGACATCGAAGGTGATGCTAGTAGAGTCAAAGTTGTCAAGGTCGATGATATTTATGAGAGAGAAATAAATGCCAACAAAAAGCTCGTCATGGAACTCAACTCTTACTTGGACTTTAACTTCAGAGAAGGGTTCAGAAGTCTCCAAGATCAAGAAATCGAAGGAAAGCTTGATGAAGTCATGGATATCTTTAGATACATTAGAGATAGAGATATTTTCGAAAAAGGATACTCTTTCTTCCTCAGTAAAAGACTTCTTCAAATCAAAAATCTCAATCAAGATAACGAAAAGACCTTTATGGGAAAACTCCGTCAAGAATGCGGCAATCACTACACTACCAAAGTTGAAACTATGCTTTCTGACATCAACCTCTCCAAAGACTTCTTTGATGAATTTAAGCAACATGTCAAATCCCTTCAAGAAAACTCTGACCAAGCCACCAAGGAGAGCTTGAGCTTTGCCGAGTTGTTTGACGTCAAAGTTCTTACTCAAGTTAATTGGCCTACTGTTGTTCCCAAACTTTACCAAATTCCTGAAGAGGTGAGAAGCTGGACTACTTATTTCGACGGCTATTACTCCAACAAGTATCCTGGTAGAAAACTCATTTGGATCCTCTCTCTCGGAAATGCTGAACTTAGAAGCACTCTCGGAGGCAAGAAGAAGGAGTTCTTGGTGAGTTCCATCCAATTGATGGTCTTATTGCTCTTCAATAATGCCAACGCCATCTCAGTTGATGAAATCATTGCCCGTACCAAAGTTCCCTTTGAAGATATTGAAATGCATTTGGCAGGCCTTTTGGCAGTCCAAGTGCTCAAAAAAGAAGGAGAGTCTGGCGGAAGAGATGTTAAGGATGTTGATACTTTAGTTCTCAATGAAAAGTTTGTCCACAAGGAGTATAGAGTTAGAGTTCCTGCTACCAAGAAAAAGAAGGAAGACAATACTGGAGAAGTTGATAATATCGCTAAAAGAGCTGAAGGTGAAAGAAAGCTCAAAATTGAAGCCTGTATTGTCAGAATCATGAAATCAAGAAGAACGCTCAAAAACACTGACTTAATCTCTGAAGTCATGAAAATGTCCAACATCTATCAATTTAAGCCTGAAACTAAGCTCATCAAGATTGCTATCGAAGGCCTCATTGATAAAGAATATTTGTCTCGTGACTCCACTGATAAAAATGTTTTTAACTATATCTCATAAACAATTGGTGAGTGGTATGAGTGGTTTTTCAAATCGTGTCGTATCTTATATGATCCAGTTTATACAAAAACACCTTCTATAAATATATTTCTTTGAAAAATAAACATATCGCATGTTTAATCAATCTAAAAACAAATAACTCGTTTCATATTTTTCCAAAATTTCAAATTCACTTCCATCAGATCAGAGATCAGAGTCAGAATTCAAGTTTAAAATTAATTAATCTGGTTGGAAAGTCTAAATTAATTTTGTATCTTCAAACCATACGAGTTTCCTACTTTGATTTTCTTCTTGGTAGAAAAGGTTCCGGGGGAAACATATTTTGTTAAAGAAAAAGCTCCTCAAGGTGTCGCTGACTTCTTTGTCATCTCTATTATATTTTCTTCAAAAAGATTCATGATAAAAGTAATTTTTTCTAGAAATTAATTATTCGCCACTTCACACATGAAGAAAAGTCGCTGTTATCTTCATTTTGAGATTGATCTGAAAAATATCTTTGGTTTGCCAAGCGGTAACAATCCATTGAAAAACTATCAAAGTCACAAGAGGGAAATATTTTCTTTAAATAGAACTCCACAGTCTAAAATTTCACTTTTGCTCTTCGAAGCGAGACAGTTTGATCAATTCCAAACAGTTAAAATCTCCATCGAATTGATGATTCGAAAGCCGAGGAGCTTGGTCTTGAGAGCTTCTCCCCGACTTCTGATTTTTTTTCATTTTTATATAAGAAATAGAAGCTTTTGCGGGAAAGACGCAAAAAACAAAGATTATGAGGTTGCGCAATTGTTCTAATTAATTTCAACTTTTAGAAATTCAATTAAAACGCAAGGTAACTGTTCATTTATGCTCTCAAAGCATCAAAGAAAATATTCTCACGGTAGTCCATTAAATGGCCTTTCAGATTTGCTCATGGGTTCCCTCCCAGAGTCTCAAACAGACAGACAAACAAAAAACTCTTCGGACATTCCAAATAAATTATTAAATGGACCGCGAAGTTTCTATAATAACAGCGCGTAGGTTGTTTTTATGGCTCTATAAATAGGAAAATCAAATAGATTAATTTGGATTTGATCAATATTGACGATATTTATACGGTTCCCTCGTTCAGATAATCACTAAATTAACTTTTGAACAAAGGAATGAAGGCTGCTGCTGTTCTCAATCTTTCTCCTGTCAAACTTGCTATTTCAGTTGGAGGTATCTACACTTCCTACATTTACTTTGGACTCATCATGGAGAGATTGTAAATGACTTTGACTTAACAAATTTCTTATTTTTCTCTTAGATTCAACACCGATTATTCTGGTCAAAATAGACCTGCAGGCACTTATGAGAGATTTAACTTTGGCTTTGCTACATCTCTCTTCCAAAACCTTTTCTCATTTCTCTTGGCTGCAGCAGTAAATAGATTCTACTACAAACAAACAGAATCTAAAATGGACTTGAAATCTGAACTCATCATTGGTGGCTGCAGTTTTGGCTCTGTCTTTATGGCAAGTCAAGCTCTTGCTTATGTTCCTTTCCCAGTTCAAGCCATCATGAAATCCTCCAAAATTATTTCAATTCTCTTGGTCTCTCTCCTTCTCGGATTCAAGTCACAACATACCAGGAGTCAATACTTGTGCGGATTTGTCATCACCCTCGGTATCGTCATCTTCAACTTAACCGAAGTAATCCCTTGAACTCTTCCTCATTTCCTAATCATTCTCTAGAAAAAGCACAAAGGTGGTAATGATGAAATCAACATTATTGGTATTCTCGCTATTTTGGTCTCTTTATTCTGCGATGGTTTCCTCGGAACAACTCAAGGAGAAATCAAGAAAAAATGCAACCCTAATCAATGGGACCAGATGGAAAGTCTTAATAAATGGGCTGGACTTATCTGCTTGACAATGGCCAACGTCACTTTCCAAATGGGAGGTTTCATCAAGTTTATCCTGGAAAACCCTCTTGTTGTTAAAGATTTGATCCTCCTTGCCATCCTTGGTACATTCGGACAAGTCTTTATTTTCTACACTATTGCTAACTTCTCTCCTTTGATTCTCAGTATAATCACCACCACAAGAAAGTTCTTTACTGTTTTGGCCTCCATTGTTATCTATCGCCATCAAGTTAGCATGATACAATGGATGGCTATTGGCTTAGTCTTTGCTGGCGTCTTCTTTGAAATGCTTAGTGGAAATAAAAAGCATGCAAAGGAAGAACATAAACATCATCAGCTCCCTACTGAAGATATCGAAGCTAAAGTCATTATCGGTAAAGAAGAAGAAAGCACAACTAGAAGAGCTGTTCCTGCATAATAAATTCATATTTTTGATATATTCGAAAGAGCATATTTGAGAAAATGAATATTCACTCCATTGTAAATTTGTTGTTTATCCCATAAACCACTTTCTAAAATTCAAATACTTTTTCGAAATGGTGAAAAGTTGTTTTAAAAAAATCGTCTCCCTTAAATCCAACATCCTGAAATATTTGACTGTATATTTCTCTCAACACACAACACAAAAAATTTTCTATTCATTTCATTAAAAAAATTTTAATATAGTATAGTCTAAT
>Ga0182738_1005050_pt1 | contig 14277 bp, 10 predicted proteins | sample eDN5th30CBELigMG_FD_128876 | JGI IMG/M metagenome (GOLD analysis project Ga0182738, IMG submission 128876) | Enriched Miracle-Growth compost microbial communities from Emeryville, California, USA - eDNA 5th pass 30_C BE-Lig MG (version 2)... ...
CCTTCGACGTATCGATCCCTATCCGTGCTATCTTGATCATGGACGGCTCCTCCGAATGTGTTTTTCAACGACCGCATTCTGGCACACTGATGCCGTGGGGGCCGTCCACCCCAACGGCTCTCCCGGCGGACCAAGGTTCAGAACTCCTGACATGGCCCGCACGGAGGCCGGCTGGACCCACCCGGTTGGGCCGAGGCGCAGCCTTGCCCGATCATCCTCATTGGACAGCGCGCAGGATGCGCGCTCAAGATCATGAGCGCGCAGGATGCGCGCGGTCCAATGAGGATGACCCGGCGCACGCTCTCGTCGGTGCGAGGCGTAGCCTCGCTGGAACAGTGAGCTCTTTGCTACGAGCTGCGGACTCGATCGTGTCCGCGCCGACCGAGCCGGGCATTCCACACTGGTCCATGTCAGGAGTCCTGAAGTTAGCGCCTATGGGAGCCGCGCTCCCAGCAACTCACGAACTCCTGGCCAGCTCGACCTCGACCAGATTGGTGTTGTAGGTCGTGGCGCCGCACGGCGCCGCGCGATCCTCGGCAAGGGCGTTCGCGCAGCCGCTGGTATCCATGCCGCTCGCATCGGGTGCGAACCACGCCCCCTCCTTGATCGACACCACCCCCGGGGCGATGTCATGCGTCACCTTCGCCGGCAGGAATGTCGCGCCGCGGTCGTTGAACACGCGCACCCTGTCGCCGTCGGCGATACCGCGCGCCGCCGCGTCGTCGGCATGCATCCAGACGTCGTCGGGATCGACCCGCGCCAGCAGGGTCTGGTTGCCGTGGATCGAATGGGTGCGCGCCCGCGATTTGGGGCTGCACAGCATCAGCGGATGGCGCGGATCGGCTTCGACCGGCGGGATCCAGGTCGGGATCGGCGGGATGACGCCGAGGCCGTAGGGATCCGGCCTGGCGGCCAGCGCCATCGAATAGACCTCGATCTTGCCCGAGGGTGTCGTGAACCTGTGGTTCTCCGGATCGCGTATCTGCCTGGCGAAGGCGACCGCGTCTTCCGGCGGCGCGAAGCGCGCCACACCCTGCCTGGCGAAGGCGTCGAAGTCGTCGACCGCATCGGACGTAAGCTCGCGCAGCCACTGCTCCTCGCTCAGCTCGTTGTAGTCGTTGATGCCGACGCGCGCGGCGAGGTCGGCGAAGATGTCCATGTCGTTGCGGCACTCGTACATCGGCTGGATCGCCTGCTTCATGTAGATCGCATAGTGCCCGGCGCCGGCCCACGGCGTGTGCACGTCGTTGCGTTCCCAGAAGGTCGTCGCCGGCAGCACGATGTCGGCGTATCGCGCCGTCGGCGTCAGGAAGTGGTCCTGCACGACGATGAAGTCGACGCCGTCGAGCGATGCCGCCACCTTCCCGGCGTTGGGACACTGGTTGAACAGATCGCCGCCGGCCGAATAGATCAGCTTGATGTCGGCCGGATAGCCGCCCGCAGTCCCGCGCGCCAGCAGATCGGCGAGCAGCGGCGTCGCCACTTTGGAATCGATTGGATTGGCGCCCGGCGGCAGGCCCCTGATGCCGCTGCGGCCGGTGACGCCGTTGCTCACGCCCGTGCTCCCGCCGACGACGCCGACGTTGCCGGTGATCGCCGCCAGCGCATAGGCGGCGCGGTGGAACTGCTCGCCGAACGCCGTGCGGCCGGGTGCGTAGCCGCACTGCAGCGCCGCCGGCCTGGTCGAGCCGAACTCGATGGCGAGCCGACGGATCGTCTCGGCCGGAATGCCGCACAATGGAGCGGCCCACTCCGGTGTCTTGGGCACGCCGTCGCTTTCGCCCATCAGATAGGCCCGATAGGACGAACCGGCCGGCGCGCCCTCCGGCAGATGCGCGTCGTCGAAGCCCAGCACGTGGCGGTCGCAATAGGCCTGGTCGTGCAGCCCTTCGCTCACGATCACATGGGCCATCGCGATCAGGGCGGCGGCATCGGTCGACGGCTTGATGAAGATATGCTCGTCGGCGAGCTGGCGGCTGGTCCGCGTCCGGCGTGGATCGACGCAGACGATGCGCACGCCCTTCTTCTTCGCCGCCCTGAGGTACTGCGGCGTGCCGGTGCCGAAGGTGCCGTCGGCCGGACTCCAGCCCCACATCAGGATGAACCTGGAATTCACATAGTCCGTCGGCTCGCGGCCGGAGGTCTTGTAGTCGGCCTTGGCGCCGAAGGTCATGTGCACCGCGAAGACCTCGGCCTCGGCCGACATGTTCGACCACAGGTTCGTGCAGCCGCCGAACTTGTGGAAGAAGCGCTTGGCGACCGTGGCGCCGTGGAGCATCGACGTGCTGCCGGAACGCGAGGCGTCGAGGATGGCCGCATTGCCGTGGCGGCGCTTCACGCGCTGCAGTTCAGCGGCAACCTGCTCCATCGCCTCGTCCCAGGAGATGCGTTCCCATCCACCCGCCCCCCGCGGCCCGACGCGACGCATCGGATATTTCAGCCGGTCGGGATGATAGACCCGCTCGAGCTGGCCCACGCCGCGGGCGCAGGCATGCAGCGGCGGCAGCTCGGGCTGCCAGCGGGCGGGATCGGTCGAGATCCTGACGATCCTGTCGTCGACCACGTGCGCGTTGACCACGCACCGGCCGCCACAATTGTGGCCGCAGGTGCTGGTGACGATCGCTTCGCCCGGCTGCTCGGCGCGCCGGGGCGTCTGGTAGATGGTCTGGTCGGGCACGGCATTCACCTCTTGGGATGAAGTATGCTCCCGAAATGGCCGGCTGTCGTCCAGGCGCTGCTCGTCCCACCGGGCGCGACGCTGCAAGCCGCGCCTGACAGTGTTCCGGATCCGCCGCCTGTCGGCCGTCTGCCCGATCAATAGATCGCCGGCACGTACATGTCCGGCGGAACCGGCGTGCGGAGATAATCGGGCCTGTGCTCGCGCACCGGCAGCACGATCGGCAAACGAGGCACCTCCCCGTAGGGCATCTGCTGCAGCAGGTGATGGATGCAGTTGAGTCGTGCCGCCTTCTTGTTGACGCCTTCGACTACCCACCATCGCGCCTCGGGAATGTGCGTCCGCTGCAGCATCTCTTCCTTGGCCCTGGTGTATTCCTCCCAGCGGCGCCGGGATTCGAGGTCCATTGGACTGAGCTTCCATTGCTTGAGCGGGTCATGGATCCGCATCAGGAACCGCAGGTTCTGCTCCTGGTCGGTGATCGAGAACCAGTACTTGATCAGGACGATGCCCGACCGAACCAGCATGCGTTCGAATTCCGGCACCGTGCGAAAGAACTCCTCGACTTCCTCCGCCGAGCAGAACCCCATCACCCGCTCCACACCGGCACGATTGTACCAGCTCCTGTCGAACAGCACGATCTCGCCGGCCGCGGGCAGGTGAGCGATGTAGCGCTGGAAATACCATTGACTGCGTTCGCGCTCGGTCGGCGCCGACAGAGCCACTGTCCGGCAGACACGCGGATTGAGGCGCTGCGAGACGCGCTTGATCACGCCGCCCTTGCCTGCGGCGTCGCGACCCTCGAACAGCACGACGACCTTGAGGCCCTTGTGCACGACCCAGTCCTGCAGCTTGATCAGCTCGCGCTGCAGGCGCAGCAGCTCCTTGAAATAGCCGTGACGCTCGACGCTTTCCGGCGGCGGGTTGTCGCCGAGATCGACGAGCAGCCGCGCCAGGCGTTCGTCGTCCATCTCCAGCTCGCGCTCTTCGTCGATGCTGTCGGCCATCTCCTCGTGGATGCGGGCCCGGAGACCAGCATCGTCCTTCTCGTCAGTCATGTGAATGGCTCCGTGTGGCCCGCAAATGTCCAGACCGTATCCTCATATCCCCCTGCCGGTGCGCAGCGGCGCGGCGAAGCTGCCCCGATCGCGCGACTGCGTCACTCCCTCGACATCTCCGGTAACCGGGGATCGTACCTGCCCATAGGGATGTGACGGCAACGTGACCGCGCCGGCCTACGGCAGAATCGAGCGGCCGCCGTCGCGAGATCGTATCGCTCCGGACGCAGTTCCGCCTGCTGCCGGAGAGCGCGGCGCGCGCCCCAGCAGATCGCGCGCCGGGACAACCTCTATCGAGCCGGGACTTTCTGTTCTTCCAGGCGGTCCGTGGCCGGCGCCGGCGTGCGCGAGAGATCGGCGATTTCCCGGCGCAGTCCGGGAGTCATCGCGACATCGACGGATGCGAGCGAAGCCTCGAGCTGGTCGAGATTGCGCGCACCGATGATCGGTGCCGTGATCGCGGGATGTGCCGCCACCCAGGCGATCGCCGCGCTCACCGGATGCAGGCCCCTCGTCCTGCACAGGGCGACGTACTTCTCCGCCGTCTCGAACGCCCACTCCTCGCCGTAGCGGGCTTCGTACATCTTGTTGGTCTTCAGCCGGCCCGTGGCCTGGCCCAGATACTTGCCTGACAGGAGACCGGCCGCAGCCGGGCTGTACGGGATGACGCCGATGCCGTTGTGCTCGGCCATCGGCAGGATCTCGACCTCGGCCTGACGCTTGACGAGACTGTACATCGGCTGGATGACCTGCAGGCGCGCCCAGTTGTTGCGCTCCTGGATGTCGACCGCCCGCTGGGTCTGCCATGCCGACCAGTTGCTGACGGCGGGATAGATCACCTTTCCCGCGCGCACCAGGTCTTCCAGCCCGCGCATCGACTCTTCGATCGGCACCAGCGCGTCGTAACGATGCAGGAACAGCACGTCGATGCGATCGGTCTGCAGGCGCCGCAGGCAGCCCTCGATCGCCTCGATCATGTGCCGGCGCGAGGTGCCGCGGGCGTTGAGGTCGGGCCGGATCTGGGCATTGATCTTGGTGGTGATAACCAGGTCGTTGCGGTGCTCCCTGGCGAGCCGGCCGAGGATCTCCTCGGAAGCGCCCTTGTTGTACTCGTTTGCGGTGTCGAAGAAGTTGATGCCGGCGTCGCGCACCGCCCTGTACATCGCCGCCGATGTCGCCTCGTCGGCATCGCCGCCGAACGACATGGTGCCGAAGCAGAGCTGGGAGACCTGAACGCCGGTGCGGCCGAGAAGCTTGTATTTCATGGCCTGTTCTAGGCCAGCCAGTTCTCGACCCGCAAGCCCGGTATCCCGGGTTGCGGCCGTGGCAACCTTGTCAATGCGAGCGGCATCGACTCAAAGGGCGACGGCTTCCGTCAGCTCCTGGATCTGGATATCTGCAACAGTGTGGTCTTCTCCGCGGCGCTGGGCACCCCGAACCACCTCTGCACCTTCCCCTTGATGAGCAGCCCGACGACCTTGCTGCCGTCGTCGACAAACAAATAATAGAACTGGTTTTCTCCGCAATTGTGCGCCATGCAGACGGACCCACCGATCCGTGACCGGCCGTCAACGACGTATGTCTTTGATGGCCCAGCCGGGCCGTTCTTGTCGTCGGTGTAACGCTTCAACCATCCGTCGACGTTCGCTTCGCCCTTGAACATTGCATCGAATGAATTCTTGAAAGCCGGCCGGCTTATGAGCTCGAACAGATACGGGGATCCCGTGGCGGATTGCGCACTGGCGACATCGGGCACCGCGATCATGGCGCCTACCGCTAAAGAGACGAGAATTCTCCGGATCATGCTTCATCGCCCCCAAGCCCATGATCGTCCGCAACCCCGATAAGCCCGATGCTTCCCCGCGCGAGTTGCAGACAAGCTACCCCCAAAAACTCGGCTGCCCCGCAGGGACGCCTGACATACGGTCTGCCGCTCTTCTCGGCTTGCTCGAAAGCTTGCTTGCTCGAATTGCCTCACGCTAATAGGAGGCATCGTGGTGTGCAACCTTTCATTGCAGCGGCCGGTCCACCTCGCGGCAGAGCAACCCTGCCGAGGCGCTCGCATGCCGCGACGCCTCGGCAGGAAGCTCGACCCGACGAGGCGTAGCCTGCCCCGGCGAGAGCTGCCCCGACTGCTGGCCGGGCATTCAGCAGGTTTGACTTTTCCAGCTGTCGTGGTGGTCGCCACTGACGCGCTCGGCCGACACGGCAGCCCTCGCCCGACATGAGTGCCGGTCAGTCATTCATCGCCGCCTATGTTTTGATTTTCATCGGCTATTGCCTGATTCTCCTGATCAGCACGCGGGTAAGGCCTCGCGCCTTCGCCAAAGTGCCCTCTGCCCGCCCCCTTTCGCTTGGCATTGTCGTGCCGGCCTACAATGAACTCCGGAGCACCGGCAGCATTGCCGCTGCCATCGGCATCGCGCGCGATCTTGCGGTGCCGATCGTCGTCGTTGACGACGGATCGACGGATGGAAGCGACGTACTGTTGGAGGACCTGTGCCGTGAAGACGGGGCGAGGCTGTTACGACACCGACTCAACCGGGGCAAGGCCGCCGCCCTGAACACCGGTATCGCCGCACTGGGGACAGATCTGGTACTGACCATCGATGCGGATACGAGGCTGGAGGCCGCGGACCTGAACGACGCGCTAATACGGTTCGGTGACTCCAGAACCGGAGCGGTCGCGCTGACGATCGACGGAAGCGGCACTTCGTTCCTCACTCGGGCACAATTCACCGAATATCGGTATATCCTGAATTTTGAACGCGCCGCTCTCGCCAGATTGGGCATCGTCTTCACCGTCCCGGGTGCCGCCTCGGTATGGCGCCGAGACGCACTGACGGAGATCGGAGGCTTCCGAAGCCGGACCTGCGCCGAGGACACCGATGCAACGATCTCGCTGTCGCTGGCCGGATGGCGCATCGAAGTCGCACCCAATCCCGCGAGAACCGACTGCCCTGCCTCGATTCGGAAGCTGCTCCGCCAGCGAGCGCGCTGGATCTGGGGAACCATCCAAGCCGCGGGCTTCGCTCTCGTGAACTTGGCGCAGCAACGATCTCTGCGTCACGTGGGCCCCGGTGTTGCGTTTATCGCCGCGACAACCCTGAACATGACCGGCTTCTTGTTCTCGATTGTCTTTTTGACCCGGCTCTTTTTCGGCGAAGCCGGGTGGAGCGATCTGCTGGCGGGCGGCGTTCTTCTCAACCTTGCGGCGTTCAGGCTCTGGCTTGCATATCCGGCCCATCAACCTGCCGTCAGGCGGCTTTTTGTCGATCTTGCGCGTGTCTGCGTCATGCAGGCCGTCAATACGGCTGCGTTCTGGCTTGGCCTGATGACCGGGAGGGCGGCACGCATTTCATGGCATTGACCACATCCACAATAGCGGGCCGCTCCTCAGGACGGCTGCCTTATCTACCCTGGTTCTTGCAGTCAAAGACGACCGGGCGCGGCGTGAAAAGCAGGCCGGGGGGCGGGGCGCCGGCGGTCGGCGGCGGATTGGCGGGCCAGGTGCCGTTCGCGAGATGCTTCTCGACCAGCGGCACCAATGCCTGCAGCACGATCCAGCCATGGAGGCGGATGCCGCCATAGGTCATGTGAATCGCATCGGTCAACAACTCGGGGTCTTTCGGAAAGAGGCCGGCAACGTCCAAGAACGCCACGCCGTTGGCCTTTGCGTACTTGGCAAGCATGCGATTCTGCAGAATCGCGGCGCGCTCGATGTCGCGATAGCGGAACGGAGCGCGTGTCGTGTTCAAGTATTCGAGCAGGAATTTGTTGCGAACCGGATCGAGGACCATGCCGTCGTACGCAAGCCAGACGAAGGAACTGAGCGCCAGTTCCGCGTCGATGCGCTTCAACTCAATGCGTATGCGGTCGAGGTCGCGGCCGATTGTGGAGAAATTCAGGGGCAAATCGGTCCGCGCGAGATCGGGATCGCGTTCGTCGGCCGGCCAGACCATCTCGTAGTCGGGCTTCGGCCATTCCTCGCCCTTTCCCGGATTATCGACGAGCCCCAGCGCTGCCTGCAGTCTTCTTGCCAGGGCGAGCCGGTTTGACGCCGCGCGCAGCCATCGCGACAGGTCGTTCTCCGGCGCGACCTGGTCGAGACGCGTCACCTTCCCGGCCGGCGGGCTCTTCAGCATCGTCGTCATGTCGAACTGGTTGGCGCCCTCGTAGTAGACGACCAGGTCGGGCCGCAGCGGCACGACCTCGGTACGGACGATCGCCTCGATGTCGGTCGAGATCATTCCTTCCCGGCCGGCATTGAGCGCCTCGAAGCGCACGTCGAGGTTGCGCGCCGCCGCCCAGAGGTTGAGCCAATGGCCGACGAACTCCGGGTAGGAGAAGGGATAGTGGTGGCTGTTGACCGTGGTCGAGGCACCCACGAAGACAATGCGGACGACTTTGGCAGCTCGCCGGATCTCGACCGGCCGACCGCGCCATCCCAGCTCGTTGGTGACCAGCCCGAGTGGTGTCGTAGAGTTGGGTAGAAACCGGAAACGTGGGAATGGCCTGCCATCGAGTGGGTCATAGGCGTTGAGACGGCCGGGCGCCTGCCGGAAGAAGGCGCTGTCGCACGGCGCGCCGAGGTAGGACGAATTCCAGGCCTTGAACAGATCCTCCGGCCGAAACGCCGTATTGATGGTTTGAGATGGGTTGCCCACCGCAAGCGCCGACGCCTGCCACTCCGGCGGCACGGGGCGGCGGTTGGGCAATGGCAGCGGATCCTCGAAATACCATGCACGCGAAACGCCTGCTGCCCGCGGGATCTCGTCGAGGTGCTTGGCGGGAACGTCTCGGTCGACGGTATTGGGAAGCCAGTCGGTGAGAAGCGGCAGGCCGTCGATCAGCCGTGTCGCCCCTTCCGCCACCACAGCCGTGACGAGGATCGACACGAGGACGAGCAATCCGTTGACGAAATGCTTCATTCGCTGGGTCTGGTGTGCATGGCGGGGAGGTATACGTGCTGGCAATTGTCCTTACAATTTAGCAAACTCAGCGGGATATCTCATAGAGTTGGTCGGCGTGTCGGCCTGTTTGAAGAGACGCCGCACCGGTTGACGATTGCGGCGACGGGTCTGTCCCGGGCGCGGGCCGCAGAGCGGGTCGAGGCGCTCGAACAGGGCGATGAAATCGGTGCTCTGCCCGATCCGGCTGCGATGGACGATCGGCGTGCCGCGGGCATGGTCGAGGGTACCGATCAGGACCAGCTTGCGCGGCTGGCCCGGCGCCGGCACCCGCAGACAATTCGGCCGGTCGGCCACCGGCGTCAGGAGCGACGCCACCACGCTTGCCGCCGCTTCGCTCTTCACCGCCTCGCGACCGGCGATCGCTCGCCCGCAAGCCCTCGCCCCCCGATTGTGCGAACCAGCTTGCCAGCGCCGGCAATTCCACGAGTTGCTCCGCGCTCGACACTACACGAGGACGTCCCGACACCTTCAAACCAACGGCTGGCCGTCACTGGCCACGATCATGCGATATATGGCGCCATCTACGGATCGTGCTCAGGCTGGCTTTGCCGCGGCCAGGAACTTCACCCCGTCGCCGGTCAGCGCGATCGACACCGGCGGGTCGCCGTCGGAACGCAGCCAGCGGCGCGCGACGGCGACGCGGATCGCGGCATCGAGCGCGTCGCGGTTGCCGGTCGCCAGCCTGGCCTGGACCTTGTCGACGTGCGTCCAGGTCGGCGGCGGGCGACGCCCGGTGAGCTCATGCACAGCGTTCAGCAGGGCGAGCAGGAACTCGGCGGGACTTAACGGTGGATTGGCCATCGCGAAAGTATAGGAGCCCTCCGGCTCGCGCGTCCGCTCGAATCGCTCTAGGCTCCGTGCATGGACCCTTACGATTTCATCGTCACCGGCGCGGGCTCGGCCGGTTGTGCCGTCGCCGGCCGCCTCTCGGAGGACGGCCGCTTCCGCGTGCTGCTGCTCGAGGCCGGGCCGCGCGACTCCTATCCCTGGATCCACGTTCCGCTCGGCTACCACAAGACCTTCAACAATCCGAAGGTGAACTGGATGTTCGACTCCGAGCCGGAGCCCGAGCTGAACAACCGCATCATGTACCAGCCGCGCGGCAAGGTGCTGGGCGGCACCAGTTCGATCAACGGCATGGTCTACATGCGCGGCAACGCCGCCGACTACGACGAGTGGCGCCAGCGCGGTTGCGAAGGCTGGGACTACGATTCCGTGCTGCCCTACTTCAGGAAGGCCGAGGACAATGTCCGCGGCGCCGACGCGTTCCACGGCACCGGCGGACCGCTCAAGGTTTCCGACCATGCCTGGCAACCGACGCTCGCCCGGGCGATGCACGACGCCGCCGTCGAGGCAGGCATTCCCGCCAATCCCGACTTCAACGGCGCGAACCAGGAAGGTGTCGGCTTCTACCAGACGACGATCAGCCGCTCGCGGCGGTGGTCGAGCGCGCGGGCGTACCTTTCCGGCGCGAAGCAGCGCAGGAACCTGACGATCGCCACCTCGGCGCACGCGACACGGCTGCTGATCGAGAACGGCCGCTGCGTCGGGGTCGAATACCGGACCCCGGACGGGCTCGTGCAGGCGCGCGCCAGGCACGAGGTGATCGTGTCCGGCGGTGTCTACGGCTCGCCGCAGCTCCTGATGCTGTCGGGCCTGGGGCCCGCCGAGCATCTCAAGAAGCATGGCGTCGAGGTCGTGCGCGACATGCCGGGCGTGGGCAGCCATCTGCACGACCATTTCAACACCTACGTCGCCTACAGGTGCGCCCAGCCGGTGACGATGAACGACCTGGTCAACAGCCTGTCGCGGCGCATCCTGGCGGCAGCGCAATACGCCTTCGGGCGCACCGGCCCGCTCGCCAGCATGGGCCTCTATGTCGGCGCGATGGTGCGCAGCGACAAGCGGTTCGAGCGGCCCGACCTGCAGATCAACATGTTCGCCTGGGCGATCAAGGAGCGGAACCGCAACGGCGTCGTCGCCCAGCCCTTCTCGGCGTTCGGCCTCAGCCCGGTGCATCTGCGGCCCGACGGGCGCGGCACGGTGCGGCTGAAGTCGCCCGACCCGCTGGCCGCGCCGGAGATCCGCTTCAACTTCCTCAAGACCGCCAACGACTACAACGCGCTGATCCACGGCATGCGCATCTGCCGCGAGATCGCCAGGCAGCCGGCGCTCAAGCCGTTCGTCGTCGAGGAGATCCTGCCCGGTCCGCAGGTCACCGGGGAAGCCGACCTCAAGGCCGACATCCGCGCCCGAGGCGTCTCCAACCTCCATCCCGTCGGCACCTGCCGCATGGGCCGCGAGGTCGATGCCGTGGTCGATCCCCAGCTCAGGGTCCACGGCATCGCGGGCCTGCGCGTTGCCGACGCCTCCGTCATGCCCTCGATCGTCGCCGGCAACACCAACGCCCCGTCGATCATGATCGGCGAGAAGTGCGCCGACATGGTGCGGCAGGCGGTACGGTAACTCCCGAGAGCGCCTTCGCCGGATCATGCTCATTGGACCGCGCGCATCCCTGCGCGCTCGTGATTGAGCGCATTCAGATGCCCGTACGAGCGCGCAGGGATGCGCGCGGTCCAATGAAGATGACGCCGTCAGGAGCACAACCCCATCGGTTCCGCAGGCCGAGGAGCGCCGCCGGCCCTTGAGCGAGCCGGCCTTATGGGGTTTGATGCGCCGTCTTCCCCACAAAGGACAACGCCCATGACCGTCGAGAACCCTGACAACAAGTGGATCGGCAAACGCACCCCGCGCCCCGACGGCGCCGACAAGGTGACCGGTCGTGCCGCCTATGCCGCCGACACGACCATGCCCGGCATGATCTGGGGCAAGGTCCTGCGTTCGCCTCATCCGCACGCCCGCATCAGGTCGATCGACACGTCGAAGGCCGAGGCGCTGCCCGGCGTGAAGGCCGTCGTCACCTCCAGGGACATCGTCGACTTCCCGATCGAGAAGGGCCCGGTGATGCTGGGCATCCAGGACATGCGCTGGATGTGCCGCAACGTCATGGCGCGCGAGAAGGCGCTGTTCCATGGCCATCCGGTCGCCGCCGTCGCCGCCGACAGCCAGGCTGTCGCGGCCCAGGCCTGCAGGCTGATCGAGGTCGACTACGAGGTGCTGCCGTTCGTGATCGACGTCGATGAGGCGAAGAAGGACGGCGCACCGATCCTGTTCGACCACGTCAAGTTCGACGGCAAGCCCTCCAACGTCGCCGGCACGCTCGAGCACAAGCTGGGCGACGTCGAGGCCGGGTTCAAGGAAGCCGACGTGATCGTCGAGCGCAGCTTCAAGACCGAGGCCGTGCACCAGGGCTATATCGAGACACATGCCTGTCTGGTCAGCCATACCGACGGCAAGGTCACGGTGTGGAGCTCGAGCCAGGGCCAGTTCATGGTCCGCGCCATGTGCTCGCTGATGTCGGGCATCCCGCAGAGCGACATCCGCGCGATTCCGGCCGAGATCGGCGGCGGCTTCGGCGGCAAGACCATCGTCTATCTCGAGCCGGTCGCGCTGGCGCTCTCCCGTAAGTCGGGCCGGCCGGTCAAGATGGTGATGACGCGCGAGGAGGTGATGCGCGCCTCGGGCCCGACCTCGGGCTCCTCCTCCACCGTGAGGATCGGCGCGAAGAAGGACGGGACCATCGTTGCCGGCGAGGGCACCTGGTACCTGCAGGCTGGCGCGTTCCCCGGCTCGCCGATCCGCGGCGCCGCGGGTTGCGCGTTTGCTCCCTACAACATCCCCAATGTCCTCTCGAAGGGGTTCGACGTCGTCTCCAACCGCTCCAAGGTGGCGGCTTACCGCGCGCCGGGGGCACCGATCGGAGCCTTTTCCGTCGAGAGCGTGCTCGACGAACTGGCCGAGAAGCTCGGGATGGATCCGATCGAGCTGCGCCTGAAGAACGCCGCCAAGCAGGGCACCAAGGCCGCGCACGGCCCGGTCTATCCGGTGATCGGCTACGAGGAGACGCTGCGCCAGGCGCTGGCCAGCGAGCACTACAAGGCACCGCTCGGCCCCAACCAGGGCCGCGGCGTGGCATCCGGCTACTGGTTCAATGCCGGCGGCGAATCGAGCGCGCAGGTCAACATCACCGAGGACGGCAATGTCGTGGTGATGACCGGCCATCCCGACATCGGCGGCTCCCGCGCCTCGACCGCCAACATCGCCGCCGAGCTGCTCGGCATCCATCCCAGCCGGGTCAACGTGCTGATCGGCGACACCGCCAGCGTCGGCTTCTCGAACCTCACCGGCGGCAGCCGCGTCACCTTCGCGTCGGCGATGGTGGTCACGCAATCCGCCGAGACGGTCATCAAGCAGCTCTGCTCGCGCGCCGCGAAGATCTGGAAGATCGACGAGGAAGCCGTCACCTGGGAAAACGGCTATGCCCGGCCGGCCGGCGAAAACGCCGGCAAGTTCGAGCCCCTGTCGCTGGCGCAGATCGCGGCGCAGGCGAGCGCCACGGGCGGGCCGATCGGTGCCGGCACGCAGCTCAACACGATCGGCGCCGAGGGCGGCTTCTCCACCCACATCGCCGACGTCGAGGTCGATCCGGCCACCGGATGCTCGCGGGTGATCCGCATGACCTGCTTCCAGGATGTCGGCCGCGCCATCCACCCGGACTATGTCGAAGGCCAGCTCCAGGGCGCGATGGCCCAGGCGATCGGCTGGGCGCTGAACGAGGAGTACATCTACAACAAGCGCGGCCAGCTCGATAACGCCGGCTTCCTCGACTACCGCATGCCGGTTGCCTCGGACCTGCCGATGCTCGAATGCGGCATCATCGAGATTCCCAATCCGAAGCATCCGCAGGGCGTCAAGGGTGTCGGCGAGGTGCCACTGGTGCCAGGTATGGCGGCGGTGGCGAACGCCATGTACAAGGCGCTCGGCGTTCGCTTCAGGCACCTGCCGATGTCGCCGCCGAAGGTGCTGGAGGCACTTGAACCCGAGCCGCACAAGCTCGCGGCGGACTAGCGCCGCACGGACGAACCTCGAATTCCTCCCTGCGCGCCCGCGCGGGGAGGTAGCGCGGCCTTGCGGCGTCGGAGGGTGATGGGCCCGCACCGATGTGCCGTAGCCCATAATCCCTCCGCCGCTGCAGCGCACCAATGTTCCGGCGAGGCTATGCCTCGGACCGACAAGACCTGTTTTCATCCCCCGACGAGAGCGTGCGCCTGATCATGCTCATTGGACCGCGCGCATCCTGCGCGCTCATCGGCGCGTATGAGCGCGCAGGATGCGCGCGGTCCAATGAGCATGATCAGGCAAGGCTACGCCTCGGCCCAACCGGGCGGGTCCAGCCTGTGTTCGGCGTTGGAAATCCGACGCGTCTGCATGCGGTTCGGCGACTCGGGCAGGCCCGGGCAGAGATGGATTCCCAGCGCGAAAAGCCGGACAGGTAATGGGCCGCACCCTCTCCGGCCGCCGTTCAGGGCACGCGGATCCCCGCCAGTTCCCAGCTCGTCGGCGAGGAGCTGAGGATCCGCCCCCCTGGGCTGACGACCTCGAATTTCGCGCTGTACTTGGCGGCGTATTCCAGCGACGGACAGTACCACCATCGGCGCTCCCACCGCCC
>Ga0182738_1005054_pt1 | contig 14272 bp, 9 predicted proteins | sample eDN5th30CBELigMG_FD_128876 | JGI IMG/M metagenome (GOLD analysis project Ga0182738, IMG submission 128876) | Enriched Miracle-Growth compost microbial communities from Emeryville, California, USA - eDNA 5th pass 30_C BE-Lig MG (version 2)... ...
CCTTGCCTCCAGGCGCAGCCAGCTTGCGCTGCTGCTCGTCTCCGTCGCGGTGCTTTCGGCCTTCATCAAGAATATCGGCGCGCTCGCCATCATGATGCCGCTCGCCTTCCAGTTCGCCAAGAAATCCGGCACGCCGGCCTCCAAGTTCCTGATGCCGATGGCCTTTGCCGCGCTTCTCGGCGGCCTCATGACGCAGATCGGCACCTCGCCCAACATCGTCGTCTCGCGCCTGCGCCAGGAGATCGGCGGCGAGAGCTTCAGCATGTTCGACTTCACGCCCGTCGGCGCGGTGCTGACGGTCTGCGGCATCCTCTTCCTCCTCCTCTTCAACCGCATCGTGCCCGAGCGCACGAACAAGAGCGCCAATATCGAGGAGGCGCTGGAGGCAGCCGCCTATTCCTCCGACGCGACGATCGAGGCCGGCTCGCCCTCCGTCGGCAAGTCGCTGAACGAGGTGCTGCGCAACGGCGACGGCGACGTGATCGCCACCGCCATCATCCGCGGCCATGTCCATATCGCGCCGCTGCCGGACGTGCGGCTGACCGCGGGCGACACGATCCTGATGGAGGGAACGGCAGGGGCGCTCGACAAGGTGGTCTCCGCCGCCGGCCTCACGCTCTCCGGCCAGCCGATCCGCGCCGGGCGCGGCGAGGAGGGCGAGATCAGCGCCATAGAGGCGGTGGTGGGCAAGGATTCGCGGCTCATCGACATTTCCGCCCGCAGCATCGCGCTCTTCCATTCCTACGGCATCAACCTGCTCGCCGTCAGCCGGCAGGGCGAGCGGCTGCGCGAAAAGCTCTCCGCCGTGCGCCTGCGCCCGGGCGACATGATCGTGGTGCAGGGCAACAACCGCACGCTGCCGACGCAGCTCACCGAACTCGGCCTGCTGCCGCTCGCCCAGCGCGAGATCCTGCTGGGTGCGCCGCGCCGGGCGATCATTCCCGTCCTGATCCTCATGGCGGCGATGGTCGCCACCGCCTTCGGCGTCGTGCCGGTGGCGACGGGCTTCTTCGCCGCCGCCGTCGCCATGGTGGTCTTCCGCGCCGTGCCGCTGCGCGAGGCCTATACGGCGCTCGACGGGCCGATCCTCATCATGCTCGCCGCCCTCATCCCCGTTTCCGACAGCCTGCGCACGACGGGGGCGAGCGAGCTCGTCGCCGGCTGGCTCGGCGACATCGCCGTGCACCTGCCGCCCTTCGGCGCGCTCGGCCTCATCCTTCTTACCGCCATGGCCGTGACGCCCTTCCTCAACAATGCCGCGACCGTCCTCGTCATGGCGCCGATTGCCGCCAGCTTCGCCAATGCGCTGCACTACAAGCCGGAGGCCTTCCTGATGGCCGTGGCGATCGGCGCGGGCTGCGATTTCCTCACCCCCGTCGGCCACCAGTGCAACACGCTGGTGATGGGCCCGGGCGGCTACAAGTTCGCCGATTATCCGCGCGTCGGCCTGCCGCTCTCCATCCTCATCGTCATCGTCAGCGTGCCGACGCTGCTTTATGTCTGGCCCGTGCGCTAGCCGCCGATCGACATTCCCTTGACGCGCCGGGCTGAATATGGTCTCACCCAGCCCAACGGAGAGCCCCTTTCTCCCGCAAATCCGGGCACTCCCTTCCAAAGTCGAGACGGGCCACATCCATGAGCACTTCCGGAACCGCATCCGGCGTTCGCGTACGCATCGCACCTTCCCCCACCGGCGAGCCCCATGTCGGCACCGCCTATATCGCGCTCTTCAACTATCTCTTCGCCAAGAAGAACAACGGCACCTTCATCCTGCGCATCGAGGATACGGACGCCACGCGCTCGACGCCGGAATTCGAGCAGAAGGTGCTGGACGCGCTGAAATGGTGCGGCCTCGAATGGTCCGAAGGCCCGGATGTCGGCGGCCCCTACGGCCCCTACCGCCAGTCCGACCGCAAGGCCATGTACTGGCCCTATGCCGAGGAACTGCTGCAGAAGGGCCATGCCTTCCGCTGCTTCTGCACGCCGGAACGGCTGGAGAAGATGCGCGAGGCGCAGCGCGCCGCCGGCAAGCCGCCGGGCTACGACGGCCACTGCCTCAACCTTTCCGCCGAGGAAGTCACGAGCCGCGTCGCGGCGGGCGAGCCCTCGGTCGTGCGCATGAAGATCCCGACGGAAGGCTCCTGCGACTTCCACGACGGCGTCTACGGCGACGTGTCGATCCCGTGGGAAAGCGTCGACATGCAGGTGCTGATCAAGGCCGACGGCATGCCGACCTATCACATGGCGAACGTCATCGACGACCACCTGATGAAGATCACCCATGTGGCGCGCGGCGAGGAATGGCTGGCCTCGGTTCCCAAGCACATCCTGCTCTACCGCTATTTCGGCTGGCAGGAGCCGGTGTTCATGCATCTTTCGCTGATGCGCAATGCCGACAAGTCGAAGCTCTCCAAGCGCAAGAACCCGACCTCGATCTCCTACTATTCCGCGCTCGGCTACCTGCCGGAAGCGCTGATGAATTTCCTCGGCCTGTTCTTCATCCAGATCTCCGAGGGCGAGGAACTGCTGACCATGGACGAGCTTGCCGAAAAGTTCGATCCGGAGAACCTTTCCAAGGCAGGCGCGATCTTCGACATCCAGAAGCTCGACTGGCTGAACGGCCGCTGGCTGCGCGAGCAGCTTTCCGAAGAGGACTTCATGAAGCGCGTCCTCGACTGGGCGATGGAGAACGACCGCATCCGCGAGGGGCTGAAGCTCTCGCAGTCGCGCATCTCCAAGCTCGGCGAGCTGCCGGACCTCGCCGGCTTCCTGCTGAAGTCCGACCTCGGCCTGACGCCGGAATCCTTCGCCAAGGTGAAATCGGCGCCGGAGGAAATCCTCGAAGTGCTAAACCAGGTGCAGCCGGACCTTGAGAAGATGCCGGAATGGACCGTGGAAAGCATCGAGGCGGAACTGCGCGCGAGCGCCGACAAGCTCGGCAAGAAGCTGAAGGTCGTCGTCGCGCCGCTCTTCGTTGCCGTCTCCGGCTCCTCGCGCTCGCTGCCGCTCTTCGATTCGATGGCCATCCTCGGCCGCTCCGTCGTGCGCCAGCGCCTGAAGGTCGCCGCGCAGGTCGTGGCCTCCATGGCCGGCGGCGGAAAGTAAGGAACGAGAAGAATGAACGACAAGACCGAAACCGCCCTTTCCTCCGACCCGACGGAAGTCCGCCGCCAGAAGCTCGGCCAGCTCCGCGAGACGGTCGGAGATGTCTATCCGGCGCATTTCCACCGCACGATGACCAATGCGGAGCTTGCGGAGAAGTACGAAAGCCTCGAGCCCGACACGGAGAGCGGCGATGTCGTGACCGTGGCCGGCCGCGTCTATTCCTCGCGCAATTCCGGCATGTTCATGGACATCCATGATGCCTCCGGAAAAATCCAGATCTTCTCCCACAAGGACACGACGCCGGAAGAGGCGCGCGCCCTGCTGCCGATGATCGATATCGGCGACATCATCGGCGTCACCGGCGTCGTCCGCCGCACCAAGCGCGGGGAACTGACGATCAACGCGCAGGAGATCGTCATGCTGACGAAGACCCTGCTGCCGATGCCGGAGAAGTGGCACGGCGTCGCCGATGTCGAGATCCGCTACCGCAAGCGCCACCTCGACATCATGACCAACGAGGAATCGAAGCTCCGCTTCCAGCAGCGCTCGAAGATCGTCTCCGGCATCCGCCGCTTCATGGAGAACGACGGCTTCATGGAAGTCGAGACGCCCATGCTGCATTCCGTCTACGGCGGCGCGACGGCAGAACCCTTCAAGACGCACCACAACACGCTGAAGCTCGACATGTACCTGCGCATCGCGCCGGAACTGTTCCTGAAGCGCACGCTGGTCTCGGGCCTCACCGACAAGGTGTTCGAGATCAACCGCAACTTCCGCAACGAGGGCGTGTCGACCCGGCACAATCCCGAATTCACCATGATGGAGTGCTACTGGGCCTATGCCGACTACGAGGACATCATGGACCTCGTGGAGCGCCTCTTCGCCGAGCTTGCGGTGAAGATCCACGGCTCGACCGAGTTCGCCTATGGCGACAAGGAAATCTCCTTCAAGGGCCCGTTCAGGCGCGTGCCGATGCCGGATGCCGTGAAGGAAGCGACCGGCATCGATTTCCTTTCGATCAAGACCGACGAGGAAGCCCGCGTCGCGGCCAAGGCGGCCGGCTTCGAGGTGGAGAAGGACTGGACCTGGGGCGAATGCCTCGCCTTCATCTTCGAGGAGAAGGTGGAGGGAACGCTGATCCAGCCGTCCCACGTCACGCATTTCCCGAAGGACATCTCGCCCTTCGCCAAGGAAGTGCCGGGTGAGCCCCGCCTCGTGGAACGCTTCGAGACCTATTGCAATACCTGGGAGCTCGGCAACGCCTTCTCCGAGCTCAACGATCCGGAAGAGCAGCGCGCCCGCATGGTCGAGCAGCTCCAGCAGGCCCATGACCGCGGCGAGAAGGACAAGCAACTCGACGACGAGTTTCTGGACGCCATCGACCAGGGCATGCCGCCCGCCGGGGGCCTGGGCATCGGCGTCGACCGCCTGATCATGCTCCTGACGAACGCCCCCTCGATCCGCGACGTCATCCTCTTCCCGGCCCGCCGCGCGAAGGCGGACTGAGGGTAGAGCAAGGTGGGAGGGCCAGGAAAGCCCTCCTTCCCTCCTCTGTCTCCTCTTCTCTCCCTCTCCTTCGTCATGCTCGGGCTTGACCCGAGCATCCACCCTCACGGCGGCGCCTCGCTTGTGGCATGGATCCTCGGGTCAAGCCCGAGGATGACGACGGTGGGAGCCGAGGATGACGCCGGCGAGAGGATTGACGCCGACCGGCGGAACGCTTCCGGCGGTGAGGTGACACCGGCGGATGGATGGTGCCTAGGGATGGAGGGGATGCCGGGCAGCAGCGTGGCACCCTTGCGCCTCACGCCTCACGCCTCGATCGACACGTCCCCCATCGGCCGCGAGCAGCAGGCGAGGATGTAGCCTTCGGCGATCTCGTCCTCCAGGATGCCGCCGTTGTGGTGCATCTCCACCTCGCCCGTTACCTTCATGACCCGGCAGGTGCCGCACAGGCCGCCTTCGCAGGCCGCGCCGATGCGCACGCCCGCGGCGCGCGCGGTCTGCAGGATCGTCTGGCCGGGCGGGCACGGAGCGTCCTTGCCTGCCATGGTGAAGGTGACGGTGGCGACCGCGTCGGCATCCACGGCCTGCTCGCCGGCGCCGGCCCGGATGGCGATTTCCTCCGGCGCGGGCGCGCTCGACGGCTGGAAGCTCTCCTCGTGGTAGCGCGCCATGTCGAAGCCGCGGACCTTCAGCATGTCGCGCACGCCGCGCATGAAGGGCTCGGGGCCGCAGCAAAAGACGGTGCGCTCGCGGAAATCGGGCGCGAGCAGCGAGAGCCGCGCCGCGTCGATCCGGCCGCGAAGGCCGTGCCAGCCGTCACGCGGGTTCTGGCTCTCCACGACGAAGCCGAGCGTCAGGCTCGGCATCTGCGCGGCGAGGCATTCGAGCTCCGCCTTGAACAGGAGGTCCTCCGGCTTGCGCGCGCAGGTGACGAAGGAGACGTCCGACTGCGGCGCGCAGTCCGCCATCCAGCGCGTCATCGACATCATCGGCGTGATGCCGGAGCCGGCCGAGACGAAGAGGTACTTTTCCGCCGGATAGCGCACGAAGGAGAAGTCGCCGAGCGGGCCGAAGGCCCGCAGCGTCATGCCCGGACGCAGGTTGTCGAACATCCAGCGCGTGCCGATGGAGTTCTTCTGCGCCTTGACCGTCACCGCGACCGAGAAGGGGCGCGAGGGCGAGGAGGAGAGCGTATAGGTGCGCATGACCGGCTCGTCCTGCGACACCGGCAGCTCCAGCGTGACGAACTGGCCCGGCAGGTACCGGAACCAGTTCTTCTGATCGGAGCTGAACGTGAACGTCATCACGTCGGAAGTCTCCGCCGTGACCGCGATGCATTCCAGGAGGTTCTGGCGGTCGTGCCACGGGTTCAGTTCGTCGAAGTGGCGAAACGGGGTCGATATCGTCATGTCAGGCCACCCGGGACATCGGCTTCTTGTCGCCCAGGCGGTCGATCATGAAGTTCGTGTACCACTCGACGAACTGCATGACGCCGCCCTCGTCCTCGACCGAATAGGGGCCGGGCTGGTAGGCGGGCGAACGGATGCCGAAGGCGTTCTCCTCGACGATCCGGCGGTCCTGGTCGTTGGTCTCGGTCCACACATGGGTGAGCTCGTCGAGGCGGTAGTCGACACCCTCGACGGCATCCTTGGCGACCAGCCACTTCGTCGTGACCTGGGTGAGCTCCGGGCCGAGCGGCAGCACGCGGAAGGTGATGGCGTGGTCGGCCAGCACATGGTTCCACGTCGTCGGATAGTGGAAGAGGAGAAGCGTGCCGATGCCGCTTTCCAGGACATCGCTCGACAGCGGCCGCTGCACGGCGGGCGCGCCGGACATGGTGTAGCTCTCCGCATCCTGGATCAGCGGCATGCGCGCGGCGCGGAACTGGCCGGTCGGCGACATGCGGAATTCGCTCGCAAGGCCCGCCGCCTCGCACTTTTCCCAATGCGCGGCGATGACCGGATCGTCCTTGGCGCCCTGCACGCCCGTGGCGCTCGGAGCCTCGGGATAGGTGCGGCAGAGCTCGGGATGGTTGGCCGCGCAATGGTAGCACTCGCGGTTGTTCTCCCAGACGAGCTTCCAGTTGCCCTTTTCCACGATCGTGCTCTCGAAGGCGACCTTCGTCTCGCCGAGGCGGTGGCGGGCAAGATAGGGCTCGACCAGGCTGCGGAAGGCGGAGAAGTCCGGCGCCTCCTCGGCAAGGCAGATGAAGATGTAGCCGCCGACCGTCTCGCAACGGATCGGCTTCAGGCCGTGCTGCGCCTTGTCGAAGTCCTCCGCCATGTGGCGTGCGAAGAGCAGCGAGCCGTCGAGCTCGTAGGTCCACTGGTGGTAGGGACAGACGAGCTTGGCCGACGTGCCCTTGTGCTGCGTGCACACGCGCGAGCCGCGGTGGCGGCAGGAATTGTGCAGGGCGCGGACGGTGCCGGAACGGTCGCGGGTGACGACGACGGGATAATCGCCGACCTGCACGGTGAAATAGTTGCCCGCCTTCGGGATCTCGCAGTCGTGGCCGATGAATAGCCAGTCGCGATACCAGATCGTCTCCAGGTCGAGCCTGTAGTGGTCGGGGTCGATGTAGAAGGCCTGCTCGAGGCTGTGGCCTTCGCGCCGGGTCTTGAGCTTGCGGAGCACGTCGCTGCGAATGTCCATGGCGGATCCTCAGATATCCAGATTTGCTGAGGCGCACGGAAGGAGACGGCATCCGGGCGGCGGGCCGCACGGTTTGCACGCTTCCCGGCCGCCCGCCGCAGCCAGTCACGATCGATGCTCCAGGCTGGTTTCCGGGCTGAGGAGTGTCCCTTGAGGACCGGCGCAGCGCCTTCCCGGACATCCCGTCCAGTGGCCTCTGCTGCACCTTGCTCCAACACCGTTGCGGGGGCAGCGCCGGATTTCAACCGGCTTCCCAATTCTCCGCTTCCTTGGGGGAAGCAGCACCTTGAGCGTTCTTATCTAAGCGCAAGTCCGGCCGCCCGACATTCCGGAAAACGACATGCCGTTCCAAGTTGACGACAGGGGAAAAGAGGAAATTCCGCAATGATGGTATAAATAATACAATAGGAACAATGGTTTGGGAAAAGACGCCCAACGGAAAGACTGCGCAGCCCGCCTGAAGCGGCGGCTTTCATGCCTTTGTCATATTGCGACCTTGCCGCCCCCGCGCGAAGAAGCGGGAGGTGCACGGAAAGGAATGTTTAACGGCGTTTGCTTAAACTTCGACGCATCAGGGCACGAGGATAAGGTCCGGTCAGGTGCAGCAGACGAAGTTCCGATATTACGACGCCGTCGCCTACAAGCGCACCAACCAGCCGAAAGCCGCCGCCCATACGGAGTTCCTGCGCACCGGCCGCATCGACCGCAGCCCGACCTGGAGCCCCAGCGAGAAGCGCTACCTCACCTATCAGGAGGTCGCCGAGCGCACGGGCCGCAAGCTGGAGCGGGCCGGCAGCATCACCCATGAGCGTATCAACGGCTTCCACCATTCCATCCAGTTCCCCAGGCTGATCTTCCACCGCACGCTCGCCCAGACGCCGCATCTCGGCTATTGCCACATCACGGTGGCCAATTCGCGCTTCGCCGAGTTCGAGAATGTGCAATGGGCCTTCTACATGGCCAATTTCCTCGCCGAGATCGGCGAGGGGGAGCAGTTTTTCGCCGGCATCTCGACGAAGCCGGGCCGCATGTATTTCGCCGTCGCCATCGCGCCGACCGAGGAGGAAGGGCGCCTGACGGTCGACCGCAAGGTGCGCGGCAACGGCGTGATCTTCCGCACCGACGACCCGAAGCTCGCCATGAAGAACGTGCTGATGCTCGGCACGCGCAACGAGGCGTTGCGCAAGATCATCAGCGCGCTTTGAATCAGGACGCCCTGTAGATCATCCATTCCTTGCCGGCCGGCACCTCGTCGCCGCGGCCGTAGACGACGATCTGGTCGCCGCCGGCGCCCTTGGCCTCCATCAGCGCCCGCTCGCAGGCGGCCGAAAGGTCGAAGGCGCTGTCGGCCCTGTCCGACATGCAGGCGCCCGCCGAGAGCGTCAGGTGCCCGAGGTTGCGGCCGGTGCGCGGATCGCGCAGCGCGACCGTCTGGAAGGCGGCGCGCAGGAGATCGACAAGCCGCGTCACCTCGCTCTCCTCCGCCGTGTGGAACAGGAAGCCGAAGCGCAGCCCGTCGAAGCGCACGGCAAGCGCGCTTGATGGAAACGCCTGGCGGATGAGGTTGCCGTAGAAGGTGACGAGATGGTCCGACAGGGCCTCGATCTGGCCGGGCGAGAATCGCCGCTCCGCATCCACTTCGGCGATGACGACGCCGCAGAGCATCGGCAGTTCCGCATTGGCATAGACGCGGGCGAGCGCCTTGTTGAAGGCGCGGCGGTTGCCGAGCTTCGTCGGCGGATCGACGAACTTCATCGCCTCGAATTCCGCCATCTCCTTCTGGATGCCGTCCATGACGGCCGATTGCGCGGCCACCTTCTCGGCCATCTCGGCCGTGTGGGTGACGCGCAGCTCCGTCGCGCGCTGCAGGGCTTCGAGCGAGCTGCCGAGCGCGCCCTCGTCGCCGGCGGCATTGCGGATGACCTGCGAGGCCTCGCCGATCAGGCGGCCGTAGTCGGTGAGCGAGGAGCGCTCCTGGGTGAGCAGGTCCATGAAATTGCTCATCTCGCTGCTGATGGCGCCGGCCGAGCGCTGCAGCACGCTCGCCTCGTGCTGGTGGGGCAGGTACTTGCGGCCGAGCTCGTCGAGCGCGGCCTGCGTCTTGTACTTGCCGAGCGCGATGAAGTCGCGCACGAGATCGGGATTGCAGCCGGCATAGGCCTCGTAGACCAGCTCGTAATTGCGCGGCAGGCCATCGATGCCCATCTGCCTCATGGCCGTCGCAACGCGGAGCGCGATGTCTGTCGTCGAGGATTTCTTGTTCGCCATCTCGGGAAACCTGCCTTCGGATTTTCCCGAGCCATAGCAGCCGCCGCTTTCGGCCGCTCTAATCCGGTCGTTCGCATTTTAGGCAATCGCTCAAGCCTTGGCATTTTCCGCCAAAGGGCTGTAAAGGAGACGCCAGACGAAGGACGAACGGCATGGCAGACATCGTGGATACGCGGACGGACCCTGAGGCGGCGCTGGCGCGCGCCACGGAGGCGCTCGGCCGCGGCGTGCCGGTCGCCATTCCCACCGAGACGGTCTACGGCCTTTCCGCCGACGCCACCAATCCGCAGGCGATCGCCCGCATCTACGAGATGAAGGGCCGGCCGCGCTTCAACCCGCTGATCTGCCACATGGCCGACCTTGCCATGGCGGAGCGGCACGCCGTCCTCGACCCGCTGTCGCGCATGATCGCCGAGGCCTTCTGGCCTGGGCCCCTGACGCTAGTGCTGCCGATCCGGCCGGAAAGCGCCATCCACCCGCTCGCGCGTGCCGGGCTCGACACGGTCGGCGTGCGCGTGCCCACCGGCTTTGCAAGCCGGCTGCTGTCCGCCTTCGGCCGGCCGCTGGCAGCGCCCAGCGCCAACACGTCCGGGCGCATCAGCCCCACCACCGCCCGCCATGTCGCGGACGATTTCGGCGACCGGCTGGAACTGGTGCTCGATGCCGGCCCGGCCGTCGTCGGGCTCGAATCGACCATCCTGCGCGTCGAGGGCGAGACGATCCGCCTGCTGCGGCCGGGCGGCCTCGACCTTGAAGCCGTCGAGCGCCTGACGGGCCGGCCGGTCCTCCGCAACGAGAAGGCGGGCGCCGCCATCGAGGCGCCCGGCATGCTCGCCTCGCACTATGCGCCCGACGCCCCGGTGCGGCTGGAGGCGCGGGACGTGCGCCCCGGCGAGGTGCTGATCCGCTTCGGCGGTGCGGCGCTGCCCGGCGAGAGGGACGCCGCGCTGGTGCTCGACCTCAGCCCCGCCGGCGACCTTGCCGAGGCCGCGGCCAATCTCTTCGGCTACATGAAACGGGCCGACGCCCTCGGCGCCGCCTCCATCGCGTTTTCGCCCATCCCGGCCGTGGGCCTCGGCGAAGCGATCAACGACCGCCTGCAACGTGCCGCCGCCCCGCGCGGCTGAAAGGTAAAGCCATGGTCCAGGCGACGCTTTCCCCCGATCTCATCGCCCGCTTTTGCGCGATCACCGGCCCCGCCCATGCGCTGACCGAAGCGGCCGACATCGCGCCCTACCTCGTCGAAAGCCGCGGGCTCTACCACGGCACCTCGCCGCTGGTGCTGCGGCCGGGCTCCGTCGAGGAGGTCTCGCAAATCCTCGCGCTCGCCACCGAGACGCGCACCGCCATCGTGCCGCAGGGCGGCAATACCGGCCATGTCGGGGGCAGCGTGCCGCGCGAGGGGGCGATGGACGCCGTGCTCTCGCTCTCGCGCCTCAACCGCATCCGCGACGTCGATCCGGTCGGCAACGTGATCGTCGCGGACGGCGGCTGCGTGCTCGCCGATATCCAGGCGGCCGCCGAGAATGTCGGGCGGCTGTTTCCGCTCTCGCTGGGCTCGGAAGGCTCCTGCCAGATCGGCGGCAACCTTTCCACCAATGCCGGCGGCACCGCGGTGCTCTCCTACGGCAACATGCGCCATCTCTGCCTCGGCCTCGAAGTCGTGCTGCCGACGGGCGAGGTGTGGAACGGCCTCAGGCGCCTCAAGAAGGACAATACGGGCTATGATCTGCGCGACCTCTTCATCGGCGCGGAAGGCACGCTCGGCGTCATCACCGGCGCGGTGCTGAAGCTCTTTCCGCAGCCGCTCGGCCACGAGGTGGCCTTTGCCGGCCTGAAATCGGTGAAGGACGCGCTCGCCCTCTTCGAGCGTGCGTCGAGCCGCTGCGGCCCGGCGCTCACCGGCTTCGAGCTGATGCCGCGCCTCGGCGTCGATTTCACCACGCGCCACATTCCGGGCGTGCGCGATCCGCTCGCCACCCGGCACGACTGGTACGTACTGATCGACATCTCCACCTCGGACGCGGCCGACACGGCGGCGCGCATGATGGAGGCCGTGCTTGCGGAAGGCATGGAGGCAGGCCTCATCGAGAACGCCGTCATCGCCGCGAGCGAGGAGCAGCGCAAGGCCCTCTGGCACATGCGCGAGAGCATGTCGCCGGCGCAGAAGCCGGAGGGCGGCTCGATCAAGCATGACGTTTCCGTGCCGGTCTCGGCCATTCCCGATTTCATGGCGAAGGCCGATGCGGCGGTGACGGCGGCAATCCCTGGCGCGCGCATCTGTTCCTTCGGCCACATGGGCGACGGCAACATCCACTACAACATCTCCCAGCCCATCGGCGCGGACGGGAAGGCGTTCCTCGCTCGCTGGCAAGAGATCAACCACATCGTCCACGGCATCGTGCTTTCCTTCGGCGGCTCGATCTCCGCCGAGCACGGCATCGGCCAGTTGAAGCGCGACGAGCTGGCGGAGATCCGCGAGCCGATCGAGATGGACCTGATGGGCCGGATCAAGCGCGCCTTCGATCCCGCCGGCATCATGAACCCCGGCAAGGTCGTGCGCGCCTGAAAGGCGGCCTCAGCTTCCGCCGGTGCGAAGCTGCGCCAGCGACATCATCAGGTCCGCGCTGATGCCGGCCGAGCCGGAATCGGCGGAGAGGATGGAGACGGCCGGGTCGCTGGTGGTGTCGTTGTTGAGGTCGTAGAGCACGGAGAACTTGACGATCATCTTGGAGACCTTTTCCGGGTCCTGCAGATCGGCAAGGTCGAGGTGGCGCTTGATCATGTCGGCCTGCGCATCGATATCGGCGCTGCCGATCTCGTCCGGCAGCGAATAGACCACCTTGAAGACCTCGAAGAGCGCATCGTCGGCGAGGATATCGTAGGGGCTGGTGACCGTATCGGCCTTGCGCTGGAAATAGAGCGCGAGGCGCACGCCGGCATTGTCCTCGCCGGCCTCCTCCTCCAGCTTCTGGCGCACATAGCCGTCGAGCGTCTCGTAGACGCCGCGGCGTGACTGGACCTGCGCATCCTTCGGCTGCTCGACGAGGCCGTCGGCGTTGAAGTTGAACGAGGCGACGATCTTACGGTACGAACGGTCCGCCTGCTGGTTGACGAAGCTCTTCGGGTCGTCGAGGTCGGACGTGAAGATCTTCTTCATGAACTCGGTGTCGACGCTCTCCGGATCGATGTCGTTGGCCGTCAGCACGAAATCGACGAGGCGCTTGTCGGCAAGGAAGTCCGAGACGGAATCGATCTTCTGCATCTGGACGGTGTAATATTTCGCCTCTTCCTCGGCCTTCGTCTTGTCGTCATCCGTTCCGAAACGGGACTTCTCCGTCACATAGGCGCGCGACATGGCGAGGATCTCGGATTCGGCCTGCGCCAGCTTGGGCTCGGCGATCTTGCCGTCCGACCCGAAATTGAACGCCTTGGCAAGCTCCACGTAGCGCTCGTCGTGAAGCTGGTACACGTAGCTCTTCGGGTCGTTGAGGTCGCTCTTCAGCACGTTCTTGATGGTGAGCGCGGAAACCTTGTCCGGATCGAGGCCGTAGGCCTTCAACGCGAAGTCGTAGACGGTCGCCTCGTCCACGAAATCCTGGACCGTGGTCACGGCACCGATCTGGCCCTTGAAGCGGTTGACGGCAAGCTCGTCCGCCTCGTCGTCCTTGTCGTTGTAGTGGGAGGAGTAGAGACTGGCGGTCGCCGAGGTCTGGGCGGCGGTCTGCGCCGGCGTGCCGGCCGGAAGCGTGCCGTCCTCCTCGAAGTTGAAGGCCGCGCGCAGCGCCACATAGGCCTCCTTGTCCGCGCCGCCGAACATGTTGATGTAGCTCTTCGGATTGTTCGGGTCGGGGTCGCTGGTCATGATGTTGCGCAGGGTGAAGCTGGTGACCGACACCTTGTCGAGCCCGTAGGCGGCCTTGAGGTAGGAGACGACCCGCTCGTCGGCGATGAGCGCGTTTGCCGTCGTGACGCTTCCCACCACGCTCTTGAAATGCTCCTGGTTGAGCTGCGCGGCCGCCGAGGTCACGCGCGGATTGGAGAGCGTGTAGAGGTCGTTCGTGTTCTGCTTCTGCGTGGCGTTCTGCACCGTGCCGGCCGTCGCGGTGCCGTCGGTGTTGAAATTGTAGGCCTCGGCGAGCGAGCGGTATTTCTGGACATTGGCGACGATCGCGCTCTGCCGGGTGATCTCCGCCTTCAGTTCGGCGATGCGCGCCTTGTTGGCGTCGTTGGATTCGAGGCCCGAAAGCTCGGTCGTCGCCGTCTGGATGGCCGCCTCTGCCGCCGTCTGCCGGCCGGCGAACTGCGTGTTGAAATAGCTCGCCGGATCGTCGAGGTCGCTCGTCAGCACGCCCTTGAGCGTCTGGCGCGAATAGGTATTCGGGTCGATGTCGAAGGCCGTCAGCATGTAGTTGCGCAGCCGGTCGTTGTTGAGGAGCTGGTCGGCGCTGGTCACCTTGTCGATGACGATGTCGTAGTAGCGCGTCTCCTCCTTGATCTGCGCGCCGGCATTGGCGGCGGTGGCGGAATAGAGGCCGATGATCTCGTCGAGCTGCACCTCGGTCTGCGCCGAAGGCGTTGCGGCGGTAAAGGCGAAGGCATTGGCGAAATCGCGGTAGCGCGTGTCGGTGAGCTGGTTGGCGAAGCTGTTGGCGTCGGACATGTCGCTATCCAGCACCTTGCGCATGAAGGCCTTGGCGTAGATCATGTCCTCCAGGCCATAGGCCTTCATGGCGTAGGA
>Ga0182738_1005055_pt1 | contig 14267 bp, 9 predicted proteins | sample eDN5th30CBELigMG_FD_128876 | JGI IMG/M metagenome (GOLD analysis project Ga0182738, IMG submission 128876) | Enriched Miracle-Growth compost microbial communities from Emeryville, California, USA - eDNA 5th pass 30_C BE-Lig MG (version 2)... ...
CCTGTATTGCCCGGCCCGCGTCCGCGAACGCATCCGTTACTACGCCACCCGCAATGCCATGGACATTGAAGGGCTGGGCGACAAGCTGATCGCTCAGCTTGCGGCCTCAGGCATGGTCAAGAGCTTTGGCGACCTGTACCGTCTCACGGCCGAGAAGCTGACGTCGCTGGAACGGATGGGCAAACGGTCGAGCGATAAACTGCTGGCCCAGATCGAAGCCAGCAAGTCCCGCGGCCTGGCTCGGCTACTCAATGCGCTCTCGATTCCGCACGTTGGGCAGCGGGTGGCCCAGGTGCTGGCCGAAGAGTTCCAGGACATCGATACGCTGCTGGCTGCAGACGTGGAAACGCTTTCACAAACGCACGAGATCGGCCCCATCATCGCCCAAAGCGTATACGACTATCTGCACAGCGACTTTGGACAGGAAACGCTGAACGACCTACGCAGCCTGGGCGTTTCCATGGAGATGCCCCGCTCGGAACGCAAGGGCGCCGCCAGCAACAAGCTGGAAGGCAAAACGCTGGTCGTCACCGGCACGCTCACCAAGTACACCCGTGACGAGATTCACGGGCTGATCGAAGCCCACGGCGGACGGGCCGCCAGCAGCGTTTCGAGCAAGACCGATTACGTGGTGGCCGGCGAGAAGGCGGGCAGCAAGCTCGAGAAGGCGCAAAAGCTGGGCGTGCCAGTACTTAGTGAAGACGACTTTGAGCAGCTACTCGCCGGGTAGATCGCTCGCCGGAAATCCATTCCTCCAAGGCCAAAATCGGTCGCAGTTTTCCTTGTCTTTACCCGGGGTGATCGTACAATGGAATTAAATTGGATATACATATCCAATTTAGCCGATTCCCTTTCAGCCACGGCTGAGCAGCCCCCAGGAAAAACGCCATGTCGCAGGAAGTGTGTCACGCCCCGCTCGACTTGGGCAGCGGCTTTGCCTACCAGGCCGACGGCGTGGTCAGCCGCATCTTGTTGAAAGAGTCCACCGGCAGCGTCACCGCGTTTGCCTTCGATGCCGGCCAGGAGCTTAGCGAGCATACCTGCCCTTACGAGGCCCTGATTGTGGTCATCGAGGGCGAGGGCATCATCACCATTGACGGCACACCGCACACGCTGGCTGCCGGCCAGGCGATCCGCCTGCCAGCCCACGTACCGCATGCGGTGCGGGCCGAGCAGCGTCTGAAGATGCTGCTGACCATGCTGCGTGTTCCCAAGGAGTAAAGCGCCGCGGCAGCAACGCGCAGCGGGCTTCGTACGCGACATTACTAGCGACTTTCTTTCGCAAGGGTGCGGCCCCATGAATGGCACCTCGACCTGGCTCCATCGCACGACGCTCATCCCTGAGTTGCTTCGCCGCGCGCCGCAGGCGCGGCCAGTGCTCGACCAGTACGGCCTGCGGGGATGTGGCGGTCCCCTAGGGCCCGAGGAAACTTTGGAGTTTTTCGCCCGGGCTCACGACGTGCCGCTAGGTCGAATGCTCGCAGAGTTGCACGAGGCCGTGCAAAAGCCGCAGCCCCCGATCAATCTGCCAGTCCTGAACCAGGCCGCTGAGGAACCGCACCCGGCCGATACGATCTATCGCCCGTTCTTCAAAGCGGGCATCGCCGTGGTACTCACGGCAGGCGCCGTTTGGGGTGCCTGGCTGCTGCTCAAGATTGCCTGGACGGGCTCCTTCACTGCCGCTGGCGTGCATGATGTGAACGCGCATGGGCACGCCCAGATCTTTGGCTGGGTCGGCCTGTTCGTCATGGGGTTCGCCTACCAGGCTTTCCCGAGGTTCAAGCACACCTCGCTCATCGCGCCACGGCTGGCGATTCTCTCGCTGGTGATGATGTTGACCGGCCTGATTGTGCGTTCGGTAGCGCAGCCATTGGCCGTACATGCCGCTTGGGCGTATTGGCCGGCGGTGGGTGCCTCAGTACTGGAAGTTTTTGCCGCCGTGCTGTTTGCCGCGATCATCGTGCAAACCTGGCGGCATAGTTCTCACCCGCTGACGTATTACGACGGCTACATTCTGGCCGCGCTCGCCTGGTTCATCATTCAGGCGGTGTATGAAAGCGTGTACCTGGCGGCCACGCTCGCGGTGCAAGGCCAAGAACTGTTGTCCATGGTCGCAACGTGGCAGCCTGCGATGCGTGACATTCAGATTCACGGCTTCGCGCTGTTGATGATTCTGGGCGTGAGCCAGCGGATCTTCCATCACTTCTACGACTTTGAGAAACCCAGTGCCCGGCTCAGCCGCGCCATGCTGGTGGTGCTCAACCTGGCGATTGTGGGCGAAGTCGCCGGCCTGATCCTGATGCGGACGTCTGGCCCGGCTTGGGCCGGCCTGTGGTATGCCTCGGTCGTTGCGTTGGCGGCGGCCGTGGTGGCGTTGGTGGTCAACTGGCGGATCTTCGGCCCTTGCGGCGAACCTGACCGTAGCTTGAAGTACCTCCGCGCGGCGTACGTGTGGCTGTTGATTTCGCTGGCGATGCTGGTCGGTTTGCCGGTCTATCAAAAGGTGCTGCTGCCGGTGCTGGCCCCGGGTTCGCAAGCCGTGGAAATCGGCTTCTCGCACGCGTACTACGGCGCGATCCGGCACGCGATTACGGTCGGCTTTGTGAGTATGATGATTGTCGGCGTGGCGGCGAAGATCGTGCCCACGCTCAACGGCATCGCCTCGCACCGATTGTCGCCGCTGTGGACACCATTTGTGCTGATCAACCTAGGCTGCGCCCTGAGGGTGGTGGGGCAAACGGCCACCGATATCGTGCCTGCGGCTTTCCCGGTGGCTGGCGTCAGCGGATTGCTGGAAGTGACCGGCTTGGCCGTCTGGGGCACCCATCTGTGGTTGATCATGGCGGGCCGACCGCGGCTTCGCGCGGCAGCCACCGCCCCGGCAATTCAAGCGACCAAGGCTACCACAACCGCGTCGAACGACAAGGTAACCATCGGCCCTCGCGATACGGTGGGCGCCGTCCTGGATCGGCAGCCTGAACTGCTCGAGGTATTTGTTGCCTTTGGCTTTCACATGCTCACCCAGCCGCAGATGCGCAATACCATCGCGCGGGTAGTGACCATTGAGCGAGCCTGTCGCAGAATGGATGTAGACGTGCCAACCTTTCTCGCCGCGTTGAACAAGCGGCTAAGCGAGAGCGACGCGGTTTCAACTGCCCCATCGTCCGCCGGCAAGCATTGTGAACCGACGGTGCATCAGATCGAGCCGCTACGGTCCTCATAACACGTCCCCTTCAGACTCTCATTTCTCCGAACAAACCGTGCCTATGGCATAAGGACTTGGCGATGGCAACTTCATCCCATCATGCAAACCGGGTGGTGATCGTCGGAGGCGGCGTTGCCGGATTGTCCATCGCCGTGCGACTGGCCCAGTCGGGCTTGCCCGTCACGGTACTGGAGGCGTCGAAGCTGGGCCACGAGGCTTCTACCCGCAACCAGGGCTGGCTCTACAGCGGGGCCTGGTTTGCTCCGCAGCGGGTGGAGTTGGCCCGCATGTGTTACGAGTCGTACGAGCACACGCTGCAATTCTGCCCTGAAGCGCTGGAGCCTGGCTGCGGTCCGATGGTGTACCTGGCCCAGGAGGCAGAGACCGATGTCGACCGCTGGACCAATGCCTGGCGAGCGGCGGGCATCCCTTTCTCACCGCTGACCGGTGAGGAACTGTTCAAGCGGTTTCCGCACCTGGCCATCGCCAAGGCGGCCGAGGCGTTTGAACTGCCCGACCGCGCTATCCGCATGCCATTTCTGCTGAAGCGGCTAGCGCAAGCCGCCGAGGCTGCCGGAGCCGAGATCCGCATCCAGGCGCCGGTGACGCAACTGATCTACGGTGATGGCACCGTGGAAGGCGTCGAGGTGGCGCGGCATGAGAAGATTTACGCCCGGCTGGTCATCCTGGCTGGCAACGCCTTGGGCGGTTTCTTGCTGCCCGGCTATGGCGCGGACGCTACCGCCGGCGCGCAGCCGGCCGTGGCATTAGTGGCTCAGAAGTCGCACCTGGTTGCCGTGCGGCCGGCCATTTGTGAGCATCCGCTGTGCGTATTCGACCTGGATGGGTTCAACCATGTGCCGCATCCGCCAACCTCGGTGTTTGGCAGCAACCGCTGGATCCCCGTTGCCAATGCCGAAAACGAGCAGCCTGACACGGCCGAGATCGATTACATCTGGAACCAGGTGCGGCGACTGTTCCCGGATGTAACTCGCGATAACCGCCAGGTGGTCGAGTGGGCCGGGACCACGATCCAGGCGATGCACGTGGATCAGATCGAGCCGGGCAAGGCACCACTGCCGACGGCGATCGATCACAGCCGTGAAAGTCCTGCCATCAACAACCTGATCAGTGTGTTTCCGGGCCGGGCCAGCCTGTGGCCGCACCTGGCCGAGATGACGCGGCACCTGGTGATCGAAAAGCTGCAAAGCCTGGAAAGCGCGGTCGCAACGCCGCCCTGGGGAGCACTCGCCCGGCGGTAACAGAATGCGCGCCACGGCTCTGCTAGCCGTGTGAATGAAGTACCGCGTTGGTACGCAGTTCCGTGGTCCGCGCAGCGGCCCCTACAAGAGACGTTTCACGTCCGCACGTGGACCCTGCGGAGGCGTGTTCAGTCCCACTCGATGCTGGTCGCGTCGAAGACGGGGCCTTCTACGCACGTGCGGCGGTAGTCCCATGAACCGTCGGCCTGGCGAATCTTCGCCACACAACTGAAGCAGATGCCGATGCCGCAGGCCATCGGCGTTTCCAGCGAGACTTCGCAGGGCACGTTGCGTTCGATCGCCAGGTTGGACACGGCCTCCATCATTGGCTCAGGCCCGCACGAAATGATCCGCACCGCCGCGCGCTGCTCGCCGTTGGTATCGGCGGCCGCGGCAGCCACGGGGCCGACCTCATCGAGCAGATCGCGCAGCACTTCCGTTACAAATCCGTGGTGGCCGGCGGTGCCATCGTCGGTGGCGATCCGCACGTCGACGCCCAAGCTGCGGAAATCGTCCAGGCCGGCCAGGTACTCGGCGGAGCGAACGCCGTAGCACAGCGTCACCTTTTGGGCACGGGGAACCGTGCGCGGCGGGTCGCCGTATTGGCGAAGCCCCAAGTATTCTTTTGCCAGGGCAGGAAACGGCGTCTGACCGATGCCGCCCGCCACCATCAGCAGATGATCGACGGCGTGGGGCGCAAAGCCGTTGCCCAGCGGGCCCCATAGCTCGACCTTGCTGCCGGCGGTGAGCGCTTGAAGCCGCCGCGTCATGCGGCCGATTACCAGGTACACCAGGTCGATGCCTTGCGGCTGCCCGTTGGCGGCGGGGTAGGTGTCGTACAGGGCCAGCGGCCGCCCCAGCAGCGGGTCGTCGCTATCGGCCAGCCGCACCATCACGAACTGCCCCGGCACCGTGCGCCGGGCGACCTCGGGACATTCCAGGCGAATCCGCCAGGTATTGCGGGCCAGTTGCACGTTTTCGACAACTGCCGCCGTTCCGTGCCACGCCCGGTCGGCAAAGCACGTTGCTGCCTTTTCGATCACCGTGTTCTCCCTTTACCGCGATGGCCGCCGGCCGGCTCCTTTGCGCCGGGTGGTTTTGCGAGCGACCGTCTTGGGCTTTGCCGTCTTGCGTCGTGTGGTCTTGCCGCCGCTGGCTTTGCCGCCGCTTCCCTTGCGGGGCCCGCCTTTGCCGGGGGCACCTTTGCGCGCGGCCCCCTTACGACCGGGGCGACCGGGCCGGCGAGGCGGCCGTTCGCGCTCGTCCATTTCCTCCGGGAAAACCTCGACGGGATCAAGGGGGATGCCGGTGGATAATTCGTCTTCCAGGCCGATCAGGCTGCCAACCCGGCGGCCTTTGCTGCCGACTTCTGGCCAATCACGCCCGGCGGCGGCACGTTTGCGGGGTGGTCTCGCTGGCGTGTCTGCCGCGGCTTTCTTGGTGGGACGGGGCCGGGAGCTTGGCGGGGCTGCCGCATGTGCTGCCGCTGCGGCCTTGGCTTCCGCCCGCGCGGCCTTACGTTTGCGGCTTTCGCGGACGGCTTCGCGCAGCTTGTCGATCTCGCGGGGCGTTAGCTGCCGGTAAGTGCCTGCCGGCATGTCGCCTAGCCGCACGCCGCCCATCTCGACGCGGATCAGCCGCATCACCTTGTGCCCGACCCGGGCCAGGATACGGCGGATTTCGCGGTTGCGGCCTTCATCGAGCACGATCTCCAGCCACGTGGCTTTACCCTCGGTCGAACGCACCTTGGCGCTGACCACGCGGGCGACCCCTTCGGCCAGGTGGACGCCGCGATGGAGCAACTGGAGGTCTTCGGGCGTGACATGCCCAGCCGTCAACACGTGGTAAGTTTTGCGGACGGCGTAACGGGGATGGGTGAGGCCGTTGGTCAGTTCGCCGTCATTGGTGAGCAGGATTAGGCCTTCGCTACCCTTGTCGAGGCGGCCCACGGGAAACACCCGCACATCCTGCGGCACCATATCGACCACGCGCGGCCGGCCGCTAGGATCGCGGGCGGTAGAAACCACCCCAGGCGGTTTGTGCAGCGCGTAATAGCGGAACCGCACGCGGCGGAGCGGTTCGCCGTCGACGCGGATTTTCTGCCGCGTGGGGTCGGCTTTGGCTCCCAGTTCGGTGACGATTTCGCCATCGACCTCCACACGGCCGGTGGTGATCAGTTCTTCGCACGCCCGGCGGCTACCAAAGCCGGCCGTGGCCAGGATCTTTTGCAACCGCTGCGGCCCGGCTGAGGCGCCCGCCTTGGAAGCTGTGGAGCGGGATGAGTTTGGACGCGAGCGAGCCATGAAGCGTGTGAACCTGAGTAGCGGAGGGCGTAGAAAGGCGGGAACCAAAGTCACCGCGGGGGGGGTAGACAAAGCCAGTCGGGGGTCAGAAGGCGGCCCGGCCGCGATCGACCCTCTTGAATATATCGGTGCATCGTCCTATAGGACCAGGGCCAGCGTGGCACGAATTGCCTGCGAACTTCTTTATTCAGCAAGGTGGATGCCGATGAACGCCGCTTGGGACGTTGCGTACTGCCGCTCGCAGTTTCCGGCTTTGACGCGCCAGGTGGGCGGACGGCCGGCGGCGTTTTTCGACGGTCCGGCAGGCAGCCAGGTTCCCCAGCGGGTGATCGACGCCGTGGCCCATTACCTGGCCCACACCAATGCCAACCACGGCGGGCAGTTCGCCACCAGCCGCGAAAGCGACGAACTGCTCGACGCGGCCCACGCGGCAGTAGCCGATTTTTTGGGAGCTACCGATCCGGGCGAGGTGGCCTTTGGCCCCAACATGACCACGCTCACCTTTGCCCTGAGCCGGGCATTGGCCCAAACGTGGCAGCCGGGCGATGAAATCCTGGTCTCGCAGAGCGATCACGATGCCAACGTTACACCCTGGGTGCTGGCTGCCCGCGATGCCGGCGCCACCGTCCACCACATCCCCCTTCGGCCCGACGACTGCACGCTCGACCTGGAAGGTTTTTACCGCCTGCTGAATGCCCGTACCCGGCTGGTGGCCGTGGGCTGCGCGTCCAACGCTACCGGCACCATCCATCCGTTTCCGCAGATGATCGAGGCCGCGCACGCGGCCGGAGCCGAGGTGTTTCTCGACGCAGTCCATTACGCCCCGCATCTGCCGCTCGACGTAACCGCCTGGCAGTGCGATTACTTGGCCTGCTCGGCGTACAAGTTTTTTGGCCCGCACCTGGGCGTGCTGTGGGGACGACGCGAACGGTTGGAAGCCTTGCCGGCATACAAACTGCGGCCGGCCCCTGACGATCTACCCGGCAAATGGATGACCGGCACGCAAAGCCACGAAGCGATTGCCGGTACGGCGGCGGCCGTGGAATACCTGGCCGACTTGGGCCGGCACTACCAAGGCAATACCGCGCTCGATCGCCGCGCCGCACTGCTGGCCGCCTACGATGGCATCGCCCGGTACGAACGCGGCCTGGCCGTAGAGTTCCTGTCGGGCCTTTCAGAATTGCACGCTTTTCGGCTGTGGGGCATCGCCGAGGCCGATCGGTTGCACGAGCGGGTACCAACCTTCTGCTTTACCCATCGCGAACTGCCATCCATCGAGATCGCCCAGCGGCTTGGCGAGGTGGGCCAGTTTGTGTGGCACGGCAACTACTACGCGCTGCCGCTGACGCAGGCCCTGGGGCTGGAGCCGGAAGGGGCCGTGCGCGTGGGCATTTTGCATTACAATACGGCCGATGAAATCGACCGTCTGCTGGAAGCCCTGGCCGGCCTGAACCGGTAACCGCCAGGCCAGCCCGTGAACGGTGCCCAACCACGGAGGAATCAGCCCATGCGCGTTGCCGTTTTCAGCACCAAGCCGTACGACCGCACGTTCCTGGACCGGGCCAATTCGGAGTTCGGCCACGAGCTGACCTATTTTGAGCCGCACCTGAAGATTGAAACCGTCAGCCTGGCCGAAGGCTTCCCGGCGGTGTGCGTGTTCGTGAACGACGTTCTCGATGGCCCGGTGCTTGAGAAACTGGCGCAGGGCGGAACCAAGGTTGTGGCGCTGCGGTGTGCCGGCTTCAACAACGTTGACCTGCCCACCGCCGAACGGTTGGGCATGAAGGTCGTGCGCGTGCCGGCTTATTCGCCGCATGCCGTGGCCGAGTACACCGTGGGCATGATGCTCACGCTCAACCGCAAGATCCACCGGGCTTACGCTCGCGTTCGCGAAGGCAACTTCTCGCTCGATGGGTTGCTGGGATTTGACATGCACGGCCGCACGGTCGGCATCGTCGGCACGGGCAAAATCGGCGCTGTCGTCACCCGCATTCTTGCAGGCTTTGGCTGCCGGCTGTTGGGCTACGATGTGTACCCCAATGACGAATGCCGCGAACTGGGGCTGGAATACGTTTCGCTCGAAGAACTGCTCGGCCAGTCCGACATCGTCACGCTGCACTGCCCACTCACGCCGGAAACGCGGCACCTCATCAATCCGCAGACCATCCAGCAGATGAAGCGTGGAGCGATGCTGATTAACACCAGTCGCGGGGCTGTGATTGATACCGAATCCGTGGTCCACGCGCTCAAGAGTGGGCAGATTGGGCTCTTGGGGATCGACGTGTACGAGGAAGAAGGTGACTACTTCTTTGAGGACCTGTCGGAGCGCGTGATTGCCGACGACGTGTTAAGCCGGCTGCTCACATTCCCCAATGTGCTGGTCACAGGGCACCAGGCATTCTTCACGCTGGATGCCTTAGACGCCATCGCGGCAACGACGCTGCGGAACCTGCAAGAGATTGAAACGGTTGGCAATTCGCCGAATGAACTGGTTAGCGAGGAAGTCAGCGGGCCGCAGTGAGACGTGTTCCTTCGCTAGCGTTTCAGGCTTTATAGTTTCGCCAAATGTCGGTCCCTAATGAGCACGGCTCACAGAGCCGTGGCACGCGCGCGGCTTGTGACACGCGCAACGTGAGGTTATTCCTCGTCCGGCGGAACCTCTCCCAGTTCAAGGTATAACCGTTCGTCGGAGTAATCGCCGGCAACGCCTGCGCTCGCCAGGCTGCACCACTTGTCGTGGCGAACATAATCCAAGGGCTCGTTGGTGAAGCGGTCAGGCGTAATGTTATCGAGATAGTCCGGCACCAGGGCCGCCAACGTCTCAGGGTACTCCCCGCGCTCGGCGCGATAATGCTCTAGGGCATACGCCAGGCGAATCAATTCGCCCTGCTGGTGAAGCTTGACGCCAGAAGCTACGCTCGCGAGCCAGGCTGGGCTCAACATTTGGAAGTACAACGCCACGATGGCTTGCTCGCGGGCCTTTCTGCGGGCCGCTCCGAAGGTGCCGTCCACGGCGGCAATCATTTGATCAAACTCAGCTTCCTGCTCCCTCCAAGCAGCCTGAAAAGCCGGATAGCCTTGTTCGAAATCCAGCTTGGGCAGTTGCAGGAAGCGGCGGTTCACTTCGCGAGCCATCTCGTCCCAATCGACTTGGCCGCCCGTGAATACGCCTGCGAACGGGATCGAGAAACTCTCATCCACTTTGTGTTGAACCTCGGTAGCCATGTCGCGGAAGCCTTCGATCACCCAGTATCGTTGCCCGCTCCCGGCATGCAGATTGCAATCCGGCGGTTCCAGAATGGCTTCGAGCGAGCGGCGGCGCGTGGCGAGTTCGTCGACCGTACGCTTTTTGAATTGCAACCAGGCCAGTGCAGCCTCCAGGGCCAGAGCGTCGGTCGTTATGGTGTTCAACTTTTCGAGGATGGTAGCCCCTGCGGCATATCGCAGGGCCAACTGGTGACAGGCGTTGATATCCTCCCAAGCACCCTGATCGTCGCCAGTCGCCGTGCGGTGCATGGCCCTGAATACCAGGGCCCGCGCCACTTCACGTTGAGAAGAAAACCCTGGGAGAAGCGCGCCAGACATCGTCTGACCTGGCTGCCGGATCATCGGTTGATAGAAATGTTGCCGCTCCAAGCCGGCTACCAGCCGATCGAGGTGCGCTTCTTGTGCCGCAAGCCAGCGAGCGAGAAACGGGCGCTGCTCCGCCGCCCAGGGAATGGTCCCGGCCCCCTTGATGCGTTCGCTGATCAATTCGTGGGGCGCTCGGAACTCTTTCGCGGCTTCGGCCACGGTCTCGGGATCGGTCTTGGCAAATGCCTCGGGGATGAGCAGGTAATCGCCGTCGGCCGATGGAACCTCGATGCCTAGCTCCTGAAAGAACGTCTGCCGGTGCTCGACGGGTATCGCTTCAGGCCCGCAGACTTGCCACAGTACGACGGCAAAGTTGTTCTCGGGCGTAATGCCGCGGCGGTTCTGCGCGTTGTGCACCGCGACGTAATCCACATAGCCGTCGGCATCGAGCGGCTGGGTGATGATGGTGGTTTCAGGCGAGATTGCGAAGCGTACCAGGCCGGTAGGCTGTTTCTTGCCCGGCATCACATAGAAAAGCGCATAGCCGGCAACGGCGCCCACGAAGATAGCTGCCCAGATCAGCCGCCGCTTTTTCACCGTCTGCCCTCCAATCGTCTACTGCCCCTGTACGATCCGGTGCGCAGCAGTCCACTACGGCGAAAGCCGGCCCTCGCGTACCGCGTCCAGATATTGCTGTGTGTGTTCGCGATAGGGACGCGGGTACTGCTGCGTGTTGACCGGATCGGAACGCTCGACCTGGCTGGGCGCCAGTTCGGCCTTGATCTGTTCGCGAATGTCGCCCACGCGGTTAGGGCCGCCGGCCTCGCCCACCACAACACCCACGCCGCCTTGCTGCTTGCCGGGCACGTGCGAATCGACGAACTTCTCGCCGCCGTTTTTTTCCTCGGGGCGGAAGCCAGCCCCACGGCCTTGGCCCATGCCCGGGCCGACGCTGCGGTTACCTGTCTGGCCGCTGCCGAAGCTATTGCCGCCCTGCTTCGAGGCCATCATCTGTCCCTGCTTGCCGCCGAGCATCTCGCCCTTGGCTTGCTGCAACTGGTCCATGGCGCCTTCGAGCATTTCCAGTTCATCCAGTTGCTGCTGAAGCGAATCAAGCTGCTGCTGCAGGCCTTGCAGACCGGCCATCGCTTGATCGGCGTTGCCTTCCTTCAAGCATTGGCCGCACTGGCCCAACTGCTGGGCGAACTGGTCCAGTTGATTCATCTGGCCGTCCTGCTGCTTGAGCTGATCTAGCTGCTGCTGAAGCTGCTCAGCCAGTTGCTGGTTGCCGGCCTGCTGGGCCTGCTTGATCTGATCCTCCAGCGCTTGTTTTTTCTGCTGGTGGTCGGCCGCCATTTGTTCGAGCTTGTCTTTCATCTCGTTCAACTGGTCGGCCAGCTTTTCACGCTGCTCGTCGGTGAGCGTGCCATCCTTAAGCTGCTGTTGTAACGCGTTCAATTCCGAGATGGCGCGTTGCAGGTCGCCGTTCTTGAGTGCCTGGGCCAGCTTGTCGGCCGGGCCGTCGTTGGCGCCCTTGAGGCGGCTCAACTGTTCGCGGAGCTTGTCGGCCGATTCCAGTTCGCTGCGGCGTTTCTCGAAGTCCTGGGCCAGGTCGTTCAACTTGACGACCGCTTGGGTGCGATCCTTGATCTCCTGGGTTTCAAACGTTTCGCGGGTGCCGCGCTGCAACTCCGCGAACATCTTCTCCAGGTCTTCCAGCCCTTGCTCCTTGGCCTCTTTGCGGCGCTGTTCCAACTGCTGTTGCAACCGATCGACGGTTTGCTTCACGGCGACGGCCGTTTGCTGATCGCCGGCGGCTTGCACCTCCTGCGGCGTCCAAGGCGGCAACAGATACACCAGCAGCAGGGCCGCCAGTGCCGGCAATAGCGGCAGCAGCGACCAGCGGTTGACTTCCAGCGGGAAGTTGCTGTCGACGTCCAGGTTGCGCACTCGGCGCTGCGCGTCCTCGGCCAAGGCACGGCCGGCCTCGGTGTCCAATTCGTCGGCAGATAGAGCGAGAGCACTCGAGACGCGCTCGCGCAGGTTGAAGCGGCGATCCAGCTCAATCGCGGCGTCGATGGCAGGCGTGCGGACAACCCAAGTCCAGATGGCGGCTGCAACCAGGCCAGCCCCGGCCCCACCGCACAGCAGTTGCCAAGGTTCGACCGGCCAGTTCCAGTACCAGTCGGCAACAATGGCCGCAGCGGCAATGGTCAGCCCCGCGAACAGGCACCAACCGCAGGCACCAACAAAGGTTGAGAGAATCAGTCGCCGCCGGACGCGCGCCACCTGGCTACGTAGCGATTCCATGATCTTGCTCCACCAATGGATTCCCGGGTTGGGTACGACACCCGCTTGCGATCTCAAGCTAGCGATCTGGCAAAGCTGGTAAACCTTGCTGGTGACAATGGTTATCAACTTTGATGGGGGTAAGCTGGCGAGCGCAGATTACGACCTCTCGCGAGGGAACCTCGCTCCCCTACTATGTTATCGCAGCCGGGCTCCAAAGATCAGGCGATTTTGTTGATTAACCCCTAAATGGCGGCAACACGGATGAAACTTAACCTAAGACTGGCATGCGTCGATTACCCAGTTAAAATGAGGGGTTGTAAAAAGCCCGGTTGGGGAACTTCAAAGAGTCAACGGTTTTTCCCGATTACCACGGTTAAATCTGCCGCACTTGGCTAGGCCTTTGGCAACAGGGGCCATGGACCTGCGGCAAGCCGAACGGGGACGCGTGCCAGATCGCACAACTCCCGCCACGGGTAAGCCGATGCTGCCGACTCAATGCACGATTCCACGGGACAAGGATGCCGTACAACCGGCAGTCGCCCGTCCTAAGGGGCTGTTCTGCTCATCCCTGCATCGCCTGCGTAAGACCACCGGCGAGCACTAGAACGAGTTGCTCAGCCGTTGTGGTCGATGCTGGCACGTGTGGGAAAGGAAGTCATGCCGTATCTCGGCGGGGTAACCACTGCGCGGTTGCCAAGCCTGGGTACCCGTGGCTTGTCGTAGGCAGGGATCGTCTGAACCTTCCAAGGTTGAATCCTGGCGAAAGGCATCCGCATGATTCCGCGTAAGAAACTCGACATCCGTTGGCCGGATCTGGTAACGGCCGTCTTCCGCTCCCTGTGGCCGGGCAATCGCGCGGCTACCCAGCGTCGCGTGGAAGCATTGTTCTGCCCGGGCGAACCCTGCCTGGTCAGCCTGTCGGAGCGCAGCGCGTTCGACGTGGCCGTGCAGGCGTACAACTTTCCGCCGGGCAGCGAGGTACTGGTCTCCAGCCTGACGGTGAAGCCTTTTCCCGAGATTCTCAAAGCCCACGGCCTGGTGCCGATCCCCATCGACTTGAACATGAACGATCTGTCGATGCGGATGGATGTGTTAGAGCGGGCGGTGAATGAGCGCACCCGGGCGATTGTGTGCGCGCAGCTTTTGGGCAGCCGCATTCCGCTGGATGACTACGTGGACTTTGCCAAGCGGCATAACCTGGTGATCTTTGAGGACTGCGCCCAGGCGTACACGGGCGACGATTTCCGGGGCCACCCGGAAACCGACGTCACGATGTTCAGCTTTGGCCCGATCAAGACTTGTTCGGCCCTATGGGGCGGCATCACCCGTTTCAAAGACGCGGGCATCTGCGAGAAGGCCCGCGCGATTCAAGAGCAGCAGCCAGTGCAAACCCGGTGGCTGATGTTCTTCCGGGCACTCAAGTACGCGGTGCTCAAATCGACCACGTACCGCATCCCGTACACGATCATCAATCACGTGCTGCGGATGCTGGGGCTTGATCACATCACCGACAAGTCGATCCGCAACTTCACCGGCAAGGACCAGTTCCGCAAGTTCCGCCAGCGGCCGAGCTATCCGCTGCTGGCCCTACTGGAACGCCGGCTCAAGCGATTCAAGCCCAAGCCCGTGGAG
>Ga0182738_1005056_pt1 | contig 14267 bp, 11 predicted proteins | sample eDN5th30CBELigMG_FD_128876 | JGI IMG/M metagenome (GOLD analysis project Ga0182738, IMG submission 128876) | Enriched Miracle-Growth compost microbial communities from Emeryville, California, USA - eDNA 5th pass 30_C BE-Lig MG (version 2)... ...
AGCGGCGCAAGCCGCCGCCGACCGCGGGCTAAAAGGGCACGTCGTCACACTGTCGCGCTCGCTCATCGAGCCCTTCCTGCGCTATTCCTCGCGCCGCGATTTGCGCGAGAAGGCGTTCCGCGCCTGGATCGCGCGCGGGGAGGCCCGCGAGGCCGACAACCGGCCGATCATCGCCGAGATGACGGCGCTCCGCGCCGAGCGGGCCGCCCTGCTCGGCTATGCCAATTTCGCGGAGTACCGGCTGTCCGACGCCATGGCGAAGACGCCCGATGCGGTGCGGGAGCTGCTGATGTCGGTCTGGCGCCCGGCGCGGGCCCGGGCGCTTGCCGATGCCGAGATCCTGCAGCGGATGATCGCCGCCGAGGGCGGCAATCACGCGCTCGCCGCCTGGGACTGGCGCTATTATGCCGAGCGGCGGCGGCGCGAGGAGTTCGACCTCGACGAGAGCGCGCTGAAGCCCTTCCTCCAGCTCGACCGCATCATCGACGCCGCCTTCTACACGGCGCGGCGCCTGTTCGGCCTCGTGCTCACCGAGCGCTTCGACGTGCCGACCTATCACCCAGACGTGCGCGTCTGGGAGGTCACGCACGAGAGCGGCCGGACCGTAGGCCTGTTCTTGGGCGACTATTTCGCCCGCCAGAGCAAGCGCAGCGGCGCCTGGATGAGCGCCTTCCGGGAGCAGGAGCGCCTCACCGGGGACGTGAAGCCCGTCATCGTCAACGTGATGAACTTCAACAAAGCCGCGCCGGGCAGCCCGACGCTGCTCTCGTTCGACGACGCGCGCACCCTCTTCCACGAGTTCGGCCACGCGCTGCACGGCCTGCTCTCGGACGTGATCTATCCGCTGATCTCCGGCACCAATGTCGCGACCGATTTCGTGGAGCTGCCCTCACAGCTCTACGAGCACTGGCTGGAGCAGCGGGAGGTGCTGGAGCCCTTCGCCGTCCACTACCGGACCGGCGAGCCGATCCCGCAGGACCTGCTCGGGCGCCTGCTGGCGAGCCGCACCTTCGACCAGGGCTTCGCGACGGTGGAATACGTCTCCTCGGCGCTCGTCGATCTCGATCTGCATCTGGGAGATGGGGCGAAGATCGACGCCGAGGCGTTCGAGGCGAAGGTGCTTGGCGAGATCGGCATGCCCGAGGCGATCGTGATGCGGCACCGCCTGCCGCACTTCCAGCACGTGTTCGCGAGCGACCACTACGCCTCGGCCTATTACAGCTATCTGTGGTCGGAGGTGCTGGACGCCGACGGCTTCGAGGCGTTCCTCGAGGCGGGGGATGTGTTCGATCCCGAGACGTCGCGGCGGCTTGCGGAATTCGTCTATTCCGCCGGCAACCGCCGGGCCCCCGACGCCGCCTATGCCGCGTTCCGCGGCCGCGGGCCGGATCCCGTGGCCCTGCTGAAGAAGCGCGGCCTGCTGGAGGCGCCCGCCGACGCGGCGTGACGCGGGGGGTCTCCCTATCGCCGGAGGGCCAGCAGCACGGCCCCGCCGGCGATGAGGGCAACGCCGAGCCAGTCCTTCGGGGCGAGCCGCTCGCCGAGAAAGGCGACGCCGAAGATCGCGACGAGCACCACGCTGAGCTTGTCGACCGGCGCGACCTGTGAGGCCTGGCCGATCTGCAGAGCGCGGTAATAGCAGAGCCAGGAAGCGCCGGTCGCGAGCCCCGACAGGACCAGGAACAGCCAGCTCTGCTGCGGGATCGTCACAACGGTCCGGATCTGTCCCGAGACCGCGACGATGCCGGCGAGCATGACGAGGATGACGATCGTGCGGACGAGGGTAGCCAGCGTCGAATCGATGCCCGCGACCCCGATCTTGCCGAAAACGGCAGTGAGCGCCGCGAACGCGGCCGATCCCAGCGCCCAGACCTGCCAGCCTGCCGTCATGCTGCCCTCTCCTGCCCGCCGGCGTGGCCCGAGCCGCCCAGCTTTAACGAAGGGTTAGGGTTAAGAAACTATCGCTTCGTTCCGGGGGACCCAGTCCGCACGCCCTCGGAGCCACGCATGAGAAGTCTCGCCCGATCTGCCCGTTCCGGCCGGCCGGGAGCCGCCCTCGTCATGGCCGCCGCCCTCGCGCTCGGCGCCTGCGCCGGGCAGTCCGGCACCGCTTCGACCACGCCCGAAGCTGTCGCGAGCCTCAGCAGCGACCAGATCCGCGCCGCGGCAGAAGGGTGGCAGCGCATCTACGCGCAAAACCCGAACGACCGCTCGGCGGTGCTGAACTACTCCGCCGCGCTGCGCCTCAACGGGCAGGACGCGCAGGCCGTGGCGGTGCTGCGGCAGGCCGTGATCCAGGCCCCCGACGACGTCGAGATTTCCGCCGCCTACGGCAAGGCGCTGGCCGCGACGGGCCAGCTCGAGCAGGCGCTCACCGTCATCCGGGCGGCGCAGCGCCCCGAACTGCCGGACTGGCGGCTGCTCTCGGCCGAGGGCGCGATCCTCGACCAGATGGGCCAGCACGAGATCGCGCGTCAGCGCTACGACCAGGCGCTCGGCCTCGCGCCCGGCGAGCCGTCGGTGCTCAACAACGAAGCCATGAGCTATCTGCTCACGGGCGATGCGGCCTCGGCCGAGCGCCTGTTGCGCCAGGCGCTCGCCAATCCGCGGGCAACCGGCCAAGTGCGGCAGAACCTCGCCCTCGCAGTCGGCCTGCAGGGCCGCTTCGACGAAGCGATGAGCATTGCCGCCCAAGTGCTCGACCGCGCGCAGGCCGAGGCGAACGTCGCCTATCTCCGGTCGATGCTCAGCCAGTCCAACACCTGGCAGCAGATCCAGAACGCGGGTTGAGCCGAGGATTTCCCGCCGAGAAGGCAATCGTCGGGCGCATTCGGCTGTTCCTGAAAAGAGGCGGTCGGCAAATCCGGCTCGGTTCTCGGCTGTCCTCGCGGGTGGCGGGGCTCAATGCCGAGCCGACGACGGACCGGCGTCAGCGGCGGCATTCGGACCCGACGCTCGGTCCTCCCCTCGTCATTGCCGGGCTCGACCGGCAATCCACTCGCCTCACAAGTGCGGAGGCGTGGATTAGGTCCCCGGCTCAGGCCCGGGGATGACGAGTGGAGATGGAAGTGTCCTCCTCCCTCCGATCGCCCGCCGGCCTCAGACCCCGTTCAGGAACCGGACCCCGGTCAAATCCTCCGAGACCTCCCAGAGCCGCCGCCCCGCCTCCAGGTCGGCCGCTTGGGGGAAGATGCGCGCCGGCCCCGGCGGGCCGTGCCACTCGCCGAATTTGCTCGGGCCGAAATACTCGCCGCCCACCAGACCTTGGGCCGTCGCCGCCGTCAGCACGGGCTTGGCACCGGCGCGGGCGGACTGGCCGATGCGGCGGAAGAGGAAGTCGCCCACCGCCGCGCGGAGCCGGCCCCCGCCCGCGGCGGTCGCGCCCGTCGCCATCAGGTTGGTGGCGGCGAGGCCCGGATGGGCGGCGACGCTGACCACGCCCGCCCCCGCCGCCTCGGCGCGCCGGGCGAGTTCCAGCGCGAACACGAGATTGGCAAGCTTCGCCTGCTGATAGGTCCGATAGGGGGAATATGAGCGCTCGCCCTGCAGGTCCGCGAAGTTCAGCCGTCCGCGGCGATGGGCGTTGCTGGCGACGGTGACCACGCGCGCCCCCGGCGCGGCCGCGAGCTGCGGCCAGAGCAGGCCCGTCAGCGCGAAATGGCCAAGATGGTTGACTCCGAACTGCATCTCGAATCCGTCGCGCGACAGCCGGCGCTTCGGCACCATCATCATCCCGGCATTGTTGACGAGGAGGTCGAGCCCCTCCCCGGACGCGAGGCGGTGCGCCGCGAACTCCCGCACCGAGGCGAGGTCGGCGAGGTCGAGCGCCTCGACCGCCACATGAGCGCCGGAAACGGCGGCGCGCAGGGCGACGGCCGCGGCCTCGCCGCGCTCTGCGCTGCGCACGGCGAGAATCACCCGGAAGCGCTTGGCGAGCGCGCGGGCGGTCTCGAAGCCGATGCCGCTGTTGCCGCCGGTCACGATCGCAACGGGTCGCCGCTTCGAGGCCACGCTGCACTCCTCATGCTGCCGATTCGCCCCGAGTGTAGCCGGATCGCGATGCCCGGGCCGGGAAAGCCTGGGTTGCGCCCCGTCCCCTTGGCGGATCGGCGGGGAGGCGGCATGATCCGCCCGCCTTCGGGGCGCCGCAGGGGGACCAGGGATGCAAGACGACGGGCTCCGCGAGCACCCGTTCCGCGCCGAGCTGACGGCCGAGGTCCACGCCCGCCCCTATATGCACCTCACAGCCCCCGAGCGGGTGACGCATCTGGCGCTGGTCACCGGCGAAGACGGGGCGGAGGAGGAACGGCGCATCGTGGGCGACCTGCTCGCGAGCCGCGGCGCGCCGCCCCCCGCGCCGGGCGCCAATTTCCACCTCGCCGATCTCGGCGCCTTCCGCCTGCGCTGGGAGCGCCACACCGAGTTCTCCACCTACGGCTTCTTCGCTCACGAGCCCGCGCCCGAGCCGTTCGCCGAGCGGGCGCTGGCCCTCGTGCCGCCGGATTGGCTGCCGCGCCTTCCCGGCCAGGTCCTCGCCGCCATCGCGCTGGTTCTGGAACCCGACCCGGACGCGGAGACCGCGGGCCGGAAAGCGCCCGATCTCGACCGCATGCGCCGGCTGATGGGCATTGAGAACTTCGCCGGCTCGATCGTCGCGGGCGGGGCGGCGGAGGCGTGGATGAACTTCACCGCCGGCCCCGACGGGTTCGGCCGCATCCTGGTGCGCGACCGCCGGCTCGGCCTGCGCCAGGCGGGACGGCTGGTGCAGCGCCTGCTCGAGATCGAGACCTACCGGATGATGGCGCTGCTCGCCCTGCCGCCGGCCCGGGCGGAGGGCAAGGAGCTGACCCGGCTCGGCGCGCGGCTCACCGACATCGCCGGCTCCATCGTCGGCGCCGAGGACGAGCATGCCCTGCTCGAGCGGCTCGCCGTCGTCGCCGCCGAGACCGAGCGCATTGCCGCCGCGACGACCTATCGCTTCGGCGCCGCTCGCGCCTATCGCGACCTGGTGGAGCGCCGCATCCACGAGCTGCGCGAGCAGCGCATGGAGGGCATCCAAACCATCGGCGAGTTCATGGAGCGGCGCTTCAAGCCGGCCATGAGCACGGTGCAGGCGGCGGACGACCGACAGGAGGCGCTGTCGCGCCGGGTGGCGCGGACCAGCCAGCTGCTGCGGACGCGCATCGAGGTGCGGCTCGCCGAACAGAACCGCGACCTGCTGCACTCGATGGACCGCCGGGCGAGCCTGCAGCTCGCCTTGCAGGAGACAGTCGAGGGCCTCTCGGTGGCGGCGATCACCTATTACGCCGTCGGCCTGATCTCCTATCTCGTGAAGGCGATCCACGGGCTCGGGGTCGACGTGCCGGTCGACGAGACCCCCGGTTTCGCCATTCCCATCGTCGCTGCCATCGTGTGGCTCGGCCTGCGCCGCGTCCGGCGGATGCTGGCGAAGCGCTCGGGCCACGGCGAATAGGCACGGCCGAGGCCGCCGGCGGGCTCAGCCCAGGATTTCCAGCGAAACCCGCGCTAGCCCGCTGTCGACCATGTTCACGGCATCCGCCGCGCCCCGCGACAGGTCGATGACGCGGTTACCGACATAGGGCCCACGATCATTGATGCGAACGATGACGCTCTCGCCGTTGGCGAGATTGGTGACGCGGACGCGCGTGCCGAAGGGCAAGGTGCGATGCGCCGCGGTGAGCGCGTTCATGTCGAAAGTTTCGCCGTTGGCGGTGCGCCGGCCGTCGAATCCGGGCCCATACCACGAAGCAGTTCCGACAGCGGTGTGCGCACCCGTCGGCTCCTCGTCGGCGTATGCAAATGAAGCGGTTGAGGTCACGACAATAAAGGCCAGGGCCGCAGCACGTGCGGCCTTGCGATACTCCATCCCTTGTTCCCCACTGTTGGATCACTCCCACCAGCGGGGTCTTTTCTATTCGGCAATGTGACGAGAATGAGATGGTTCCATCGAGCCACTCACGATTCCGTGAAGCTCCAGTTAACAGCTCAGGCGGGACTTGCCGGCGTATTCGCCAGAAATCCGTGCAGGACCTGCACCACCTGCGCGCCCTCGCCGATGGCGCTGCCGACGCGCTTCACCGAACCGGCGCGCACGTCGCCCACGGCGAACACGCCGGCAAGACTCGCCTCCAGCGGCCCGCGGCCCTCCTCTGCGGTGACGACGAAGCCCGACTCGTCGAGCGCGACGCCGCAGGCTTTCAGCCAGTCCGTGGCGGGCACGGCGCCGGCGAAGATGAACAGATTGGCGATCCGGTGCCGCTCCTCCGCCCCGGAAGCGCGGTTGCGCCAGGTGACGTATGCGAGGCCGTCCTCCTCGGTGCCATCGAGGCGCGCAACCTCCGTCCCGGTCAGAACCGCGATGTTCGCCGCCGCCGCGATGCGATCGACGAGATAGCGCGACATGCTCTCTCCGAGCCCCGGCCCGCGCACCAGCATGGTGACCTTGGCGGCATGTTGTGACAGGAACACGGCCGCCTGCCCGGCCGAATTGCCGCCGCCCACCAGCGCCACCTCCTCTCCCGCGCACAGCCGCGCCTCGATCGGCGAGGCCCAGTACCAGACGCCGCGGCCTTCGAACGCAGCGAGCCCCGCAATCTCCGGCCGGCGGTAGCGCGCGCCGCTCGCCACCACCACGCTGCGCGCCCGCACCCGGCCGCCGCCTTCGGTGGCGATGGCAAAGCCGCCGTCCCCCAGGCAGCCCAAATCCGTCGCCTCGACAGGGATCATCATCTCGGCGCCGAATTTCTGCGCCTGCACGAAGGCGCGGCCCGCGAGCGCCTGGCCGGAGATGCCGGTGGGGAAGCCGAGATAGTTCTCGATCCGGGCGCTGGCGCCGGCCTGGCCGCCGAAGGCCCGCCCGTCGAGCACTGCGACCGAGAGCCCTTCCGAGGCGGCATAGACCGCCGTGGAGAGCCCTGCGGGACCCGCGCCGACCACGGCGACGTCGTAGACCCGCCCGCCGCGCGGGGTTGCCACCATGCCGAGCCGCCGCGCCAGCACCGCCTCGTCGGGATTGCGCAGCATGGCCCCGTCGGGCGTCACCACCAGCGGACCCTGCCCGCCCGGCGCGTGCGCCATGATGGCCCGCGCCTCCTCGTCCGCCGCGGGATCGAGCAGGTGGAAAGGCAAGGTGTTGCGGGTGAGGAAGCCAGAGAGCCGGACGACGTCGTGATCGTCGGCCGGCCCGATGAGGACCGGGCCGCCGGCATTGCTGTCGATGAGGCCGACGCGGCGCAGGATCAGCGCACGCATGATGCGCTCGCCGAGTTCCGCCTCGGCGACGAGAAGCTTGCGCACGCCCTCCGGCGGGATCACCAGCGCCTCGACCTCGCCGTCGGCATGGCCGTCGACGAGGGCCGGCCGGCCGGTCAGCGCCGCGATCTCAGCGAGAAACTGCCCGCGGCCCTGCTCCGCCACCGGCGTGACATGGCCGAGCCCGTCGCGCTGGGTGACCGCGACGGTGCCCGACAGGATGACGAACATGCCCGCGCCCGGCTCGCCGGTCTCGAACAGCGCTTCCCCGTCGGCATAGCGCCGGCGCGTGCCGAACCGGGCCAGCCGGCGCAGTTCGGCCGGGGTGAGGGTGGGAAAGGTCTGCTCGAAGCGCGGCACCGGTGCCGGGACCGCGGCCGCTTCGACCTCCCCGGCGGAGGGCGTTCCTGTGTCGGCGCTGTCGGGAGGGCGGCGTTCACTCATTCCGGCTCCGCGGCGGGCGTCGGGCGGGTGCCCGGGAGCGCGCCGTCCGCGCTTTCGCTCCGCCCGGCCGCTCAGCGCGGGCCGGGCTGCTCGAAGACTTCGGGATCGAGCGCGATGTCCGCGGCGGCAGCGGCCGTCGCGGCCTGCCCCGCCGCGCCGGCCCGGCGCGCCCGGCGCGTCGCCTGCACGTAATGCCAGACGCTGGGGACGAGCGTGAGCAACACGACAGTGATCAGCACGAGATCGAGATACTTCTCCGCGAAGTCGCGGACGAAGGGGATGCGTCCCAGAACGTTGCCGAGAAGGGTGACCCCCGCCCCCCAGATCAGCGCACCGATCAGGTTGTAGAGCGTGTATTTCCGGTAGTCCATGTGGCCGATGCCGGCGGCCACCGGCCCGAAGGTACGCACCACGGGCACGAAGCGCACGATGATGACGGCGAGCCCGCCATAACGCTTGAAGAAGGCGTTGGTGCGCCGGACGCTCTCGACGCTGAACAGCCCCGATTCCTTGCGCTCGAACACTTTCGGCCCGAAGCGGTGACCGATGTAGTAGCCGAGCTCGCCGCCGAGGAAGGCCGCGACGGCGATGGCGAGGCAGATCCACCCGATGCCGATCCCGAACTTGTCGCCGACGGCGAGCACGCCGGTGAAGAACAGCAGCGTGTCGCCAGGAAGCAGGAACCCGATGAGCAGGCCCGTCTCGGCGAACACGATGGCGCAGACGACGAGAAGGGCGATCGGCCCGGCCACGCCGTCGAGAAGGACATTGGGGTCGAGCCAGGAGATGAACGAGGCTTGGATCACCGGGGCTCCGGGTCAGGAGAGATCGGTCGGACGAGGCGACGGCGCGGCATCATAGCCGAAGGCGCGGCGAAATCGGAGCGCCCTAGCAAGGTGGTGATCGCTTCGGGCGACACAAGGTTGAGACCGGGTGTCCGCCGGTGAACGCACGGGTGCGCGGGCAGCGCTTCGGGAGCTGCCGCGAGCGGGAAGGAAGGCGGATCATGGCCCGCCCTCCTTGATGCTATTCCGCCGCAGCCGGGTTCAGCGCCACGCCCGTCGGGTTTTCGCCCGCCGCGCCCTCGGGCTGCCGTCCCCCGCGCCGCAGCGGGTTCCAGCGCGGCAGGAGGCGGGCGGAGTTGAGGATGAACAGCAGCTCGGAGACGGTGTGGATCTGCACCGCCTGCACCGGGCCGATCCAACCTTTCAAGGCCACGAACACGCCGACGACGTCGACCATGATCGTGCCGATCACGTTCTGCCAGATGATCGCCTTCACCCGCCGGGCGAGCTTCAGCGTGTCGGCGAACCGCGCGAGGTCGTTGCCGAGCAGCACCACGTCGGCGCTCTCCCGGGCGACGTCGGTGCCCGACCCCATCGCCACGCCCACCGTGGCGGCCGCGAGCGCGGGCGCGTCGTTCACGCCGTCGCCGATCATGGCGACGATGCGCTTCTGCCGCACCAGCGCCTCGATGCGCTCGAGCTTGGCGTGCGGGAGCAGTTCGGCCTCGACCTCGGCGATGCCGAGCTGCCGCCCGACCGCCTCCGCCACGCGCATGCTGTCGCCCGTGAGCAGGATGGTGCGGATCTTCATCCGGTGCATCGCATCGATCGCGGCGCGCGCTTCGGGGCGGATCTCGTCGGCGACCGCGATGGTGCCGAGGAACCGCCCGTCGCGGGCGACGTGGACGGCGGAGGAGACGGTGCCATCCTGCGCCGGGGCGGCCACCGCGACCCCGTTCTCGCGCATGAAGGCCTCGTTGCCGACGAGGACGCGGGCGCCCCTGACGCGGGCGTCGATGCCGCGCCCAGGCGTGTAGCCGAACTGCTCGGGCTCGACGAGATCGCCGCCCTCGATCTGGGCATGGCGGATGATCGCCTTGCCCAACGGGTGCTCGGAGAGGAGCTCCGCCGAGGCCGCGGCGGCGACGAGGTCTTCGGCGGCAACCCCGGCCGCGGGCAGCACGGCATGGACCCGCGGCTCGCCGAAGGTCAGCGTGCCCGTCTTGTCGAGCACGACGACGTTCACCCGGGCGAGCGATTCGAGATGGATGCCGCCTTTGATGATGGCGCCGAGCCGCGCCGCCCGCCCGATGCCTCCGAGAATGGCGAGCGGAGTGCCCGCCGCGACGCCGCAGGCGCCGGCGACGACGAGGACCGAGATCGTGGTGGTCCAGTCCGGGTAGAATATCTGGCTCAAGGCGGCCGCGGCCAGCGCGAACAGCACGATATAGGCGGCCACGCGATCGGCCATCTTGGTGATGGGCGCGCGCGAGCGCTCGGCCTGCTCCACCGCCTCGATGATCTTGCCGTAGCTTGTGTCGGCGCCGATCCGCTCGGCCCGGACCTCGATCGCGCCGGACTGGTTGATGGAGCCGGCGAACACCTCGGCACCCGCCAGCTTCTCGACCGGGAGCGACTCCCCGGTGATGCGCGATTCATCGACGAAGGAGCTGCCGCCGGCGACACGCCCGTCTACCGGGATGCGGCCGCCCGGGGCGACGATCACCGTCTCCCCGATCATCAGATCGTCGGCGTCGATGCTCTGAATGCGCCCCTCGCGCCGCACCGAGACCTCGCGCGGCAGGAATTCGAGCAGATCCCGGATGGCCCGGCGGCCGCGCCCGATGGTGAGCCCCTCCAGCGCCTCGGCGACGAGCACGAAGAAGACGATGACGAGGGCGACGAAGAAGTAGCCCGTGTAGACGGCCGCGACGATGGCGATGGTCATGGAGAGTTCCATGGTCATCCGCAGCTGCCGCAGATTGTGGAAGGCTTCCTTGAAGATCGGCCAGCCCGCGAACAGCAGCCCCACCAGTGCATAGGTGCTGAAGGGCAGCGTCAGCCAGTGGGTCGAGGCATCCGAATAGGTCGGCAGAACGTCGCGCGCGACCGCGAGCACGAGACCGTCGGAGCCCGCCCCGAAGCCGAGCGACTGCCAGGGGTCGAGGCTGTGCGCGAACTGGCGCAGGCTGTCCCAGAACGGGTTGATCCAGTACCCCACCGTCTCGTGCGGCAGGAAGTCGGGGCCGATGACGACCTCTCCGATCGGCGGCCGCTTCGACGAGAGCCACGCGCCCAAAGCGCAGAGCGCGGCCACGCCGATGCGCAGCGCGTCCCAGAAGCCGAAACCGTGGTGGTGATCGTGCCCGCCGTGCTCATGATCATGATCGTGGTCATGGTCGTGATGCGGGTGGGCGTGCCCGCGGTGGTCCCCGCGGTGGTCCCCCCCGTGGTCGTGGTCGTGACCGACACTCTCGCGGCGGGCGGGGGTGTCTCGCCGTTCCGGCGCGGCGGTCCGGGCGGATGCGGGTCCGAGGGGACTGTCGGTCTCAGAAACGGCCACGGCCGGTCTCCCAGATGGTTGTTACCCGGGGACGCCAACGCGCCTCGGGCTTGGCGCGCGCCGGTTGCCCCCGCCGGCACGCGCCAGTCTCGATATGGTGGTCCTGCCCCCCGCGCGTCCAGCGGCCGCTCGCCGCAGCTTTCTTAGAAAAACGGACTGTTGATGGCGTTGAAGTCGATCGACTGGACGTCGATATGGGCGCCCTTGGTGTAGCCGACCCAGCGGCCGAACACGATCACGCCCATCCACAGCACCAGCGAGAGCAGGCCGGCGACTTTCGCCGACACCGGCACAGGCTGATCCTTGTCCCACTGATGCACCGAGCGGACGGTGATGAGCTCGAACACCAGCATGTTGATGCCGGCGAGCACCAGCAGCACCATTTTGATGCGGAACTGGGTGTTGTCGTAGAACGTCGTCGCATTCGCCGTGAACATCAGGAAGCCGGTCACGACCGCAAGAGCGAAGGCCAGCCAGGTCCACTTCAGCAGCTCGCCCGCGAGCAGCTTGAAGGAGCGCCGGGTCGACGGGATCCCGAGCAGGCGGAGATCGACCACCGAGATCGTCCCGAACACGAGGACGAGGCCGATCACGTGCAACGAATTGATGACGGGGATGGCACGAACCGTCGATCGCAGCCACTCGCCCAGGCCGGACTGCTCCAGCTGGTTCGCCCACTCATAAATGTCCATTCCGCCAGGCTCCCTCACGCGGTGCTGATGTTGTTATTTGAGTTGTGTCGTCGTCGTCGGATCAGATCAGGTTGGACGGGGACAGGCTGCCCCAGAACGGCCCGTCGAACGCGATCATGCGGCCCATGATCGCGACGCCGCACCAGACCAGGAAGGTGATCACGGCGGCGGAACGGATGCGGCCGCGGCTGACGAGCGAGGTTTCCCAGGCCGACGCGTGACGGCGCAGGCTGATCTGGAACGCGATGGCGACGATGATGCCGATCGCGAGCAGGCTCATCTTGACCCAGAACGACAGGGCGAGCAGCTCGCGCACCGGCTCCCCGACGATCATCAGCACACCGGAGACGGCGAGAACGACCAGGGCGCCCCACATCCACGGCGCATAGCGCTCGGTAGTCTGCAGCAGCGACTGGTCGCGGGACACCCAGCCGAGGATACGCAGGTTGACGAGGAGGATGGAGGCCATCAGCACGCCGATGGCGATGATGTGGAGCGACTGGATCCCCGGAATGAACCAGGCGTTGTTTTCCTGGATGTAGAGGCTGAGATCGGTCGTCGAAAGCCAGTCTGCGAAGTCGCGCATGGGTGTCCGCCCTATGTGTAAGCCGCTGCTGCCCGGGTTTTCCCGCGTTGTGCGGGCCCGTTGTTATCGTCATTGAGGAGGGAACGCCAGCAGGAGAAAGCGCGGGGCGCCGAAGGTCCAGCCGGAGTTGCCGGATGCTCGCGCTCGCGCCTGCCGAGGTCAAGCCGACACGCGCCGCAGGATGACGCAAGACGCCGAGCCCGATCATGCGGCCCGATCGCCTCGTGAGCTCCTCAAACTCATTTGCGGACCGACGGATCATCGGGCGTGCGCAAGACGGACCGTGTCGCCGGAAGCACGCACGCGACCCGACGTCGCGCCCTCCGGAGACCCGACCGACACGACGCCCCTCCACGCCGCGCCGGGCGGAACCCCGAAAACGAAAGAGGATGCGCGATGGCCGTGGGTGACGGCCGCCCGCGCATCCTCAAAAGGCTAGGCGATAGCCCTTAGTTCGCGGCCGGAGCGGCCGGAGCAGCCGGCGCGGCAGCCGCCGCATCCGGGTCGAAGACCTCGTCCTGGAGGCCAGGGGTCGGCATTACGCCCGGGCCGTGCGAGGTGTTGCCCTCGACCGTATCGCAATGCAGGCCGGCAGCGGGCACGTGCGGGCTGCCGTCGGGATTGGTCGGGCACTTGAACAGGCCCGACGCGCCGCGGTCACCGCCGGGCTCGCTGTTCCGGAGCGGATGCAGGCCCACGCTGAACACCGTTCCCGGGGGGAAGTTGTTCACGGAGATGCCCTGCTGGGCGGCCTGCGCGGAACCCGCCATCTCCACCGACCAGATCTGCGGCGAGCCATCCTCGTTGCGGATGATCGCCGTCCGCTCCTCGTTCAGAGGCGCGAAGAAGATCTGCAGGTGATTGGCGTCCGGATTGATGCGGACGACAACGCCGGTGAAGTCGAGGATCTGCGCGCCGTCATACATCGCGAAAGAATGGTGCGCCTCGGCCGGGCCGACCGCCACGGCGGCAGCCATCACGCCGGCGATACCGGCGGCAAGCACTGCACGGATGGACGTCTTCTTCATTGTATTCTCCTCCTGACTACTCAACGCAGGCGGCGCCGAGCGGAGCCCAACGTCGCCTGCACTCATTCGCCCCTATTAGCCGGTGCCCTGTTCGGGACTTCCGCTCCCCCCGGGGCTCCCCTTTAGGTAACGCAAAACTGCGTCCCCGCCTAGAACCCGAACAGGCCCGCGCCCTCTTCGGGACGCTGCATGTCCTGCTCGAAGTACTGCTCCCACAGCTGGGCCCACGGCCGGCCGAACATGTCCGGAACCGTGTACTCGATCGTCGTCCCGGGCGAGATCGGCTGGGCGCGCCCCTCGATCGGGAAGATCGTCTGGATGCACTCGATGAAGACGTAGGGATTGGAGTCGGTGAGCTCACCGATCTTGTCGAAGTTGCGCACGATGCGGATCGGCTGCACCAGGGACTCCGGATCGTAGAACACAGCCTCGTGGTGAATGCCGACGAACGCGCCGGCGTCGTCGTAACGGGGCGTGTAGATCTCGACCGTCTGCATCTGGTTCGAGAACTCGAACTCATTGTGCGAGAACCAGCCCTGGATGTTCGAGGTCCAGGTGATCAGCGCGTCATCGTCCCAGAAGCCGACAGTCTCGCCATACCAGCGCGGCACGTCCTGGCCGAGACGGGGCGTCGCGCCGCTCAGGTCGAACTCGCGGCCGATATTGATCTGGGTGATGAAATTGTCGGCCACGCCGGCAAGGATCGTCACCACGTCGGGGTTCATGATGAAATAGTGATCGCGAACCGCGAACTGGTGGAAGCGGCGCATGAAGCCTTCCGGCCAGCAGTACTGCGACGGCCACTGGGCGACGTTGGTGTTCGCCTGGTGGTAGCGCTCCTGCATCGCGCGGGTCTGGTACTCTTCCGTCAGCAGCGAAAGCTGGGTCGGAACCTGC
>Ga0182738_1005060_pt1 | contig 14260 bp, 10 predicted proteins | sample eDN5th30CBELigMG_FD_128876 | JGI IMG/M metagenome (GOLD analysis project Ga0182738, IMG submission 128876) | Enriched Miracle-Growth compost microbial communities from Emeryville, California, USA - eDNA 5th pass 30_C BE-Lig MG (version 2)... ...
GCCGAGAACATCGTTCTGGGGCAGGAGCCGCACCGGGGTGCGTTTCTCGATCGGGTGGCCGCGCGCCGCCGGGTCGAGGAACTGTCCCGGCGCTACAATCTCGCCGTCGACCCGGACGCGACCGTGCGCACGCTCTCGGTGGCGGCGCAGCAGAAGGTCGAGATCCTCAAGGCGCTGTCGCGCGACGTCCGCGTGCTGATTCTCGACGAGCCTACGGCCGTTCTGACGCCGCCCGAGACCGACGAATTGTTCGACCGGCTGCGCGACATGCGTGCCGCCGGGCTCACCATCCTCTTCATTTCGCACAAGCTGCGCGAGGTTCGCGCACTGGCCAGCCATGTCACCGTGCTGCGCGCGGGAAAGCTTGCCGGCGACGCGCCGCTCGCGTCGATCGACGACGAGGCGATCGCCCGGCTGGTCATGGGCCAGGCAGCAGGCCCCGCGCTGAAGCGCGGCGGCCGGGTTTCAGGCACGCCGCGCATGGTGGTTTCCGGCGTGCATCTGAAAGCCCGCGACGCCAATGACCGCCTCGAGGGCATCGATCTCACCGTGCATGCCGGCGAAATCCTCGGCGTCGCCGGCGTCGACGGCAGCGGCCAGCGCGGCCTCGTCTCGCTGCTGACCGGCCGCGCCCAGCCGACGACCGGGGCCATCACCTATGAGGGCAAGCCCACCGCCGGGCTCGGCACGGCGGCGTTGCGCCGGCTCGGCCTCGCGCACCTGCCGGCCGACCGGTTCCAGGATGGCGGCTCCAAGCGGATGACGCTGGTCGAGAACGCCATTGCCGGCGCGCATCGCCTTGCCGCCTTCTCGACCGGCCCCTTCCTGAAGCGCCGGGCGATGGAGACGCGAACGGAAGAGATGATCGCGCGCTACAAGGTGCGCTGCCCCGGCCCGAATGCACCGCTCTCGGCGCTTTCGGGCGGCAATGCGCAGAAGCTGATCGCGGCGCGCGAATTCGCCACTGAGCCCCACTTCATGATCGCCGACCAGCCGACGCGCGGCATCGACGTCGCCGCCGCCGCCTTCCTGCATGAGCGGCTCGCCGAACTCGCCGCCAGGGGGGGGGCGGTGCTGCTGATCACCGCCGACCTCGACGAACTGCTGACCCTCTCCGACCGCATCGTCATCCTCTATGCCGGCCGCATCGTCGCCCGGTTGGAGAACGAACCGGGCCTGACGCCGGAACGGCTCGGCCCCTACATGCTCGGGCTGGAGAGCGCCGCATGATCCGCTCCGCTTTCGCGTCCTTCGTCATCACCGCCATCCTGCTCGTGCTGGTCGTCGGCATCGTGCTCGTGCCGATCGCCCTGAGCCTGCCCGATCCGCTCGCCGTGCTGGATACCTTCGTGTTCGGCCCGTTCCGCAATCCCCGCCATACCGGCAACATCGTCGAGATGGCGACGCCGGCGATGATGTGCGGGCTCGCGGTCGCCGTGATGTTCCGGGCCGGCATGTTCAATCTCGGCGTCGAGGGCGCATTCTTCCTCGGCGGCCTCGCCACGGTGGCGACCGTCCTGCTGGTGCCGCTGCCCGCCTTCGCCATGGCGCCGGTCGGCATTCTCGTCGGCGCCGTCGTCGGTTCCAGCGTCTGCGCGGTGCCGGGCTATCTGCGCGCCCGCTACGAGGCGTCGGAACTGGTTTCGTCGCTGATGCTGAACTTCGCCGCGCTGTTCATCGGCCTGTTCGTCGTCAACTACTTCCTGCGCGATCCCGCCGCCGGCGCCATGGTGTCGTTCAGGATCCCGGCCGAGGCCAAGCTGCCGAAGCTGATCGCCGGCACCCGCATCCATCTCGGCACGCTGATCGCGCTTGCCGCCTGCGGCCTCGGCGCGGTCTACCTGTTCATGTCGCGGGCCGGTTTCGAAGCGCGCATCGTCGGCTCCAATCCGAGCTTCGCCCATCTCGGCCTGCCGATCCGCTCGATCCTCCTGCGCTCGCAGGTGATCGGCGGCCTGATCGCCGCCGGGGCCGGCGGCATCGAGATGCTCGGCCTCTACCAGCGCTTCTCCTGGCAGTCGCTGCCCGGCAATGGCTGGACCGGCGTCGTCGTGGCGATCCTCGCCCGCGACAACCCGATCCTGCTGATCCCGGCCGCGCTGTTCCTCTCCTACCTGCAGGTCGGCGGCGACCTGATCGCCCGCAATTTCGACGTGCCGAGCGAGGCGGTCGGGCTGATCCAGGCCCTGGTCCTGGTCGTCGTCACCGCCCAGGCGATCATGCGCAATCCGCGCCTGATACGTCTTGTCACGGGCAAGAAGCCGGTCGCCAGCCAGGCCCAGGACACCAAGGCCGTCGAAGGAAGCGTCGCATGACCGATTTCGACCTCGCCTCCCTCATCACCTTCATCCCGGCCATCCTGCGCGTCACCACGCCGATCCTGCTCGCAGCCCTCGGCGTGCTGATTTCCGAGCGCGCCGGCGTGCTCAATATCGGCGTCGAGGGCATGATGCTCACCGGCGCCTTCGCGGGCGTCGTGGTCAGCGCCGCGACCGGCAGCGCGTCGCTAGGCTTCCTCGCCGCCCTGATCGCCGGCGGCCTGCTCGGCGCCCTGCTTTCCTTCGCCGTGCATGTCCTGAAATCCGACCTCATCCTGTCCGGCATCGCGCTCAACATGGCGGCGGCCGCCGGCACGACGCTGCTGCTCTTCATGCTGACCGGCGACAAGGGGATGTCGGGCTCGCTGTCGAGCAAGGTCCTGCCCCATCTCACCATCCCCGTCATCGCCGGTATCCCGGTGCTCGGCACGCTGCTCTCCGGCCATCACATCCTGACCTATGCCGCCTTCCTGGCGGTGCCGGGGGTCGGCCTGTTCCTGATGCGCACGCCGATGGGGCTGCGGCTGCGCGCGGTCGGCGAAAATCCGGAATCGGCGGCCATTGCCGGCATCAATGTCCGTCGCGTGCAGATCGGCGCGCTGGTGACGTCCGGCATCTTCGCCGGCGCGGCCGGCGCGTTCCTGTCGATGGGCTATGTCAGCTGGTTCTCGCAGAACATGAGCGCCGGGCGCGGCTTCATCGCGCTTGCCGCCGAGGTGATGGGCCATGGCAGCGCCTCGGGCACGATGCTCGCCTCGCTGCTGCTCGGCCTCGCCGAGGCCGCGTCGATCGCGCTGCAGGGCGCTGGCCTGCCCAGCGAGCTGATGCAGACGGTGCCCTATCTCGTTCCCGTCATCGCCCTCGTCGTCCACGCCCGCCGCCGCCAGCGCCAGCTGGCGCGGGCGTGATTCCCCTGCGAAGGCGCCACCCCCTCCCTTCTTGCCCGACCGCCGCATCCCGGCCGGACGGGACCGACAGCCAAAGGAAATTCCCCGCATGAACACGATCAAGGTCATCTTCGACACCGATCCCGGCGTCGATGACGCGATGGCGCTGCTCTTCCTGCACCACGCGCCGGAAATCGAGCTCGTCGGCATCACGACGACGCTGGGCAACGGCACGATCGAAACGACCACGCGCAACGCGCTCTACCTGGCCGAGCGCTTCGGCATCGACGTTCCGGTCGCGCAGGGCCCGGCCACGCCGCTGGTCGGCCTCGCCGGCGAGCCGCCGCATTACGTCCATGGCCATAATGCGCTGGGCGATATCCCGCTGCCCGACACCATCGCCAGGACGGTCGACCCGCGCCCGGCGCACCGGCTGATCATCGACCTCGTGCGGGCCAATCCGGGCGAGATCGCCATCGTCGCGGTCGGCCGCATGACCAATCTGGCGCTGGCACTGCGCGAGGACCCGGAGATCGCCGGCCTCGTCAAACAGGTCGTCATCATGGGTGGCGCCTTCGGCTTCCATGGCAATCACGGCAATGTCACGCCGGCGGCCGAGGCCAACATCATCGGCGACCCGCTCGCCGCCGACGAGGTGACGGGCGGCAGTTGGCCGATCACCATGGTCGGACTCGACGTCACCCAGCGCACGCAGCTCACGACCGAGTATCTGGAAGCGCTGGCCCGCGATGGCGGCGAAGCCGGCCAGTTCATCTGGGACATCACCCGCTTCTATGTCGCCTTCCACCACGCGGCCGGCGTGCCGAACATGTTCGTGCACGATTCCTCCGCCGTGGCCTATCTGATCGATCCCACCCTGTTCACCACGCGAAGCGGCGCGATCCGGGTCATCACCGAGGGCATGGCGATCGGCCAGACCATCCAGAAGCCGGATGGCTACGCTTTCCCGCCCGGCGACTGGGACAACCGGCCGTCGCACAAGATCTGCACCGAGGTCGATGCCGAGCGCTTCAAGGCGCTGTACCGCCAGACGATTCTCCGCGGGGCATAGGCGCGACCGGCGCCGGCAGGGCCAGGAGCAGGACCCGCCGGTCGCCGAGGCTGCGAGGCTGGACGTCGATGCCGGCGAGCGAACCAATGGCAGCCAGTTGCTCTCCGGGCGGATACTCCTCGTCATGCAGCAGCGTGACGAGACGCAGCGGATGGCGAATCGTCTCCCGCGTCACCGCGCCGAGGTGGATCGGATGCCGCGCCGCGTCGTCGACGGCGACAGTCGTCGTCGGCCAGAAGCGCAGCACCAGCCGACTATCGGGACCGAGCGGGCGCACCAGGGTGAGCGCGGCGAAGCGGCCGACATGGGTGAGCGGCAGGGGTGGCAGTTGCGCCAGCGTCGCATCCGGCGACAGGAACCGCGCCATGGCTACGGCGTCGCCCGACGGCGCTTCCTGCCAGCCGGCGGCGACCAGCGCGGCGCGCAATGCCGCCATATCGACATCGGCCTGCAGCGGCAGCGCGCCACCTTCGGAGCCGTCCAGCTCCCAGCGCTGCGTCGGCAGCGTGCTCCAGCCGCCGTCGAGCCAGTTGGCCTCGACCAGCGTCGTTTCGGGCATGCGCGGCCGGTAGGCTTCGATCGCGGTCGGGAAATGCAGGAAGATCCGCACGCCGCCTGCAACCCCGAGCGCCACCACGACGACGGCGGCGAACCGCCAGGGCTGCATGGCCCGGATATCCGTGCGGCGGAACACCAGCGCATAGATCGCCGCAAGCGCCGATCCCAGCGTCAGGCCGGCCAGCACATCGGATGGCCAGTGCGCGGCGAGATAGACGCGCGAGGCGGCGACCGCCGCGATCAGCAGCCCGGCGAGCCCGAAGCCGACGATCTTCCAGCGTAGCGCCGTATTATGCGTCGCCAGCCAGGCGATCGAGGCATAGAGCGCGGCGGTGGAGGTTGCGTGGCCACTCGGGAAGCTGAAGGCATCGGCGCCGGAATAGAGATCGATCGGTCGCGGAATGAGCAGCACGCTTTTCAGGAGCGGGACCGACAGCGCCGCCAGCGCCAAGGTCACGACCAGGCCGCCGGCCAGCTTGCGCTTGCCATCCGACAGGATCCAGAGTGCCGCGACAAGGAGCACGGCCGTGATGACGACACCGTCGCCGACACTGGTGATGGCGATCATCGCCTTGTCGAGCGCCGGCGTGCGCCAGCCCTGCACCAGCGTCGAGATCGCGGCATCCATGCGGGTGATCGGCTCGCGCATGAAGACGTCTTCGGCAAGGCCGACAAAGGCCCGCGCCAGCGCGATCGCCGCAATGCCCATGACGAGCAGCGTCGAGGTGCCGGGATCGTCGGGATCGAGGACATAGACGACGGCGCGATCGAGCCATGTGCCGCGCCGCTTGCAGCCGACGACGAAACGGCGATAGCGCCGGGCGAGGCTGGGCGCGATCCAGCGTATGCCGAGATGAAGCGCCCAGATCACAAAGCCCGCCAGAATCAGCGCGCCGACGACGAGGGCCACCAGCCGTCCGGCGATCGAACCGAGTACGCCGAGGGCCAAGCCCATGCCCGCGCCGGGCAGGATGTGGGCCGGCGCCCAGACCAGGGCCGAGAGAATGTTGACGACGTAGAAGCGCAGGGGCGTCATGCCGACGACCCCGGCCACTACCGGGATCACGGCGCGCACGCCAGGCACGAACCGGCCGATCGCCACGCTCATCGCGCCGAAGCGATGGAAGAACGCCTCGCCCTTGTCGAACAGCTCGGGCCGCTCGCGGAGCGGCCAGGTGGCGCGGATCCGCTCCTTGTAGCGATGGCCGAGCCAGTAGGAGACGCCATCGCCAGCAACCGCGCCGAGCGTCGCCCAGAGCAGGACCGGCCAGAGCGGCAGATCCCCCAGGCCGACAACCGCTCCGATGGCGATCAGGATCGCCGTCCCCGGCACGAACATGCCGATGACCGCGATCGACTCCGCCATGGCCATGACGAAAACGAGCAGGCCCGCCCAATGCGGATGCTGGGCGACCAGATCGATGAAGGACTGCAGCCAATCGTTCATGGCAACGCCCGGCCGCGACCTCGATAGGCCCGACGCCGCATCAGGCGGCAGCCTCGGTGCTGCCGATCTGCAGGACGGTCAGCCGCTTGATATCGCCGTTGCGGGTTTCCCAGCTGATCGATTCGCCGACGCCGACACCGATCAGCGCCGCGCCGATCGGGGTCAGGACCGAAATGCGACCCTGGCCGATATCGGCATCTTCCGGATAGACCAGCGTCACCTTGCGCACCGTTCCGGCCGTGTCGTCGCGGAACTCGACCTCATGGCCCATGCGCACGAAGGGATGGGCCCGCTTGCCATCGGCGACGATCCGCGCGCGGTCCAGCTCTTCGGTCAGCACCGCCGCGACATCGGGAACCGTGTGCGTCGCCGCGCGGGCGAGCGTCGAAAGCCGCTCGTGGTCGGCAGCGAGGATGGTGATCCTGGGCTTCGCGCGACTGGCGCTGCGGGTGGTCATGGCGATGGTCTCCAAATTTGGACAGGGACGTCTCGCGCTCATGCGGCGATCGTCCCGGGAATGATCCGATGCAGGGGCCGCCCTTCCCACGGCGCTCGGCGGCGAAGGGCGGTGATGGCTTCCGCGATCTCCTTGCGCAATCATGCATGGCGACCGAGTCGGAGGGAATGGATTGAATGAGCAGTCATGCTGGCAGCAGCCCCGTGTCCGGGGCGAAAGCGCACGCCGAACCCGGGGCTAGTGGCCCGCGATCAGAAGACCTGCGTGGTGCAGGAAACGGCGAAAGGTCGAATGGCTCAACATGGTGCTCAAGACATAAGCACACTGGCAGGAAAGTCAAACCCGGCGAGTGTCACACGTGAAACACCGGCACGGCTTCCCGGTCGGCTCGCAGACCGCGCCATAATGCGGCCAGCAGACGACGTCCGAGCCGAACGGCGCCTGCGGCAGAAAGGCCGACTCTAGCGCGGCGCGAAGGCGGCGATATCGACCTCGGTAGGCCGGCCGGATATCTGGTCGGCCAGCGCCTTGCCGGAGCCGCAGGCCATGGTCCAGCCCAGCGTGCCGTGGCCGCTGTTCAGATAGAGATTGGGATAGCGGCATCGGCCGATGCGCGGCGGGCCATCCGGGGTGACGGGACGCAGGCCCGACCAGCGCTCGGCCGCGTCGATGGCTGCCTGCGGAACCTTCGGGAACAGCATGCGGAGCGAGGCGATCAGCCCCTCATAGCGCTTCTCCGGCCGGGAGAAATCATAGCCGGCGAGTTCCGCCGTACCGCCGACGCGGATCCGGTTCTCCAGATTGGTATGGCCGACCTTCATCGATTCGTCCGAGACGGTGCTGACCGGGCCGACGGCATCCGAATGCGCGTCGATGGTGAGCGAATAGCCCTTCACCGGATAGATCGGCACGGGAATGCCATGCGGCTCCAGCAGCCCCTTCGACCAGATGCCGAGCGCGACGACCACGGCATCCGCCTCGATCGTCTCAGCCCCGGCAACGACGCCGATAACCTTCTCACCTTCGATGACCAGCTTTTCGGCGGGTTGGCCGTAGAGGAAGGCGACGCCCCGTTCCGCGCATCGCGCCGCCAGCGCATGGGTGAACAGGAAGCAGTCGCCGGTTTGGTCGGTCTCCAGCAGCACGCCACCGACCACCCCGCTGGTGGGATCGATGTTGGGCTCCAGTGACAGCAGGTCGTCGCGGCCAAGGCTGCGATGGGGCACGCCCAGTTCGTCGAGCACGGCGAGATCGCGACGATAGCCCTCCGCCTGCGCCGCCTCGCGGAAGGCGACGATCAGCCCCTTCTGGCGGCCGTCATATTCGATGCCGATCTCGGCCCGCATCGCGTCGGTGCAATCGCGCGAATATTCGGCGAGCCGCACCATGTTGCGCTTGGCGGCCAGATATTGCTCGAGGCTGGAGGCGCGCCACATCCGCCAGAGAAACTGGCTCATGGCGAGATCCGGCATGCGGCTGACGATCAGCGGCGCATGCTTGGCGAAGATCCATGACGCCGCCTTGCCGATGAGGCCGGGAAAGGCCCAGGGGGAGGAAAGCGCCGGCGAGATCTGCGCCGCATTGGCGTAGCTGGTGCCGTGCCCGGCCGACGTGTTCTTCTCGATCACCGTGACCTGGTGGCCGGCCTCGGCCAGATACCAGGCCGTCGTCACGCCGATCACCCCGGCGCCGAGCACGACTATGCGCATTGCTTCCCCGAATTCTCATCGCCGGAATCCGGGCGATTCCGGCCGCCGCCCGCGCGGCGCCGCTACCGTTCAAGCGGAAGTCGCGCCGCCAATCAAGCGGTCGTTGCGGCGCCCGGACGAGGACGAAGCAGATGGCTCAGGCGAGCTCCGGAATCGGATCGACACCCAGCCGTTCGACATGCCGGCGCAGCATGGCCTGGTAGAGGGCGCGCCACCCCGTTTGCGGCGTGGCGAGGAACCATGACTGCCGGAGATCCCAGCAACGCCCCATCTGCGCCAGCACGGCGGGATCCGAATTGGTCATCAAGCCGGCCGAGGGATAGGGAGTGATCTCGCCGCCATAGAGCTTGCCATCGACCACCATGAAGTCGACCCGAAGATAGTCCGTCCCCGCCGCCATGCGCCGCGCCACGGCGAGCGCGCGAGCATAGCAATCCGGCACGCGGTACTGCGCTGGCAGCGCGCGGCCGGGATCCTTGGCGACGGTGGAATTGGTGACGCGCAGCCGGCGTCCCGCCGCATCAAAGATGCCCGACCTCCCGTCCTCGGTCTTCTCGCCCCGATAGATGAGTGCGTAGAACACCTCGCCGGAAAAGAGATGGACCTTGATCTCGTCGATGGCGCGGGGATCCGGAGCGATCATGCGTTCCGCAAACAGGCGCTTCGGCGCCACGCCATAGGCCCATTCGAGCGCCTCGACGCCAAAGGTCTGCTGCAGCCACCCCTGGCAGGTGGCGAGGAAGAGCGCCGCGTCGCTACGCCGATGGCGGAAGAACCAGTTGCGGTCGCAGGCGGCGTTCATCTTCACGACAACGTCCGCATCCCGCAGCGAGGCAGGCAGATCGGCCGGGTCCGTGCCTTGCCACAAGACTTCCGCCACCGCGACGTCCTGCTGCTGGAACAGGCGCTTGGCCTGCAGCTTGTCGCAATGGGCGATGAAGGCCGGGTTGCGGTCGAACACCCGGCGCCAGAACATCTTGTCGCTATAGCTGACCGGCAGTGCGACGCGGGGCGGCTGGCCGATTTCGGCGCGAAAGGCGCGGGTCGCCTTGCGATGCGTGGCATGGAGCGACGCGTCGATCGAGCGGGCCAGCAGGCGACTCGGCATGCTCTGGATTTCCGCTAGCGATCGAGCACCGCGGGCGCGACCGTCTCGTTCATCAGGATCGACACCGCCTTGTTGCCGAGCGCCAGCGCGATGGCGTTGGTATTGGCCGAGGGGATGAACGGGATCGCGGCGCAGTCGATGACACGCAGCCCCTCGACGCCGCGCACGCGCATCCGGGTGTCGAGTACCGCCATCGGGTCGTCGTCGCGGCCCATGCGGGCCGAGCCGGAGGGGTGATAATTGGTCTTCACCGTCTTGGCGCAGAAGGCGGAAAGCTCCGCATCGCTGAGCTTGTCGGCGCCCGGCAGCAACTCGCCCTTGATGTTGGAGCCGACCGGCTCGGTCTTGAGCAGTTCGCGGGCGAAGCGCATCGAGGCGATGGTCAGGCGCAGATCGTCGGGATCGCCGAAAAAGTTGGAATCGACCACCGGCTTGGCAGCCGGGTCGGCCGAGCGCAGCCGGACCGATCCACGCGCCTTCGGCCGGAGCAGGCAGGAGGTCAGGGTGACGCCATGCGTCGGCCGCATGTCGGTGACGTCGCGGTCGAGATAGACGATCGGCGCGCAATAGAGCTGCACGGTCGGGCGGTCGCCGCCGTCCGGATCGTAGAACAGGCAGGATTCGATGCCCGTCGTGGTCACCGGCCCGGTGCCGAACAGCACATATTGCAGGCCGTTGCGCAGCATCGGCCAGCCCTTGTCCTCGCCGAAATAGCCGCTCGCCCGCTTCGTCGTGGCGATGACCGGCACTTCATGATGATCCTGCAGGTTCTGGCCGACGCCGGGCAGGTCGGTATGGACCGCGATGCCGTGCTCCTTGAGATGCGCCGCGGGGCCGATGCCGGACAGCATCAGCAGCTTGGCCGTATTGTAGGTGCCGGTCGCCACCAGCACTTCCTGCTCCGCCCGCGCCTCGACGCGCTGGCCATCCTTCACATATTCCACGCCGACGGCTCGGCTGCCCTCGGTGAGGATCCGCGTCACGAGCGCATCTGTGACCACGGTCAGCTTCTTGTCATCCATCACCTGCGACAGGAAGGAGAACACCGCGTCGCTGCGGCGCATCCTGCCGTCGACCACGCCCATGGTGTGCTGCATGACGCCGACGCCGTTCTGGCGGGCGCCATTGAAATCGGGATTGTAGGGAATGCCCGCGCCCTGGGCGGCGAGGATGTAGTCGCGCGTCATCTCGCACAGCTGGCCCGGATCGGACACCAGCAGGCTGCCGTCGATGCCGTGATAGGCGTCGTTGAACTTCTGGTTCTTTTCCAGCGCCTTGAAGTGCGGCAGCAGGTCGGCATAGCTCCAGCCGGTATTGCCGCCGAGGAATGCGTCCCAATGGTCGTAATCGTCGCGCTGGCCGCGCATATAGACCATCGCGTTGACCGAGCTGCCGCCGCCCAGCACCTTCGCCTGCGGCACGATCGGGCCGCGGCCGCCGAGGCGCGTCTGCTCGACCGTGTGGTGCATTTCGAGGAAATCCTCGCGGCCGAGATATTTCATGTAGCCGGCCGGCATCCGCATCAGCTTCGCATAATGCGACGGGCCGCGCTCGATCAGCAGGACGCGGGCGCCATGATCGCGAACCAGGCGGGTCGCCGCGACGCAGGCGGACGAGCCGCCGCCGGCGATGATGTAGTCAAAGGCCATGAGATGGATCCTGTCGGAGCGAAGGCGCCCTTTGCCGACAGGAAAAAGAATTTTGCGGCCCCGCGCAAGGTGTTGGCGAGACCATTCCGCATCGCCCCGTGGGAAATACGCCGGCTAGGCTTCCCCTTGGGTCTGCGGATCCGCGCTTCCGGAATCGGCGGATGGCTCATGCAGGACGATGCAGTCGCGCCCGGCCGCCTTGGCACGGAACAGGGCGAGATCGGCGGCATTGACGAGTTCGTCCGGGTCGCCCCCTGGGATCATGGTCGCAACACCGATGCTGACCGTGACCTTGCCCTGCCCGTGTGGAATGGCGAGATCGCGCACACCCTGCGCGATGCGCTGGGCCACCACGCTCGCCCCGGCCGGCGTCACGTCCGTCAGCACGATGACGAATTCCTCGCCGCCATAGCGCGCCGCCAGATCGGTCGAGCGGTTGGCGCCCGCCTGCAGCACGGACGACACCTGCTTCAGTACCTCATCGCCGGCAAGATGGCCGTAGGCGTCATTGTAGCGCTTGAAATTGTCGACATCGATCATCAGCACCGAGATGGCGGCGCGGTTGCGCAGGCCGCGACGCCACTCGGCGGCGAGATATTCGTCGAAATAGCGCCGGTTGCCGAGGCCGGTGAGCCCGTCGATCCGGGTCAGCCGCTCCAGCTCCAGATTAACGCGCATCAGCTGTCGCTGGCTCTCGCGCAGCGCGCGGTACGCCTCGTCGCGCTGGACGTGATCGAGATAGGCGCGGGTGTGGTAGCGGATGCGGGCGATCAGCTCGACCCGGTCCGGCAGCTTGACGAGATAATCATTGGCGCCGGCCTGGAAGGCCTCGCTCTTGATGACGGGATCGTCCTTGGTCGACAGCACGATGACCGGGACGGAATGGGTCGGCGCGTTCTGCCGGTAATGGCGGACCAGTTCCATGCCGTCGATGCCCGGCATCACCAGATCCTGCAGGATCACGGTCGGCTTGACCCGGTCCGCGACCGATAGAGCCTCCAGGGGATCGGTGCAGTAATGAAAATCGATGTCAGACTGGTTGGCCAGCATGCGCCGGACTGCCTCGCAGATCATCACCTGATCATCGACCAGCAGCACCAGCGCCATGTAGTTGTCGGCGGGTGGCGGCGTCAATTGCGGAGCGGTGTCCTGTTCGCCCTTCATGGGATCGCCTTTTCAGTATTGCCTCGCATGCACGCGTCAACCAGACGCGGCGCGATCAAATCGAGGGGGAGGATTTCAACGGCGGCGCCCAGCGCGGCGGCCGCCTTCGGCATGCCGTAGACAGCGCTTGTCGCCTGATCCTGCGCCAGGGTCAAATGCCCGCGGTCGCGCAGCTTCTTGAGACCGATCGCTCCGTCCCGCCCCATGCCGGTCAACAGGACCCCAATCAGGGAATCCTGCCACCACCTTGCCGCGCTTTCGAAGAAGACATCCACCGAAGGTCGATAGAGCTGATCGCGTGGCTGAGGACTATAACCAAGTTCATGGCTCGTCTTGAAGACCAGGTGGTCGCTGGTCGATGCGACGAGGACCGTGCCCGGCTGCGGCCTCTCCCCCTCGCGCGCCGCGCGCACCGGCAATTTCGTATGCTGGCCCAGCCAGTCGGCGAGGCCGGCGACGAACTGCGCGTCGAGATGCTGCACGAGCACCAGCGCCGCCGGGAAATCCGCCGGCAGTCTGCCGAGCACGGCGGCGACGGCGGCGGGCCCCCCAGCCGAGGCGCCGATCGCCACCAGCGCCGGCGGCGAAGCAGCCCTGGACCGCACGGTCATCGGCGACGGCTGCGAGACGGGATGATGCTGCATCAGCCGGCCGATCGTGGCGATCCGGGCCAGAAGCGACGCGGCGTGGAGCGAACCGCCGGTGTGGAGCCCGATCGAGGGAAGGTCGACGGCATCGAGCGCGCCATGGCCCATCGCCTCATAGACGCCCGGAACGTTGTCATCGACGCTTGCCGTCACCAGCAGGATCGGACAGGGCGTCGCCAGCATGATCTGCCGCGTCGCTTCGACGCCGTCCATCACCGGCATGGTGAGATCCATCAGGACTAGGTCCGGCAGGTCCAGCCGGCATTGCGCCACCGCCTCGGCGCCGTTCCTGGCGACCCAGGCCAGCTGGTGTTCTCCCGTGCCGGCGAGGACGCGCCGCAGGATCTCGACGGCGATCGGCAGGTCGTTGACGATGCCGATCCTCATGGACGAAGTCCGCTATCCGCGTTCATTCCGTCGCCTCTCCGATCAGGTCCCTGACCGCGTTGAGCAGCGTCTCGTCATGGAAGCTGCCCTTGGTGAGATAGTAGTCCGCCCCGGCATCGAGCCCCCGGACGCGATCCGCCTCGCGATCCTTGTAGGAGACGATCATGACGGGGAGGCTTCGCAGCCTGACATCCTTCTTGATCAGCGTCACCAACTCGATTCCGTCCATGCGCGGCATGTCGATATCGGTGACCACCAGATCGTAATTGTCGGAGCGGACCGCGTTCCAGCCATCCATGCCATCGACGGCGACGTCCACCTCATAGCCACTATAGTCAAGCAGCTTGCGCTCCAGCTCGCGCACGGTGAGCGAATCGTCGACGACGAGGATGCGCTTGCGGCGGCGGGCATCGGCGCTGGCACCGCTCCGCTCCAGCGTGCGCAGACCGCCAGCCGCCGCCAGTTTCTCTGCCGAGCGCACGAGATCGGCGACATCGAGGATCAGGACCGGCGAGCCATCCTCCATCAGGGCCGCGGCGCTGATATCCTTGACCTTGGCAAGCCGCGGATCGAGCGGCCGGACCACCAGTTCGCGCTCGCCGAGGAAGCGATCGACGATCATGCCGTACAGGTTGACGCGATCGCCGACGACGACCACCGGCAGATCGCCGTCCTGCGGATGCGATTCGCCGCGCCCCAGCACCTCATGCGTCGTCAGCAGGCCGAGCTGCCGGTTGTCGAAACGGAAATGCGGCCGCCCCTCCAGCAGTTCGATCGCATCGCGCGACAGCGCCAGGGTGCGCACGATGCCGGCCAGCGGAAAGGCATAGGGTTCGCCGTCGACCTCGACCAGCAGC
>Ga0182738_1005061_pt1 | contig 14257 bp, 12 predicted proteins | sample eDN5th30CBELigMG_FD_128876 | JGI IMG/M metagenome (GOLD analysis project Ga0182738, IMG submission 128876) | Enriched Miracle-Growth compost microbial communities from Emeryville, California, USA - eDNA 5th pass 30_C BE-Lig MG (version 2)... ...
CTTCACCGCAGGTCACGTTCTTCGTGGCGTAGAAAGAAAAGATCGCCACATCCGAATGGCGTCCCGGCCGATAGCCATCGCGCGTGCCTTCGAAGCAATGCGCGCAATCTTCGATAAGGACCGGCTCACCCCCTGCCGGACGGGCGCGACGGAGCGCGGCCCTGATGCCCTTCATGTCGCACATCTGACCGTAGATATGGACAGGCATGACCGCACGTGTCCGTGGCGTGACGGCCTTTTCCACATGCTCGGGCGTCATCAGGAGGGTGCGCGGATCGACATCCACGAACACCGGTGTACCCCCGGCCAGATGCACCACATTCGCACTGGCGATGAAAGTCATGGCCGGAACGATCACCTCGTCGCCCGGCTGAAGGTCCATGGCCAGCAGCACGGCCAGCGCGCCATTCGTCCAGCTATTCACCAGAAGCGCATGCGGCACCGCGAAATAGCTCTCAAGCTGCCGTTCGACGGATGAACAGACCTTGCCGGTCGTCAGGAACGGGGTGGCGAGCACTGCGGCAACAGCGCTGGCATCGGCCTCACTCAACGCATGACGATAGAAATCGACCTTCATGGGGATAGAACCTTGTTGGAGGAGGTGCACTCAGATGAAACGCGAATTGTCCAGTTGCTCGACGATCCCGATGATTTCGTCATCGAACTTCCTGCGCGGCGACCAGCCGAGCCCCCGCAGCCTGGAATCGTCGAGGCTGTACCTGACATCCTGGCCGGAGCGATCCGCAACCGAAACGAACGCTGCGTTCTCGCTGATTCCGAGCACGCCGGCGATGCGGCGCAGCACATCGATGTTCCGGCGCTCTTCCGTACTGCCGATATTGTAAATCTGGTTCCTGCTGCCCTTCTCGATCACCGTCAATATGCCGTTGATGGTGTCATCGACATGCAACCACGACCGGATGTAGCTGCCATCACCATGCATGATCGCGGGCATGCCGCGCTTCATCCGCCAGGCGCTTTTGGGGATAAGCTTTTCGGGATATTGGTGAACGCCGTAATTGTTGGTCGGGCGCACGATGTTCCAGCTTACCGAATAGGTCCTGCCCCAGCTTTGGACCAGCATGTCGGCCGCCGCCTTCGTCGCGGCATAAGGATTGGACGGAACGAGCGTATCGGTTTCGGTATGCGAGCCGTCGCGAATGTCTCCGTAAACCTCGTCTGTGCTGATCTGAATGAAAAGCGGACGCTCCCGCTCATGCTTCAGGCGCACGAGTTCAAGACATCTTTGAACACCCAGGAAATTGGTTTCGCAGAACCTTTTGGCGTTTGTGATTGCGTTATCTACATGGCTTTCGGCTGCAAAATTAACGAAGATGTCGCATTCCGGCAGGAAATCCAGATTGCATATATCCGACTCGTAGAAGCGGTAATTCTTGAACTTGGAAAATTCCGCATTCACACTGCGATCGGCGGCATAGCTGATGCAGTCGATGTTCTTCACAAATCGACCATCTTCCAGGCATCTTCGAACGAAGTGCTTGCCGATGAATCCCAACCCGCCGGTTACGACGATAATTTCTGCACCGCTCACAGTCTTCAATTCCCCCTCGTGGCGCCCCACCTCGTTCCGGCCAACTTACTATGACCATCGCACACGGAGCACAAACTTTATCAGCGATTCCCTGATCGACACGCCTTTAGCACCCCCGGCATCGAGATTGCGACAGTTTCCTCCGGTTCATTCAAGCAGGCTCCACATCGAGCTTCCTGAAATTCGAGTTGCCTGCCGCCGGCACACCCTCTAGGAAAACGGCTTCTCGTGCCGGCATCTTTGCTCGTCGGCCACATCCGGGCATAGGATGTCAGAACCTTCGGCCCCTACATCCGGTCAGCAATGAGTGGGAAATGTTTTCAAGCTCTCGCGCAAGCGCCCTGTTTCCCCAAAAATCCGACCACTACCGCCTGGAAGGCGCCGAAGACGGCACAAAACCGCAAACGGCAACGCATACGGCGCAACGTTTGTGCTGGATATTGGCGTCACTTGCCAGCCTGGCGATCATCCTGGGAGCGCTTTACATCGTCGATCGCGGCTTCGACATTACCGACGAGGCCTACTATCTGTTCTGGATTTCCGCGCCCGGAGAGTATCTGTATTCGGGCACGATGTTCGGGCATCTGCTCGAGCCCTTCATGGCTCTCGCAGGCGGCGACATCGCCACCCTTCGGCGGCTTTCTCTTGTACTGCTGGTGATAATTTCCGGGGCCGGCTGGTTTGCCTGGAAGCCCGAAGCGTCCGCTTCTCTGCTTTCCAGCGCCGCAATCGCACTCTGTTTGAGCGCCTTTTCTCTTTTCCTGCAGGGCAATTTGTGGATCCCCACGCCATCCTACAATGCGCTCGCAATATTCGCGGGCTTCGCGCTGTTTGCGGCTTTGGGCCTGTTGGCGCGCGATGCTGCGTGGCCGGCCGCAGCGCTTCTGGCCGGGTTTGCTGGGCTCTGCTCGTTTGCGTCGCGTCCCAGCGCCGGCGCCGCCTTTGCCGCGATTTACGCCGCCGCCATCATCGTCTCCGCCAGATCTCCGCGGCAGGCGCTGCGCGACTTCCTGGCGGCCGGCGTGGCGACACTGCTTCTCGGTATTCTGTTCGGCCTGCTGATTGTCGATCCGGCCGCCATATGGCGGCAGTATCAGCAATTCTCCCTGCTCTGGATGGGATCAGGCGAACTCTCGTCACAACTGGGCAAACAGTTGCACCGCTTTGCGACGTCACCATCGAGGGGAGCGCTCCTGGTCGCCGGCTTCGGGTTGATCGGTCTGGCCCTTGTCATCCGGCGACTTGCCCCATCCGTCGCCAAACGCGTCGTGGTGGCGCTCGCCGCCCTCTACTTTCTGATCGCATGCGGTCTGATAGTTTCGATTGAGCACCACCTGAACTATCCCATCCTCCTGATCATGCTGGCGACCTGCAGCGCCATCGCGATCATCAGCATTGCGATGGTGCTGGACTCCAACCGTCCAGCCTACCCTTATGTGGTCCTGGCGCTGGCATTGCTGATCCCCTTCGTCGCGCAACTGGGCACGGGCAGCGACATCACCAGGGCGGCTTTCAATTCCCTGGGAATAACGGCTGTCGTAGTGGTCGTTTCCACGGCCAGGGCTTTCGGAAGGAACGTGGCAGCCATTCCGGCGCTCTGCTTTGTGGTGATGCTCGCTTGCACCTTGTGGGCCAGCCTCGCCAAGCCCTACCGGCTGCCCGCCGATATCTGGTCGCAATCCACCGCCTTCGCGTTTCCGCGGCATGGCACGCTCCTGCTCGATAGCGGCACGCATGCCATGCTGAGCACGATACGTGACGCCGCCGTCCTGCACGGCTTTGCCGAAGATACGCCTGTGCTCGATTTCACGGGACAAAGCCCCGGCATTGTCTTTGCCATGGGAGGATCGGCGCCGGGAACACCGTGGCTGGTCGGCGGATACCAGTGGTCGGATCGCCAGCTCGTTGCCATACTGGACTCGCTCAGCGAGGAGCAACGCCGCAATGCATGGATATTGTGGGGAGAAAACCGGCGGGCCGTCAGTCGCGATCGCTTGCGCGAACTCGGATTTGACCTCGACACGGGCTATTCACTCGTGACGGAAGTGCCGCATTCAATTCAGAAATGGCGGATCGGCGTCTACGCACCGCTGCACGGCGACAAGCAATAGAACACCACCCCGAACCGAAGACTGGCCAGCGAAAAGCGGAAACCGGTTTTCGCTGACGCGCGCCTTGCACTCGGGATTATATCCTGATGCCTCGGGCGCACCGCTTGAGAGCGATGCGCCACAGGTTTGGCTGGGCAATCAGGCGGCGCCGACGGTCTTCGACTTCTCGAAGCGCTTGCGCTCGTTCGGGTCGAGATACATCTTGCGCAGGCGGATCGACTTCGGCGTCACCTCGACCAGTTCGTCGTCCTGGATCCAGGACAGCGCGCGCTCCAGCGTCATGCGGATCGGCGGGGTCAGCTTCACCGCCTCGTCCTTGCCGGCGGCGCGGATGTTGGTGAGCTTCTTGCCCTTCAGCACATTGACCTCGAGGTCGTTGTCGCGGCTATGGATGCCGATGATCATGCCCTGATAGACCTTCACGCCGGCGTCAATGACCATCGGGCCGCGGTCTTCGAGGTTGAACAGCGCATAGGCAACCGCCTCGCCCTGATCGTTCGAGATCAGGACGCCGTTGACACGGCCGGGCAGCTCGCCCTTGTAGGGCTCATAGGCGTGGAACAGGCGGTTCATCACCGCCGTGCCGCGCGTGTCGGTCAGGAGTTCCGACTGGTAGCCGATAAGGCCGCGCGTCGGCGCATGGAAGACCAGACGCTGGCGGTTGCCGCCCGAAGGGCGCAGTTCCGTCATATCGGCCTTGCGCTCCGACATCTTCTGCACGACGACGCCGGCATGTTCCTCGTCCACGTCGATGACGACTTCCTCGATCGGCTCGAGCAGCTGGCCGTTCTCGTCCTTCTGCATGACGACGCGCGGACGCGACACGGCAAGCTCGAAGCCTTCGCGGCGCATGGTTTCGATCAGCACGGCAAGCTGCAGTTCGCCGCGACCGGAAACGTAGAAGCTGTCCTTGTCAGCCGATTCCTCGATCTTCAGCGCGACATTGCCCTCAGCCTCTTTCAACAGGCGGTCGCGGATGACGCGGCTGGTGACCTTGTCGCCCTCGGTGCCCGCCAGCGGCGAGTCGTTGACCAGGAAGGACATGGTGACGGTGGGCGGGTCGATGGGCTGGGCCGCCATCGGCGCGGCGATGGCCGGATCGCAGAACGTATCTGCGACGGTGCCCTTGGAAAGCCCGGCAATGGCGACGATGTCGCCGGCCTGCGCTTCCTCGATGGGCTGGCGGTCGATGCCGCGGAAAGCGAGGATCTTGGAGACGCGGCCGTTTTCCAGCAGCGTGCCGTCATGGTGCAGCACCTTGACCGGCTGGTTCGGCTTCAGCGTGCCGGCCTCGATGCGGCCGGTGATGATGCGGCCGAGGAACGGATTGGCCTCCAGGATGGTGCCGATCATGCGGAACGGACCATCCGCGACCTTGGGCTCCGGCACGTGCTTGAGCACGAGGTCGAACAGCGGCGCGAGCCCCTGATCCTTCGGGCCTTCCGGGTTTTCGGCCATCCAGCCGTCACGGCCCGAGCCGTACATGATGGGGAAGTCGAGCTGCTCGTCAGTGGCGTCGAGCGCTGCGAAAAGGTCGAACACCTCGTTGATGACCTCGTTGTGACGGGCATCGGGACGGTCGATCTTGTTGACCGCGACGATCGGCTTGAGGCCGACCTTGAGCGCCTTGCCGACCACGAACTTGGTCTGCGGCATCGGGCCTTCAGCGGCGTCCACCAGCACGATGGCGCCATCGACCATGTTGAGGATGCGCTCCACCTCGCCGCCGAAATCGGCGTGGCCGGGCGTGTCGACGATGTTGATGCGCGTATCCTTCCATTCCACCGAGGTGGCCTTGGCCAGAATGGTGATGCCGCGTTCCTTTTCGATATCGCCCGAGTCCATCACGCGCTCGGCGACGCGCTGGTTGTCGCGCACGGAGCCGGATTGTTTCAGGAGCGCATCGACCAGCGTCGTCTTGCCATGGTCAACGTGCGCGATGATCGCGATATTGCGGAGTTTCATATGGGTTCCGAGGAGGGTTGGCGGGCGCCGGAAAGGCGACGCCCCGCGTTTCACTTGCGCGCGCTCTTACATGGTTTTTCGCAAATGCGAAAGAGGCGCACGCAAAACGGCCCGCCGAAACGGGCCGCAGACATGCGAAAAAATCATCCGGACCGGGCGGCGGAACTGGCGGTCAGACGAGCCCGCGCTTCTCCATCATGGCGTCGGCCGTCGGCATCTTGCCGCGGAAATGCGTGTAGAGCGCTTCCGGATCGGCCGAACCGCCGGCCGAATAGATGTATTTGCGCAAACGCTCGGCCATGGCCGGATCGAAGGCATTGCCGGTCTCCTCGAAGGCCAAGAAAGCGTCGGCATCGAGCACTTCCGACCACATGTAGGAATAATAGCCGGCCGAATAGCCCTCGCCCGAGAACACATGCTGGAAATGCGGCGTGCGGTGGCGCATGGCGATGGTGTCGGGCATGTGGAGCGCCTTCAACGTCTCGGCCTCGAAGGCAAGCGGCTGGCTCGGCGCATCGGCGCGCGTGTGATAAGCCATGTCGACCAGCGCCGACGCCGCGAACTCGACCGTCGCGAAGCCCGCGCCGAAGGTTTTTGCCGCCAGCATCTTGTCGAGCAGCGCCTTGGGCATGGGCTCGCCGGTCTTGAAATGCAGCGCATGCTTTTCCAGCACCTGCGGGACGGTCAGCCAATGTTCGTAGAGCTGCGAGGGCAGTTCCACGAAATCGCGCGAGACGGAGGTGCCCGACACGGACGGCCAGGTGACTTCGGTGAGCATACCGTGCAATGCATGGCCGAATTCGTGGAACAGGGTCCTGGCCTCGTCCAGCGACAGCAGAGCCGGCTCGCCTTCGGCGGGTTTCGCGAAATTCATGATGTTGTAGATGATCGGGCTGGAGCCCTTGCCGAGCTTGTAGCCGGATTGCAGCGAGCTCATCCACGCGCCCGAGCGCTTGGACGAACGCGCGAAATAATCGGCCAGGAACAGGGCGCGATGGCTGCCGTCGGCGTTCTTCACCTCAAAGAGGCGCACATCCGGATGCCAGGCGGGAATGCCCTTCTTTTCCACGAAGCTGACGCCGAACAGGCGGTTGGCCACGTCGAAACAGGCATCGATGACGCGCTCAAGCTGGAGATACGGCTTCAGCTCGGCCTCGTCGAAGGCGTATTTTTCGGCGCGCAGCTTCTCCTGGTAGAAGCGCCAGTCCCAGGCGGCGAGCTTGTCGTTGGAGCCGGAGGCGGCGGCGATGCGCTGCAGTTCCGCCTCATCGGCCGCCGCCTTCTCGCGCGCCTTGTCCCAGACCGGCTCCAGCAGCGCCATCACGGCCGATGGCGTCTTGGCCATGGTGTCGTCGAGCTTCAGCGCCGCATAGTTCTCGTAGCCGAGCAGCCTTGCCTTTTCGGCGCGCAGCGCCAGCGTCTTCGCCACGATCCCGCTATTGTCAGTATCGCCGCCATTCTCGCCGCGCATGATGAAAGCCCTGTAGGCCTTTTCGCGCAGGTCGCGGCGCTCGGAGAAAGTGGTGAAGGGCTCGTAGATCGAGCGCGACAGCGTCACCGCATAACGGCCCTTCTGGCCGCGCGCCTCGGCGGCCTGCGCCATGGCGCTTTTGACAAATTCCGGCAGGCCGGCAAGAGCATCCGCGTCGAGGAACAGCGCCCAGTCGGCCTCGTCGGCCAGAACGTTCTGGCCGAAATGCGCACCCAGCCCGGCAAGCTCCTCATTGATGCTTGCCAGCCGCTTCTTGCCCTCGTCGTCGAGCTTTGCGCCGGCGCGCACGAAGCCTTTCCATGTCCGTTCCAGCACGCGAAGCGTCTCGGCATCGAGACCCAGCGTGTCGCGGCGCCGATAGAGATCGTCGATGCGGGCGAAGAGCTTCGCATTCATCGAGATCGCCGAATAGTGCCGCGCCATCTTGGGCGAGATGTCGCGCTCCAGCGCCTGGATGGTCTTGTTGGTGTGAGCCCCTGCCCGGCACCAGAAGATGGCCGAGACGCGGTCCAGCGCATCGCCCGAAAGCTCCAGCGCGGCAAGCGTGTTTTCGACCGTGGGCTTGTCAGGATTGCCGGCGATCGCCCCGATCTCGGCCTCATGCGCCTTCAGAGCCGCCTCAAAGACCGGCGCGAAATCGCCATCGCCGATGCGTGAAAAATCCGGCAGGCCGAGCGGCCCGTTCCACAGCGTCAGCGGATTGCTCTTCAGATCGACGGCGATTTCGGAAGACATGGGCAGCTCTTTCTCTTGCGGACGGATGGTCGGCGGGGCCGGCACGAAACCGGCGGTCACGACCGATGTAAGGCGCGGTCCCGGCGCGCGCAACTCTTGACGCGGGCAGGAACATTTTATAAGGAACGCTTATAATAAGGTATCATTACTAATTTTATGGTCTACAAGGTCAACCCCGACAGCTTCGGGTTCCTGGTCACGGATGTGGCGCGGCTGATCCGCGCCGAGATGGACCGCCGTATCGGCGAGGCAGGTCTCGGCCTGACGCCCGCCGAAGGGCGCACGCTCTCGCATGCCGCCCGCGCCGGCGTCGTGCGCCAGAACGTGCTGGCCGAGCGCATGGGCGTGGAAGCGATGACGCTGAGTGCCGCACTCGACCGGCTGGAAGCGCAGGGGCTTGTCGAGCGGCAGCCCGATCCGACCGACCGCCGCGCGAAGCTCGTCCATGTCACCGAAAAGGCCGGCGAGATGCTGGAGCGCATGGCGCCCATCAGCGCCTCCATTCGCGCCGACGCGTCGCTGGGGATCACGCCACAAGACTGGGACCGCCTGCTCGACCTTCTCAAGACGGTGCGCGCCACGCTGTCGGCCGCCAAGTCCGAACCGGGCGCCAGGGAAGCCGCATCCGGATGAACATGCAAACGCCCCTCCAGCCGGCTGCGGTGATGAGCGAGCGCCGGGTGGCGCTGATCGGCGGCCTGATGGCGGCCATCGGGCCGATGTCCCTGTCGCTGTTCACGCCGGCCATGCCCGAGATCGTGCATGCCTTCGGCACCACGCAATCTGCGGTGAAAATGACGATGTCGCTGTATTTTGGCGGCTTCGCCTTTGCCCAACTCGCCTGCGGGCCGCTGTCGGATGCCTTCGGCCGCAGGCCGGTGACAGTCGCGTTCATGGCCATCTATCTGGCCGGCAGCATCTTCGCGCTGCTGTCGCCCACCATCGAGATGCTGATCGCGGCGCGCTTCCTGCAAGGCGTGGGCGCGGCAGTGGGCGTGGCGGTTTCGCGTGCTCTGGTGCGCGACCTCTTCACCCATGAGCGCTCGGCGCGCATCATGAACCTCATCGGTATCATTCTGGCCATCGGCCCGGCGGTTTCGCCCACGCTGGGCGGCTTCACCATGGAGCTGTTCGGCTGGCATGCCATCTTCCTGCTGATGGTGGCCATGGGCGGTCTGGTCGTGGCGGTGACGATGGTTTCCATGCGCGAGACGGTAATGCGCGATCCGTCGCGGCTGCGTCCGCGCCAGTTGCTCAAGAACTACGCCCTGATCCTGGGCACGCCCTATTTCACGCTCTCCAGCCTCGCCATCGGCGGCTCGGCCGGCGCGCTCTATGTGCTCGCCTCCGTGCTTCCCTTCGTGATGATGGAGCGCGTGGGGCTGACGCCGACGCAGTTCGGCGTGGGCATGATGATCCAGTCGGCGAGCTATCTGGTCGGGTCGCTGGTGCTGCGCCGCCTCATCGGCCGTTTCGGCGCTTTCCGGCTGGTTCCGGTGGGCCTCGTCTGCATCGGCGTGGCGAGCCTTGCGCTGGCGATCGGCCTGCGGCTGTTCGAGCCGAATTTCTACAACGTCATGGTGCCGGTGGGGGTCTACGCCTTCGGCATCGCCTATGTCATGCCGGCCATGAGCACGGCGGCCATGGCACCCTTCCAGAAGAATGCCGGCGCCGCCTCGGCCATGATGGGCTTTTTCCAGATGGGCGCGGGCCTGCTCGGCAGCGCCTGCGCGGCGATGGTGGCCGATACGGTCGTTGCCGTCGCGACCATCATTCCGATCATGGGCCTGATCGCCATCCTGTCCTGGGTGATCTGGCGCACACTCCCGGAGCCGCACCAGACGACCTCGCGACACCCGTAATGGGGCTGGAGCGGTCTCCCTTTTGACGAAGCCGTCGAGACCGCCCTATCCGCTTCCGCGCATTTGCGGCCGCAAAGCCGCTTCGCACCTTGTGCTGGAAGGCTCCGGGTCAGCCGGCCTCTGGCCGCTCGAAATCGCCGGTTTCCTTGTTCATCACCCACAACTCGCCGGTCGAGATATCGAACCATGCGCCGTAAATCGTGAGCCTGCCCTTGTCCTCGAGGATCTTCACGCAGGGAAAGGTGCGCAGATTGGCGATGGAATAGCGGATCGAGATGCGTTCAAGCGCCGTCTGGCGCTCGGTGGTGGTCATCATGCTGTTGCCTGCAACCGCTTCGGTTGCAGGCGCCAGAAGGCTCATCCAGCGGCCGATGAAATCGCCGGGCGAGAGCGGCTTCATCGCCGGGTCGAGCGCCGCCTTGATGCCGCCGCAACGGCCGTGGCCCATGACGACGATGTTCTTGACCTTCAGCGCCTGCACGGCGAATTCCAGCGCCGCCGACGTGGCGTGAAACTCACCATCGGGCTCGTAGGGCGGCACCAGATTGGCGACATTGCGCAGCACGAACAGTTCGCCGGGGCCGGCGTCGAAGATGGTTTCCGGGGCCGAGCGTGAATCGCAACAGGCGATCACCAGCGTGTCGGGCGCCTGCCCCTCTTGCGCCAGCCTTCGATAGCGGTCGCTTTCGACCTCGAAGCGGCCGTGCATGAAGTTGTGGTAACCTGTGAGAAGCTTCTCTGGGAGATGGGTCATGCGACGGCAATAAAACCAAAGCCGTCTCCAATCAACGCAATTGCGCGGGCTTCGGTGGATTTTACACCCGGATCGCGATCGGCAGGCCGTGCGCGTCCATGCCCGCGGGGTCCGGAAACGAGATCGCCTCGTCACGCGCGAAACGCGCCGCCACCAGCATCACCGCCGTTGCGTCCAGAAAATCGTCTTCCCCGGCCCCGCGCGGCGGCGGCATATCGAGAAAGGCGCGCGGCACGCCCTTGTCCTCCAGAAGCGCCTTGCGCTCGGCCATGCCTGCCGGATTGACGCGACCCTTGATCTTCTTGGGCAGCGCCATCGCCTGCCCGCCATTGAGCTGCCAGAACGCCACCTCCGGATGGGATTCAATGACGCGGCCAATGAGTGTGGGCTGCTCGCGCAGCATTATGTCCAACTCGCGGATCCTGGAGAAAATGCCGAATGCCTGGATGGACACACCGCGCGACGGCAAGGAAGTGGCGCGAGCCACCGCGCTTGCCCTGCGATGGGCCTCATACCAGGTCTCCCGCGTCGTGAACCCGTTCGTATCGGCATAGACCGCCGCGCGCGAAGGGATGGAAAAGACGCTGGATTGCCGCGCGCCGAGAAGCGGCCGCACCAGCGCCTCGGGGCCGCGCCCGCCGTAACCGGAAAACTCCGGCAGGCCGATCGGCATGTCCACGGCGATCGCCGCATCCTGCGGCAAATATGCGATGAGTTCGGCGAAGCTGGAAAACACGCGCGTTTCGGGCGTCGCCCCGGGCCGGCGCCATACCGCGACCCAACCGGCCTTGCAGCCATCCGCCCCGGCAACGGTACGTCCGGCCGGCGCTGCGGTCATGCGCGCTTGTTCCGCTCCGGCCGCAGCAGGCGGCTGAGATGGACCATGGCCATGGGGTGCGACAGGCTTTGGGCATCCGTTGCAAGCTGCAACTCGTCGCCGCCGCGCTTGGACGTGCGCGCCAGGATCTCGAACACGGATGCGGTGGTTGACTGCAATGCCGCCTCCATCGTCTGGCCCGACAAGAGCCGCGCGAGGAACACCGCGCCGGTGAGGTCGCCAAGCCCGTTGGGCGGACGCGGCACCGTGCGGTGCTCGGCCAGCAAGGCGGCGGTGGGCGTCACCAGCAGGTTGCCGGTGCTGCCCGCCATCATCGCCGGCGCGGACGTGACCAGCATGTTGGGCGGCCCTGCGCGCATGGCCGCCTCCATCACGGCGCGCTGGTCGGCAAGCTTTTCACCGACGATCCATTCCAGCTCGTAGCGGTTCGGAGTTGCGATGTCGGCCAGCGGCAGCAGCATGTCGCGCAGCGCCACCGCCAGCGCTTCGGGCACGTAGAGGCCGCCGAGGTCGCCCATCACCGGATCGCAGACATAGAGCGCGCCGGGGTTCTTTGCCCGCACGGCTTTCACCAGCGAGGCCACCGCCGCCGCCTGCCCGGCATCGCCCAGATAGCCCGAGAGCACGCCCGCGACCTCGCCCAGCCAGGGCGCGTTTTCCAGATCCTTTATCAGCGCGGCGAATTGTTCCGGATCCGGTACAATACGCGTGGCGCGGCCATGTCCCGGATGCCAGGGCAGGATGACCGTGGGCACCGCCCAGACCGGATAGCCCAGCGTTTCCAGCGCGAAGACGGCGGCGCGGTTGCCCACCGATCCGCGGGCGACATGACTGGAAACGACGATGACCGCGCGCGGCGTGCCGGCAATTTCGGATGTCATGGAATTCAAGCGCCTCGCAGCAGGAAGATCAAAAGCCAGAGCAGGAGCCCGGCACATATGAGAAGGCCGAGCACGCGGCCGATACGCGTGCCGATCTGTTCGATCCGGTCATCGGCATCGCCCGCCGTAACATGGTTGCGTGTCTTTCTGGCGACACGCGCCACGACAGACATGGCGCCGCTATCGGCCTCGCGCGACACGCGCTCGAGGATGCGTCGCGATTCCAGTGTCCTGTCCCGATCCCGTTCAGCCACGTTTCCGGCCTCGTTTGCGGGCAACTGTAGCGTTTCGGACGTGGCATTGACAGCGCAAAGGCCGGGAATCAATCGCCAATTTCGTCTTGCCGCGCCTCGTTGCCATTTCCTCGCGCGAGGACTGTGCTACTTATGAGACGTTCGATCATGGACCATGGGGATATTAGATGTTCGCCCAGCGCAGTCTTTCGCTTCCGGCCTTGCGTGTCTTGCCGGCCTTCCTGCTCATGGCCTTCGTGCTGCCCTTGCTGGCAGGCTGCGGCTTCAACACCATTCCAACCAATGAGGAAAAGGCCAAGGCGGCCTGGAGCGAGGTGCTGAACCAGTACCAGCGCCGCGCCGACCTCATTCCCAATCTGGTCGAGACGGTGAAGGGCTACGCCTCGCACGAAAAGGAAACGCTGGATGCCGTGGTGGAAGCCCGCGCCAAGGCGACCCAGACCACATTGCCGCCCGAGGCGCTGAACGATCCGGAAAAGTTCAAGGCCTTCCAGGAAAGCCAGTCCGGCCTCACCAACGCGCTGTCGCGGCTGCTGGCCATCACGGAAAACTATCCCGACCTCAAGGCCAACCAGAATTTCCTTGCCTTGCAGGCGCAGCTCGAAGGTACGGAAAACCGCATCGCGGTGGCGCGGCGCGACTATATCGAGGCAGTGCGCGTCTACAACACGTCGCTGCGGACCTTCCCGACGATGCTCTGGGCAAAATTCTGGTTCACCGATGCCCAGCCTTTCCAGAACTTCACCGTGTCGGAAGACAAGATCGAAGTGCCGAAGGTGAACTTCAACTGACGCAGGCCCCGGCAGCATGACCAGGCCAGTCCGTATCGGAAATGTCGCGGCCACTCTGGCCGCGCTGGCGGCCCTTCTTTTCGTCGCCATGACGGCGTTGGCCGCCGGACTGCCGGCGCTGACCGGCCGTGTCGTCGACGATGCCGGCATGATGAGCCCTTCCCAGCGCGCGGCGCTGGAGCAGAAGCTTGCCGATTTCGAGAAGAGATCGTCCGACCAGATCGTGGTGGCAACCATCGACAGCCTCGACGGCGAGGCGATCGAGCCCTACGCCAACCGGCTGTTCCGCGCCTGGAAGCTTGGCCAGATCGGCGAGAACAACGGCATCCTGCTGCTGGTGGCGAAGGGCGACCGCAAGATGCGCATCGAGGTCGGCTACGGGCTGGAGGGCACGCTGACCGACCTGCATTCGCGCCTGATCATCGAAAACGACATGGTGCCGGCCTTCCGTGCCGGCGATTTCGCCGGCGGCATCGACAAGGCCGTCGACGACATCATCATGGTGCTGAACGGCAATGCCGAGGAACTGGAGGCGCGTGCCAGGCGCAACCAGGAGCAAAGCAGCGGCATGGACTCCGAGGAGGTCGTGGCGCTGATTTTCTTCCTGCTGTGGGCCACGCTCTTCTTTGGCGGTTTCGCCATGGCCATCCTGCCGCGCATGTTCGGCCGCAAGATCGCGCCCGGCCGCTATCGCTGGCTCGGCATGGACTTCAACTACAGCAACCGTTCGCGCGGGTCGGGCGGCGGCTGGGTCGGCGGTGGCGGCTGGTTCGGGGGTGGCGGCGGCTGGTCGGGCGGCGGCGGCTTTTCCGGTGGCGGCGGATCGTCAGGCGGCGGCGGATCGTCGGGGAGCTGGTAAGATGGCAACGGTCAAAAGCAGCATCGCGGCTTCAGATCACGCCCGCATTGCCGAAGCCATCCGCGAGGCCGAGAAACGCACGGCCGGTGAAATCTACTGCGTGGTGGCCCGCGTCAGCGACAGCTATTTCTTCCCGGCCGCCTGCTTCGTGCTCGGCGCTATC